>MTKY01052305.1_pt1 | contig 18085 bp, 17 predicted proteins | sample 1042731 | NCBI WGS metagenome assembly MTKY01 (sample SAMN06212206, study PRJNA360538) | anaerobic digester metagenome | biome: Wastewater treatment plant; material: sludge; isolation source: anaerobic digester fed with sludge from wastewater treatment plant | place: Denmark: WWTP Soeholt ... | reverse complement strand
CTCTTGCGCGGCGGCGACTGCTTGGCCGCCTGGCGCGGGGCCGGAGCCTTGCCCGCCGGCTTGCCCTGGGGCTTGGCCCGTTTGCCCTCACCCCGAGGCGGTTTCTGTCCCTGCGACGCAGGCTTGGCAGCCTTGCCGCCCCCTGGCCTACCCCGCCGCTCAGAAGTAGAACGACCGCCACCGGCGGTCTTCTGCCTTGCCATCCGACCCTTTCCCCTCACTTGCCAGCGCCGACATGCCCACCCGCCGGAATCTGTTCCACCAGTCTCGTAACTTCATTCTAGCACTGGTGTTCTAGCTCTGCAAAGAGTGCCGTTGGCGCGCATTGCCAATTGCACCCTGGTTTTTGCACTCCATTTCAGTTAAGATACCCGGCGCACACGCAGCAAGGAGACTTTCGTGCCAGAGCACATTCGCATCGCGCCGTCCATCCTGGCGGCAGACTTCACGCGCCTGGGCGCGCAGATCGCAGACGCCCAGGCAGGCGGAGCCGACTGGATTCACGTTGATATCATGGATGGCCGCTTCGTGCCGAACATCAGCATGGGGCCGCTTGTAGTGGCTGCCGCACGGCGCGCGACCTCGCTCCCCCTGGACGTGCATCTGATGATCGTCGAGCCGGAGCAACACATCCCCGCCTTCGTCGAAGCCGGCGCCAATATCATCTCTGTCCACGTAGAGACCTGCCCGCACCTGCACCGCGTCGTGCAGCAGATCCGCGAGCTTGGCGCAAAGCCGGCGGTCGTGCTCAACCCGCATACTCCCGCCGTGCTGATCGAGGAGATTCTGCCGGAAGTGGACATGGTGCTGGTCATGACCGTCAACCCCGGCTTTGGCGGGCAGCAGTTCATCCCGCTGACCCTGGAGAAGATTCGCCGGATTCGCGCCATGATCACGCGGCTGGGCCGCTCCATAGACGTGCAGGTTGACGGTGGCATTGATCGGGAGACAGCGCCGTTGGTCGCGGCGCATGGCGCGAATGTGCTCGTCGCGGGCACTTCGATCTTTGGGGCCGCAGAAGGCATTCGTAGCGCCATCGCAGGTCTGCGGGCGGCAGCCAGTGCCGGGTGAGATCAAACGAAAAAGCCAGCACAGGCTGGCTCTTGGTGACGCTTGCGGCGCAGCGAATGAGAACTACTTCGTGCGAACCTTGGCGTCCTTGCCCATCGTGCGAATGCACTTGGCGCACATATACTTGCTCACCAGGCGACCGTTCTTCATCACCCGCACGCGCTGGATGTTTGGCCTAAACTGCCGTCTGGTCCTGCGGTTCGAGTGGCTGACATTGTGCCCGAACTGCGGCCCTTTGCCACACACTTCACACTTTGCCATAGGAATGCCTCGCGAAGGTCTGTTCAAACAAGCGGACGCCATGCTACCATAGAGCAGAGCGCAATGCAAGGGCTATCCAATGGATTGTGATGGGACAAGCGCATGACCACAAACGAAACGCCTCGCGGCTCGATTGAGATCTCGCCCACGGCTATTGCCACACTCGCCAGCCACGCTGCGCTGCAAACCTATGGCGTCGTGGGCATGGCCTCGCCCAACCTGGCGTCCGACATTGCGGCGAGCCTGACCCGCGACCCCAATCGCGGCATTGAGGTGCGCCTGGATGGTGCCCATGTCGTCATTGACGTGTACGTGATCATCACTTACGGCACCCGTATCGCTTCCGTAGCCAACAGCCTGATCAACAGCGTGCGCTATGCCGTAGAGCAGGCGACGGGCCTGCCGGTGGGCCAAGTCAACGTGCACGTACAGGGCTTGCGCGTCAGTAAAACAGAATGAGGGTGTGATGACCGCCAAGGCAGACAACGCAGCTTCCCTTCCCGCCGGGCCGACCGCCTGCGATGGTCAGGTGTTCAAGCGACTCGCCCAGGCGGGCCGCGACTGGCTTGACCGGCATCATGCGCTTGTCAACCAATTGAACGTGTTCCCCGTCCCAGATGGTGACACCGGCACAAACATGCTCATGACCATGCGCAATGCCATCAAGGAGATCGAGACGAATCCCAGCGATCATGTTGGCCAGGTCGCTGCCCAGATTGCGCACGGGGCGATGATGGGGTCGCGCGGCAACTCCGGCACCATCCTCTCTCAGTTGTGGCAGGGCTTTGCCCACGCGCTGAAAGACCAGAAGACCTTGACACCGGAACTGCTGGCCAAGAGCCTGCGCGAAGCGTCCGACACAGCGTATCGCGGCGTCATCAAGCCGGTGGAGGGCACGATCCTCACCGTCGCTCGCGAGGCGGCAGAAGCTGCCCAGGAAGCATCGCGCGACACGCAGGACATAACCGAGGTGATGCGTCGTGTGGTCGCCCGTGCCAAAGACGCGCTTGCGCGCACGCCGGAGATGCTGCCCATCCTGCAAAAAGCTGGCGTCGTAGACTCAGGGGGCAGCGGGCTGGTGTACATCCTCGAAGGGATGCTGCTGTATCTGCAGGGGGAAGAGATCGAGGTGGAAGAGATAATCCCAGCCGAAGTGCACGACCTGGCTATGGCTCTGGCTCCCGAAGATGAGCTTGGCTACGGCTACGATGTGCAGTTCATCCTCAAGGGCAACGATCTCGACGTGAGCACGGTGCGCGCGGCCATTGACCAGATGGGCTGGTCAACGCTGGTCGTCGGCGGTGAGGACGCGATCAAAGTGCACGTCCACGTGCACGACCCCGGCATCCCGCTCAGCTATGCCGTCAGCCTGGGGGCGCTCAGCGACATCATCGTGGAGAACATGCAGGAGCAGTACCAGGACTACGTGCGCGAGCGTGGCCCGGCGGAAACACCCACAACCGCGCCACCAACTGACTTCCCGACCATCGAGCTTGGCCCGGACGACATCGGCGTGGTCAGCGTGGCCTCTGGGGAGGGCCTGGCCCGCGTCTTCCGCCAACTGGGGGCCGCCGAGCTGGTCATGGGGGGGCAAACCAACAACCCCAGCACGCAGGAAATCCTGGACGCCATCCAGCGCGTGCCTACCAAGAAGGTTATCGTGCTCCCCAATAACAAGAATATCATCCTGGCTGCCGAGCAGGCTGCGCGCCTGGCCACCGGCCAGACGGTCGTCGTCGTCCCTACGCGTAGCACGCCCCAGGGCATCAGCGCCCTGCTGCCCTACGATCAGAAGGGCGACCTGGAGACGGTGACCAGGGCCATGATCCAGGCCAAGGACAACGTCGCGACTGGTGAGATCACCACCGCCACGCGCAGCGTTGAGCTTAATGGCGTGCGGGTCGCCAGCGGGCAGATCATCGGGCTGGTTGACGGGGCGCTGACCGTCGCCGGTGATGACCTCAGTTCCGTGCTGCGCGCCACGCTGGAGCACATGTGCTCCCACGAATGCGAGCTGGTGACGCTCTACTACGGCAACGGCATCCAGGAGGCAGAGGCCCGCCGGGTGACCGACGGTCTGAGTGCCGTATACCCCGACCAGGAATTTGAGGTGATCTACGGCGGCCAGGCACACTATCACTACATCCTGAGCGCCGAATGAACTCGGCTTGGGCCGCCCGTGTCGTGGGGAGTCAGAATCGTTGGGCAGAGTGCGAATAGTCACTGACAGCACGGCGCAGTTCCTCGATCCTACCATCGTGGAACGCCTGGGAATCACGGTTGTCCCGTTGTCAATCAGCCTCGGCGCACGGGTTTACCGCGAAGGGCTGGACATTGACCCGGCGACATTCCTGCGCCTTGCCCAGCAGAGTGACATCCCGGCCAGGCTCATCGCGCCCAGCACTGAGGACTTTGCAGCGGTCTTCCGTCGCCTAAATCAGGAGACTGACCAGGTGCTGGCCCTGCTCATGTCGCGCCAGCTGAGTCAGACCTGGGAGAACGCCCTGCGCGCCAGCAAGACGCTCCTGGGGCGCTGCGAGATCGTGCCCCTGGACTCGATGACCCTCTCAGTCGGCCTTGCTCTGCTGGTCGAGAAAGCAGCGCAGGCAGCCGAGGGCGGGGCGTCGCTGGAGGAAGTAGTCCATCAGGCCCGCTCGCAGTTGAGCCACGTCTACTCGGTGTTCTATGTCAATGGACTCGCCTATCTGCGCCACACCGGTCTGCTCAGCGACGCACAGACCATCCTGGGCACGATGCTGGATATTAAGCCCTTCCTCACCATCGAGGAGGGGGAGCTGATCCCAATGGAGAAGGTGCGCACGCAGGCCCAGGCCGTTGACAAGATCGTTGAGTTCGTGGCAGAGTTCTCCGCCCTTGAGCAGTTGGTCATCCTGCATAGCGCGCCCCACCCCACCGAGCGCACACGCCTGCTGCACGAGCACCTGACAGGCGGGTTTCCTGGACGCTCGTTCCCGCTGGTTATGTACCAGCCCAGCCTCGCCTCGTTGATCGGGCCGGACGGGGTTGGCGTTGTTATTTACGAAGACCCGAATGCGGAAGATAGTCTGCCATGAAGCCCGTTCTCGTCATGACCGATAGCACTTGCGATCTGCCGCACGACTGGATCGCCCGTTACGATGTTCGCGTCGTGCCCACCTATGTGCACTTTGGGCTGGAAAGCCTGGCCGATGATGGCCAGCAGCTCACCCGGCCTGAGTTCTACCGCCGACTGCCCACCGTCGCCGAGCTGCCCAAGACTTCCGCGCCGCCGCCCGGCCAGGTGCTCGAAGTGATGCGCCAGGCCCTGACCGACGCCGAGCACGTCATCGCGATTACCGCCCCTGCCACACTGAGCGGTATCTACAATACGTTCCGGCTGGCCGCCGAGCAAAGCGCACCGGAGCGCGTCACACTGATTGACAGCGGCACCCTGAGTATGGGACTGGGCTGGCTGGTCATGGTGGCCGCCGAGCGCGCCCAGGCCGGCATTGCCCCGGCCACCATCGCCGAGGAAGTGCGCGCCGCTGTGCCGCGCGCCAACGTCTGGGCGGCGCTGGACACCTTCGAATATGTGCGGCGCAGTGGACGGGTGGGCTGGGCGGCAGCCATGGTCGGGGAGCTGTTTCACATCAAGCCGATCATCCACCTGTACGATGGCGTTGTGTCGTCGGTCACCCGGACGCGCACCTCGCAGCGCGCGTTCAATACGCTGATCGAACTGGCTCACAGCGCTGCCCCGCTGGAGCGTCTGGCCGTGATGCATTCCTATTACCCCCAGGGGGGACAGCGTCTCGCCGAAGCACTGTCCGGCATTGTTCCTACCGCAGAGATTCCGGTCGTGGATGCCACGCCTGTGATCGGCGTTCATGTCGGGCCGAACGCGCTCGGTATTGCCGTGCTACGTCAAGCATAATCAGAAAGACATTCCTATGCCCTCGGCGCTAGAGACATTAGTCAAAATCCTGAAGCTGGAGCAGGAAACCGGCTTCCGCAACACCGCCGTCATTGGCGGCCTGGGTTCGTTCGCCGGCAACTGGGAGAGAGACGCCCGCCAGCAGGCCAAGCGCCCAGAACACCACCTGCTCATTGACGAGTTGGTTGAGCTTCTGCGTGACTACGACAGCAAAGACAGCGCAGAGACGCGCCACGACGCGATCAAGTACATGCTGGACCGCATCACGGGGCGTATCCAGCCGGAGCGCACCGCCCCACCTGATGGCCCCTTACCCCAAGAAGCCGGTGACCAGGGGCCGGATGCCACAGCCCGACCGCCTGTCAGCAGCGCCGGACAGGTCACCGGCAGGGATGAGGAGGGCCAGACACCGCCCCCTACCTCGCGCGAAGAACCGGCGCGGCGGCGCTCACTCCCCCCGCGACGCGCACGACGCCCGGCTCTGTCTCCCGAAGAAGCTGCCGCGAAGCTGGCCGCACTGCAAACGCCGGTTATGGCGCTGCACCGCGTCGGCGAGAAGATGGCCGAAAAGCTGAACCGCCTGGGCATCAACACCGTCGGCGATCTGCTATTCACTTTCCCCCGCCGTTACGATGACTACACGCGAATGCGCACGCTGAACCGCCTGGTACCCGGCGAGACGGTGACCGTTGTCGCCGCCATTCGCAGCGTCGCCCGCAAGCAGGGGCGCGCCGGACGCCCGTACCTGTTGGTCACGCTGGAAGATGGCACGGGTACCCTGCGTGCGACCTTCTTCGGGCAGCTTTGGCTCCAGCGCCAGTTCAAGCGCGGCAGCATGATCGTCGCCAGCGGCAAGGTCGAGCAGTTCCGCAACGAAACGATGATGACCAACCCCGAATGGGAGCTTCTAGAGCGCGAGCATCTGCACACGAACCGTATCGTCCCTGTGTACCCGCTGACTAAGGGACTGTCGGCGCGGACAATGCGCCGCCTGGTACGCCAGGCGCTGTCCGACCACGCCGAGAATGTCCCCGACTACCTGCCTGAGCCAGTCCTGGAGCGCACCGGCTTCCCCGACTTAAGCTGGGCGCTTGAGCAGGTGCACTTCCCAGACTCGCACGACTACCTGGAGCACGCGCGGCAGCGCCTCAGCTTCGACGAGTTATTCCTGTTCCAGATGGCGGTCATGGCCGCGCGGCGCGACTGGCAGTCAGTCCCCGGCCAGCCGCTCTCCGTGCTGGATGACTGGCTGGGAGCGGCGCTAGCTACGCTGCCCTTCCAGCTTACGGCTGCGCAGCAGCGAGCGCTTGACGACATCCGCCGCGACCTAGCGCGCGACGTACCCATGAATCGCCTCCTGCAGGGCGACGTGGGATCGGGCAAGACCGCCGTAGCCGCCCTCGCCCTGGCTATCGCTGTGCAGAACGGCAAGCAGGCGGCGCTGATGGCCCCCACGAGCATCCTGGCCGAGCAGCACGCCCGCAGTGTTGCCGATCTGCTGCGCGCCCTGCCCGGCGGGGAGCACATGCAGATTCGCCTGCTGACCGGCAGCACGCCCGCTGCCGAGCGCGACGAAATCTACACCGGCCTGGCCGAAGGCACCGTGCACGTGGTCATCGGCACGCACGCGCTCATTCAGGGCGGTGTGAGCTTCCGCGAGCTGGGTCTGGTCATCATTGACGAGCAGCACCGCTTCGGCGTGGAACAGCGCGGCAGCCTGCGCGGTAAGGGTTTCAACCCCCATGTGCTCGTCATGACCGCCACGCCCATCCCGCGCACGCTCGCCCTGACGCTCTACGCCGATCTCGACCTGAGCATCATTGACGAGCTACCCCCTGGCCGTTCGCCCGTTGAGACGCGCGTCCTGCAGCCGGTCGAGCGCGAGCGAGTCTACAGCTTCATTCGCGCCCAGCTTGACAAGGGACGCCAGGCGTTCATCGTCTATCCGTTGGTGCAAGCGACCGACGAGCAGGAAGACAGCAAGGCGGCTGTTGAGGAGTACGAGCGGCTGCAAGCCGAAGTCTTCCCCAACTACCGGCTGGGGCTGCTGCACGGGCGCATGGCCCCGCCTGAAAAAGACGCGGTCATGCACGCCTTCGCCAGCGGCGAGCTGCACATATTGGTCGCCACGTCGGTCATTGAAGTGGGAATTGACGTGCCCAATGCCAGCGTGATGCTGATCGAACACGCCGAGCACTTCGGGCTAGCCCAGTTGCACCAGTTCCGGGGGCGGGTCGGGCGCGGTGAGCACCGCTCCTACTGCCTGCTGATCACCGAGACGCCTTCCGGCGATGCTATCGAGCGGCTTAGCGCCCTGGAGCAGACGACAGACGGCTTCAAGCTGGCCGAGATTGACTGGCGGCTGCGCGGGGCCGGTGATCTGCTGGGCACCCGCCAGGCCGGTGAGCAGCAGTTCCGCCTGGCGGAATTGATGAACCCGCGCCTCGTCGAGCTGGCTCAGCGCGAAGCGCGCACCGTCTACGCCGACGATCCGCCGCTGGAACGTCCGGAGCACCAATTGCTCGCCCAGCGCATTCAGGCATTGGCCGAGCGCCAGGGCGATATAAGCTGACGCCGCCTGCTTCCTTCGGCGCAGCCAACAGGAAAAGAGCATCATGCGCAACAACCACATCTGCTATGCCATCTTCCCCGGCTCGTTCAACCCGATCCACAACGGCCACATTGACATCGCGCAGCGCGCGCTGCGCTTGTTCGATGAAGTGGTTATGGCTGTGTACGTACACCCTGGCAAGGCCAACCTTTTCTCCGGTGAAGAGCGCGTCGCCCTGATCCAGGAAGCCCTCCGCCATGAGCCGCGCGTGCGAGTTGCGTCATACAGCAAATTGACTGTAGACTATGCACGAGAGGTCGGCGCCCAGGCCATTGTGCGCGGACTGCGCGTGTTCTCGGACTTTGAGCTAGAGTTCCGCATGGCGTTGGCGAACCGCCGGCTTGCGCCGGAGATCGAGATCGTGACGTTCATCGCCGCTGAGGAGCACCTGCACATCAGTTCGAGCACGATTCGTGAGATTGCCTCGTTGGGGGGGGATGTGTCTTCGATGACGCCGCCGCATGTGGCCGCAGCCCTCACGCGGCGCTTCGAGGAGCTTAGGGCGCAGGGGTCCAACTCCTCCTACATGGTCAGCATTGATGGGTAGCGGCACGCCGGACTGGGGAGGCAGCACATGGATATTCAACACCTGGTAGATCGCCTGGAAGACCTGATTGACGAGGGGCGTCATGTCCCCTTCAGCAAATTCACGCTCATTGACGAGGAGCGCGCGCTGGAGATCATTGACCAGATGCGCATCTCGGTGCCGGAGCAAATCGAGAAAGCCTCACGCCTGATCAACCAGCGCGACCGCCTGTTGGCTCAGGCCAATGAGGAAGCAACCCGCGTCGTGCTGATCGCCCGCGAGCGCAGCGATGAGATGGTGGAGCGTGACGCCATCGCGCAGAAAGCGCGCAGCCAGGCCCACAGTATCATCGAGCAGGCGCACCACGAGGCGGAGAACATCCGCGCCGATGCCGATGCTTACGTCGTGGAGGTGCTTAAAGAGCTAGAAGAGCAGCTCATGCACAACCTCACCGTAGCGCGTAACGGTGTGGCCAAGATCGTGGAGGCGCGCGCGGCCAGCCGCGCCCACGCGCAGGCCGCCGAGCAGGAAGCGCAGAGCATGGCCGTCCCCGTTCAGGAGTACGCCGACGCCACCCTTGAGCCTGGCAGCGGGCAGCCGCGTCTGAGTGACTGACGCGCTATCCCGCTGCTGCCGCGTGCACTGCGCCCCAGCCTTGACAGGCCCGTGAAGGCTGCTTATAATTCTGCGCGTTGCCCGGCCCGAACGCCGGACATGCGTATGTCTAAGGAGACTTTCAATGGGTCCGCTGCCCAAGCGAAAAACATCCAGAACCCGCCGCGACAAGCGGCGTTCGCACGACCATCTGACGCCGCAGCATCTCGTCCTCTGCGACGAGTGCGGCAAATACAAGCCCGCACATCAGGTCTGCCCGCACTGCGGCATGTATCGTGGTCGTGAAGTGCTGCCAGTCGCCGAAGAGGAATAGAACGCCCGGCGGCAGCCATTTCCCTGCTTCAACAATGCTGGGGCCGTGCCTTGACGTGCACGGCTCTTTGCGTTATTAACCCTGGCGCGCAGCCAGTGGATAACCAGAAAGAAGGGATGCACGATGATCAATTGGCGAGCAACCGCACTCATCTTCCCCGGCCAGGGATCGCAGGAGGTCGGCATGGGTGCCGACCTGGTTGCTGCCTTCCCTCACGCGCGCGTCATCTTCGCCCATGCCGACGAAGTGCTCGGCTTCCCCCTCAGCGAGCTATGCTTTAGCGGCCCCGCCGAAACCCTCAATGACACCCTCAACACGCAACCGGCCCTGTTCGTCATGGGCGTCGCCCTGGTGTGCGCCCTGAGTGAGGCGCTAGGCGACTCCTTCCAGCCTGCGTGTGCCGCCGGGCACAGTCTCGGCGAGCTAACCGCCCTGACCGCTGCCGGTGCCATGACCTTCGAAGACGGGTTGCGTCTGGTTCGCGAGCGCGGACGGCTGATGCACGAGGCCAGCCGGCGCGCGCCGGGCGCGATGGCTGCCGTCCTGGGGCTAGACACGGAAGCGCTGGCGGGCATCTGCGCCGAGGCGAGCGCCCAGACCGGTCACCCGCTGGTCATCGCCAACGACAACTGCCCCGGCCAGATCGTCATCTCTGGCGACAAGCCGACCCTGGAGCTGGCCCTGCCCCTCATCGAGGGGGCCGGAGCCAAGCGCGTCGTCCCGCTGGCGGTCAGCGTGGCTTCGCACTCCCCCCTGATGGAAAGCATCACCGCCGACTTCGCCCGCGCGCTGGAGGCCACGCCCTTCAGCACCCCCCGGCTGCCTGTGATCGGCAATGTGCACGCCGCGCCGCTGGAATCAGCCGAGGCCATCCGCGCCGAGCTTGGCGCGCAGTTGACCTCCACCGTGCGCTGGACTGAGTCCGTCCAGGCGATGCGCGCGCGCGGGATCGAGACGTTCGTCGAGCTGGGGCCGAAGGACGTGCTGTCGGGCCTGGTGAAGCGCATTGACCGCAGCGCCCAACGCCATACGCTCAACTCCGCCGCAGCGGTACAGTCCTTTCTCAGCGAGGCCGGTGCCTGATCCTGATTGGGCACCTTGCCCAATGTTTTTCGGGCCACTTCAGCAGATCATCCATACGCGCTACTCGCGCTGTTTTGTGCTTGTGAGTAATGCACAAGCTGGGCAGTGGCCCCTGATCGGTGCCTCACTATAATCAGCGTGCATCGGTTGTTACAGATAGGAGCCGCCATTATGGAAGGCAAGGCCCGCGCCATTATTGAGACGGTCAAGGCAGAGGGCGTAAAGTTCATAGACCTGCAATTCACTGATATCTTCGGCGCGACCAAGAGCGTGACCATTCAGGACGTGGGGCTGGAGGACGCGCTTGAGCGCGGCGTGTGGTTCGATGGGTCTTCGATCCAGGGCTTCGCCCGCATTGAGGAATCGGACATGTTCCTGCGGCCCGATCCCGTCACCTTTCGCATTCTGCCCTGGACGCTGGACGATCCGATGGGGCGGCGCGCGCGCATCATCTGCGACGTGCACAACCCCGACGGCAGCCCCTTCGAAGGTGATCCGCGCTATGCACTCAAGCGCGCGATAGCGCACGCCGAAAAGCTCGGCTTCATCTACAACACGGGGCCAGAACTGGAGTTCTTCCTCTTCCGCGAGAACGGTCGTGAGGCGGTCCCCCACGATGTCGGCGGCTACTTCGACTTCTCGCCCGGTGACGAGGCTCAGCGCGTGCGCAGCGACATCACCCGCGCGCTGCTGGCACTGCGCATCCATGTCGAGATGGCCCATCACGAGGTCGCTGTCGGTCAGCATGAGATTGACTTCCGCTACGAGCAAGCTCTACACGCTGCCGACAACTGCGTGACCTTCAAGTATACGGTCAAGGGCATCGCCGCCAAGCACGGCCTGATCGCCACCTTCATGCCCAAGCCCGTCTTCGGTATCAACGGCAGCGGTATGCACGTCCACCAAAGCCTGATGGACACCAAGACCGGCGCGACCAGGATGTACGATCCGTCGGGCATGTTCAACCTGTCTGCTCCAGCGCGCCAGTTTGTCGCCGGGCAGCTTGTCCACGCGCGCGCCCTCGCCGCCGTCGTGGCCCCGACGGTCAACAGCTACAAGCGGCTCACCCCTGGTTATGAGGCCCCCGTGTACATCTGCTGGGCGCAGCGCAACCGCTCAGCCCTGGTGCGCGTGCCACGCCACTCACCGGGACGCGAGAGCAACACGCGCGTTGAGCTACGCTTCCCTGACCCAAGCTGCAATCCCTACCTCGCCTTTGCCGCCATGCTCGAAGCGGGCCTGGACGGAATCGAGCGCGGGCTTGAGCCGCCGGCTCCCATCTCCGACGATGTCTACCACTGGACTCCCGCTCAGCGCCAGGCCAGCGGCGTTGGCGTGCTGCCCGGCACGCTGGAAGAAGCCCTTGACGATCTGGCCAAAGACGAGGTCGTGCGCAAGGCACTCGGCGATCACATCTACAATGTCTACGAGCGGGCCAAGCGCATGGAATGGGACGAATACCGCATTCACGTGACGCGCTGGGAGATCAACCGCTACATGCACACCGTGTAGGCTGTTTCAGCGCGGCAAGACTCCACATACACAGGGGGCAGCCCGGCCAGGGTTGCCCCCTGTCTGCCCTCCTGCTATCATGAGCGTCATCTGGCATCCAGCGTCGCACGCACCAGCGAGGCCCTATGAGTTCCAGCAGCATCCGGCACAAGGCGACTGCCGCCCAGCAGGGGCCGGTGCCCATCGCCATCGTCACCGTCAGCGACACGCGCACGCCCGAAAACGACGTGAACGCCGCCTATCTGCGCGAGCAGATCGCCACTGCCGGTCATCGTGTGGTCGGCTACCGCATCATCAAAGATGAGGCAGATCAGGTTGCGGCCCTGCTGGATGAGCTGGCCGAAAGCGAGGCCCGCGTGATCCTGTTCAACGGTGGCACGGGCATCTCGCACCGCGACCGCACCTACGATGCCCTCAGCCGCAAGCTGGAGAAGGTGCTGCCCGGCTTCGGCGAGTTGTTCCGAATGCTCAGCTACCAGCAGGTGGGCGCAGCGGCGATGCTCTCCCGCGCGACCGCCGGCATCTACCGCAACAAGGTCATCATCTCCACGCCGGGGTCGCCCGATGCCGTCCAGCTTGCCTGGGAGAAGCTGATCGCGCCGGAACTGGCACATCTGGCCTGGGAAGCCATTCGCTGAGCGGTCAGCCCCAGAAACGCAGGCGAAAAACCATTGACGTAGCCGCGTCTGCTGGTATAATACTCCCCTAGCTAGGCGACGTAGCTCAGCGGTAGAGCAGGGGACTCATAAGCCCTGGGTCGTGTGTTCAAATCACACCGTCGCCACTCTGCACACTCGGCGCATTGCCGAGTTTTTGTTTGCCCTTCCTCACTTGTCCGGCACACCCCTGATCGCGTACACTACATATAGATAGCCGTCGTGAGGATGGGAGTGCAAGCCATGCCCAAGCGACCGGAGATTCTGGATCAGCAGGCGCTCGAAGAAGCCCTGCGCCGCGTGGGGTGCCCCGACTCGTGCATTGCGCCCACGGTGAGCAATTACCGGCTGTTCGTCCCCCTGGTGCTGGCGTCCCTGGGCCGCGAGCGCGTTTACGACATCGTCTGCGAGGCACGTGCCGATCTCGGTCTGGGCCAGCAGAGCGCCGCCTGGCGCGCCTCGATCAAGCATATCGTCGCCTGGGCCGAGGCCGAGATCGACTCCTACAAACAGCGCCGCGACCTGGAAAGTGCATCGGGGCAGGCGGAGGACTGCACGGGCCAGCTCAAGCTGCTCTAGCGTAGTTGGTCTGGCGCGCAGCTTCCGGTACAATCCTGTCCTGTCGCGCGCATTGCGACGTTCTTCACAGTGCACTTGAGGGAGCTTCTATGACACCGACATTCGTGGTCTTCTTCGGGCCGCCCGGCTGCGGCAAGGGTACTCAGGCCAAGCGGGTGGCTGCTGAGCTTGGTCTCGTGCAAGTCTCTACGGGCGAGCTATTCCGCAAACACCTGAGCGAAAAGACGCCGCTGGGCCAGCAGGCCCAGGGATACATCAGCAAAGGGGCGCTTGTCCCCGACGAAATCACCATCGGCATGGTGCGCGAGCGGCTTTCCCAGCCCGACGTACAGACAGGCGTGATCTTCGACGGCTTCCCGCGCACGGCTGCCCAGGCCAAGGCCCTCGACGATCTTTTGCACGAGTTGGGGAGTAAGCTTGATCTGGTCGTGGACTTCGCGCTGCCCACGAGCGTCTCGCGCCAGCGTTTGCTGGGCCGCCAGGAAGGTCGCGCGGACGACCGGCCAGAGGTCATCGAGAAGCGCCTGAACCTCCACGCCCAGGTTGAGGAGAGCGTCATGCCCTACTACCGCCAGCGCGAGGGTCTGATCAAGTCTGTGGACGCCAACCGCTCGATTGACGCGATCTACCAGGACGTGCGCGACTTGCTCAAGGCCGCGCTGCACTAGTCACCATTCTCAGCCACCATCGGCGGCGAGAGTACCTCTGCGGGGTGCTCTCGCCACGCTTTTTCACACCTGTTTGCTCAGCCGTGGGAAGTCCGGCCCGCCTTCCAGAATCAGCAGGTGCCCGTTGCCCAGGCTGACGTCCAGATGCACCACCCCCTGCCCCCGGTGCGCAACATCGGTGCCCCACAGCGGCGCGAGATCGCACTCGCACACCGGCAGGAACGCCCGTCCCTCCTCGCGCGTGGCGAAGCTGGCGCTGGCTACGATGACCAGCGTCTCCGCGCCGTTCTGCCGGGCGAGGACGATCAGAGTCGGGTTATCGCTGTGGCCCACGAAGACTGTCGCCGGGTCGGGATCACTCAGCAGATGCGCGTACTTCTGGCGCAGCGCGAGCGCATAGCGCACCGAGCCGATCAGGTTGTCCGGGCGCGTCCAGTCAAAGGCCCACTCGCTGAACAGCGGCAGCGACTCGGCGGGATGCTCGCGGATCATCTCGTCGGTGAAGCCCAGACCAGTGTTGATCGGCTTGGTCTCCATCAGCTCGAAGCCGCTGTGAATGAAAGGGATGCCCGGCACCAGAATACTGAAGGCCAGCGCATAGTGCACGTACTGGAGCGAGTAAGGACGGATCACGGCGCGCGGCGTGTTGTGACTCTCGGCTGTGGCGAAGAAAGGCAGCGGCAGGCGCTCATAGGCCAGCCTGCCCAGGAACTCGCGCAGCTTGTCTGGCCGGTGGAAGTCGAAGACGAGATAGCCCAGCACGGCGTTATACCCCTCGTCCACGCTCTCCTGGCCGATGACGAAGTTCTCGTCCCAGAAGGCGAAGTCCGGGTTGATCGCGCGCGCCGAGGCGACAATGCGCTGCTTGAGCGGCATGGGCAGCGCGTGCCCCATGTCAATCATCACCCCGTCAATGCCGAACTCGCGCTGGTGGTGCGGGATCACCCCGGCGATGGCGTCCCACAGCGGCCCGACGGCATTCTCCGGGCGGGCCAGCCGCTCGTCGTACATGCGCAGCGTGTTGTAGGCGATGTAGTTGAAATCCGGGTGATCGTACATGCGCAGGTAGGTCACATCCGTCCAGGGCGGCTGGTTATCGTCGGGCGGCCAGTCGGTGAACGCGCCAGGAACGCGCACCCGCGTCCCATCCTCAAGCTGGCCCACCCAGCGCCCATTCTCCATCCATACCTGGTCAGGGCGAGGCGGGGGCGTGAACATGGCCCGGTGCGCTTTTGGCGGCGGGGGCAGCGCCTTGAAGTCCCCGCGAGCGACTTTCTCCTTGACTTTGATCAGATCATGCGGCGGGAAGATCGGGTTGCCGTAAGCGCCTGAGTCCATGCTGCCCGGCGCGCGATCCGCCACACTCTCGCGAATCCAGTAGAACCATTCTGGGTGCTCGCCGATCCACGCGCCGTCTTTGGAGGCCGTCCGCAGCACGAACTCCATGACCACGCGCATCCCCAGGTGATGCGCCGCCTCGACAAAGCCCGCGAACAACGTGTCCACCGGCAGCCCCAGCGCCGGCTCGTCCAGATTCTCGTCCAGCGCATAGGGGTCGCGGATACCGTAGGGCGATCCCAGCGTGCCCTTCTTGCCGTCCTGCCCCACCGCCGTGATCGGCAGCAGGTGCACCGTGTTAATGCCCAGGCTGCGGATATATGGCAGCAGCGCGATGCTCTTGAGCAGCGTCCCCGTCTCGCGCCAGCCATCCGGCGAGGGGCCAATCGCCAACTGACCATCGTGCGCGTGGTCATAGGCCGCTGTCACGCGCGGGAACAGGTTGTAGACGATGGCGTAGCGCGTCCACGCACCGCCACCGCCCTGAATCAGTGGCTGCGGCGGCTGCGCACGGATCCATTCCAGCTTAGCCGCGTAGAACTCGTAAGGGTCAACTGCCTGAGCCGCCGGATGCTCATGATCTACCCACAGGCCAGGCACGTAGTAGGGCTGCGCCAGAGCGCACTTGCGCTCGCGCAGCGTCGCGATAATCTGCTGCAATACTGTCATGCAAACTCACTCCGCGTGCAGAACGGATTCGGCCAAAAACCAGGCCGCAGGTGCCCTCGCCAATATCGGTGAGCGCTGCCCTGTTGCCCAGGCATTGCGCTGCCACACAAAAAAGGGAGACTGTGCTCCCTTCCTGGCGTGCTGCGCTACTCATGCTCATTGATTGTAGTCGGGCCCAAAGACTTCGACCATCAGCGGCCCCACTTTCGACCGGTTGGGAACCAAGATATCCTGCCCCTGCCAGTTCGTCGGGATGACGTATTCCCAGCCTAGCACCCCATTCCGGTAGTTCGTCGAGGGGATGTCCTTGACCCACCATGCCAACTGCAATATCTGGTCGAGGCCCAGGCCCGTATCAATGCCTTCCCTCAATTCTGACCACAGCGCGGGCGCTTGTACGGCAAGCTCCGGGATCATGTTGTAGGCCGTGATCTTGTCGCGGATGGCGAAGATCACCTGCTGCTGCCGGCGGTTGCGATCAATATCATCGCTGGCATGGCGGCTACGAGCATACTTGAGGGCGGTCGCGCCGTCCATCTGGTGCCAGCCTGCCTCAATATAGAACGGGTCGTAGCCGTAGTTCATGTCTGGGTAAAGCGGGTCGTAGATCTCATACGGCACCTCGACATTGATCCCGTTGATCAGGTCAATCACCCGCATGAACGTATCGAAGTTGACCAGCACGTACTCGTTGACGCGAATGCCCAGGTTATACTGCACCGTCTGCATCGCCAGGCGCGGCCCGCCGCCCGGCCCCTCTAGCTCACCGGCGCTGTACGCCGCATTGATGCGCTGCGGCCCATAGCCGGGCACGTCTACGTACAGGTCGCGTGGAATACTCAGCATCCCCACGCTGTTCGTGCGCGGATCAAGGCTGATCAGGATCATCGTGTCCGTGCGCACCGACGCGCCGAACTCCCCTGGCCGCCAGTCCATGCCCATCACCAGCACGGTGAAGCGTTCCTTCCCGTCCCAGGGGCGGATGATCATGCTCTGGCCGTCGCCCAGCATACCGCCTACCGGCTCGTCGCCCGACGCGGCCAGCACACCGCCAGGACCATACAGCACCGAGGTCGGCTCAAGCGGCGGGGCGCTGGTCGCCACCGTCCCCTGCGTGCCGCGCGTCGCTTGCAGCAGGAAGAACGCCACCATGCTCATGATGACGGTCATGCCTAGCAGCGCCGAGGCGATGATCACCCACGCCCAGTCATCGGGCGCGCCTAGCTCGCGGCGTACCTTGCGCCGCTGGACGCGGTCGCGCGCCGTTTTGCTGCGTCCCCGCCCCCGCCCGTGCAGCGGCCCGGAGAACAGCTCAGGCGAAGGCATCGCCGCTGGCTGGCCCGGAAAGCTGTACCAGTGTCCGGAAGTTGGCGCCGCCTTCGGAGGGTGCGCAGGCAGTCCCGGCCCATCGGGTGAAGGCACGGAGTCCATGTGCTGCTGCGTCTGGGCCGGATCGTCGGGGGTCATCGGTGGCTCCACTGCGGTCATTACCGGTATTGTAGCGTTAATCGCCCAAAGCACAATGTCCGGTCAGTGTGCTACAATCCTGCTGTCCAATGACGGAATCCCACCTGAGGAGCAAGATTCCCGATGACTCATTCACGCTGGCGGCTGCTGATCACTCCGCCCGCCGACGGCCCCCTAAACATGGCCATTGACCAGGCGATCATGGAAGCAGTCGCCGCAGAGCGCGTACCGCCCACGCTGCGCTTCTTCGCCTGGATTCCCCCCTGCCTGTCGCTGGGCTACACGCAGCCCGTCGCCGACGTTGACCGCGCGCGGCTGGCAGCGCACGGTTGGGGTCTCGTCCGGCGCATGACCGGCGGGCGGGCCATCTTGCACACCGACGAGCTGACCTACAGCGTCGCCCTGCCTGCTGCCGATCCTGTCGTCGCCGGCGGCATTGTGGAGAGCTACCGCCGCCTCAGCGCCGCGCTGGTTACCGGGCTGCACGCGCTGGGCGTCGCGCCGGAAGCCGACAAGCGTGCCGACGGTCACAGCGCCTCCAACGGGCCGGTATGCTTCGAAGTCCCCAGTCACTACGAGATCACCGTCGGGGGCAGCAAGCTGATCGGCAGCGCCCAGGTGCGCAAGTTCGGCGCGGTGCTCCAGCACGGCACGCTTCCCCTCGGCGGCGACATCGCCCGCATCTGCGACGCGCTGGTCTTCGCCAGCGACGAGCAGCGCGCACGGGTGCGCGCGCGCGTGGCCGAGCGCGCCACAACCCTGGAGCGCGCGCTGGGGCGCGCCGTCTCCTGGGACGAAGCGGC
>MTKY01050658.1_pt1 | contig 18092 bp, 12 predicted proteins | sample 1042731 | NCBI WGS metagenome assembly MTKY01 (sample SAMN06212206, study PRJNA360538) | anaerobic digester metagenome | biome: Wastewater treatment plant; material: sludge; isolation source: anaerobic digester fed with sludge from wastewater treatment plant | place: Denmark: WWTP Soeholt ... | reverse complement strand
TCACGCCATTTCAACCGAATTCGATACACTACCGAAGCTGGTGAGGGGTGGTGTGCAGGGCGAGAGTGCGCTATAATAGAGGCGAACAAGTGTGCTATAACGCAGGTGCCTGCCTAGTGGCCCGCCCGCCGGGGTGAGCGTTGACAGACCCGCACCAATTCCTTACACTACACGGGGTTTGAGCAAGGGCATGGCGTCATCATAACACTGAGGTAGAGCGGCTATGGACATCGGCATGATACGGCAGCGGGACATCAACCAGGAACTGCAGGAGTCGTATCTGGATTACGCGATGAGCGTGATCGTGGCTCGTGCGCTGCCGGATGCCCGCGACGGCCTCAAGCCGGTGCATCGGCGCATTCTGTACGCGATGTACGACATGGGAGTGCGCCCTGGGACGCCGTACAAGAAAAGCGCGCGCATCGTCGGCGAGGTGCTGGGCAAGTATCACCCGCACGGCGACATGGCTGTCTATGACGCGATGACGCGCATGGCCCAGGACTTCTCCATGCGTCACGGGCTGGTAGACGGGCAGGGCAACTTCGGCAGCATTGACGGCGACGCACCGGCAGCCATGCGCTATACCGAGGCACGCATAGCGGCTCTTGGCGATGAACTGCTGCTGGACATTGAGAGAGACACGGTTGGGTGGGAGGACAACTTCGACGGATCGCTGCGCGAGCCGGTGGTGCTGCCCGCCAACTTTCCCAATCTGCTGGTGAACGGCGCTTCGGGGATTGCCGTCGGCATGTCCACAAGCATTCCGCCGCACAATCTCAGTGAGGTGTGCGACGCGCTGGTCTTCATGCTGGAGCACTGGGATGCCCTGGACGAGATCGGCGTGCCGGAGCTGATGCAGTTCATCAAGGGGCCAGATTTCCCGACCGGCGGCGTGGTCTATACGCTCGACAACGGCTCGGAGGAAGACCAGCTTCGCGCAGCGTATGCCACCGGGCGCGGCAAGATCAAGGTGCGCGCCAAAGTGCACATCGAGGAGCTAGGGCGCGGGCGCAGCCGCATTATCATCAGCGAGATTCCCTACCAGACCAACAAGACCAGCCTGATCGAGCGCATCGCCGAGCTAGCGCGAGACGGCAGGATCGAAGGCATCGCCGACCTGCGTGACGAGAGCGACCGCAACGGCCTGCGCATCGTCATTGACGTGATGCGCACGGCGGACGCGCTGGATGTGCTGGCGACGCTGTTCAAGTACACGCCGCTGGAAAGCACGTTCAGCATCATCATGCTCGCGCTGGTGGACGGCGAGCCACGTCGCCTGAGCCTGAAGCAGGCGCTGCGTGTCTACCTGGAGCACCGGCTGGAAGTCATCCGGCGGCGCAGCGAGTTCGACCTGGCGCAGGCGCGCGCGCGGGCGCACATTCTGGAAGGGCTGCTGACCGCGCTCGACAACCTGGACGAGGTCATCGAGACGATTCGCCGCTCGCGCACGGTGGAGTCGGCGCACGGCAACCTGCGCAAACGCTTCAAGCTGTCCGATGAGCAGGCGACGGCCATTTTGCAAATGCAACTGCGCAGGCTGGCGGCGTTGGAGCGGCGCAAGCTGGAAGATGAGTACAAGGAGAAGCTCCAGCTCATCAAGATGCTGGAAGCGCTGCTGGCCAGCCCCAAGATGATGCGCGTGGAAGTAGCCCGCGAGCTAGGGGCCATCCGCGAGAAGTACGCCGATCCCCGGCGCACGGTGATCTACAGCGGCGCGGTGGGCGACGTGAAGGCGGGCGATTTCTTGGGGCCTGACGAGGATACCTGGGTCACGCTCACGGCGAGCGGCCTGCTAAGCCGGACGTTCGAGGACAGTGCGCCGCGCGTCACGATTGAGGTCAAAGACCCGCCGCACGCGGTGCTGGCCAGTAACTCGACGCACACCCTGTACCTGTTCACGGCGGACGGCAACTGCGCGACCGCACCGGTCAAGCTGCTGCAGCAATCCGATGACCCGGAGCAGGGCACACACTATGGGACGCTGTGCGCGCTGAGCAACGAGGATACGATCACGTGCGCCCTGTCGCTGTCGCCGAGGGTGGAGACCGGCTACCTGGTGGCGATCACGGCGCTGGGCGAGGTCAAGCGGCTGCGCCTGGAAGACCTGCCGGGCATGGTTGCCAAGCCGTTCAAGTTCATGGACATCGAGAAGAACGACCGCCTGATCTGGGTCGGTTATGTGGCCGACGGCGATCAGATCGTGCTGGTCACTGCGCAGGGGCAGGCTATTCGTTTTGAGGTCGAACAGGTGCGCCCGACGGGTCTCGGCGCGGGCGGGATGCGCGCGGTGAAGCTCTCCGGGCGGCGTGACCGCGTGGTGGGGGCGGGCATCGCCGACGACCGCGCCAGAGTGTGGGTGTGCACAGATACCGGCGTCGCCAAGAGCACGGCGGTGACGGAATATCCCACGCAGGGGCGCGGCGGCCAGGGGGTGATCACGATGAGGCTGCCCAAAGACGCGCAGGGCCTGGCTGCGGCGACGGTAGGCCGCCCCGACGATAACATCGTCGTGGTGACGAACAGGGGCAAGGCCAAGTACATGCGCGTGGGCCTGGCTCCGCAGGGCGGGCGCAACACGAAGGGCGATTACGTTATCTCGATGACGCGCGTGGATGAGGTGGTCAGCGGGGTGGTGCGCTTCGAGCCGCGCATCGAGCCGGTGATGGACGACGCCGACCAGACCGAGGGGACGGCTGCTGAGGAGGGCGGAGAAACCGCTTGATGGCGGCTCTGGCCTGCAGATTGTCGTAGTCTCGGCATGGCGATGAGGTGATGGCTGAAGACTCCTGCTGCCTGGCTGCGGCGGGAGTCTTTGTGTCTGGCACTGAGACTGCGCTCGCCGCGAGGGATGCATCATGATGGGGGTAGGGGCCGGTGTCTTGCAGGGGCAGGTTTCCAAACCCGCCCCTGCACGGGTGCACCCGAATCTTGCGTTTTCCTTGACGTGATAGAACATCAGTGCTACAATCAGGGCATCATACGAACATTTGGGCGAGTTCCTTGTACCCCACCAGGAGCAGCGAACATGACCGACCCTTCCCGCCTCAAAGCCCTTGATAATGCCCTCTCTGACCTGACCAAGCGCTTTGGCGATGGAGCCATCGTCCGGCTTGGCGATGCGGCGCACCTTCAGGTTGACGTGATCCCGACGGGGTCGCTGGCCGTTGACCTCGCCCTGGGTGTCGGTGGCATCCCGCGCGGGCGGGTCACCGAAGTCTACGGCCCGGAAAGCTCCGGCAAGACGACTCTGTGCCTGCACGTCGTCGCCGAGGCGCAGCGGTTGGGCGGCGTGTGCGCCTTTGTGGATATGGAGCACGCCCTGGACCCGGTGTACGCCACGCGGCTGGGCGTGGACACGGATAACCTCTACATTTCGCAGCCGGACACTGGCGAGCAGGCGCTGGAGATCACCGAAGCGCTGGTGCGCAGCGGGGCGCTCGATGTGGTGGTGGTGGACAGCGTGGCCGCCCTGGTTCCGCGCGCCGAGCTTGAGGGAGAGATGGGCGACAGTCACGTTGGTCTGCAAGCCCGTCTGATGAGCCAGGCACTGCGCAAGCTGTCCGGGGCGATCAAGCAGTCGAACACCGCCGTGCTGTTCACCAACCAACTGCGCGAGAAAGTCGGCGTCATGTTCGGCAACCCGGAGACGACCACCGGCGGTCGTGCGCTGCGCTTCTATGCCAGCGTGCGCATTGACATCCGTCGTATCCAGGCGATCAAGCTCAAGGACGAGATCATTGGCAACCGCACGCGCGTGAAGATCACCAAGAACAAGGTCGCGCCGCCGTTCCGCCAGTGCGAGATTGACCTGATGTACGACGAGGGCTTCAGCAAGGAAAGCGACATCCTTGACTTGGGCGTGGTGGCCGGTATTATTGATAAGCGCGGTGCGTTCTTCCGCTACAATGATGGCTTGATCGGCCAGGGGCGCGAGAACGCCAAGCAATACCTGCGCGAGAATCCAGACCTGGCCTATGAACTGGAAATGCTCATCCGTGATACGCACAGGGCGATTCAGTTTGGCGGTACCGCCAGTGATGAGGAAGCCGAGGCGGAGGTGCCGGAGCCTGCCCTGCAAGAAGCGTAGCTCGGCACGTAGGGGCGTTGTTCTGATGTGCCCATCGTAGGGGCGTATCCGCCTACGCCCCTACGGGAACCCATCCCGTTCCGCGCCAAGCGAGTGCCTGGGAACCTCTGCCCAGACCCGTCTTGAGATCAGAGCGCGGATTCCTCTCATGACCTACCTTCCAGCCGCCAGGACGCCGCCATGACCTCACCGTCTCCCACGAACCCGATCATCATCTCGGCCAGCCGCCGCACCGATGTGCCCGCGTTTTATATGCCCTGGCTGATGGCTCGCCTGCGCGCCGGCTCAGCGACCTATCCCAACCCCTTCAGCGGGCAGCTTCACCAGGTTTCGCTGCTGCCGGAGGATGTGCACAGCATCGTCTTCTGGTCGAAGGGCTATCGCCCTTTTCTGCCCCACGTTGACGCCCTGGACAGCGCCGGTTATCGCTACGTCTGCCATTACACGATCACCGGCGCACCGCGCGCTCTGGAGCCGCGCGTGCCCGACTGGCGCGTCAATCTGGAGGTGTTTCACACGCTGGCCGGGCGGATTGGCCCGCGCCGTGTCCTGTGGCGCTTCGACCCTATTGTATTCACCGACACTCTGGACGCCGCGTACTATACCGCTCGCTTCGAGATGCTGGCCCACGCGCTGACCGGTTACACCGAGCGCTGCTACTTCAGCTTTGCCACGTACTACGCCAAGGCCGTCCGCAGGCTGGCCGCAGCGGGCGTTGCCTTCCGCGATCCTCCGCTCGACGAGCGGCTTGCCCTCGTGCGGACACTGGCGGAAATTGCCGCGACCTGCGGGATCACGCTCTTCGCCTGCTGCCAGCCGGAGCTTGCTGGCGGGGCTGTCAGGCCCGCGTCATGCGTGGACGCCGGGCTGCTGGCCGACCTTTTCCCCGACCGACCGCTCACAGCGGAAGCAAGCCCGACCCGACCGGGCTGCGGCTGTGCGGCCAGCCGCGACATTGGCGTCTACGACACCTGTCTGTTCGGGTGTCGCTACTGCTACGCCACCAACGACGACACGCGTGCCGCCGCCTGGCACAGCCGCCACGACCCGTCTGCCGAGCAGCTTATTCCGCCGTCCTCGCTGTGACCTTCCCGCGAGGGTGGAGGCCGACCGGCGCGTCGCGCCTGCGCAGTGTTCCTGCACGCATTCCTCTGTATGACTCCGGTTGCCAGGCGGCCCGGCGTTTTCGTATAATCGGCGAATACGTTCTGCTCACCCGCATCGCGGCGTCACAGAGGGAAGGCATCATGGCAGACCACATACCCGACGCTTCGTCCGATCCCGTGCGTCCTGCCTCCCAAAGCGAAACGGCTCATGTCGTGACCGAGCAAGCAGCATTACGCCGGGGGCTGGCACTTGGCGGTCTCTTCCTCGTGCTGGTCATTGCCGCTGTGCTCATCCTGGCCCTGGTTTCTTCGCGGGGTAGCGGAGACACTCTGAGCGAGGATGATGTCCGGCGTATCGTGGCGGAGGCAGTCGGCACGGAGGTTGCCCTGCTGCGCCCGACTAACACGCCCATTCCACCGACTCCGACCGTCATCCCGCGTGGCGTGGCCGAAGATGACGACGCTTTTCTCGGCCCGGCGGATGCGCCGGTGGTCATTGTGGAGTTCTCCGATTTCCAGTGTGGCTACTGCGGGCGCTGGTACAACGAGACGCTTCCGCTTATTCTCGACACCTACCCGGACGAGGTGAAGCTCGTTTACCGCGACCTCCCGATCTTTGGTGAGGATTCGCTGCGCGCGGCCCTGGCCGCCGAGTGCGCTGAGGAGCAGGGCAAGTTCTGGGAGATGCACAACCGCCTGTTTGCCCGCCTCAATGAGGAGGAGAAGGCGGCGCTGTCGGAAGAGACGCTGGTCGGCTACGCGCAGGAGCTGGGGCTGGAGACGCGCAGCTTCAGCGAGTGCCTGAGCAGCCAGCGCTACTTCGACGAGGTGCTGCTGGATTACCAGGCGGCCCAGACCTACGGTCTGCGCGGGACTCCAGGCTTTGTGATCAACGGCGTCGTCTACACCATCGGCGCGCAGCCCTTTGATGTCTTCGACCGCATCATCAAGAGCGAGCTGGCCCGCGTGACCGGCGAGAGCTAACCCTGGCTGGGCCGCTGTCCGAGGCGGCCCCGCGTGGTTTGCGCCGCCGTCTCACCGTGCGCCCGGCCTGCTGCGCGTTTACCCTCCGCGATTCGCAAACCAACCGTTGACCCTCCCCGCAGGAAGCGGTATAATCCGCCCGTTCGAATCACAGGACTTCCGGTGTTGCCCACCGGCGGATAAGCCGAATCTAAGGAGCACGACCCATGACTAGCGACGCGCCTGCGCCCACCAGCATTGACGAGATCGCCCCGAAGATGCATCTTAAAGGGGTCGTCAAGAAGATTGATCTGTACGGCGCTCTGGTTGATATTGGCATTGGCCGCCTGGGTCTGCTCCACATCTCCCAAATCTCGGAAGACCACGTCAAGAATGTGTCCGATGTGCTGAAGGAAGACGACGAGATCGAGGTTTGGGTGCAGGAAGTTGACCGCAAGCGGGGGCGCATCGGGCTGACCATGCTCAAGCCGCCCGCCGTCACCTGGGGCGAGATTGCCGTCAACAACGTGTATCGCGGTACCGTCGTGCGCGTGGAGAAGTTCGGGGCGTTCGTGGACATCGGCGCTGAGCGTCCGGGCCTGGTTCACGTCTCGGAATTGGCTGCGGGCTATGTGGGCAACCCGTCCGATGTCGTCAGCCTGGGCGACGAGATCGAAGTCAAGGTCATCGAAGTCAACCGGCGCAAGAAGCAGATCGATCTCAGTGTCCGCGCCCTGGAGGAGCCTGCCATTGCCGTCGCCGCGCAGGAGCCGGAAGAGGAACTGCCCACCGCGATGGAATTGGCGCTGCGCGAGGCGTTGGAAGGGTCTGGGTTCAGCATGCCGTCGCGCCAGGGTAAGAACAAGCGGCGCGGCAAGAAGAGTCGCCGGCACGAGGAGCGCGAGGACATCTTCCTGCGCACGCTCCAGCAGCACGCGAAAGACTGAGCGACTACCTGGGAAAGACAACGGGCGGGGTCACTGGCACCGCCCGTTTTTGTTTGACTGCGCGCTTGCTGCTCGCTCAGGAGCGCAGCGGCTTGAAGAAACTGTGCAGCCGTAACGCCCCGATGATCAGCAGAGCCGTGATGATGATGTATGATGCCACGCACCACTGGCACCACTTCTCCAGCACCGCCGCCTCGACGTAGGTCAGGTACGTCTGGAAGATGACCCCGAACAGGGCGAAGCCCACCACCAGCGTCCGCCCATAGGCGGCGAACAGCGCGACCTGATCCTCCAGCACCAGCACGCCCAGGATGGCGACATAGCCCAGCAGCCCCAGCAGCGCGACGGGGATTCCGAGCGTCTTGGCATAGGCGCTATCTTGCACAGCGGCGCAATCAATGCTGCCGGCGTCCACGCATACGGTCTCGTTGTTGGTCAGCTCGGCCCAGGTCATGTATCCCGCCACAAGGATACCCACCACGCACAGGACTATGGAAGCCAGGCGCAGCCAGTCCGGTGCCAACGCCCCAGCAGACAGCGCCGCCTTGCCGGTTTTCGCGGTACTCATGGCCAGAATTCCTCCACTTTGGGCAGACATTAATCCACCGCACACGTATTTCAGGTAAAATATAACGCAAAAGGCGGGAAATGCACTCTCTGCTCTGCCACCGGGTGTATAAGAAGTAGCAAGGCGGGGAGGGCGCTGCCTGGCTGTGCCCTTACCGGGTCTTGTTCTACCCTCGCTGTGAATTGCAGCAGCGCGATTGCCCGGCTATACTCTGGCTGGCAAGTTGTCTAGAGAACCGCGTTAAGAGGGGCGACCACATGCAAGTCACTGCTGTGGATATTGCGGGCATCTTCGAGGCGCTGCCCGGTCTCTCGCGCAACGATCAGGCGTTGATCGAGCGCGCCTTTCACCGCGCCGAAGAAGCGCATCGCAGCCAAGTCCGCAAGTCCGGCGAGCCTTATATCATGCATTGCGTCGCCGTCGCGCAGATTCTGGCTGACATGAAGCTCGACGCGACGACAATCGCTGCTGCCTTGTTGCATGATGTCGTGGAAGACACCGGCGTCAAGCTGGAAGACATCGCCAGCGAATTTAGCCCCAAGATCGCTGAACTGGTAGACGGCGTCACCAAACTGCGGCAGTTCCCCACCGGCGTTGAGAGTATGCATGGCGGCAAGGCCGGTGACCGCGAGATGGAATTCCTGCGCAAGATGTTCCTGGCGATGGGATCCGATTTTCGCGTGATCCTGATCAAGCTGGCCGACCGGCTGCACAACATGCGCACGCTCGGTCACATGCCACCGCACAAGCAGATTGAGAAGTCGCAAGAGACGCTGGAAATCTTCGCGCCCATTGCCAACCGTCTTGGCATCTGGCAGATCAAGTGGGAGCTAGAAGACCTCGCCTTTCGCTACCTCGACCCGCAGAAGTTCCGCGAGATCGCTGGGCAGATTGACGAGCGCCGCTCCGACCGCGAAGCGTACATGAAGCGTACCATCGCCTACATCCTGGAGCAGTTCGCCCGTGAAGGACTGAAGGCCGAGGTTCAGGGCCGCCCTAAGCACATTTACAGCATCTATCGCAAGATGGAGCGCAAGAATCTGCCCTTTAGCCAGATTTACGACATTCGCGCTATCCGCATCGTGGTGGAGACCACGCCGCAGTGCTACCAGGCGCTGGGCATCATTCACAACATCTTCCACGCCATCCCTGGCGAGTTCGACGACTACATCTCGTCCCCCAAAGAGAACTCTTACCGCAGCCTGCACACGGCGGTGATGGACCAGGACGGCAAGACCCTGGAGGTGCAGATTCGCACTCCCGAAATGCACGAAGACGCCGAATACGGCATTGCCGCCCACTGGCGCTACAAAGAGGGCCGCGCGAGCAGCAGCGGCGAGCTTTCGTTCGAGCGCCGCCTGGAACGCATCCGGCGCATGATGCAGGATGTGCAAGAGACCGGCGACACCGACGCCAACGGCTTTGTGCAGGGCATGTTGGAGCAGATCAGCCCGGAGCGCATCTACGCCTTCACGCCCAAGGGGGACATCATTGATCTGCCCGAAGGGGCAACACCGGTTGACTTTGCCTACTACGTCCACACCGAGGTCGGTCACCGCTGTCGTGGCGCGAAGGTAAACGGACGCCTGGTGTCGCTGGACTACCAGCTCAAGAACGGCGACCGCGTGGAGATCGTCACTGCCAGTCGTGGCGGGCCAAGCCTTGACTGGCTGAACACCGATCTCGGCTTTGCGCACACGGCCCGCGCGCGCAACAAGATCAAGCAGTGGTTCCGCCGCAGCGAGCGCGAAAAGGCCGTCTCAGCCGGCAAAGAGGTGCTCGACCGCGAGCTGCGCAAGATCGGCAAGAGCACCATGTCGCGCGACGAGATCGCCGCCGATCTCGGCTATGGGCGGGCTGAAGACCTGATGGCGGCCATCGGCTATGGTGAGGTCACGGGGGCGCATATCAGCCTGCGCCTGCTCGAAGTGGAGCATTCCGTTGCCCAGGACGAGATGCTCGAAGTCACTGTCGTGCGCAAGGATGAGCCGGTCAAGGCTGAGGGGATGCGCATTGACGAGACGGGCGGGCTGCTGGTCACGCTGGCGCGCTGCTGCAACCCCACCTACGGCGACGACATCACCGGATTCACCACGCGCGGCAAGGGCATCACCGTGCACCGCGCCGACTGCAAGAATGTGCTCAATACCAACGAGCCGGAGCGCCTGATCAGCGTCACCTGGCCGCCGGAGACCGATCAGTTCTTCCCGGTGCCGGTGCTCATCGTCGCCTATGACCGCGAGGGTCTCATGCGCGACATTGGCGCGGTGATTGCTGACGAGAAGATCAGCATGTCCAACGTGAACATCAGCACGCGCCAGAACATCGCCACCTTCGAGCTGACCATGGAAATCAGCGATCTCAAACAGCTTGCCCGCATTCTGGCCAAGATCGAGCGCCTGCCCAATGTCGTCGAAGCCTTCCGGCGCTCAGCCTGATCATGAAGACGAACTCGCGCCGCCGGTCTCCTGCTCGCACCCTCGGCCTGTGCGTCTTGCTCCTGGTGATCACCATGCTGGCCTGTGCGACGTTTCGCGCGCCGGGCGAACCGGCCCCGACTCGCCCGCCGACGTTGACGCTGGTGCCCACTGCTACAGGGACCGCCTTGCCCGCCCTCACCGCCACAGCGAGCGCCACGCCGACGCTCACGGCTACGTCCAGCCTCACTGCGACGCTCCCCGAAACCCGGCCCGCGCTCACGGGTACGGCCACTCCATCATCCTCCGCGCAGTGATTGTCTTACGATACCGGCGATGATTATCAGCCTTGCCTGCCTAGAGGGTTCCCTACCTAGTAATGGAGTACTGATCTTGCAGGTTGTTATTCTTCCCTTATTCGCATATAATGAATCCAATAAAGTCGGTGAGTACTGCGCTATAACAAGATAACCAGCGAGAAATTATCCGGGAACAATAGTTGTTTCTTCAGGGTGGAGAGTATGACTATGAAAAACCTAGACACCTTCACGCACGCGCAAGAACAACTACGAAGCCTGCCCAGGCACCTAGTGCTGGCGATCCTCCATCCCGACTTTCACGGCCAGAATCGCCTGTTGGCACAGCCGCTTGTCGAATCACCGGCGAAAGCGGTGTTCGTCAATCTGCCCCAGCCCGATCTCCCGCTGACCAGACTGATCGCTGACCTGCAGGAAGCGTTTGCGACGCAGCTAGGGGTAACGCTGCCGGCGCACACTTCCCCTACTGATACTGCCGCCGCGCTGGCCGGGGCTATGGCGGAGCAGGGCGGTATCACCGTGATCATCAGCGCCTACGACTATGCCCGGCAAGAGGAAGCCACGCCCTTCATCCAGGCTCTTGTGTCCCAGCTTCAAGAGGGCAGCCGCCTGATTCTCGGCACGCGCGAGCTACCCATGCTGCTGCTCGGCACGCCAGAACTGCGCCAGCGCACGGCCATCATCCCGGTCAACCCAAACAAGATGATGCTGGACTATGTGCACCTTTTGGACAAGAAGGTGCTTGAAGTGCGGGCGCTTGGACCAGGCCGCGTGCTGATCAACGGGCGGCTGATCAGCCATTGGGATGGCGTGCTGCCGCGCACCCTGTTCTTCTACTTCGTGGATCGGGGCATGACCACGCGCGACGAGATCTTCCAGACCTTCTGGCCGAACCTCAACACGCGCGAAGCGACGAATGTGTTCCACGTCACCAAGCGCAAGATCAGCGAGATTCTGGGCACCGACCTGACCGTGTACTGGTCAGGGTTCTATCGCATCTCGCCGGAGCTTGAGCTGCACTACGACGTGGTCAAGTTCGCCGAGGCCGTGCAGAATGCTGCCGTTGCCACCGATGACGAGGCGCTTCTGCTGCTGCACAACGCCATTGACCTCTATCGCGGGCCTTTGCTGAGCACGTTGGAGCAGACGTGGATCGGGCAGCGCCGCTCCGAGCTAGCCGGAAGCTACGCTGAGGCGCTTGCCGTGCTGGCACGGCTGTACGCCAGACAGAATGAGCAGCAGAACGCTCTGGGCTTCTTCCTGCGCGCCACTGCGGCCAACCCGCAGCGCGAAGACCTCGTACGGCACATCATGGAGCTTTACCACAAGATGGGCGAACCGGCAGAGGCACTGCGCGCGTTCGACCGGCTGAAGGACGAGCTTAAGCGGTCGCTGGATGTGTCGCCTGACCCGCAGACCCAGATGCTCGCCGAGACGATCCGCGCGTCCCGGTAACGCGCTCCCAGAAAACCAGCGCCCCACGTCACTGACGTGGGGCGTCTTGCATCGCCTGCTTGTCGCGTTATTTCTTGCGGCGTTTCTTCGTGTTGGTGCGCTTGGCGGCTGTCTCTGCTTCGAAGGACAGGTCAAGCTGGCGCTCCAGGGTGTCAACGACGGTCTGCAGGACGCATACGCGCGCGTAGAGCTTGTCGTTGGCGGGTACAACCGTCCAGGGAGCGACGGTGGTGCTCGTCTTGAGCAGCATGTCCTCAACGGCCTCTGTGTACACATCCCATTTGTCGCGGTTGCGCCAATCTTCGTCGGTCAGCTTCCATGACTTGTAGGCCGTATCGCGCCGCTCCTCGAAGCGCCTGAGCTGTTCGTCCTGGCTGATGTGCAGCCAGAACTTGACGAGGATGGTGCCGAAGTCCACAAGCTGGCGCTCGAACTGGTTGATCTCGCGGTAGCCGCGCCGCCACTCGTCTTCTGTGCAGAATCCTTCAATGCGCTCGACGAGCACACGACCGTACCAGGTGCGGTCGAAGATGGCGATCTGCCCGGCCTCCGGCAGCCGCCGCCAGAAACGCCACAGGTAGGGGTGCTCGGCGTCGTCGCTCCTGGGCGCGCTGATGGCGTGTACCACATAGCCGCGCGGGTCGAGGCGCTCGGTAAGCCGCCGGATGGCGCCCCCTTTGCCCGCCGCGTCCCAGCCTTCGAAGGCGATGATCAGGGGCTTCCCCTGCACGTACACCTGGTAGCCTAGCTCGCCCAGCCGCACTTGCAGCGCGATCAGCCGGGTCTTGTACTCCTCCGGCGTCAGGCTCTTGGTGAGGTCAACCGTCTCAAGCATAGGTTTCGTCTCCCTGCGCTTCCGCCACGCTGATCACGGGCGGCACCGCGCCAAGCTCGCCCAGGCGCGCTTCCATCGCCCGGATGAGTGTACGGTAGACCTTGTCGAGCATGAAGCCGCGATCGGTGGCCTCGACGATGGTCCAGGGGCCGAAGCTGGTATCCGTGCGCTCCAGCATTTCCTCGTAGACGAGGAGCCACGTCTCATAGTTGCGATGCCGCTCGCGGTCTTCCATCTCCAGCCGCCAGCTTTCCAGGGGGTCTTTCTCGATCTGGCGGAAGCGCCGGGCCTGCTCTTCTCTGGAGATGTGCAGGAAGAACTTGACGATCACGTAGCCGTCCAGGGTCATCAGGCGCTCGAAGTCCACGATGTCATTGTAGGCGCGCATCCACTCGCGCTGGGGCAGGCCCAACTCCAGCCGCTCGACCGTCACCCGACCGTACCAACTGCGGTCGAAGATAGCCATGTGCCCGTAGTTCGGCAGCTTGTTCCAGAAGCGCCATAGCCAGGGGCGCTTCTGCTCGTAGGTGCGCGCGGCACGGATCGGCCAGACGGTGAAGCCACGCGGATCGAGCCGCGAGGTCAGCGTCCTGACGCAGGTGCCTTTGCCCGCTGTGTCCCAGCCCTCGAAGAGGATGACGGTGGGCACCCCGGCATCGAAAGAGGCTTTTTCCAGGTCGTAGAGGCGCTGCTGGTACGCGGATCGTCGGGCTTTCCACGCCTTGTTGCCTAGCTTCTGGTCGAGGTTGACAATTTCCAGCAAGGCCCACCTCCTCAAGACTCTCGTGCGCTGCCATCAGTATAAAACAAGTGGCAGACAGCGCGATACAGTTTGCATGGGCATACGGAGCCAGGGAAAAAGCTATTACTTGCTGCGACTTAGAGGAAAACCGGGCACGTTCTTAGGTGTTCTGCCGCTGTGGTGCCCCGTTGACGTAGGGCGCATTTGCCTGGCAAAAAACAGCGCCCGCTGCCGTGTTCTGGCAGCGGGCGCACGCTTGCGTGCGGAACGGCACAGGCTAGTCTTGCACGAGGGTTAGGGTGTAGGTGCCCTGCGTGCCGCCGTAGTTCAGGGCGAAGTGGGTGGCGATGATGTAGTACGTGCCGGACGAGGCCAGCGTTGCCTCGGAGATCACCGAGTTGCGGTTCTCACCCGGTGTCGCATCATCGTTATAGGCGACCTGAATGCCCTCAGGCGAGATGAGGTACAGCGCCGGGTCGAGCGTGCCGCCGGTGGCATTCATGCCGATGGTAACGATGTCACCCTGCTGCCCCTCGAACGAGTAGATCACGAAGCGCCGCTGATCGGTGATGCTGCCCGATACCGTCTGCCCATAAGCGGTGGGCGTCGCGCTAGCCAGCGCGGTCTGGTAGTTGAGCGAGTTGGCGTTCGCCATCGAGAAGAAGCCGCCCGGCCCGGCGACCGCAGTGCCATCGGAGGCGACGGTGAACGTGATCACGTAGCGCGAGTCCGGGCTGGCGGGCTGCGAAGTGTTGATGACCGACTGGCCCTGAACGTTGACGGTCAGGCCGAAGTTGACGGGCGTGGTATCGTCGCAGGTGTTCTGATACCAGACTTCGATCTCGTACACGCCGGGCAGCAGACGGTTGGGCGGCCAGTAGATGTAGGACACCGGTGAGGTCGTGGTGTCAACGCAGTTGCGGTTGCCGTACAATTCCAGCACGCCGCCGCTCTCCACCACAGGGATGTCGTCATAGACCGAATCGCCGTTCGGATCGCGCACGAGAAGCTGCACGTCGGCATTGGTCGCCCATTCCAGCTTGACCTCGATGGCACCAGTGGACAGCCCACCTTCCACCGTCGTGGTGGCCTGCGGGGTGACGGCCTCGGTGCCTACCTCGGCGGTGGTGAGAGTCAGGGTGAACTCGCCCTCGGTGCCACCAATGCCCAGGCCGTAGCGTGCAGCGAGCACGGTGTAGGTGCCCTCCACAGACAGAGTGCGGCTGATGCGTGCGTCAGCCGAGTCCGGAATGTCGTCGTTGCTGTCGAGCGGAGTGCTGTCCGGGCCAAGCAGGACAAGGAACGGGTCCAGGCTGCCGGACTGGGCGCGCATGTCAATAGTGACGGCAGCGCCGGCGCTGCCCTTGAACGAGTAAGCCTGCACCGGAGCGCGGTTGGTGATCATGCCGGAGACTGTGCTGCCCACAGCGATGGGGTCGGCGGTGCCAATCTCGCCGGCGTAGACGGAGAGGTCCAGCCCGGCGTTGACGCCGCCATTGATCAGCGCCCATTCACCGTTGGCGTCCAGCTCCAAGCGGGCCAGATACTCCTGGCCGGGGTTAAGCGTTCCGGTCAGGCTTTGGGCAGTCTCGCCGTTGACGGTGGTGCTCAGGGTGAAAAGTTGCGGCCCGCCAGTGCTGCATACGTTGGAGTAGTAGACGATGATCTCGTAGCTGCCAGCGGGCACCGGGCCTGCGGGCCAGGCGATGGTCTCTGTCGGGCTGGCAGCGGTCGCTGCATCACAGTTGGCGTTGATGTCGGCGTCCAGCACCCCGCCGCTGGGCATGCCAGGGTTGAAGCGGTGGGCCGTGCCGCCGACCGGATCGCGCACTTCCAGGTTGAGGTCAACGGCGGCTTCCCAGCCCAATTCAACGACGATGCCGCCGTTGTCCAGCGTGACCGTCTGGCCGCCGACCTGCTGGATGCCGCTCAACTGGAGGGTGAAGTCGCCGCTGGCCTCGCCCTCTGCGCCAGAGCCGCGCATGACCCAGATGTAGTATGTGCCGGAGTCGGGCACCTCGATATCGGCGATATTCGCGGTCGTGGGCGTGGCGCGGTCAAGGTCTTGTGCGATGACGGAGCCTTGCTCATTGGTCACGACGACAACGGGCGCCAGCTCGGCGACTTCTGTCGTGACATCAATCGTGATCGTATCACCGGCGGTGGCGGCCAGGGTGTAAACCTGCACAAAGTCCTCGGCGCTCAGCGAGCCGGTGACGACGTCGCCCACCATGATCGCACGTCCCGTGTTCCCCTGGGCGCGCACGGTCGTCAGCGGTGCCACCAGCCCCACCAACAGAGCAAGCGTCAGCGCTGCCAAGCCCGCGCTCCGCCCCAGGCGACAGAACCTGTGAACGTGTCTCTTCCTGTCCATCATGATTACCATCGCTCCTCAATAACAGGCGGCAGCGTGACGCCACCGCTCACAAGCATGTCCAGTGTAGCTAATCGGAACAGCAAAGGCAAAGGTTTGTCCGGGTCGCCTCGCCAACCATTGCACAGGCGTAGGGAAGACGCCCAGAATGCTCTGCCCGATGCGCGCCTGTCAGCTTTGGCCTGCCGGCTGCGGCGTGGCAGCCAGGCCGGGGCCTAGCGCGACGAAGTTAGTCGTGCCGGCGATGACGGTGATCGGCTGGGCGATACGCCGCCCGCCGATGGTCACGCTGATCTCGTAGTCCCCCTCCGGGATGTCGCCCAGGACGAAGTTCTCTCCCCAGCCCGGATCGGGGATGGCGTGCCATTCACGGCGCTGGCCGGGCTGCTTGGGCTGGATGTAGGTTGTCGTCGTCTCGACCACGCGCCCGCGCCTGCTCAGCGTCACGGTGATATCTTCCAAAGGCTGACCGTCAAAGCCGGTGACGCGACCGGCCACGACGCCGTGCCCCAGGTAAGGGGCAATCCACAGCAAGGGATTGTAGGCAGAGAAGTAGCGATTCTCGCCCAGGCGTACTTCGAGATGGACGTGCGGCCCGCTGACATCGCCCGTGCCCCCGATCAGGCCGATGATGTCACCGGCGGCGACGTGCTGGCCCTGAGTGACGAGGATGGAGGCCATGTGCGCGTAGAGCGTGAAGATCTTCTGCCCACGAAAGCCGAAGTCGTGCTCGATGACCACGACGTTGCCATAGGACGGGTAGATGTCCATGTCGCGCGTGTCGAGCAGCTCACCGCCATTGCCAGCGAAGACGACCGTGCCTGCGCCGCCCGCGCGGATCGGCTCGCCTACCGGATTGGGAATGTCAATGCCGTGATGGACGCGCCACTCGTTCTGCGGGCCGTCGGAGCCGTAGGTGTAATAGAAGAGGCTGGCGCTGTTGGCGCTGGCGTCCACAGGGCGCATGAGCCAGAAATGATCGTTGGCGTGCGGGCTGAGCGGCACTTCTTCCGGCGGCGGCTCGTAGCCGATTTCCGCTGCTGTCTCCGGGACGAAGACGCCGGTTGGACTGGGGAACGGCGTCGGGCCGGAGGCGGTCGAGGCCGGGTCAGTCGGGCGCGGGGTGGGGGTGGGCCAGGGCGTGCCCTGAATCTCCACCGGCTGGAAGATGACCGCTTCGGTGGCAGTGGGCGGCAGCGTCGGCGGGACGAAGGGCGAGACGCCGAGATCAGGCGTGGCCAGTGGCGTGGCGGCGGCGGCAAGCTGCTGCTCAAGGGCAAGCTGCCAATCCTGCGGCGGCGCATTCGCTGGAGTGGGCGTGGCTGCCGGGATGGAAACCGTCACCGAAGGCTGGCTATTCTGCCAGAGATACAACCCCACCAGCGCGACCAGCGCGGCGACGATGAGCACTCCCTGCAAGTGGCGCGTGCGCTCCATAGGCATCTAGCTCCGCTGCGCGCCGCTCATTGCTGGTCCGGCGGGACGGGAGTCGGCGTGCGACGCACGGCGGGCGTAGGCGACTCGGTCGGCAATGGGGGTGGCGGCGGTACCTGAGTGGCCGCGCTGAGGAACCCGGCCAGCTCGTCCTGGTTGTACAGCTCCAGCATGGCCGCTTGCCAGGTCAGCCCGCCGGTCTTGGCCAGCTCCCAGAACTGGATGGCGCCGAAGTTGTATTGCCAGGTGCGCTGTGCGGGCAGCCATTCCCAGCCGAAGTCGCTGGCAAGCTGCGTCAAGTCCACATAGTAGCCTGACGGCGGCAGGGCTTTGAGCCGCCCGCCGCGCTCGTAGTCCTCAACGGCACCGCTGGTACGCGCGGCGAAGTCCCAGGGCAGGTCGCGCAGCGGCTCGCCGAGCGCGCCGTTCTGCGCATCGTCCACCACGCGCACGAACACGCGCCAGTACGTGTTGATTTCCTGGTCTTCGCGCACCACTTCGACGGGGGCGGGCGGCCCGGCGTAGACCAGGTTGCGGTCAATGGCGATGGCCCGGCCCGTATAGTGCCAGTTCTGGCGCGGCTCGCCGGGATCAGGGGGGCGGCCCTGCGGCCAGAAGGCATCTTCCAGCTTGCCGAGGAAATCGTAACCGACCTGTTCCAGCACCTTGATGCGCAGCGCCTCGAAGGAGTCGTTGACGCGGTCGGACAGGTACGCCTGGGGCGCTTCGACGTTGTTCAGGGGTGCCATGCCATAGCGCCCGGTGGCTTGCAGGCGCTCATTCTCCACATAAAGGGGCTGCACCGACGCCGGGCCGGGCGGCACGCCGCCGCTGGCGACCAGCGAGC
>MTKY01055472.1_pt1 | contig 18094 bp, 15 predicted proteins | sample 1042731 | NCBI WGS metagenome assembly MTKY01 (sample SAMN06212206, study PRJNA360538) | anaerobic digester metagenome | biome: Wastewater treatment plant; material: sludge; isolation source: anaerobic digester fed with sludge from wastewater treatment plant | place: Denmark: WWTP Soeholt ... | reverse complement strand
CGACGAGGTATTGGTCGCGAGCAACGTGTCGGGCCGCACGACCGCCTCGAGATCGGTGAACAGCTGCTGCTTGACGTCGAGGCGCTCGACGATCGCCTCGATCACGATGTCGCAGTCGGCCATCGCGGCAAGGCTGTCGGCGAGGAGAATCCGCCGCTGCGCGCTGCCGACCGCATCGGGCGCCAATTGCCCCTTTTCCCCGAGCCGCGCGATGCGCCCGAAAATATCGTCGCGCGCCTTTTCCATCGCGGCGGCGCTGAGATCGTGGAGGACGACATCGAGTCCGGCCACGGCGCCGATCTGTGCGATGCCGGCGCCCATCGGGCCGGCGCCCACAATCCCGATCTTGCGTGCTTCTTGCATCTTATCGCCCCTTGAAAGCGGGTTTGCGCTTCTCGAGAAACGCATCCATCCCCTCGCCCCGGTCTTCGGTCCCGAAAAGAAGCTGGAAAGCCTTGCGCTCGAGCGCGAGCGCGGTGGTCAGGGATGCGTCCGCACCGAGATTGACGACATCCTTGATCGCCTCCACCGAGATCGGCGGAAGCGACGCGATCTTGCCGGCGATCGCGACCGCATGATCGATCACGGCCGTATCGGCCACGACCTCGGAGACGAGCCCCATGCGAAGCGCGGCGGTCGCTTCGATCATGTCGCCCGTCAGCAGATAGCGCATCGCCGCAAATTTGCCCGCCGCGCGAAGGAAGCGCTGCGTGCCGCCGGCGCCCGGCATGATGCCGACCTTGACTTCTGGCAGCCCGAATTTCGCGCCCTCTCCCGCGATGATGATGTCGCAGTGAAGGGCGAGTTCGCAGCCCCCGCCCAGCGCAAAGCCGTTGACGGCCGCGATGACGGGAACCCGGCAGGCCTCGATCGCGACCCACGCGACGCGCGAATCGCGGAAGGCGCGATCGTGCAGTTCGCGCCGGCGTAGCTCCTGGAGATCGGCGCCGGCGGCGAACACCTTCTCGCCCCCGGTGATCACGATGGCCCTGACGTCGGGATCGGCGTCGAGCGACGTGACTGCCGCCGCCATTTCTTCGCGCACGCGCATGCTGAGCGCGTTCAGCACGTCGGGGCGATTGACGCTGATGACGGCAACGCCCGGCGCCGGACGATCGACGAGAATCTCGGATTGGGTCTGGGTCATGATCTCTCCACGCACAGCCTTCCCGTGCACGCCGGCGGCGGGAGGCGCCGCGACCTGTAGCGCGCGCCGGATCGCGACGCTACCGGAAAATCGCAATAGAGATATATGTTTTATGTGGAGGCTGGTGCCGGCCACGCTCTCGCGCGATCACCACATTCCAGTAATTCTCTATTTTTCAGCGATATTCCAGCCTTTAATGACCCCATGACCCGCGCTCGTACAAATCACCCACACCTAATGAATAACAGGAATAGCTCGAGAGTCCTGACCCAGCCACGGCGCCGCCGCGCGCTCATTCCGGATCGTAGAAGATCGCGATCGTGTCGGCGACCAGCGCGCCACGCTCGCGGCCCTCGACCTCGACGAGGCAATTGTTGGTGACCCGGTAACCGCCCTCGATCGCCTCGCAGCCGCCGAGACGAACGCGCAGGCGGATATGCGAACCCGCGGGCACCGGACCGATGAAGCGGACGCGGTTCAAACCGTAGTTGAGCCCATATGCGTAACGATCGACCCTATACACGGCGAGGCGCGGAATCAGCGAGGCGACCAGAAAGCCGTGCGCGATCGTCCGGCCGTCCGGGCGATCGCGCGCGGCGCGCGCGACATCGACATGGATCCATTGATGATCGCCCGTGAGCTGAGCGAAGGAATCGATCATGCCCTGGTCGACGAAAAGCCAATCGCTGGCGCCGAGATCTTCGCCCACGAACGGCACCAGGTCGGCGGCGGTATCGAAAACCCGCATATGATTCTCCTAATGTGGCTATTCGGGTACAGGAATTAGAAGCGTCGTGCGATTTCCGCAACCGCGGCACCAAAAGCCGCAAAATGGGCGCACGACGGCGAGGATGCGGGCGCGCGGGTCGCCCTGGACGGCGCGCGGAATCACAGTCGGCGGCCGGCGGACTGCGGCTTGTACGGCCGGCAGGCGGCGGACCATGTCAATCTCGCCCGAATCAATGGCGCCTTTCGCGACATTCCGTTCATTCAATCAGCAACTTCAAACCGCCACTCCGCGCGGCCCGACCGGAAAGGACACGGAGGCATCCGCGTAAAAAGCCGCATCTTTCCCGGCAATTCCCTCCTCAGCACAATCGCCTTGCGCGCATCCGAATAGAGATATATGAATATATGTAGCCAGTCCGGCTGGCCGGTATAACAAATATTCGGGAGGGAAAGACTATGAATCGCAATTTGCGCGCGATGCTGCTGGCCATGGCGAGTGCGGGAGCGCTTGCATCGGCATCGGCTTTTGCGCAGGACGCAGCGGCCCAGACCGCCGCGCCCGCCGGACCGGAAACCACCGACGACGCAGCAACGGGCTTCGATGACATCGTCGTCACGGCGCGCCGCCGCGACGAACGGCTCCAGGACGTTCCGGTCGCGGTGTCGGCTATTTCGGGTGACAGCCTGGCGAGCAAGTCGATCCAGCAGATCCAGGACCTTACCCGGGTCGTACCTGGCTTCACCGTGAGCCAGGGCGGCTTCGGCGGCGGCGTTCCGCGCTACACTATCCGCAGCCAGGTGCAGTTCGAGCAGTTGATCACGCTCGATCCCTCGGTCGGCGTCTACGTCGCCGATGTCATCCAGGCGCGCGCGCACGGCACCAACGCGGGCTTCTTCGATCTCAATTCGGTCGAAGTCCTGCGCGGGCCCCAGGGAACGCTGTTCGGACGCAATACGACGGGCGGCGCGGTGCTCATCAATCCCAAGACGCCGACCGACGTCCTCGAGGGCTATTTCCAGGCGACGACGGGCAGCTACCGCACCTTCATCGGCGAAGGAGCGGTCAACGTACCGCTCGCCGAAGGCCTTGCGCTTCGCGTCGCCGGCCGCGTCGCGAAACGCCGCGGCTATACCTATGCTCCGGCGGCCGACCGCTATTATGACGACGAGAACAACCAGTCCTGGCGCGTGTCGCTCGGCTGGGAGCCTTTCGACGGATTCAGCAATGTCGTGATGCTCAATGGCTATAATTCGGACGAATATGGCACCGGCTGGCGACTGACCCAGGTATTTCCTGGGACCCCCTTCGGCAACCGGCCCGACATCGTTTCCTATCTTGCCAGCGTAGGCGATCGGCGTATCGCTGGGCAATCTGCGACGACGAAAGGCTCGAAGGCCGATGTCTTCGGCATCGCAAATACGACGACGTTCGATCTCGGCGGCGTAACGCTCAAAAATATCTTCGGGTATCGCAAGGTCGACAGCTTCAGCACGCACCTCGATTTCGACGGAACACCGATCTTCGTTTACGAGGCGCCAGAGGACCTCCACCAGAAGCAATATTCGAACGAGTTCCAGGTCTTCGGCACCGCCTTCGACGACCGGCTCGACTGGATCGTGGGCGCCTATTATTTCCGCGAGACCGGCAACGAGACGCAGCGCAGCACGATCCGGGTTACGAACCAGGACCTGGTGCGCACCGGCTTCGTCGAGAACACCAGCAAGTCGGCCTTCGTCCAGGGCACGTTCAAGCTCACGCCCGAACTTTCGCTCACCGCAGGCGGGCGCTACACCTGGGACAAGCGGACGCTGTCGCAATATGGCTTCAACTTCATCACGGGCCTCTGCTCGAGCAGCATCGCCCTGCCGAACTGCATCACGCCCGAGCGCGGGGTAAAGTTCAAGGCGCCGACTTATACGGTCAGCCTCGACTGGAAAGTGACCCCCGACAAGCTCGTCTATCTCGCCCATCGCCGCGGCTACCGCAGCGGCGGCTTCAACATCCGCGCCAACAACGCCGCGCAGATCCGCCCCTTCGACCCCGAGGTCGTGAAAGACATCGAAGTGGGAGCAAAAGCCGACTGGGACCTCGGCGGCGGGGCACTTCTCCGCACCAACATTGCGGCCTATTATCAGTGGTATTCGGACATCCAGCGGTCGATCACCTTCATCGACCCCGCGAGCAACCTTCTCGTCTCCAGCGTCGTCAACGCCGCGACCGCGAACGTGTCGGGGTTCGAGGCCGAGATGATGCTGCGGCCGGTCGACGGGCTCGAAATCACGGGTACGCTCGCCCACTCGAAACTTCGCTACAAGAAGTTCGAGCAGCTACTTTCGAACGGGACGATCCAGGACCTTTCCGCAAACCGCATCGGCTTCTCGCCCGAATGGACCGGCGGCGGCTCGATCCGCTATACGCATGACCTCGCCGGCGACGCGGGCAGCATCGCGGCGCAGGTCGATGCCTATTCGCAGAGCAAGATGCAGCTCCAGGACCTCAACGTCCCCGGCGGGATCGCGCAGCCCTACACGCTGGTCAACTTCCGGCTCGAGTGGAACGATCTGCTGGGCACGCGCATCTCGGCCGCGACCTTCGTGCGCAACGCGTTCAACAAGGAGCATTTTACCGGCGGGATCGCCATTGGCGGGCTCGGTCTGATCAACAAGAATTACGGCGCGCCGCGAACCTACGGTATCGAACTGCGGATTCCGTTCGGCGGCTGACGAAAGACCGGACCGGATTACCCGAGCAGGATCGCCCGGTACCCACTTGCATCACAGGCGGGTATCGGGCGATCTCGTTCCAGCGAGGAAGAATGATGACGACGCAGGCCGCTGTACCCAGTCCCGAGACCGAGCTTCCTCCCGCGCCCCCGATCGCCGAACCGCCCTTCCCGGCCCGCAAGCATGCGCTGTGGCTGCTCGCGGTGCTGACGATGCTCAATATCGCCTCGACGATCGACCGCCAGATTCTCGCGCTCATCGTCGACGATGTGAAGCAGGACCTGCTGATCACCGATTTCCAGATCAGTCTTCTGCAGGGCATGACCTTCGCTCTCTTCTACACAGTCTTCGGGCTGCCCTTCGGCTGGGCGGCCGACCGTTATTCGCGACCCCGCGTCATCTTCATCGGAGTCACGATCTGGTCGATCGCGGCGTCGGCATGCGGTCTCGCGCAGAAATTCTGGCAGCTCCTCCTCGCGCGGATCGGCGTCGGCATCGGCGAAGCGGCCCTTTCGCCGGCCGCCTATTCGCTGATCAGCGACAGCTTTCCCCGCCAGCGCATGGCGTTTGCCCTTTCGATCTATTCGGCGGGCGGCGCGATCGGCTCGGCGGCATCGCTCGCGATCGGCGGCATCCTCGTCGGCATCCTGCCCTTCACCATTACGGGGATTCCCTTTTTCGAGACGATGTCGCGCTGGCAGGTGATCTACATCGTGACGGGTCTGCCCTGCCTGCTGCTTGGCTGGCTGATCTTCACGGTGCGCGATCCCATCCGGCGCGGCATCGCGGGTCTCGCCAAGACGCGCGGCGGCGCGGGCGCACTGGTCGCGCGCAAATGGAAATTCTTCACCCCGCATTTCGTGGGCTTCGGCCTCTATTCGATGTGCGGTTACGGCATCATGATCTGGACCCCTGCCTATATGAACCGCGTGTTCGAATGGGACATGGCGATCGTTGGCCCGCTCTCGGCACTGATGATGATGACCGGCGTGTTCGGCGGCGCCGCGCTCGGCGCGACTGCTGACCGCTGGTTCGGCAAGGGACGCAAGGACGCTCATATGCGTATCTACGCGATCGCCGCGCTCGTCCAGCCGATGATCGTGCTGCTCGCGATCTCGGTGAACAATCCCTATGCGTTCATCATCCTCTACGGCTGCTACCATATCATGTCGTCCTTCACCGGCGTTGCCGCGGCGGCGCTCCACCTCGTCACGCCCAACGAGTATCGCGGTCAGGTTTCCGCCTTCTTCCTCTTGGTCTTCAATATCCTCGGCCTCGGCCTCGGACCGTCGGCGGTCGCCTTCCTTACCACCTATGTCTATGCGGATCCCCTCATGGTCGGCTGGTCGATCGCGACGGTCTTTCTCATCGTCATGCCGATCGCCTCGCTGCTCCTGTGGCTGGGATGCGGGCCGATGCGCCGCGAGGTCGAGGAGATGGAACAAATCCAGATGCAGGCCGCCTGATGGATATACCGCTATCTGCTGCGGGTCGGTGCCCGAAAGTTTCGATCCAGGGACATGCTTGTGATCTGCCGCCTGACCTGTCTGGACACCGTTGACACTCGCAAGGTCAAAGACCCAATTTCGGCGGCCAAACAACGGCGGGACCGTCCACGGGGCGTTTCCAAATCGTAACCGGGAGATTGAGCGATGAATGGATTGACGCACGAAGACGGGGACCGCTGGCAGATCTATGAAGCGGTCCTCCGCTACTGCCGCGGCATTGACCGTCATGACACAGAGCTGATGCGATCGGCCTATCATCCCGATGCGATCGACCATCATACCGGGTTTAGCGGCAAGGTCGGCGACTTCATCGATTGGCTCGACCCTCTGTGGAAATATTACAAGGGATCGATGCATTTCGTCGGAAATCACTGGGCCGAGATCTCCGGCAACGATGCAGTCGTCGAAACCTATGGGATGTCGGTTCACTGGGGTGAGCTTGAAGATGACAAGCTTAACACGACGAACGGCTTTCGCTATGTCGATCATATGACGAAACGCGATGGCCGCTGGGCCATCCAGGAACGCTGGGCGGTGCGCGACTGGACCCGCTCCGACGCAGGTCGATATGTCGGCAAAGAGGCGCAGGGTCCGTCCGGGTCACGCGATGCCGAGGATCCGCTATGGGTCTTGAAGCGCCGTCTCGATATGAAATAGGGTACAATGCCCTTCGACGCGACGCGATCCGCTCGGGCGGTCGCGTCGCGTCGAAGACCGGTCTCAGGGCGTTCAGGCGCATCTTGGAGACAGCTGGCGGTCCTCGCCCGAGAGCGCGGGCGATGCGAGAGCGTCGAGGCAAGCCGGGCTTCAGGCCTCCGCGACGCCCTCATATTGGCGCAGCACCCGGCGCGCATTATTCTCCACTGCGGGCCGCATATGTTGCAGGCCTACATTGTCCCACATGACGAGGTCGCCCACCTCCCACTCATGCGAATAGAAGGGCGCATATTTCCCGGAGAAAGCCTGAAGCTCCGCGATCAAGACATCGCTCTCCTCGACGCTCATCCCGACGATCCGCGAGGTATAGTCCATCACATAGAGGCAGCGGCGCCCGCTCTCGGGATGGATCATGACGACCGGATGCATCGCATCGCACAGCCGCGGATTTTCCTCGGGCCCCGGCAGCCGGGGATCGAAATATACTGCCTGCCGGTTCTCGACCCGCTGGCGCAGGTCGGTCGGGAGCAACTCGTAGGCGGTATAGCTGTCGCGAAACTGCGTCGGCGCCGCGCCCTTTTCGAATTCGAGCGCCTCGAGGACCGAGATTGTCTTGATCTGGGGCTTATGGTTGTGGTCGGTGTGCCAGATCAGCTCGGACGTGCCCCCCTCGCCGTTGACGAGGTAATTGCCGTCGCCTTTGCGGAAGATGGCCGCCTTCTCGTCACGATTGAAGAGATTATAGTGGAAGGCACCGTCGAACGTATCCATCATCTTGCGGCCGAAGCGCGCGAAGAAGTTGTCCTTCTGCTCATAGGTAGGGCTCGCCTGCCCCCTGAAGACGATGAGCAGATGGCGCCGGAACGCCTGCTTGACCAGCATCACCTCGTCTTCGCGGGGATTGTCCCAGTCGATCCCGCGTACCACCACGCCGAACGGCGCATCGAGCCGCTCGAAACTCAAGCCTGCCCCACCCGAAACCCGTACATCGTCTGTCATGGTTGCCATTGCACATCTTCCTTCGCAAAATTCCGTCCGCCGCAAGGCGCATCCGATCAATGGGACCGGCTATCGCCGCTCCGGCAAGGTTTCCAGAGCCCACGGCCGGGGAGAGAAAGAAAGTCGTGCGATCGTAAAAGGCGGCCGGCCGGCCTCGACCTGCCGCGATGCCCGGACTGCCGCGGACCTACAGGGAGTCCCTGCTATTTCAGCCGCTCCCGTCCCACCATTGGCGGCTCCAAGATAGCCTGTCCGACGAGCGAAATCGTCTTCGCTTTCGGCGGCCCTTCGGCCGGTCTAGCAAGGGATGAAAGGGCCGTCGTCAAGCCGCCCCGTGGGTCCGGAGACTTCGGACGAGACGGGACGAGTCGCCGATCGAGACCCGGGGCAGCAAAGCGGAGGGCGGCATGTTCGAGCGGAATGTGAACAGATGCGTCTGAACAATGCGTCGGCATTCGCCGGACAGGAGGTCGCGCCGCCCGTTGCGCACCCTGCTACCCGGCAGAATTATATTCTCGCGCTGCTCTTTTGCATGGCGCTCTTCTACCAGCTCGATCGCAACCTTGTCTTCGTCACGCAGGAGCTGATCAAGGCTGAATTCGGGCTCAGCGATACGCAGCTCGGCCTCGTCTCCGGGTTCGCTTTCGGGCTGGCCAACGGCCTTGCGGGTTTTCCGATGGGCTGGCTCAACGACCGGGTAAACCGGGCGCGCCTGCTGTCGGCGTGCATCATGATATGGAGCGGCATGACGGTCGCCTGCGGTTTCGCGACCAATTTCATGACCTTCTTCCTGGCACGCTTCAGCGTCGGGGCCGCCGAGGCAGGCGGATCGCCGCTCGCGCTCTCGCTCATCACCGATCTCTTTCCCCCCGCACAGCGCGGATCGAAAATCGGCATCATGTCGGCCGGCTTCGCACTCGGCACCGCCGTCTCCGCGCTCGTCGGCGCCTATATCGCGGCCCATCTGGGATGGCGGGCCGCCTTCTTCATCTGCGGGTTGCCGGGTGTCCTTCTCGGCCTCCTCTTCCTCTTCACGGTGAAGGAACCCGAGCGCACCCGCACCTCGGACGAGCTTCCGACACCGGCGCGCGCCCTGCCCCGCACAATCGCGCTTCTACTCGTGACGCCGGGGCTTCGCGTCGTCTTTCTCGGAACCGCACTGACCTCGCTCATCAGCGGAGGCGTGCTGAGCTGGTGGGCCTCGTTCATGATGCGCGCGCACCGGCTCGATCTCCCGACCGTCGGCCTGATCAGCACGATCAGCCTCGGCCTCTGCGCGCTCGTCTGCACGGTCGCGGCGGGTTATGTCGCCGACCGGGCGCGGCAACGGACGCGCGGCGGCCATCTGATCGTGATCGCAGGGCTCGCGTTGGTCAACCTCGCCTCCGGCCTCATCGCCCTGTGGACGCCGTCCACCGCGGTGATGATCGCCGCACTCTGCGTCGTCGGCGGCACGACGACCGCCTACCTCGGTCCGCGCGGCGCGATCCTGAGCGAACTCGCGCCGCCGCATCTTCGCGGCGTAACCTTCACGATCCCGATCGTGATCAGCAGCATCGTCGGGGTCGCGATCGGCGGGGTGATGGTCGGCATGCTCTCCGACTTCGCCGCGACCGCCATCCCCGGGATCGAGCCGCTGCGCGTCGCGATGTCGGCGGTGCTGTGCATGCACCTGCCCGTCGCCGCCCTCTATTTTCTGACCGCGCGAAAAATGGCGCGCGACGACATGGTCGCCGCCGTCGGGCCGGCCTCAACAAGCGGTTCGTCACCGGACCGCCACCACGGATAACAAGAAAGGGATAGGGATGAACTGCTCTAGCCGGGCGCTGGCAACCGCGCTCCTGATCGGCACCACCGGCTTCGCACCCGCGATGGCCCAGGGTGCGCCCGATGCGGACGAAGACGAAATCATCGTGACCGCGCAGAAGCGCGCCGAGCGGCTCGAGGATGTACCGATCTCGATCACCGCAGTGACCGGCGGCCAACTCGAGGCCGCGGGGGTGCTCAGCGTCCAGGATATGGCGCGCGTCGTGCCCGGCCTCAACATCACCCGCAACGGCACCAACGTCTATCCCGGCATTCGGGGCATATCGAACCAGACCGGCGGCATTCTCGCCGAGAATAATGTCGCGGTCTATATCGACGGCTTCTACATCACGAGCCCACAGGGCCTCAATTTCGATCTCATCGACGTTGCGCAGGTGGACGTTCTGAAAGGACCGCAGGGAACGCTCTTCGGTCGAAACGCGACTGGCGGGGCGATCCTGATCTCGACGCTCGCGCCGTCGCTCGATGGCCCGGCTGCCAAATTTTCCGCGAGCTATGGCCGTTTCGACGAAATGATCGTCAACGGCTATGCCTCCGTTCCCATCGGCGAAACGGTCGCCGTCAGCCTGACGGGTTCGCTGCGCAACAGCGACGGCCTGTTCCGCGACAATGCGGGTTTCGATGCGGCGCCGGTCCGCAACCGTAGCATCCGTGGCAAGCTGCTCATCAGTCCGAGCGACAGCTTCAGCATGACCTTCGCAGGCGGCTACACACGCAATTCCGACGCTTCCGGACTCACCTGGAACATCATCGACGCCGCCACGGCCCCAACGATCGTCCCCGGCGCGGTCGTCGAGACGCGCCCCTACCGCACCTCGCTGAGCTACCCGGCGAAGCATGTGGCCGACATATATGACGCGTTGGTGAAGATCGTCGGCGAACAGGGGCCCTTCACGCTGACGTCGCTGACCTACTGGCGCCAGATCGACCAGCATGCGCGATATGATATCGACGGCTCGCCCGCCGACATCGCTTTCGTCGACAGCCGCACGACCGAACAGTCGCTCTCGCAGGAACTCAACGTCAATTATGAATCCGACCGCGTGAGCGCGGTGGTCGGCGCCTTCTATTTCCACGACGAGGCGGCATCGCCCTCGATCCGGACCGGGAACCGCGGAACGATCAGCCTGCTTCGCAACCGCGCCAGCACCGACGCCGTGGCGGTCTATGCCGATCTGACTGTTCACGCGACCGATCGTCTCTCGCTGATCGGGGGGCTCCGCTACAGCACCGAGCAGAAGCGGGTCCGGGAGGTGCTGAGCGCGGGCCGCTACTTCAGCAACCCTGGCAAGGACAGGTGGAACAGCTTCACGCCGCGTGCCGTCGTCCAATATGAGGTCGGCGACCGCTCGAACGTCTATCTGTCCTACAGCAAGGGCTTCAAGAGCGGGACGTTCAACGTCACCTCGGGAACGCTGCCGCCCGTTCGTCCGGAAAAGGTCGACGCGTTCGAGATCGGTTTCAAGAAGGGCGGGCCGATCCGCTTCGACGTCGCCGCCTATTATTATGATTACCGCGATATTCAGGTCAGCGCGATCGTCACCAATCTCGGCGGGATAGCGCGGCAAACCTTCCTGACTAATGCCGCCTCGGCCCGCATCTATGGCGCGGAGGCCCAGCTCAATGCGGCGCTCGGCGACCGGCTGACGCTGACCGCCGGGATCAACTACAACCATGCGCGGTACCGCGATTTCCCGAACGGCCCGGCGACCGTCAAGGACCCGGTCACGGGATTCAACATCAACAATCAGGTGCAGGATTTCAGCGGACGCCAGATGATTCATGCGCCCGACCTCACCGCCAATGTCGGGCTCGACTATCGCGCACCGCTCGCCGGCGGCGAACTCGGCCTCAACGCGTCGGCCTATTACACAAGCTCTTATACCATCTTCAACGCATCGCTCGATCCGCAGGGCGAATTCGCCTATCGGCAGGACGGCTTCGCACTCGTCAACGGCGAGATTTCGTGGAGCGCCCCCGGGAAGAATGTCACCCTCTCACTGTTCGGGCGCAACCTCACCAACCGCACGGTCGCGAGCCTCTACAACGGCACCGCCTTCGGCGACACACGGTCCTATGCCGAGCCGCGCGTGGTGGGTGTTCGCCTGCGCGCGCAATTCGGGGCGATCCGTTGAAACCGGGGCGCGACGCATGAAGATATCGCTCCATCATCTCACCATAGCCGAGGCAAGCGCCGAGGAACTGGTCGATATCGGGGCGCGTGCGGGCAGCGATCACCTGTGCACCTTCGTCAAGACCCCCAGCGCGCTGCCCATCCCGCTGCCCACGGTCGGCAGCGTCGCGCGCGCGGCGGCGCTTCGCGACCGGGCCGCGTCCGCGGGTCTCAGCTTCTGCACGATCGACACCTTTGTGATCGGCGACACCGAAGCCGGCGATCATGAAGAGATGCTCGCGATCGGCCAGGCTCTCGGCGCAGGCGTCGTCAACTGCATCTACCGGCAAGGCGATCTCGACACGGCGGTTCGCAAGATGTCGCAATTCGCGGCGATGGCGGATCGCTACGGCCTCAGGCTCGCCTATGAATGGTCGCGTTTCAGCAAGATCAGCACCCTCGCCGGCTCGGTCGAGTTCATCCGGCGCTGCGACATGCCTAACATCGGCCTCAACGCGGACATCCTCCATCTGGTCCGCAACGGCGAAGGCCCCGGCGATCTCGCGAAGGTCGATCCCGCGCTGATCGCCTATGCGCAGCTCAACGACGGCCCGCTCGCGATCGCGGAAGCCGACATGCTCTCCGAGGCGATCAGCGACCGCGGTTTCCCAGGCGAAGGAGAATTTCCCGTCGAGGATTTTGTCCGGCGTCTCCCCGGGGACATCGTGCTTGCGGCGGAAGTCCCGGCCGTACGGCTGCGGCCCCTGCTCTCGGCCGAAGGACGCGCCCGGCGCGCGGTCGAGGCGACGCGCCGCATCGTGTCGCTCGCACGCCCGGGGCCATCGCGGGCGGCAAACGAAACAATGTCCGCCGGCGGGAACCCCGTCTCCCTAGGACCGGGTCGCCGTTGAAGCTAATCCGCGACCTTCTTCTCTCGCGCAGGGGCACGGCGAGGGGCCGCGTCTGGATGGAAGGCAGATAATGTACAAATTTCCCGAGACCGACGTCGCCGCCACCGAATTCACGCCGCCGCTGCGAGCGGACTTCATACCCCGCCGCGATTATGTGGGGCCCGACATCCTCGACCGCGAATGCGATCGTCTCTGGCCGAAGGTCTGGCAGACCGCTTGCCGGGTCGAGGAGCTCCGGGCGGTCGGCGACTTCGTCCGGTATGATATCGCCGAGGAATCCTTCCTTATCGTCCGCACCGACGCCGATGAGATCAAGGCCTTCTACAATGTCTGTCCGCACCGGGGCCGGCGCCTCAAGACCGACCGGAACGGGAATGTCGCGGGCGGCATCGTGTGCGGATATCATGCCTGGTCGTGGGATCGTCGCGGCAAGCTCCGCTCCATCCCGCTGCGCGAGGACTGGGCGGGGTGCCCGGCGTTCAACGACGCCGAACTCGACCTTTTCCGGCCGCAGGTCGGCCTCTGGGGCGGATGGGTGTGGGTCAACATGGATCCCGATGCGGGGCCGCTCGAGGAATATCTGGCTCCCGCCGCCGGAAAGCTCGCCAATTTCGAGCTCGAGAATGCCCGGCTGCAATGGCACAAGTCGCTTCACATTCCGGTGAACTGGAAGATCGTGCTCGAGGCGTTCATCGAGGGTTATCATACGCCGGGCACGCATGCGCAACTCAACCGCTTCGGCAGAATGACCTGGGAAGGCCCGATCGTGCAGGGTCTGCATACCACGCATACCGCGACCAATCACGGCCTTCCGGCGGGTATGGATGCCCGTCAACATATCCATGACATGATGCACGAGCTGAGCTCGACCCTGCTCTGCCAGTATCTCGAGCCGAGCACGCGTGCGGCGACCCGCCTGCTCGCCGAAGTCTCCGCAGGAACGCCCGCGAACGAGGTTCATCAGGCGTTCTGGCGCCTTCATCGCGAGGAGCTCGAGGCGACCGGCGCCCGTTTCCCGGCAAAGCTCGAACCCGGTGATATGTGGAGTACGATCTGGCATATCTTTCCCAACACCAGCATCCTGCCGACGATCGACGGCGGGCTGGCGATGCGCATGCGCCCCGACGGCAGGCGCGGTGACCGATGCGTTCTCGATATGTGGGCGCTCGGCCGCTACGCTCCGGGCGAGGAACCGAACCCGCCACATCTGATTTTCCCGACGCTCGAATCCTTCGCCGGTCACAGCCCGTTTCTCGAACAGGATTTCGGCAATCTCATCGCCGTCGAGGCGGGAATGCGGTCGCGCGCATGGCCGGGCGCCCGTACCAATCCCTATCAGGAAACGACGGTCGTGAACTTCCACAAGAATCTCCGACAGTATCTGGGCATTACAGACTGACAGGCGAAAGTGGCCGACGCGTGCCCTATTGCTGTTCCTCTATCTGTTCACGGGCCATTTTTTCGAAGCGAACACCCTCGGCGCGCACGGGCTGATGCTCGGTATCGCGGTGGCCTGTTCCGGCATCGGCATGTTCCCGATGATGATCGACATACTGCCTGCCCCGGCTCGCGCGACGGGACTGAGTTGCGCCGTGGGCATCGGCGCGGCATCAAGGCCCTATGGCGCGGGCCTGCTTTTCGCCGCAGGCCTCGGGCCGCTTGCCGTCTGCGCGTTCATGGCCTTCCTCGTAGTCTGGTCGCCCTGGTCCTATGGATCCGCGCTGATATGTTCGCTCCCTGCCCGCAGCCTGGCATAAGGCCCGCCCCACCCTGGCTTGCCCCAGTGAGGGCCCGCCAAAGCGCGCCTCGCGCCGCCTAGCGTCCGACCTCGACGTGCGGGGGAACTCCGTAACGAAAAATATATTCATCTACCTCAATAATGGTTGACGATCGTCTCACAATGCGGATCATGTCCGAAAAACATTTGGGACAGGAGTCGTGAAATGGCCTTGCTGGCAGTGCATGAGCTTCCCGACGCGCGCGTCGATATCGTGAGGCGTGACGACCGGGAGAAATCCTTCGAGGGCGTGTTTTCGGACTCGAAGAATCTCTTCGCCTTCTTTCCCGATATGGCCTTTTCCGAAAGCCGTTATCTCCGGCAGGGCAGTTCGCCGTTCAAACAGACGGGCCAGCTCGTATTCAGGCCTTCGGGGATGCAGGTGCAGGCCCGCGGCGCCGCGCGGGTCAATGCGCTGCAATGCTGGCTCGACGACAGCAGGATGGATGCCTTCAGCCGGATGATACCTTGCTGGACCGACGAACGGCTTTCCAGGACACTCGACATTCCCGCGAGCAATCTCGGCTCCTACCTCCTCCGCCTGCGTCAGGAAGTCACCTGTCCGAGCCTCGCCGCGCCGACAGTCATCGACGCACTCCTCGTGCTTATGGTCCATGATCTCGCGCTCTATCTCGCCGACGACGCCCGCGCGCCGTGCGGCGAAGGTGGCTCCGAACATGGCTATGCGATCAAGCGGGTGGTCGAGCGGATCATGGACATGACCGAACTGACGCCGACGGTCGGCGAGCTCGCCGAAATGACGGCGCTGAGCCCCCGGCATCTCCTGCGCCTTTTCAGGGAAGCCAAGGGTGTTTCACTGGTCGAGTTCATCCGGCAGACGCGCCTCGAACATGCGCGCCAGCTGCTGTCGACGACCCGTCTGCCGCTCAAGGAAATCGCCTACCGGCTGGGCTTTTCCAGCCATGCAAGCTTCACCACCGCCTTCCGGCGCGAACTCAACGCCACGCCCTGCCAGTATCGACGGGACATGCGCCGCGCGGCGACGCCGCTGTTTCGCCCCGCCAGAACGACGGAGGCCACCCGGGCGAGCGATGCGGCGGACGGCTTCCGGCACTAGCCGGCGACGCGGCGGCCGCTAGGCGGTCGCCGCTTCGCCGACGGGAGCAGCCGGCGCACGCCGAAGCTCGTCAAGGAACCGCTCGACATCGAGCGCCGCCTGACACCCAGAAGCGGCGCTTGTGACCGCCTGCCGGTAGATCCGGTCCTGGACGTCGCCCGCGGCGAACACGCCCGCGACGCTCGTGCCGGTCTGCTGCTGTCCGAGGCCGCGGCGCGTCACGATATAGCCGTCGTCCATCTCGAGCTGTCCCGCGAACAGCTCCGTATTGGGTTTATGACCGATTGCGATGAAAACCCCGGCGACGGGTAGTTCGCCGGGATCCCGTCCGGCCTCCGCGATCCGCAACGCGTTCACGCCGCGATCGTCGCCGATTATGTCATCGACCCGGCAGTTCCACCGGATGTCGATCTTGCCTTCCGCCACCCGTTCGAAGACCCGGTCCTGAAGAATCCGTTCGCCGCGAAAACGGTCGCGGCGGTGGATAAGCGTGACATGGCTGGCGATGTTCGACAGATAGAGCGCTTCCTCGAGCGCCGTATTGCCGCCGCCGACGATCGCGATCGGCTGATTGCGGAAGAAATAGCCGTCGCAGGTCGCGCAGGCGGAGACGCCTCGTCCCATGAAGCGCTGCTCGCCGGGCAGCCCGAGATATTGCGCCGACGCGCCGGTCGCGATGATCAGCGCGTCGCAGCTGTAGCTGCCCGCATCGCCGGTGAGGACGAAGGGATGCTGGCCGAGCTTCACATCATGAATGTGATCGAAAATGATTTCGGTGCCGAATCGCTCGCTGTGGAGTGCGAACCTCTCCATCAGCGCGGGCCCCTGGACGCCGGCATGATCCGCGGGCCAATTGTCGACATCGGTGGTCGTCGTCAACTGGCCGCCGGGCGTCATGCCGCTGATCATCACCGGCGCGAGGTTCGCCCGCGCGGCGTAAAGCGCCGCCGTATGGCCGGCGGGTCCCGACCCGAGGATCAAAAGTTCGACATGACGCATATTCCGGCCTCCCCGCGATTGCCGCGCCGATCGCGCGCAGTCGGCTTTTGCCGACCATTGACAATAGACATACCTTAAATATGCTCGAGAGTTGAAAATCAAGCATATGATGGAATATAAACTTCAAAAGAATTACCTCTTTAGACGGGAGACGGAGTTTTGTGTGGAATTTCCATGAAGAAGCCGGGCGCGGTCCGCCGGCGACCGGGCGCACCGTGGCAATGATCGCGGACATCGGTCCCATCCGGCAAGTCGCCTTTCTGACGCGCGATCTCGACGCCTCGATCCGCTTTTACTGCGACATCGGAGTCGGCCCGTGGTTCCGGGGGGATCGCGCGCTGTTCGATCGGCTCGAATATCGCGGTGCGGCAGCCGCGCCCGACCTGCGATATGCCGTAGCGCCCTGGCACGGGCTCCAGCTCGAGCTGATCGAACCGGTCGGCGCCGGGCCGAGCGTTGTCCATGAATGGGCCGGGCGGCCGTTTACCGGACAGCTGCAACATCATGTTGCCGTCTGGCCCGAACATGTCGACGCGTGCATCGCCGCCGCGCAGGGCGCGGGATTCGAGGTCGTCCAGGACGGCGCTACCGGCGCCGGACGTTTCCTCTATCTCCTTCATCCTGCAAACCCCGACTTCTTCCTCGAAATCACGCATGCGACGCCCGAGCGGCAGGCCTTCAGCCGCCATGTCTTCGCGTGCGGCAGGGGCTGGGACGGCAGCCGCCCCGTCCGTCCCTATGGCGTCATCGAATGAAGGCCTCGTCGCGAACCGCATGGCGACCGGCGGACCAGGAGCGGCGGCCGGCCGGCCCCGACCGACACGGAGAACGGGAATGAACGGCGGGCGCCTCGCGGGCAGGCGGATCGTGGTAACCGGCGCGGGCTCGGGCATCGGCGAGGCGATCGCCGGAGCATGCGCCCAGCAGGGCGCGCGGGTCGCCCTGTTCGGCCGCTCGCCCGGCAAGCTCGACAGCGTCGCGGCGCGGCTGCCGGAAGCTTTCCCGATCGCCTGCGACGTGACCGACGAGGCGCAGGTGCGCGAGGCGATCGATGCGGCCGACCGGGCGATGGAAGGCATCGACGGTCTCGTGAACTGCGCGGGCTTCACCTCGATGAACCGTCTCGCGGAGACGTCGCTTGCCGAATGGCGCGGGCTGGTGGACATCCATATCACCGCCTGTTTCCTGACCTGCCGGGCAGCCGAACCGGCACTGAGGCGCGCCCGCGAGGAGGCAGCAATCCTCAACATCGCCTCCGTCGCGGGGCTGCTGCCCGGCATTTCGGGCGCCGCCTATGCGGCGGCGAAAGGCGGCCAGATCCTTTTCTCCAAGGCGCTTGCCATGGAGTTCGCACCCGACATACGGGTCAACGCGCTGTGCGTCGGCCCGACGGCCACGAGCCTGTCCGAACCCAATTATGAGGCGATGCGCCGATCGGGTACATATGAGGCATTCCTCAGCCTGTTCCCGCTCGGCCGCATCGCGGCTCCGGAGGAGGTCGCCGGAATTGCGGCCTTCCTCCTCAGCCGCGAGGCTGCCTATGTCACGGGCGCAGCCTGGACGGTCGACGGGGGCCGGTCGCAGCATTAACGGCGGGCCGGGCGGCGGCCTTGTCCGGCGCCGCC
>MTKY01053517.1_pt1 | contig 18103 bp, 19 predicted proteins | sample 1042731 | NCBI WGS metagenome assembly MTKY01 (sample SAMN06212206, study PRJNA360538) | anaerobic digester metagenome | biome: Wastewater treatment plant; material: sludge; isolation source: anaerobic digester fed with sludge from wastewater treatment plant | place: Denmark: WWTP Soeholt ... | reverse complement strand
CGGCCAGACCAAGAACCTCAAGATCCACATGGAAAAATACACAATGAAAGATGAGGCAGCCGGCCTGGCTCATCGCGGACGCTGGGTCATCACGAAGTTCGAGAACCTCTGAGCTAAAGTTTCTTTGTAACGAGCTCCATCCCCCTGTTCCGTCAGGGACAGGGGGATTTCCGTTTCCAGAGGGGATTTTCTTGACTCTCCCCGGAGATTCGGCTATAAATATGCGTCTCTTTGGCGGGCCGATAGCTCAGCTGGTAGAGCACCGCCCTTTTAAGGCGGGTGTCGCGGGTTCGAATCCCGCTCGGCTCATCATGCTTTGCGCCCCTGTCGTCTAGAGGCCCAGGACACCGCCCTTTCACGGCAGCAACACGGGTTCGAATCCCGTCGGGGGCGTATTCCTGTTCAAAAATCCAAAAGGGGGCTTTTCTCCAAGCTCGACTGTCCCGGCGGCTCTTCCCCTTCCTCGCCGCTCGGCCCCGTTTTCCGCGCCGATCAAGACTCTTCCGGCGGAGGAGGATTTTCCTTTCCGGCCCGGACTTCCGTCCGCCCTCGCTTCCACAGGGCATAAACGGCCACGGCGGGTATCTGGTAAACGGCGAAAATCACCGGGGCGAGGACGATCCAGAATGCATTCATCCGGGGAAGAATGAGAAAGAGGAACCCGCTGAAGCCGGCCAGGGACAGCCCTGCGGCCGTGACGATCAAGAAAACGGATACGCCCTTGCGCATTTATTCAAAGACGAACTTTTTTTCCAGGAAGAGGCGAAGACAATGGTCGACGACCTCCCGATCGTACTGGACGCCGCGGCCGCGTTGGATTTCTTCGAGCGCCTTTTCGATGCCCGGGGCCGGCCGGTAGGGACGGTGCGAGGACATGGCCTCAACGACGTCGGCGACGCTGATGATTCGGGCTTCGAGCAAAATCGCGTCTTCCTTGAGGCGGTTCGGGTAGCCCGATCCGTCCAGCCGCTCGTGATGCTGGTAAATGATCTGGGAGATCGGCCAGGGGAATTCGATGTTCTTGAGGATGTCGTAGCCGACCTGCGGGTGTGTGCGGATGATCGACATCTCGATGTCGCTCAGCCGGCCGGGCTTGCTTAAAATTTCGGCCGGAACGTAGATCTTTCCGATGTCATGGATGTCGCCGGCCATGCGGACGCCCTCGATCCGGGCGGGATCCAGTCCCATTTCCTCGGCGATCGCGCAGGACAGCTTGCTGACCCGGCGCTGGTGGCCGGCCGTGTACGGGTCGCGCATTTCGATGGTCAGGCCGATCGCCTGGATGGTTCCGGCCAGGGCCTTTTGATGGCGGAGATAGCTTTTCCGGAGCTCGTCCTCGGCTTTCTTTCGGCTTCGGATATCCCGAAAGATGTAAACGGAGCCGAAAACATCTTTTTTCTCCCCGAAGATGGGGGAGACGGATTGCTCGATCGGGATGGAGATCCCGTCCCGCATCGTCAGCACGCCCTCGCCGGCCGCCGTCTCCGGGGCGTCCGAAGCCCAATCCGGGGCGATCGGAATCTGGATGAAGCCGCCCAACGGCCGTTGAAGAACTTCCGCTTGGCTCCATCCCGTAAGCCTTTCCGCCACTCCGTTCATGAACGTGACATGGCCGTCCCCGTCAGTGACGATCACCCCGTCCCCGATGGACCGAAGGATCGTCGTGAGCCACCGCTCGCGCTCGCGCAGCTTCTTTTCCATCTGAGCCTTGTAAAAGGCCATTTCGATCGTCGTCTGGAGCTCCCGTTCGTCGAACGGCTTGAGGATGTATCCGAACGGCTCGGTCACCTTGGCCCGCTGCAGCGTCGCTTCGTCGGCGAACGCCGTGAGATAAACGACCGGGATGGACAGCGTTTCCCAGATGCGGTGGGCGGCTTCGATGCCGTCGATCCGCCCTTTCAGGACGATATCCATGAGAATGATATCGGGGCGGGTTTTTTCGGCGACGAGGATCGCGTCCTCGCCGGTGGACACGACCGCCGGGACGGAGTAGCCGAGGCCCCGCACCATGTTGACGATGTCTTTAGCGACGAGACTTTCGTCTTCAACGACGGCGATCTGGAGGTTTTTCATGGACTCACGCCGGCGTTGATTTTCAGGTTTTCGGCCAGATTCGCCAGGGATTTTTGGAGCAGGATTTCCGGATCCTGTCCGATCCGGTCGGTCATCGCCAGACCGGAGAAAACGAGGACCGGCACGGCCCGGCCTTCGTGGTCGACCGGATCATCGAAAACGCCCAGGATCCGGCGGGCCGCGATCCGCGACTGCTCCTCGGTTTCCAGGTCGGGGAGAAGAATGATGAATTCCCCGCTTTCCATCCGGGCCAGCGTGTCGCTTTTGCGGAGGATGCGCGTGAGCCGTTCCGTCACCTCGGGGACGATGTCGTTCAGGCCGGGCGACGGAGCTCCGGCGGAGCCGCCGGCTGGGAGGACAACGAATGACAGGATGGCGATTCTTTTATGGTGGCGGTCACCGAGATAAATCGCTTTGCTCAAATGATCGAGAAAGAGAAACTTGTTCGGCAGGCCGGACAGGCGGTCGTGGATGGCCCAGAAAGCGGCTTGGCGCTCCTTTTCATGCTTGTAAAAAGCCAGCTCGATGACCGTTTTCAGCTCGCGGAATTCGAATGGCTTGAGCAGATATCCCAAGGGATCGGAGCTCTTGGCCCGGGCGAGCGTCAGATCATCGGCGTGGGCCGTCAGGTAGATAAAGGGAATCGACCATTCCTCCTTGATGATATTGGCGGCCTGGATGCCGTCGATCGGTCCCCGGATCCGGATATCCAGGAGGATGAGGTCGGGAGCGCGGTTGCGGATAACGGCGAGGGCGTCTTCCGCCGTGGATACGATCGCCGCGACTTCGTAACCCAGCTCGATCAGCATGTCGCTGATATCGTGGGCGACGAGGAATTCGTCTTCGACGATGAGGATTCTGGCTTTGGCCACGACTCTCCTCCCCGGAGGATTTTATACCATCCCCGGGGAGGGATGTCAAAAGAACGCCCCTGACGTCCATTTTCGGCGCTGCCGGCTCCTCCGGGAGACCGGGCGCTATCCCGGCTTTTTGCCCGGCGGCCGCCGTTCCCGGATCTTGAAGCCCCCCTCCTCAGTCCGGCATGAATGATGCGAGGGGAGGAAGAGGATGGGCGGTGCAGGATTCGAACCCGCGGCCATCGGCGTGTAAGACCGACGCTCTACCGGCTGAGCTAACCGCCCGTTCCGTCCGTTGATTATACATCATTTTCTTTCTCTTCCGGGGCAGGCCGATGACCCGGGCAAGCGCGTTTCGGTTCATCCGTCCGCTTTCAATTCGATTGAAGACGGCGTTTTTTCCGCTCTTTGCGGGCGACGCCCCTCGAGACGGGAATAGGCCTGGCGGTTCCCGGTCCGGCGGGCCGATCGCGCCGGGTCCGGCCGGTCATCGCGCTCCAAGGGAAGTCTTTTCCCCGGCTGAGAAAAGCCGTTTGACATAAACGCAAGCCCATGTTAAAGTTAGGCTCCTTTTTGCGGATTTTTGACTTCAATTCGAGGAAAATTACCATGTTTGCAGTCATTAAAACCGGCGGGAAACAGTATGTCGTCAAGGAAGGCGATGAGCTGCATGTCGAAAAGCTCGCCACGGGCGCCGGAGGATCCGTTCTTTTCGAAGAAGTCCTCCTGATCGATGACGGGGAAAAAACCCTCGTCGGAGCGCCGGTCGTCGGGAAGGCGGTCGTGAAGGCGGATGTCCTGGAGATGCTCCGGGACGATAAAGTGGTTGTTTTTAAAAAGAAACGCCGCAAACAGTACCGTCGGACCAGGGGTCATCGTCAATTCCTGGCTAAGATACGGATCGCCCGGATTTACCCCGATCGGACGGTTGTTCCGGCCGAAGAGCTGGCCATTATCACGGCCCCGATCGTTGTCTCCGAGTCCGTCGAGCCCAAGGCCAAGCCGAAAATCAAGGCGAAAGCTGAAAAGCCGGCTTCCAAGACGACCGAGGGAAAACCGGCCGCCGTGAAGCCGGCGGCCAAGAAGCCCGCGACCGATAAGGCTGTCAAGCCCGCGAAACCCAAAAAAACCGCCGAGCCCGGCAAACCGAAACCCCGCGCTAAGAAAGCGGAGAAGTAAAGGAGACGATCCATGGCGACAAAAAGAGGAAGCGGAGTCGGACGGAACGGCCGGGACAGCGCGGGCCGGCGGCTCGGCGTGAAGAAATACGGCGGCGAGATGGTCAAGGCGGGATCGATCCTGGTCCGGCAGCGCGGGACTCCGATCAAGCCGGGCCCCAACGTGGGCCGCGGGCAGGACGACACCCTTTACGCCAAGATTTCCGGCGTGGTCCGGTTTTCCGATAAGGGCGAGAGGGGCAAAATTGTCTCGGTCCACCCCGTTTAAAGTTCAACGGCTCTATTTCCATTCCTTGTTTTCCGTGAGGCGGGGGATGTCTTTTCTTTAAATCGTTCATGTTCATCGACCAGGTCAAGGTTTATTTGAAAGCCGGCCGGGGAGGCGACGGCGCGGTCAGCTTCCGGCGCGAGAAGGGCGTCCCGAAGGGAGGCCCCGACGGCGGCCACGGCGGTCACGGCGGCCATGTTCTCCTGGTGGCGGAAAAAGATTTGGCGACCCTGGCGTATTACCGATTCCATCCGGTCAACCGGGCGAAGAACGGCGAACCCGGCGCGCGGGCCCGTAAACAGGGCAAGCGGGGGGCGAACCTCGAGCTTCGCGTTCCCGTCGGAACCGTCGTCAAGGACGCCGTGACGGGAAGAATCCTGTGCGACTTGATAGAGCCCGGCCAGGGATATATCGCCGCCAAGGGAGGCAAGGGCGGGCGCGGCAACACTTCTTTCGCTACGTCCACCCATCAGGCCCCGCGGGAACATGAGCCCGGCCGTCCGGGCGAAGAGCGGGAGCTGATCCTCGAGCTCAAGATGATCGCCGACGTGGGGCTGATCGGATTCCCCAATGTCGGGAAATCCACCCTGATTTCGAAAATCTCGGCGGCCCGTCCGGTCATCGCCGACTATCCCTTCACGACGCTGATCCCGAATCTCGGAGTCGTGGATGTCCGAACCGGCCGGAGCTTCATCGTCGCCGACATCCCCGGTTTGATCGAGGGGGCCCATCACGGCCAGGGGCTGGGCATTCAGTTTCTCAAGCACGTCGAGCGCACCCGGATTCTCGTTCACATGATCGATGTTTCGCCCTATTCCGGCCGCGATCCGATCGAGGATTACCGGATCGTCCGGAAGGAAATCGCGGCCTTCGACCCGGCCCTGGCGGCCCGGCCGCAGTACATCGCGGCCAACAAGATCGACCTGCTCCGCGAGGAAGACGCCGGCCGCTTGGCGGCGGTCAAGAAACTCGCCGCGGCGGAAAAATGCCGGTTCTTCGCCGTCTCGGCGATGAAAAAAGAGGGGCTGGACCGGCTTGTCCGAGCCCTGGACGAAGCGGTCGCCCGCCTGAAGGCGGAGTCCTCCGCGTCCCGAGGAAATCAAAGGTGACGCCCGCTCGGCGAGTCGGAATCTTCGGGGGGACCTTCGATCCCATCCATAACGGCCATCTCCAGGCGGCCGCGGCCGTTCGGTCGCGCTTCAAGCTGGACCGCGTGCTTTTCATTCCCTCGCGCATTCCGCCGCACAAGCGCCGTCCCGACATGGCTCCGGCCGCCGCCCGCCTGGCGATGGTTGAGGCCGCCGTCCTGGGGACGAAGGGATTCGTCGCCAGCCCTTTGGAGGTCCGTTCGCCGCGAACGTCCTACTCGATCCATACCTTGGCGAAAATCCGGAAGAGGATGCCGGCCGCCCGGCTGTTTTTCATCCTGGGAGCGGACGCCTTTGGCGAGATCAAGACCTGGCGGGATTGGCGGCGCGTGCTCGACCAATGCGTTTTCATCGTCACAACCCGGCCCGGAGCTAGCCTCCGGGCGGCCCGGGCGGTCCTGATGCCTGAATATGCCGCCCGCATGGCCGCGGTCCGGAAGACGAGCGATATCGAGGCTCTCCTTCGGTCCGGCCGAACGATTTTTTTCCAAAGGATCCAGGCCTTTGCGGTATCCTCTTCGGACATCCGCCGGCGGGTCGAGGAAGGACGGCCGATTGAGAGCCTGGTTCCGGCCGGAGTGGCCGCCCTTATCCGTTCCGGCAATCTCTATCGGGGATAAAAAAGATGAACAAACCGAAAAAATCATCAGCCAAAGCCGTCGCGGCGGCGAAACCTGCAAAATTAACGCGGCGGCAGCTGCCGCCCGCCCTGAAGGCGGCGATCGAGGCGTCCTTAAACAAGAAGGCGGAGGCCGTCGTTGTTCTCGACCTCAGGGCGGCGGTCACGTTCACCGAATTTTTCTTGATCATGACCGGGATGAACGTTCGTCAAACAGCGGCCTTGGCCGAGGCGATCGAACACGACCTCAAGGCCATGAATCTCCGGCCGATCGGGACGGAGGGCGAGGCCCGGGGGGAATGGATCCTGATGGATTACGGGTGGTTCATCGTCCATATCTTCTCCCCCGCTTCCCGGGATTATTATGCCCTGGAGCGGCTTTGGAGCGACGCGCCCAGCTTGATGGTCTGAGGCGCCTTTCGCCGGGAAAGGCAAAAGGGATGCGGGTCAGGATTCTTTGGCCGGGCCGGACGAAAACGGCGGCGGTCCGCGCGCTCGAGGACTTTTATCTGAAGCGTCTCGCCGGTTTGCTGCCCTGCGAAATCGTCGTCACCGAGGTTTCCCGGGGCCTGGACGAGAAAGAAGCCGAAAAAATCTTGGAAATTGAGGCCCGGGGACTTGAAAAACGGCTTAAAGATGATTATATTGTCTGCCTATCCGACAAAGGGAGAGAGATGAATTCCGAAGAATTCGGCCGTTTCCTCGAGAAACGGGCGGTCTCCGGAACGAAATCGCTGGCCTTTGTCGTGGGTGGGTTTCTGGGCCTGGCGCCCCGGATGCTGGACCGGGCCCATCTCCGGATGTCGCTGTCCAGGATGACCCTGTCCCACGAGCTCTGCCGCGCGGTTTTGCTGGAGCAGATCTACCGCGGCGCATCACTCATGAAAGGAAGATCTTATGCCAAGTAAAGGGAGCGTCGTGAACAAGAAAGAGCTGGAAGCCGTCAAGAAGACCCTGGAAACGCGGCGGGGCGAAATCATCAGGAAGCTCAGCGAGGCTCAAAACCAGAGCAAGATCATCGAAACCGACATCGCCCAGGATCTGGCCGACAAGGCCGAAAGCTCCTATACGAAGGAATTCCTCCTCAGTCTGTCCAACGCCGAGCGTGGGGAGCTCCTTCAGATCGACGCCGCCCTCAAAAGAATCGCCCGGGGCGAATACGGACTCTGCCTGAGTTGCCAGAAGGAGATCGGCAAAAAGCGCCTCCATCATATCCCTTGGACCTCCTTCTGCATCGAGTGTCAGGAAAAGAGCGAAGCCGAAACCGCCTGATTTTGGCCCGGGCGCCCTTTTTCCCCAGAATCGGCCAGCTGGCCGAGCTCGCGTTCTTCCCTTCATTCTGCAAAACGTGCGGCCGGCTTTTGGAAAAGCCCGGAGAGCGGATCCTTTGCCAGGCGTGTCTGGAGAGGATCGAGCTTTCCCGTTCTCCGAAATGTCCCCTCTGCGGGAAGCTGTACGAGGGTATCGGGGAAAGCCATATCTGCGGCGCCTGCGCGAAATCCCCGCCGTCTTTCTGTCGGCACCGTTCGGCCGGCCGCTATCGGGGCGTTCTCAAAGATGTCCTTTTACTTCTCAAGTACAGGAAATGCCGGCCGCTGGCCTCCGTCCTCGGAAAAGCGATCCACGAATCCCTCCGGGCGGACGGGGAGATGTGGCGGAATGTCGATCTGATCATTCCGGTCCCGCTTCACAAGAAGCGTCGCCGTGCGCGGGGATTCAATCAATCCGCGGAGATCGCCCGGGACATCGGGCGGCGGACCGGAATTCCGGTCGTCGGCAAGGTGCTCCAAAAGGTTCGGAGCGCGCCGCCGCAGACGTCCCTGGAGCGCCGCGCCCGGATTGAAAACGTCCGCGGCGCCTACGCCGTCGTCCGGAACAGCGCGGTCGAGGGGAAAACCGTTCTCCTGGTCGACGACGTCTACACGACGGGCTCGACGCTGGGGGAATGCGCCCGCGTCCTCAGGGGGGCGGGCGCGGCCGAGGTGAGGGCCGTGACCGCCGCCCAGGCTTGAAACGGCGAAGAAAAAAAATGACGGGGCTTTCGCCCCGTCATTTTTTACGGCGGAGGAGGGGATCCGTCGTTACTTTTTCGATTTTTCGGAAGGCTTGAGGATCTTGACCGTCTTCGGCTTGAGTTCCTGCCGTTTGGGCATGACCACCCGGAGCACGCCGTTTTCGTGCTCGGCCTGAATGCGGTCGGCATCGATCGAGTTGGGCAGGGAGAAGGCCCGGAAGAACGAGCCGTAGGATCTTTCAATCCGATGGAAGTTCTCCTCCTTAGTCTCTTTTTCAAACTTGCGTTCACCCTTAAGGGTCAAGGTGTTGTCCTCGACCTTGATTTCGATGTCTTTCTCGTCGATGCCGGGCACTTCCGCGGTCAGGACGAGTTCGTTGCCCGTCTCATAGATATCGACGGCCGGAGACCAGTTGCTCGTGAACATGTCCCGCTCCTCTCCCTTTTGGGACAGAGAGTCGTCAAAAAGCCTGTTCATTTTTTCCCTCAGCGTCATCATGTCGCGAAAGGGATCCCATCTGATGATAGCCATATTGAACCTCCTGATTAAATTTTTTGTTATCGGCCTTATCAGCAGCCAAATCCAATATAATATCTAAGCAAGATATTGTCAAGTAATATCAATAAAATGTTTCATATATAATCAATAATATAACTAATTGAAAAATAATAATATACAACTTTAAAATTCTATCATTCGGAAAATTTCTTTGAAAACAGAGAAAAAAAAGAAAATTAATCTTCAGCTGGAGCGATTCGAACCGGCTTGCCTTCTTCCGGCGCCGTGGATGAGAATCGTGACTTCTCCTTTAAATTCGCGCGCTTTGGCGATTTCCAGGAGCTCGGCCGGTGTTCCCCGGAGGAATTCTTCGTGGATCTTGGTCATTTCCCGGGCGATGACGACAAGACGGTCCGCGAAATCCGCCGGAAGGGTTTCAAGAAAAAGCCCGATTTTCCGGGCCGGGAGATAGAAGATGACCGTTCCCTCTTCTTCCCGGATCGACAGGAGCGTTTTGCGCAGGGCTTCCCGTTTGGGAGGCGCGAAGCCCATGAATAGAAACCGGTGCGTCGGCAGGCCGGAGGCGGCCAGGGCCGCGATCGCGGCCGCCGGGCCGGGAACGGGCACGACGGGGATTCGGAGGCGGACCGCCTCCCGAACGAGGCGGAAACCCGGATCGGAAACCCCCGGCGTGCCGGCGTCCGTCACCAGGGCGATCGACTTGCCGGATTGAAGAAGCTCGAGCAGGTGGGGAATCCGCTGCTTTTCCCGGGACTCGTAGAAGCTGATCAGGCTTTTCCTCAGGTTGTACTTGTTGAGCAGCTTGAGGGTTTGGCGGGTGTCTTCGCAGGCGACGAGATCCGCTTCCTGGAGGACGCGGATCGCCCGGAGCGTGATGTCTTCCAGGTTTCCGATGGGGGTGGCGACGAGATAGAGCGTCCCGGTCACGGCTCAACGGCCCCGTTCAACGGGATAAAGAAAATCGTGGCCGATCGTCCGGTGGGAAAGCTTGACGATCGGGGGCATTTGCCTCTTGAACTCCGAGCGGCGGATGAGGCCGGCGATTTTCTCGACCCGCTTCTTGGGGAAGCCGCGGGCCGCGACTTCGGCCGCGGTTTCCCGGCCCTCGACCAAGAGTTCGAGAATCTCGTCGAGAATTTCGTACGTCAGGCCGATTTCCTCCTCGTCCGTCTGGCCTGCCCAGAGCCCGGCCGTCGGCGCCTTCGTCCGGATGTCCTCAGGGAGGTCCAGGTGGCGGGCCAGCTCCCGAACCTGAGTCTTATACAAGTCGCCCAGCGGATTGACGGCGCAGGCTAAGTCTCCGTGGATCGTCCCGTAGCCGATGAGAAGCTCGCTCTTGTTGCTCGTTCCCAGGATAAGCGCCTTTTCCCGGGCCGACCAGTCGTAGAGGATGGACATCCGCTCGCGGGCCATCTTGTTTCCCTTGAGGAGAAGGTCGCCGGTCGGGTGTCTCTTGAAATAGGCGTCGACCATCGGGGCGATGTCGATCGTCCGGGCGTCGATTTTCAAACGCCGGGCCATGTCCCGGGCGTCCTCAAAATCCGGGCCGAATCCGCGGCCGTACGGCATGATCAAGGCGATCGTATTTTTTGGGCCGAGCGCCCGGGCGGCCAAGACGGCGCAGACGGCCGAATCCAGCCCCCCCGACAAGCCGAGAATCCCTTTTTTGAAGCCGCGCTTGGCCAGTTCCCCGCGGATGAAGCCGGTCAGGATCTTTTCGACGAAGGGAGCGTTAATGTTCATCACAATGGATCATCCTTTCCAGGTTGGCCAAGGTGATGTCCGGACGGTCGTCGCGCTTGAGCGTCAGGGCTTGGCGCGCCTTGCGGACGGCGGCGGGATCGAGGTCGGCCAGGAGAAGATGCGGCTCGAAATAGGGGGCTTGAAGGACGCGCCGGCCGAAGGGATCGTAGACGAACGAACCTCCGGCGAAGACCGCTCCGTCCTCGGTCCCGACCCGGTTGCAATAGACGACGAAGGAGGTGGTGACCCGGGAGACGGTTTCCCCGATCCCTTCCCACATCCGGCAGGAGGCGAACCCGTTCTCTTCGCCGACGCCCCGGCCCGGGGCGGCGCTGACGGCGAGAATGATCTCGGCTCCGTCGGCGAACAGGAGATAATGGGCGTTGAGATGGAGGAAATCGCGGCAGATCAGAAGGCCCGCCCGGCCCCAGGGCGTTTGAAAAGAGCGGAAGGTCCGTCCCGGAGCGAAAAAACGCATTTCTTCGAACATGCCGGAATTGGGCAGAAAAACCTTTCGGTAGACGTGGATGAGGGATCCCTTGTGAAGAAAGGCGGCGGAGTTATAAAACAACCCCTTTTCCAGGGGCGATTCTTCGACGAAGCCCACGACCAGGGCGACATCGCGGCTGGCCTCGCGCAGGGAGGCGAAGGTCCGGGAGGAGCGAGGGTCCAGGGCGGTTTCGGCGACGAGATCGCGCAGCCGATAGCCGGTCAGACTCAGCTCCGGAAAAACGAGGAGATCGGCCCCGGCCCGACGGGCTTTGGCGGAGAGCTCGAGGTGGGCGTCGAGGTTCCGGGGGATGTCTCCCAAAACCGGCGAATACTGGGCCAGGGCGATTTTCATATCTTCAAATTAGCATAAATCCGTGGACGGGCCAAATTTTGATATTTTCCCTGTTTTCGTTAAAATAAGCCCAGTGAACCATATCGCTCTCCACCTCAAAGACGTTTACTTCGGTAAAAAGACGGGGAAGCTTGCGTTTTCTCGCACGGGCATCGAAAAAGCCTTCTTCTTTCAGGATGGGGGCTTGATCCACGCCCAGACCAACGTCTCGGAGGAGCGGCTCGGGGAAATCCTTCTGCGGACGGGCAAGATCTCGGCCGAAGCGTTCGCCGGAATCGGCCGCTTCGTCCGGCCGGACATGCTCCTGGGCGAGGTCCTGGTCCAGAACCGGGTCATCTCGCAGCGGGGCCTTTACGACGGCGTCCTGGCCCAGATGTACGCCATCATTCTGGGTTGCTTCGTCTTTTTCGACGCCACCTACTCTTTTGACACGCGGGAACGTTACTTGGACGCGGATTTTCAGCTTCGAGTCAACCTTCCGCTCCTCATCGAAAAAGGCGTCCGGGCGATGTCTTTCCACCCGGCGATCCATTCCTTCTTTTTCGGCAAGGCTCTCGTCGCCAAGGAGGGCGAGCTCCTTTCGAGCATCGACGAGAAAGAGCGGGCTCTCTGGCACCGGCTCGACGGATCGGTCAACATCGAATACATCATGACGTGGGACGCGTCCGATCCCAACTGGTTCTGGAAAACCCTTTTTCTGCTGTATTGTCTTGACCTGGTGGAATTCAAGGGCATTCCCGAGCCGGCCATGATTCCCGAGCCCGCGATTGAGGCGCCTCCGGCCGCCGTGGCCCCGTCTTTTCCATTTTCCGACGAACCGCTCCTCACCGCCGAGCCGGCCGCGCCCGCGGAACCGCCCAAACCTCCCAAACCGCCGGAACCTCCCAAACCCGCGGAACCCCCCCCCAAGGCCGCGGAAGATGCGGCTGACAAGGCTTCCCGGGAGCTCGATGAAGCCATTTATGAAGCGGTTGAGCTCCGCAAGCGCATGGCTCAGCTCGACCACCATCAATTGTTCGGGTTGTTCCCGTCTGCGAGCGAGGCCGAAGTCAAAAAAGCCTATTTCGCCTTGGCCCGGAAATTCCATCCCGACCGGTTCGGCCGAACCCTCGATCCCCAGATTAAAAAACAGATCGATGAGCTTTTCGACCGCATCACCAAGTCTTACAAGGCTTTGACGACGGCCAACGGCGCCGCCGCCGAGGTCGAACCCGCCCCGCCGGCCGATGAGGCCGACCGAGATCCCGGCCGGAGCGCGGATACGAGGTTCCGGCAGGGGAAAACCCTGTACAACCAGGCCCGCTACGATGAAGCGATCCAGTACCTCGAGGAAGCCGTCCGGATGAACGACAACAAGGGCGACTATTATCTTCTCTTGGCCCTGGCCCAATCCAAGATCCGTGGTTTAAGCAAGAAGGCGGAGAAGAATTTTCTCCGGGCGGTCGAGCTTGAGCCATGGAATCCGGAAGGCATCGTCGGTTTGGGCATCCTTTACAAGAAGGAAGGCCTCAACACCCGGGCGAAAAGACAGTTTGAGCGGGCCCTTGAAATCGAGCCTGGTCATCAAGCCGCCCGGCAGGAGCTGGAATCGATGGGAGGCGGGACCGACGATAAGAAAGGCAAGAGCCTCTTTACCTCCGACATTTTCGGGCCCAAGAAAAAGCGATAAGAGACGGCGGATCCGCCCCCGCCTCTAATCCCGGAGAAAGACGTCCAATTCCTTTTCGGTCAGGACCGGAACGCCGAGCTTGCGGGCCTTCTCGAGTTTTGATCCCGCCTCGGCTCCGGCGACCAGATAGGTCGTTTTCTTTGAGACCGAATCCGTGACCGCGGCGCCCCGCGCTTCGAGGGCCGCCCGGGCTTCCTCCCGCGTATATCCTTTGAGAGCTCCGGTCAGGACGAATGTTTTCCCGGCCAGCGGCCGGTCGCCGGCCGGCGCCTTCCGTTCCGACCGGACGCTCACCCCCGCCGCCTTGAGCTTTTTCAGAAGATCAAGATTTTCAGGCTGGCGGAAGAAAAAGACCAGGCTTTCGGCGACAACGGGGCCGACGTCTTCGATCAGGCGGAGCTCCTCTTCCGAGGCGGCGGCCAACGCGTCCATGTCGGCATACCGTTCGGCCAGCGTCCGGGCGGTTTTTTCCCCCACGTGCCGGATGCCGAGGGAGAAGATCAGCCGCCCGAGGTCGTTGGCCTTCGATTTTTCGATTTCCTCGACGATGTTTTGCGAGCTTTTCGGACCCATCCGTTCCAAGGCGGTCAGGGTCTCGGCTCGAAGCGCGTAAAGATCGGGGAGGGACGCGACGAGCTTATTTTCAATCAGCTGGTCGACCAGCGCCTCGCCCAGCCCCTCGATGTTCATCGCCCGCCGCCCGGCGAAGTGGAGGAGCGATTCACGGAGCTTGGCCGGGCAGGAGGGATTCTCGCAGCGGGCGACGACCTCGTCTTCCGCCCGATGGACGCGGGATCCGCAAACCGGGCATCGGCCCGGCGGGACGAACTCCTTTTCCGAGCCCGTGCGGCGCTCCTTCATCGGGCCGACGATCCGGGGGATGACGTCGCCGCTTCTTTCGACCAGAACGATGTCGCCGATCCGGATGTCCTTGCGGCGAATCTCATCCTCGTTGTGAAGGGTCGCCCGAGAGACGGTCGTCCCGGAGATTTTCACCGGGTCCAGGACGGCGACGGGGGTGAGGGCCCCGGTCCGGCCGACCTGGACGATGATCTCCCGGAGACGGGTCGTGGCCTGACGCGCCGGAAACTTGAAGGAAACGGCCCCGCGGGGGAATTTCGCCGTGAAGCCCAGCTCCCGGCGCTGCTCTTCGTCGTCCACCTTGATGACGACGCCGTCGGCGTCGTAATCCAGCGTTTCGCGCCTCTCGGTCCATTCCCGCCAATAGGCGACGACCGCGGCCGCGTCGGGACAGCGCCTCGAATGGGGATTGGTTTTGAAGCCGAGCTTCCGGATCAACGCCAGCTCCTCCCACTGGGAGGCCGGCTCCTTTCCCTCAATCGTCAGGTAATAAAGGAACATGTCGAGGCGGCGGGCGGCGACGACCCGGGGATCAAGAAGGCGGATGGAGCCGGCGGCGGCATTGCGCGGGTTGGCGAAGAGAGGCTCCTCGCGGGCCTCCCGGGCCCGGTTGATTTCCTGGAAGGAGGTGAAGGGAAGATAGATTTCCCCCCGAACCTCGACCTCCCGGCGTTCGGGGATGGTCAGCGGCAGGGTCCGGATCGTCCGGGCGTTGGCGGTCACGTCGTCGCCTTGGATTCCGTCGCCCCGGGTCACGGCTTGGGTCAAGCGCCCGTCCCGATAGAGGAGCGAAACGCTCAGACCGTCGATTTTCAACTCGGCGACGTAGGAGATCGGCCGGCCGGGGAGAAGGCGGAGGATGCGGCTTTCGAACTCCTCGAATTCCTCGACGGAATACACGTTGTCCAGGCTGAGCATCGGGGTGCGGTGCCGGACGGCGGGAAATCCTTCGACCGGCTGTCCGCCGACCCGCCGGGTCGGCGATTCCGGGACGATGAGATCGGGATGCTCGTCTTCCAGGCGCCGGAGCTCCCTCATCATGGCGTCGAATTCCGTGTCGGAAATCTGGGGATCGTTGTCCTGGTAGTATTTTTTTTCGTGATAAGCGATTTGCTTCCTGAGGCGGTCGATCGCCGCGGCGGGGGAACGGTCCATGCCCATCATTTTAACGAAATCGCCGCTCCAAAGAAAATCCCCCTCGCCCCCCCCCGTTCGTTACGGATCGGGGCGGGCGAGGGGGATGTGAGGACCGTCCGTCGGCCCGGGGCTTACTTGCCGACGCGCTTTTTCGCCGACGCGACGAGGGCGTCGAACTTGCTCGATCCGGCTTTCATCTGGGCGACGAGGTCGTTGACCGTAACCGTTTCCTTATCGATCAATTCCTTGAGCTTGCGGAATTCCCGCCGCTCGTCGGGAGTCAGCTCTTCCTCGCTTTTATCGCCGTACTTGGAGTTGATGGTATCGGTCCATTCCTTGATGAGGGCCTGGCTTTCGTCGATCATCTTGATCCGGTCGTTCCATTCCTTGTCCTGGCCGAAAAACAAGGAACGGGCGATGTCGGTGCACTGCTTCGACCGCTTGGCATCAAGAAAACTGGCGTCGAGAAGAAAGGCGACGGCATCGTTGACCAGGGCCGGGTTCGTTTTGGCCTCGTTGGCCAGCATGATCCCGATGTTGTAAGCCATGGACCCCGTCTTGTTCTTCGCGTACATGTCCTTGAACATTTGAAGGGCCTCGGCGTCCTTGCCCTGCTTGTTGAGAATTTGGGCGAGAATCGTCATGCTGTCGGCGTCCAAGCCCGTTCCGGCCAGGTAGCGGAAGATCGGCTCGGCCTGGGCGTATTTCTGCGCATCGTAATAGCTCTTTCCGATTTTTTTAAGCTCGCCGAGAACGGCCGGGGACTTGAGGGTCGTATAAGCCTGGTTGAAGGACTCGATGGCTCCTTTGATGTCGCCGGCTTTTTCCTGGGCCTTGGCCGTCAGGACGTACGCCTGGCCGATCGTTTGGGTCCACATCTTGGCGTTGGCCGCTTCCCCCTCTTTCCCCTTAGCCGCGTTGGCGTGTTGAATGGCCTGCTGGGCGGCCGCTTTGGCTTTGTCGAACTGGTTCGTTTTGAGGTGGATATCGGCGACGATCTGGTACATGGCCCCTTTCATCTGATCGTCGATCTTGCCGCTGGCGGCCGCTTTTTCCGCCAGGCCGATCGTTTCGGCGTTGTATTGCTTGGACTGGTATTGGATGATGGCGAGGTTGGCATAGGCGTAGCTGTCGTACTGGTTGCCTTGGCCGGAAAACTTCGAGATGTATTCCTTAAGCAGCCGGGCTTTCTCCGCCGGGGCGGCCGCTTGCATGGCCTTGACGTAGAACTGGTCCGCCTCGCTCTGGGCGAAGGCGATCGCGCCCGCGATCATCGAAAACACGACGGCCACTAACAGCATCCTTTTCATGGACGACCTCACAAAAAATTTTTTTAGCATCATAGTCCCCTTTTTCCGTGATGTCAACAACTTGGTTCAAGGAAACCTCTTCTTCGTCATAGACATGCAAATCGCGTGCCAAAATGAGGGGGACTGATCCGGCGCGGCGGCGGCTCCGCCCGACCTCAAAGGGCAACGGCCCGGGGAACGGAAACAGGGACGAGCGGAGCGCGGGCCGGACGGACTCTCCGGCCCCCGCGGCCCGTTTCTTTCATTGCATCGGGCTCAGGGCCGGGATACAATGCGCCTGATGACCGATATCGTCCGACTGATCGAGGAAAAAACCGGCCGGCGCCCTTCCTCCGGAGTCCGGCTGGAAAGCCTGTCGAATTTTCGAATCGGAGGCCCGGCGGATTACTTTTTCGAGGCGGCTTCCTCCGACGAACTTCGGGCGGTCGTTGCGCTGGCCTCAAGCTCCGGATACCGGCATTACGTGATCGGCGGCGGATTCAATCTCCTGTTTGACGACGCCGGCTACCGCGGTTTGATCATCCGGGTCGCGTGCCGGGGATTCGCCTTCGAACCGAAATCCTCCCGCCTGATCGTCCAAGCAGGGACCCCTCTTTCGGATCTCACGGGATACTGTCGAGATCGCGGCCTCGGCGGCTTGGAATTCCTGGCCGGCATCCCCGGGACCGTGGGGGGGGCGGTTTGCGGCAACGCGGGGGCGTTCGGCTGCTCGATCAGCGAAGTTCTCGAGGAAGCCGATCTTCTGGATCCGGCGGGAGCGGGGCGGAAAACCGCCCGCCCGGCCGATTTGGCGTTCGCCTACCGGGATTCCCGCCTCAAGAAAAGCCGGGACATCGTCCTGTCCGCGACCTTCCGGACGATTCCGGCCGACAAGACGAAAATCGGGGCTTGCATGGATTCCTATGTCGCCCTCCGGGCGGAGCGTCATCCCTCGAGGGATACGGCTTATGCCGGAAGCTTTTTCAAGAATCCCTTGGGTCCCGAGGGAACGCGGCTGGCCGCAGGCAAGCTGCTCGAACAAGTCGGAGCCAAGGAGACGGCGGTCGGCGGAGCGGCCGTCTTTCACGGCCACGCGAATTTTCTCTATAACCGCGGCGGAGCGACGGCCGCCGATGTCCGCCGGCTGGCCGGCATCCTCAAGACGCGGGTGATGGATCGTTTCGGCATCAGGCTGGAGGAGGAAGTTATTTTCCTTCCAGCAGAGTCCGGAGACGTTTGATCCGAGCGTCCGGAATCCCCCGTTTCTTCAACAATTCCAGGGCTTCCAAGCCGATGGCGCGATACGCCTCCCGGGCCCGGGGGACCCGGCGGAGCGCCCGCATCTGCCGGGCGACCGTTTCATAATCGAGCCGGGCCAGGGGGCCGGTCAGGGCGTTTTCGGCGTCAAGGATTTTGACGTTTCGTAAAGTTCCTTCGACCAGGGGCAGAAGGGCTTTTTTCGCGGTCGGGGCGGGAACGCCGGCCGCGGCCATGGTCTCGACCGCGAGGCCGAACAGCGGGACGAACAGGTTCGAGGCAAGCACGCACGCGGCGTGGTACAGGGTTTTTTGACCGGCGGTGAGAAGAAGGGGCCGACCGCCCAAGCTCCGAACGAGGATTTTCGCTTTCCTCAAGGCCGCCGGATCGCCCTCGAGGCCGAAAATCGCGCCCTTCGCCTGCGAGGCCGGCGTCGAGGGAGTCGGAAACGATTGGGCCGGATGCATCGAGCCGATTGCGGCGCCCCGTTTCGCCAAGGGGGCGAGGACGGCGGCGGGCGCGGCTCCGCTTGTATGGAGAAGCGTTTTGCCCCGTCCGTCCCATTCCCCGGCTTGGAGGCCGGCGGCCAGCCCGGCCAGCGCGTCGTCCGGCACGGCGATGAGGAT
>MTKY01053758.1_pt1 | contig 18130 bp, 13 predicted proteins | sample 1042731 | NCBI WGS metagenome assembly MTKY01 (sample SAMN06212206, study PRJNA360538) | anaerobic digester metagenome | biome: Wastewater treatment plant; material: sludge; isolation source: anaerobic digester fed with sludge from wastewater treatment plant | place: Denmark: WWTP Soeholt ... | reverse complement strand
TACGCGGATGCTGTCGGGTCCGATGGATTATACGCCGGGGATTGTCAGCCTGGTCGGCAAGGGCGGCCGACGGATACCCTCGACGCTTGCGAAGCAGCTTGCGAACTATGTCGTGATCTACAGTCCTGTCCAGATGGCCGCCGACCTGCCCGAAAATTATGAAGCTCGACCCGCGGCGTTCGATTTCATCAAGCGCGTCCCCGCCGACTGGGAGGTGACACGCGTGCTGGGCGGTGCGATCGGCGATTATGCCGTCTTCGCGCGCCAGCGCCGCGGGGGCGACGACTGGTATGTCGGCGGCGTCACCGACGAGGCGGCGCGCGACTTCAGGGTCGATTTCGCTTTCCTGCCCGCCGGCAAGCGCTATTCGGCGACGATCTGGCGCGACGGCGCCGGTGGCGGCATCGACGGCGACCCGTTCGCCATGGCGATCGAGACCAAGACTGTGACCGCGGCGACGACATGGCCGGTCCGCATGGCGGCGGGCGGCGGGTTCGCCATCGCGCTGACCCCGGCGCGCTGAGCCGCGCGAACACAGGGAGAGCATATGGCCGGACTGTCGATCGAGAATGCACGCAAGAGCTTTGGCGAAACGCAGGTGCTGCGCGGCGTCTCAATCGATGTCGCCGACGGCGAATTCGCTGTGATCGTTGGTCCGTCGGGGTGCGGCAAGTCGACGTTGCTGCGCGCGGTCGCGGGGCTTGAGGAGTTGACGGAGGGACGCATCGCTATCGGCGGTCGCGACGTCACCGACCTACCTCCATCGGCGCGCGGCATCGCAATGGTGTTTCAAAGTTACGCACTTTACCCGCATCTCACCGTCTATGAAAACATGGCGTTTGCACTGCGTATCGCGCAGGCGGACAAGGGCGCGATCGATTCCGCGGTCCGCGGCGCGGCGGCGATATTGAACATCGAGGGTCTGCTCGAACGCAAGCCGGCGGCGCTGTCGGGCGGCCAGCGGCAGCGCGTCGCGATCGGACGCGCGATTGTCCGTCAGCCGCAGATTTTCCTGTTCGACGAGCCGCTTTCCAACCTTGACGCCGATCTTCGCGTGCGGATGCGCTACGAGTTCGCCGCGCTGCACAAGACGCTCGGAACGACCACGCTGTATGTCACCCACGATCAGGTTGAAGCGATGACGCTCGCCGACCGGATCATTGTGCTGCGCAATGGGCGTATTGAACAAATTGGCACCCCGCGTGAGCTTTATGAGCGGCCTGCAAACATCTTCGTCGCGCAATTTCTCGGCACGCCGCGCATGAATATCATTCCAGCGGTGCTCACAACGGATGGACGAGCCCGCTTGGACGATGGCCGTGAGATCAATCTGCCCACAATGGCGGCCGCCCTCGCGCCGGGTACAAGGGTGTCGGTCGGCATTCGGCCGGAAGACGTCAGGATCGGCGCTGCACCGGACGCGCTGCCCTTTACGATCAGCTTTGTCGAACGGCTTGGTGGACTAGCGACCGTGCATCTGCAAGCCGACGGCGTCGGCGAACGCATCGCTTGCCAGTTTCGCGACGACGGCAGCCTCAGCGAAGGCGCAACGATCGCGCTGCAATTGCCGCCGGATTGCCTGCATCTGTTCGACGCCGGCGGCGGTGTGCTGCCCCGCGAGGCGTACAAATGACCTTGCCTTTTGCCATTGTAACCGGTTACTCTAAACCTGTTTCCGCGCCCGGCCGTCAGAATAGCAGCGGTGCCGCACCGCCGACCCGGCCCATCGGAACATGAGGGGGCGAACAGCATGACCACGTTGAGGGACGTCGCCCGCGAGGCGGGGGTTTCTGTCGCGACGGCATCGCGCGCGATCAACGGCCACAGCAATGTCACAGCTCCGACCAAAGCGGCGGTGCTCGCGGCGGTCAAGAAGCTCAATTTCGTGCCGCACAGCGGCGCGCGCAGTTTGACGCGGCGCAAGACCGACACCGTCGGTGTGATCCTGCCCGACCTGTTCGGCGAATTCTTCTCCGAGATCATTCGCGGCATCGACCTCGTTGCACATGAATCGGGCATGCACTTGCTGCTCGGCAATATGCACGGCAGCACCCACGAAACCGCGGCGGCGATCGCAGCGATGCGCGGGCGCGTCGATGGATTGCTGGTAATGCCGCCCGATGTGAAGCCAGAACTGCTGTCGGGCTATCTCGACCCCGCCCTGCCCACTGTCCTGCTCAACTATGACGCCGGATCGCTCGACCTGCCCTTTGTCGCGGTCGACAATTATCACGGCGCCTATGCGATGACCGAGGCGCTGCTAGCGCGCGGCGCGAAGCAAGTCGTCCATATCGCGGGGCCGAAACACAATCGCGACGCGCGCGACCGCCAGCGCGGCTTCGCCGACGCGATGGCCAAAATCGCCAAGGTACAGAGCCCCGCCATCCTGCCCGGCGACTTTTCGGAGGAAAGCGGCGCGCAGGCGGCGCGCCTGCTGGTTCAGGGACGGCTTCCTGCCGACGCCGTCTTTGCGGCCAACGACCAGATGGCCGTCGGGCTGATCGCTGAACTCGCGGCATCGGGCATGTCGGTCCCGGGCGACATCCTGGTCGCAGGCTTCGACGACATTCCGCTCGCCCGCCACCTCAACCCGTCGCTGACGACGATGCAGGTCAATATCGACCGGCTTGGCTCGACCGCGATGATGATGCTGCTACGTATCCTGCGCGGCGAGACGCTGGCCGCGGCCAGCGCGACGATCCTGACCCCGACGCTGGTTTCCCGCGGCACCACCGGCGGCGCGGCAGGTAGCGCGGTCGCGGCGAAGGCGCCGGTGCTCGGCGCACACGGGTGACCAACGGCGGCGCCCGATGCAGGTAACGCGGCGCCAGATCACCAGCGCGCTCGCGGCGCTGCCCTTGCTGCCGATGATCGGCAGTTGCGGCGCGCAGAACGGCGACGGTTTGACGATCTGGGCGATGGGCAACGAGGCCGCAAGTCTGCCCGCATTGTTGAAAAGTCTCGACCTTCCCGCCGGAGCGCAGAACGTGACGGTTCAGCCGCTGCCATGGACCGCGGCGCACGAAAAGCTACTTACCGGTTTTGCCGGAAACGCGCTGCCTACGATCGGGCAGGTCGGCAACAGCTGGATCGCCGAAATGGCGGCGATTGGCGCAATCGAGCCGGTCCCCGCGTCGGCGCACGCGCTGCTCGACGACCAGTTTGCTGCCGTTGTCGATACCAACCGCATCGCGGGCCAGACCTGGGCGGTCCCCTGGTATGTTGACACGCGGCTGCAATTTTACCGGAAGGACATGTTCGCGCGCGCCGGCTATGAAGCACCGCCGCTCGACTGGGCGGGATGGAAGGCAGCGCTACACCGGGTCAAGGCGGCCGCTGGCGACGGCAATTATGCCGTGCTGTTGCCGGTCAACGAGTTCGAACAATTACTGACCATTGCGCTGTCGGCCGGGGCGCGGCTGTTGCGCGACCGCAATGCGCGCGGCGCCTTTTCGGATCCCGCATTCAAGGCGGCGCTCGCCTTTTACAAATCCCTGTTCGACGAAAAGCTGGCGCCGGTCGTATCGGCGACGCAGATTTCGAACATCTGGAACGAATTTGCGCGCGGTTTTTTCAGCATCTTCACTTCGGGTCCGTGGACGATTGGCGACATGAAACGCCGCCTGCCCGCCGCTTTGCAGGATAAGTGGGGCACCGCGCCCAATCCCGGCCCCAATGGCGTCGGATCGGCGGCGCCTGGCGGGTCGAGCCTGGTCGTTTTTGCCGGAACGAAAAGCCCCGATGCGGCATGGGATCTGGTAGCCCGCCTGCTCGCGCCCTCGGCGCAGCTCAAATTCCACCAGCTGACCGGCGACCTGCCGGCGCGGCGTGCAGTGTGGCGCGAGGCGGGGCTGGTCAGCGATCCCGTCGTTGCCCCCTTCGCCACTCAGCTCGAGCACGCAACCGCGTTGCCCAAAGTACCCGAATGGGAACGCATCGTCACCGAAATGCAGATCGTTGTCGAACGCATGGTGCGCGGTCAATATGGCATCGACGAAGCTGCGGCAGAGATCGACCGCCGCGCCGACCGCTTGCTCGAAAAGCGGCGCTGGATGCTCGACAAGGGACTTGCGCTTTGAGCGCCGTGCGGCGCATCCGCGAGGCCCGCGCGGGCTGGGCGATGTCATCGCCAGCGCTCGCCGCGATCGCCTTGTTCTTTGTGTTTCCGGCAATCGCGTCGCTGTTTCTCAGCTTCACTGATTTCGACATCTACGCGCTCGCGAACCTCGATAATCTACGCTTCGTCGGTTTCCAAAATTATGCGCGTTTGATTGAAAATCCTTTGTTCTGGAAAGCGATGACGAACACCTTGCTGTTCGTGGCGGTCGGCACGCCCTTTATCGTCGCCCTCTCACTGTTCGCGGCGATGCTGGTCAATTCGCGTTGGCTGAAGTGGCGACCCCTCTGGCGAGTCGCGCTATTTGCCCCTTATGTGACGACGCTCGTCGCGACGGCGGTCGTCTGGCGTTACCTGCTCCACACCCGCTACGGCCTGGTAAACTATCTGCTGTCGTTGATCGGTATTCCGCCCATTGACTGGCTAGGCAGCCCGAATGCGTCGCTGCCCGCGATCCTGATTTTTGTTGGGTGGAAAACCTTCGGCTATAATATGATCATCTTCCTCGCGGCGCTGCAGACGGTGCCGCGCGAACTCGACGAGGCGGCGCGGATCGACGGTGCGGGCTGGTGGACGCGGCTGCGCCACGTCACCCTGCCCGCGATTGCACCGACGGCGTTGCTGGTGTCAGTTCTGACCGTCGCGGGCATGTTCCAGCTGTTTGCCGAACCCTATGTGATGACGCAGGGCGGCCCCGCCCAATCGACCGTTACCATTCTCTATTTCATGTATGAGGAAGGGTTCAAATGGTGGAACCTGGGATCGGGCGCGGCGGTCGCATTCCTGCTGTTCCTGTGCATACTCGCGATGACCCTGGTGCAGCTGCGACTGGCCCGACGCGGAGGCGCGATATGAGCGCGCGCCATTGGACGGTCACATTGCTCGCGGCGCTGGTTGCGTGGCTGACGATCGCGCCCTTGCTGTGGATGCTCTCGGTCAGCTTCATGGCGCCGGGGGAAGCGGCGCAGTTCCCCCCGCCGCTGCTCCCCGCCGATCCCAGCCTCGCCAATTATCGCACCCTGTTCGGCACCTTCGGCATCGGCCGCTTCCTCGCGAACAGCATCCTCGTCTCGACGCTCGCGACGATCCTCGCGCTGATCTTCACCATCCCGGCGGGTTACGCCTTTGCGAAATTGCGCTTCACGGGCCGCGACGCGACCTTTCGCCTGCTTGTCGCGGCGCTGGTCGTGCCGGGGCAGATCGGGATGCTGCCTTTGTTTCTCGAACTGAAGGCGATGGGGCTCGTGAACAGCTATGCCGGCGCGCTCGTGCCATGGCTGGCGGGCATCTTCGGCATCTTCCTCGTCCGCCAATATTGCCTGTCGATCCCCGATGAAATGCTCGAGGCGGCGCGCATCGACGGTGCGAGCGAGGGACAGATTTTGCGCCGCATCGTGCTCCCTATCCTGGCCCCGATTATCGTCACATTGGCGCTGTTTGTCTTCCTAGGCAGCTGGAACGATTTCATGTGGCCGCTGATCATCCTCGCCGACCAGCAGCTTTATACACTTCCGGTCGCGCTTGCCGCGATGAGCCGCGAGCATGTTCAGGACAATGAGCTGATGATGGCGGGCGCCGTCGTGACGACGCTCCCGGTGCTGATCCTCTTCCTCGCGCTTCAGCGCTTCTACCTGACCGGCCTGCTCACCGGGAGCGTCAAGGGATGACTTTTCCAACCAAGGACAATCGAATGACATACTGGACCGCGGCCTTGCTGGGGCTCGCCCTTGCTTCCGCCCCCGCCACTGCAAGGACAACCATGCCCCCCATGGTCGAAGGACAGACGCCCCAGCCGGCGATCGAGCCCGGCAATTATCCGTATCAACTGTTCCTGCCCAAAGGCTATCTGGCCGAGCCGGCCAAATCCTATCCGCTGCTCGTTTTCCTGCATGGTTCAGGCGAACGCGGCGACGATGTCGCCCGCGTCAAGGTCCACGGCCCGCCAAAGATTGCCGATCGCGATCCCGACTTCCCCTTCCTGACCGTGTCGCCGCTGCTCGCCGCCGATCAGGATTGGGATATCGCCAAGCTCGATCGGTTGATCTCGCATGTCGCCAAAACCTATCGCATTGATCCGGCGCGGGTCTATCTCACGGGACTCAGCCGCGGCGGCCACGCCAGCTGGCGCTGGGCGATTGCCGAGCCGAAGCGATTCGCCGCGGTGGCGCCGGTCGCCGGGCGAGGAAATCCGGACGAAGCCTGCCGCCTGATGGACCTGCCTGTCTGGGCCTTTCACGGCGATCGCGACGATGTCGTGACACCCGAGGGCAGCTTCAACATGGCGCGCGCTATCCGCGGCTGCGGCGGACGCAAGGTTCGCCTGACCATCTATCCCGATCTTGGCCACAATGCCTGGGATCCCGCCTACGACGACCCGGCACTCTATGCCTGGCTGCTCGACCACCACCTCGCCGCTCCGGTTCCCGCCAAGGACAAGAAATGACGCAGACTGTTTTTCCCGACAATTTCCTGTGGGGTGCGGCGACTGCCGCGTATCAGATCGAAGGATCGCCGCTTGCTGACGGCGCTGGCGCCAGCATCTGGCAGCGCTTTAGCCACGATCCGCGGTTGATGGCGGAAAAGGGCGACACCGGGGACGTTGCCTGCGACCATTATAACCGCATGCCCGCCGACGTCGCCCTGATGAAAGCGCTGGGGCTCAAGGCCTATCGCTTCAGCGTCAATTGGGGTCGCGTGCTACCCGAAGGAATTGGGCGCATCAACGAACCCGGTTTCAGCTTTTACGAGCGGCTGGTCGATGAATTGCTCAAGCATGACATCGAGCCGTTGCTGACTCTGCATCATTGGGATCTGCCCGCGGCGCTCGACGACAAGGGCGGCTGGCTGAATCGCGACAGCGCTGACTGGTTCGCCGAATATGGTTCGGTCATGTACCGCCGCCTAGATGGTCGGGTGAAGAAATGGGTGACGCTGAACGAGCCCTGGGTGATCACCGATGGCGGCTATCTCCACGGCGTGCTCGCGCCCGGCCACCGCAATCTGTTCGAGACGCCGATCGCCAGCCACAATCTGATGCGCGCGCATGGCCGCGCGGTGCAGGCCTATCGCAGCGACGGTGCGCATGAGATCGGTCTGGTGGTAAATATCGAGCCCAAATATCCGGCCAGCGACAGTGCCGATGACATCGCGGCGACCGGGCGCGCACACGCCTATATGAACCGGCAATATCTCGACCCGGCACTGAAGGGCAGCTACCCTGCGGAACTCGCCGAGATATTCGGTGAAGCGTGGCGGGATTGGTCCGCCGAGGATCTGAAAGACATTTGTCAGCCGGTCGATTTTATCGGCATCAACTATTACACGCGCAACGTCGTTCGAGCCGACCCGAACCAGTGGCCGCTCGGCGCGTCGCCGGTGAAGCAGGTCGCAACGCACACGACGACCGACTGGGAGGTCTATCCCCCCGCCCTCACCGATACGCTCGTCTGGTTCCGCGACACCTATGGCGACATCCCGGTCTATATCACCGAAAATGGCGCAGCCTTTTACGATCCGCCGACCGCCGGACCCGATGGCATCGACGACTCGCTGCGCTGCGATTATCTGCGCACGCATATCGCGGCGATCGGTGAAGCAATCCGGCAGGGAGTCGATGTGCGCGGCTATATGGCCTGGTCATTGCTCGACAATCTCGAATGGTCGCTCGGTTTTTCCAAACGGTTCGGCATTGTCCATGTCGATTATGCCACGCAGGTTCGCACGCCCAAGCGCAGCGCGCGATTCTACAGCAGCGTGATCGCGGCGAATGGCGGCAACCTCGGATGAGGTTCCTGCTGGCCCTGTTGGCCGCATTGCTTGCACTGCCTGCGGCGGCGGGGGAACGCGCCGACCGCTACAGTGCGATGACCTACAACATTCGGCTCGACATCGCGTCGGATGGCGACAATGCTTGGCCCCACCGGCGGAACGCGCTGACCAGCCTGATTGCCTACTATGCCCCTGACCTTGTCGGCATGCAGGAGGTGCTGCCCAATCAGAAGCAAGCAGTCGAGGCCGACCTGCCCGCTTATCGGTTCGTCGGGGTCGCGCGCGACAATGGCAAGGACAAGGGCGAGTTTTCGCCGCTCGGTTTCCGCCGTGACCGGTTCAATCTGATTGCATCGGGTACCTTCTGGCTGTCGCCGACGCCCGACGTTCCGGGCAAGGGCTGGGACGCGGCCTACCCGCGCATCGCGAGTTGGGCGCGCCTGCGGGACAAGGCGGCGAAACGCAACCTGCTCGTCGTGAACACGCACATGGATCATGTCGGCACGATAGCGCGGCTCGAGGGCGCACGGCAAATCCGCCGTTGGACTGCAGCCCAACGGACGACGAACGAGACGGTCGTGCTCATGGGCGATTTCAACAGTCCGACAGATAGTCCACCCTATGCCGCGATCGTCGAACCGGGCGCCGGGGCGCTGCGCGATACGCTTGCGATCAGTCGCGCACCGCATTTCGGCCCGCGCGGCACCTTCACCGGCTTCAAGATCGAGCAGGTCGAACCGGCACCGATCGACCATATTTTCGTGAGCAACGACGTCGTGGTGCTGCGTCACGCGACGCTCACCCAGCAGAGCGGTGGACGACTGCCGTCGGATCATTATCCGGTGCTTGCCGACCTGTGCCTGGGCAAGGGTTGCTGATTACGCGGCGGGCACCTTGTCGAGCCAGCCGCCAGCAAAGCCGATGCGTTTCAGCCCGCGCACGATGTGGGGGTTTTTGCGCATCACCTGCCACACGAAACCGCTGCGGTGATTTTCCATCATGGCCAGGATCGGTCCCTGGTCGATGCCCAGATAGTCGTTGGCAACCCAGCCATGAACCGGGTCGACCGCGCCGCTGCGCGACGCCGCGGCGGCGAAGGTAAAGCTGGGATTGAACGCGTCCTTGAAGCCATATCGGGTATAGAGCTTGGTCCCATATTGGGTCCGCATCGCCATCAACGCAGGGATCGTGACTTCCGGTGCAAAGGGGATCGAACCGCCCGCCGCGGACGGGACGATCGTGCCATCGTCGATGACGCGGATCGCGCTGACCCCGCGCGCCATATAGCCGTTGAACTCGCGCGGGCTTCCATTGACGCTATACTGTCCCTTTGAGTATCCCGGTCCGTCCGACGCGGTCCAGCCCCAGATGTCAGCGCTATATCCCTTCCATTTGCTCGGATTCGCGTTGCCATATGCGCGCTGCGACAGGGTTGCGCGACGGCTGTTCTCGAAATAGTCGATTCCCTTGCCGCGCATGAAAGCGTCCTTGATGCCGCGGAAATCGATCCAGACATGGCTATACTGGTGCCCGAACAGGGGCTCGAACTGCAGATGTTCCTGGCCGTAATAGGTGCCCCAATCCTTTTCGAGGTCGGCAGCCCAGCCCTTGTCCCACGCGTCCTTACCAACGGGGTGCGTCGGCGAGCCCAGCGCCAGGACATAAACGAGCATCCCCTCGTTATACCCGACCCAGTCGTGCGTTTCGAAACCCTTCTCGGGTTTCCACCCCATCGTGATGCCATGCGACCCCGCCAGGTTGCGCGCCTGCGTCCCGGTGTTCGTCCGCTGGACAAAGGTCCAGTCGACGCGGGTGTAAATTTTCTCGGCCAGATCGCGGATCTCGACCTCGACCGGGTCATTGCGGTCATAATAGCTTTGCGCGAACAGCGCGCCGCCGAGGAACAGGCTGGTGTCGACGGTAGACAGTTCGTTGGTCTTGTACCGGGTGCCGTCGTCATTCTTCAGGAAGTGATAGAAGAACCCCTTATAGCCTGTGTTTCCAGCCACCTCGGGCCCCTGCGGGGCGGTCCAGTAAAAACGCAGGCAATCGCGCGTGCGGAGCGCCGCTTCGGCGCGCGTAACATAGCCGCGCTCTGCCCCGATGCCATAGGCGGTCAGTGCAAACCCCGTCGCGGCGATCGATGAGAAGGGATTGCTGGGCCAGCGATCGGGCGCCAGACAGCGCTGGGTGTCGGTGGTGTCCCAGAAATAGCGGAAGGTCCGCTCGGTCAGCGCTTCCGAAAACACCGCTGCGCTGATCGGTGCCAGCGCGGGCGGGGACGCAGCGACCGGGGTGGCGGGCGCGGGGGTAGCAGTGCAGGCAGCGGTCAGAGCCACCAGGGGCAATGCAAGCGCCCCGATCCGGAACGACATTCGTTACTCCAAAAATCAGGCGCCCGGCCCACGGGAGGGGGGTGTAGGCCGGGCGCCTTGTTCAGCCGGTCAGAAAGAGAATCCGGCTGATACCTTTACCGTACGCGGCGCGTTGCCGCCAACCCCATTGCCCGAAATCTCCAGATAACGGGGCGAGCTTGGATCGTTGTTGTAGTCAACATAGTTGCGATCGTTGAACAGGTTCAGGATGTCGACGCGCAGCCGCAGTCGCGATTCGTCGGTGATGAACCGGACCGGGATATATTTGGTGATCGCGATATCCATCTGGCGGAAACCCCAGCGATCGCCGTTGCCATCGGCTTCGTTCGAAATCACCGTACGGCTGGGATTGGCCCCGCCCTGGTTAATGAATGCCTTGAGATAAGGCGGCGATGCAATTTGGAACTTGCCCGACAGCGTCACCCCGATCGGCAGGTCGACCGAACCCGTCGCGACCAGGCGATGCTTGCGCACGCCGCTCGACCGACTGACGGTATAATCGTCAAGGGACGGGAAATCGAGGCTGAAGACTTCGCCAAAGCTGCGGTTTTCTTCAGCCTGCGTGTAGGTATAAGTTGCAGAGAACGTCCAGGGCGATGCCGCCGAGTAGTTTTTCACAAGCTTGAGATAGGCTGTGTCTGCGCTGGTTTCGAGCCCGTTAGTGCCGATGATGATCGACCCGAATCCCGGCGGCGCAAAACCGAAGGGCGAGTTGGGTGCTGCCGGCGCCGGCGGGAAGAACGTGCCGTCGGGGCGACGATTGCCGAGCAGATACGCGAAGCCGTCCTTGCTCTCGACATGGCTGTAGCCAACCTCAGCCTCAAACAGCGGGGTGACGCGCGCACGAAACCCGATGCTGGCCTGGTCCGAATAGGGGACTTTCAGATCGTTATCGATGAATCGCAGCTCGCGGCCACCGCCCGGCCCGGCGCCCGCCAGCAACTGCTGGCGACCCGCTTCGGTCAGATAGATCGGGTCGAACGGAACGCAGGTCGGCCCGGCGACGCAGGTGTTGTTCGGATCGCCGGTCTGGAAATTGAAGGTGCGGGTCGTATAGGATCCGACGCTGATTTCCTGTTGCAGGAAGTCGAACTGGTTGCGGTCGTAGGACCGGCCGATACCACCGAACACGACATAACGCCCTTCGTCGTCCAGTTCGTAGCTGAATCCGATGCGCGGCTGCCAGGCGCCCATGAACGCCTTGCGCTCGCTGCCGGTCGAGATGAAGTCGCTGATGTTGTAATCGGCATTGACCAGATTCGGATAATTGGCCGGCGACACCGCATTGACCGCGTCGGCGGGGTGGACAAAGTCGAGGAAGGCCGGTGTCCGCTCATAATCCCAGCGCACGCCCAGGTTCAGGGTCAGCCGGTCGGTAACCTCCCAGTCGTCCTGTACATAGATGCCGAACTGGAAATTCTTCGAATTGATGATCGGGTTGCCGTTCCCGGTCGAGGCGCCGAACTGGACGCGATAGGGCACGTCGTCGTTGAACGTCCCGCCCCCCGGGTTGAACGCGGGGTTATAGGTATAGACGGGATTGAAGGCGTTGAGCTGAAGCGAATTGAGCTCGACCCATTTCGCCTTGGCGCCGACCTTGATTGTGTGACCTTCGAGCCCCGTCCAGGTGAAGTCGTTCTGGACGCCCCAACCCTTCTGGCCCTTCTCCTGATAGTTGCTCCCGCCGCCGATGCGCAGGATGTCGCCGCGCACGACGACTCCGGGTTGCGGGTTGGTCGGCGACGGTCCGGCGTAGGCGAACAGGAAACCATTGCCGAACTCGAACGGGGTCGGCGCCCATTTGACGTCCTCATAGGTGATTTTGAAATCGTTGATCCAGTTTTCGGCAGTATGTTCCCAGCGCGCGGTGCCGCGGATTTCCTCGACATCCTGCGAACTGATCGTGCTGCGCGCGTTGATGCCGCTGCCCAGGAACTCGCCGGTTTCCTTGCGATACTTGCCCGACAACTCGATCAGGTCGCTGTTCGAAGGCTGAAAGCTGAGCTTGCCGAAATACAGATCTTCGTTGAACGTCGCGTTCGTCGGCCCGAACACGCCCTGATATTCGGACGGGAAGTAGGCGACCGGCAGGTTGAGTCCCGGCGTGACGTCGACCGGATTCTGCTGACGCTTGCCTTCATAGGTTACGAAGAAGTGCAGCATGTCCTTGATGATCGGACCGCCGAGTGCGCCGCCAAACTGGAAATCCTTCGTCTGGATTTTGGTCCCGGTCAGCTCGTTCGGGCGGCGATCGCGAAAGCTCTGGTCGGTGTAGTCGATGAACGCTTCGCCGTGGAACTCGTTGGTCCCCGACTTAGTCACCGCAGTAATCGCGACCGAGCTCACCTGGTCGAATTCGGCCTTATAATTGGAGGAGATGACACGATACTCGCCCACCGCTAGCTGCGGGAAGGGATTGCCCTGCGTCGAATCCTGGCCGGTGATGCCATTTTTCAGGACATAGTCCTTTTGCCCGACACCATCGATAAAGATGTTGACGCTACGGCTGTCTTGCGCGCCGCCCTGCAAGCGCGACTGGCCGTTGCCGCCGGTCACGAACTGAACGCCCGGCGCCAGATCGGCAAAAGCCAGAAAGTTGCGGTTGTTCTGCGGCAGCACTTCGATCTGGCGCTGCGTAATGTTCGAGCCAACCTCGCCGCCCTCCATCGAACGGATGCGCGTGCCGGTGACGATGATCGCGTCGCCCGCGCCTTCGGCGATATCGGGCTGCGAAAAGTCGAAATCGAGCACCGCGTTTTGGCCGACCGACAGGGTGAACTCGTCGGTATTGCGCACGCCGCCGGGGGTCGTGATTTCCAGCCGGTAGGTACCGACCGGCAACGATGCGATGTTGTAACTGCCGCTCTCGCCGACAGCGACGCTGCGGGTCAGGCCGGTATCGACGTTGATCGCGGTAACCTGACTCACGCCGCCTTCGGCCGTTACCGTGCCGCGCAGCGATGCGTTCGACACCTGGGCATAGGCGGGGGTGACAACTGCAACCGCGAGCGCCGCACCCGCGCTGCTCCACGCCAACGCCGCGGCAGCGGCCTTGACGCGCGACCGGCGCGCAGAATTGTTCGAGATTTCACGTTGAAACTTCACGGCATCCTCCCTTTTTGTGCCCCGACATTTCCCGCTTTCGCCTTGTTCGCTGACCAGCCTTGCCACCGGGCAGCGACGAATCGCGGGAAATCGCGTCGTTGTTTTTTTGATTTGTAACCGGTTTCACGATCGCTGTATAGGGGGAAGCGACACAGGCGGATGGATCGACGATCAGTCAATTTTTGGCCGATTTCGGCCAATCCGCATGAGAATATATACGTATAATGATTGGGAAGGACGAATCATGCCGCCGATTTCGCGCAACCTGACAGGCTTGACGCTGGCCGCGCTACTGCTGGGTACGCAGCTGTCGCCTGCCCCGCTGTTCGCTAAGCCCGCGGCGATGGCACCTCAGCAAACGGAGGTCGATGCAGCCGGCTGGCTCCGCCCCGATGGCAAGATGGACCGCTTCATCGCCGACCTGATGGCCAAAATGACGCTCGACGAAAAAATCGGCCAGTTGACCCTGCTCACCAGCAATTGGGAATCGACCGGTCCGACGATGCGCGACGGCTACAAGGAGGACATCCGCACCGGCCGCGTCGGCGCGATCTTCAACGCCTACACCGCGAAATATACGCGCGAGTTGCAGGCGCTTGCGGTCGAGGGCACGCGGCTGAAGATTCCATTGATCTTCGGCTATGACGTGATCCACGGCCACCGCACCATCTTTCCGATCTCGCTGGGCGAGGCGGCGAGCTGGGATCTCCAGGCAATTGAAAAGGCGGCGCGAATATCAGCCATTGAGGCCTCCGCAGAGGGCATTCACTGGACCTTCTCGCCGATGGTCGACATCGCGCGCGACCCGCGCTGGGGTCGCATTTCCGAAGGCGCCGGCGAGGATGTCTATCTCGGTAGCCTGATCGCAAAGGCGCGCGTGCGCGGCTATCAGGGCAGCGACCTGTCGCGCCCCGATACGATTCTGGCCACCGCCAAACATTTCGCCGCCTATGGTGCGGCGCAGGCGGGCCGCGACTATCACACCGTGGATATTTCGGAGCGCACGATGCGCGACGTCTACCTGCCGCCGTTCAAGGCCGCTGCCGACGCGGGCGCCGCAACCTTTATGACGTCGTTCAACGAATATGACGGCGTCCCGGCCTCGGGCAGCCGGTACCTGCTGACCGAGGTGTTGCGCGAAAAATGGGGTTTCAAGGGATTTGTCGTAACCGATTACACGTCGATCAACGAGATGATCCCGCACGGCTATGCGCAGGATCTGCAGCAGGCGGGCGAACAAGCGATCAACGCCGGGGTCGATATGGATATGCAGGGCGCGGTCTATATGGAAAATCTTGGCCGTTCGGTCGCAGAAGGCAAGGTCGATACTGCGCGCATCGACGCCGCGGTCAAGGCGATCCTCGAAATGAAATATCGCCTCGGCCTGTTCGAGGATCCCTATCGCTATGCAGACGAAGCACGCGAAAAAGCAACGATCTACAAAGCCGAGTTCCTCGACGCCACGCGCGACGTCGCGCGCAAGTCGATCGTCCTGCTCAAGAACAATGCCAACGCCCTTCCCCTCGCGGCGACGGCAAGATCGATCGCGGTGATCGGCCCGCTCGGCAACAGCAAGGAGGACATGATCGGCAGCTGGTCGGCCGCCGGCGACCGCAAGACGCGGCCAATCACCTTGTTCGAAGGCTTGCAGACACGCGCGCCGAAGCGAACCACCGTCGCTTATGCCAGGGGCGCGAGCTACGCTTTCGAGGATGCGGGCAAGCGGGATGGTTTTGCCGAAGCCCTGGCGCTGGCGCAGAAATCCGATGTCATTATCGCTGCGATGGGTGAGCGTTGGGACATGACCGGCGAGGCCGCGAGCCGCACCTCGCTCGACCTGCCCGGCAACCAGCAGGCGTTGCTCGAAGAACTGAAAAAGACCGGCAAGCCGATCATCCTGGTGCTGATGAGCGGGCGACCGAACAGCATTGAATGGGCCGATACCCATGTCGATGCGATCCTGCACGCCTGGTATCCGGGCACGATGGGCGGCCACGCCATCGCCGATGTGCTTTATGGCGATTATAACCCCTCGGGCAAGCTACCCGTCACCTTCCCTCGCAACGTCGGGCAAGTCCCGATTCACTACGACATGAAAAACACCGGTCGCCCAATCGAACTCGGCGAGCCCGGTGCAAAATATGTTTCGCGCTACCTAAACACCCCGAACACCCCGCTCTATCCGTTCGGTTTTGGCCTCAGCTACACCAGCTTTGGCTACTCGCCAGTAACGCTCGACAAGGCAAAGATCCGTCCCGGCGAGACGCTGACCGCCAGCGTCACCGTGACCAACAGCGGCGCGCGCGCCGGCGAAGAGGTGGTGCAACTCTATGTCCGCGACCTCGTTGGATCGGTCACGCGCCCGGTCAAGGAGCTTAAGGGATTCGAAAAGATCATGCTCAAAAAGGGCGAAAAGCGCACCGTTCGGTTCATGCTGACCGACGCCGATCTTGCCTTCACGCGCCAGGACATGAGCTGGGGCAGCGAGCCCGGCCAGTATAAACTGTGGGTGGGGCCGTCCTCCTCGGTCGGATCGGAAGCGAGCTTCACACTGACCGAATAGGCGATGACATGCGCCATGGCTGTGCGCCGTAGGCATTCGACAGCGCGGCTGGGGGACTTATTCGCGATGCCGAAAGCGGAATTTGATCGACGTACCATTCTGGCCGGAATTGCCGCGATTCCCTTCTCGGGTTGCGCGCTTCACGCCGCGTCCCTCGCGACGAGCATCGGCATTGCGACGTTCAACATCTGGCACGACGCAGGCGGGAACTGGCCGGCACGGCTCGCGCTGCTGACCGCGGCACTGCGAGCCGCTGACGCCGACGTCATCGCGCTGCAAGAAGTTCTGGAGGATGCCGGCAAGGGGCTGCCCAATCAGGCCAGCACCATCGCAAACGCGCTCGGCTACCCCGAAGTCCATTTCGTGGCGGTCGAATCCGAAGGAGCGCCCAAACGCTATGGCAATGCGATCCTGACGCGATGGCCGGTGATCGAGATTGCGCGCCGCCGGCTCGAACCACTGTCCGATTTTCGCACCGCGATCCGCTTGCGCGTGCAGATCGGATCCGAACCCGTCGACATCGTCGCAACGCATCTCGCGTGGCAGCCCGAAGCCGCTGCGGTACGGACACAGCAGGCGACCGACCTGCTCGACTGGCTCCCGAACGACGCTGTGCCCCGCATCATAATGGGCGATTTCAACGCCCCGCTCGACGACCCGGGTCTCCGGGCTTTCGGGCTGCCACGATTTGCGTCGGCGCTGCCGCGCGGTGCCACGGCAACAACGCTCAACCCGGAGCGCGGCCACAAGCCGCGCGTTATCGATCATATTTTTGTCGAGCGATCGAAGTTTGTTGTCACCGATGCGCATATCATCGGTGATACGCCGGTGAACGGGGAGTATCCGTCCGATCACTTCGGCGTCGTGGCCCGTGTCGCGCGGCTACGGTGAATGCCGGTCAGTCAAGCCCGAGCAATTTGCGCGCATTGCCACCGCGAATTTTCACGCGCTCCGCGTCGGTCAGATCGAGCTTTTCGAAAGCGGACAGGGTCGCCGGAAGCGAAATTTGCGGGAAATCCGACGCCAGCAGCACCTTGTCGACGCCAACATTTCGAATCGTCCAGACGAATTCAGCCTCGATCGGCGAGTCTGCGGCCAGCAAAACGGTGGCGCTGATATCGAAATAGACGTTGTCGGCGAACAGATTTTCCGCCGTCCGCGCCAGCGCCAATATATTCCAGAAGCGAAACTGGAGTCCCCCCATATGGGCAAAGATGAACCGCGTTTTCGGGGCCTGCAGCGCAAGGTTGAACAGCTTTTCATTGTCCGCTGGGACGATGCTGGCATTGTCCATCAGCACGATCAGCCCGACTTCACCGGCCCGCCGAACCAGCGCCAATACGCGCGGATCGGCAGCGTCGAATTTCTGCGTATGCGGGTGGATCTTCAGCAACTTGACGCCGCGCAACGCAACGCGCTCGACCTCGGCGATGGCGCCGTCGCCGTCATAAGGGTGCACCGTGGCGATGGCGAGCATGCCCTTGTGCTTTGCCGCCAGCGCGATCATCGCATCGTTGTTGGCACGAATCTGCCCGGGATTCCCGGCGAGTGCCTGGTTCGGACCGCCGAACCACATTGCGCCAAAGACCGACACCGACCGCCCAGCTGCCTTCAACTGCGCTTCATATTCGCGGATCGACGCTTCACCATCATGAAGATGAACATGGGTATCGACCACCCGGTCTTGCGCCGCTGCAGGTACGACGCAGACCGCAAGGGCGAGCAATATCGGCAGGGTCCGCATAAGGTTTCCTCTGTCAGAACGGCGTTGACGCATGCCCATGGCACAGGAGCAGGAACCGAGACAACCACGTCGCGGTAACGGTCAAGGTATCAGAATGACCTTTCCGATCACCTCGCGCCGCTCCAGCATCGCAAACCCCTCGCGCCAGTCGGCGAGGTCGAGAGTCGCATGGACGTGCGGCTTGATCTTGCCAGCCGACGCCAGCGCATCGATCGCCGCAATATTTTCTGCCCCGCGCTCGGGAAAGCGGCGCCCATATTCGCCCGCGCGCACCCCGACGACCGCAAAGCCCTTGATCAGCGGCATGTTCATCGACAGCTCGGGAATGCGTCCCGACGCAAAGCCGATCACCAGCAACCGCCCGCCGAACGCGATACAGCGCGTCGATTCGTCGAATATATCGCCGCCGACCGGGTCGAAAATGACGTCCGCCCCTGCCCCGCCGGTCAGTTCCTTCA
>MTKY01051329.1_pt1 | contig 18149 bp, 17 predicted proteins | sample 1042731 | NCBI WGS metagenome assembly MTKY01 (sample SAMN06212206, study PRJNA360538) | anaerobic digester metagenome | biome: Wastewater treatment plant; material: sludge; isolation source: anaerobic digester fed with sludge from wastewater treatment plant | place: Denmark: WWTP Soeholt ... | reverse complement strand
TCGCACCTTCGCGAAAAGAACGAGCTACTCAAAGGCGATTTTGTCGGAGAGGACCTCCGCGAGCTTGCAGGCACTCTTCTCTTCGTCGGCCATTCGCGCGCGGACAGGCGCATCTCCTTTTTCTATACGTTGCTTCGCCAGTGCGGGCTCTTTAGCCTTATCCCGGCCGCCCTCTCTCTGCTCGATGAGGCCGACCGAACGAGCATCAAGTCCGCCTTTGGAGCGATACTGGAGGAGAACTGATGACCGTCGGGGCAAAGGCCCTCTCGAACAGGATGAGCGACACGCTTGAGCTCCTCTGGGGGCGCAGCCGCTTCGTCTCGTATTTTTATCAGGCGGTGGATTTCGTCGAGAACCGATGCGTTCCCACGCTCGCCCTCGAGTACGCCGGGGAGGGGGCCGTTTTATATTACAACAGGGAGTTCGTCGAGCGCTCGCACGTGGAGGACCTTATAGGACTTCTGGTGCATGAGCTGCTTCATGTGGTGCACAATCATCGGCACAGGGCCATGCCGGGGGCCGATCCGGCCCTTCAGAACCTGGCGCAGGATATGGTGATTAACAGCTATATCCGCTCCCGCGAAAGGAGCTTCTTCTCGCGCAGGGGCGGGGATTCGCCGCCGCGCCTGCTCATCCCGGACGCACTGCCACAGGTTCCGGGGCGATTCATGGCGGACACGGGGATTGCGGACCCATCGTGGGAGGATGTCTACCGCTGGCTAATCGAGCGTCCCGACGAGAGGCTGGCCGATATAAAGGTCCGCGCCGTGGAGACTGACGACGATTTTGCCGAGCGGTTCGTTAGCGGCGAAGACCATCATCCCCAAAAAGCCGCCGATAAAGACAACGATCGACAGGATTTGGCGAGCGTTGACCACGAGGACTCAGGCGACGGAATCGTTTTTAGAGATGAAGAGGGGAATATCCTTCCCACCGGCATGCATCTTTACCGCGACGAGGAGCGGAAGCGAAGGCTTGACTCGCTTATGGAGCGAGTTTTCAGCCTTGCCCGCCAGGACGCGGTGTGCAGGCGCGAGGCCGCCTTCGAAGAGGTGGAGGTTTTGGTGCGCGCCAAACGCGATGTGGACATCTCCTCCTGGCGCAAGCAGCTAAAAAGCTACATCGATTACGCCTCACACACAAGCGAGTGGAAGTACTCCTTTGGCCGCTTCAACAGGCGCTACTTCGCAGGCGGCATTTACGCTCCAGGCAGGGTGTTCATACAGAAGCAGACGATAACCGTGGTGGTCGACGTCTCCGGCTCGATGGTGGTAAAGCCCGAGGGGCTTGAGGCCGCCTTCGGCGTCATCGAAGAACTGCTGGGCCGCTACACCGTCAATCTCGTATGCGTGGACGAAGGGGTGTACGTGCCTCGAAAGGACGGGGACAAATTCGTTCCCTCGGGCAACGCTAAGCCGTACCGTTATCGCGCCGGGGATTGGAAATACCTCCGCACTGAGCACAGCGGCACCACCTTCTTTGCGCCCCTCTTCAACGGCTTCATGGCAGATCACCGCGAAACGCTCGTCGTGATTACCGACGGCTATATCTACGACCTGCACGAACTTAAAAAGTATTCGCCGACCCTCTGGGTCATAACCCCGGGCAGGGCCGAGCCTTTTGTCCCGCCCTTCGGTAAAACTGTGTCGATACGGCTGTGAATTTAATGGATAAAAAGATAGTCAAAGATGATTTTCTTACCACGGCCTCTTCCGACGAAATTGTACGGGCCGGGCGCTCGGAACCGGATTTCGACCACAAAGGCGGACTTGCGGAGCTTGTGCGCCGAGGCGGGCCGCGCCATATCTATTTAGCCGGCGCGTACTGGAAAGACTTCGACTACGCCAAAGGCTTTAAGGCCCTGAGCGCCATGGGTGACCCCGAGTACATCTACCGCGCCGGCTGGTACTGGAAGGAGTTCTACCGGGCGGCGGGGCTCGAGCGGCTCATCGAACTTAAAAATCCGCGCTATATCTTCTATGCGGGACTGGACTGGAAAGGCTTCGACTACGGCAGGGCCTTCCAGGCGCTTGTCTCTTTTGGCGATGTGGAGTATATCTTCTACGCCGGGGCCCACTGGAAGGAGTTCGACTACGAGGCCGGCTTCGATGAGCTAATAAAGACCGACCGCATGGAGTACGTATACAAGGCCGGGTGCCTCTGGAGGCGTTTCGATTTTCTGCGCGCCTGGAGGCGCATGGAATACTTCGTTGATGACGGCGAGGAGTGGAGGGGCCGGGCCTTCGATCACGAGCGCTGGCGAAACGCCCTGAGGCTCATCTGGGACGAGCTATGGGAGAGGGAAGGGCCTCGTTCTTAAAATATTATTTATGAAGTCCCCTTTCATTCAACCAGTTAATTGAGATGATGTCCTCCGGATTGCCGTTTATCACATTTCGTTTTTTGAGGTTCGAAAGCTTGCTCTTAGGTTCGATCGCCAGTATGCGGATTATTTTTCCTTTTCTCTCTATATCGATGGGATTTCCAGTTTCGATGACCCTGTCGAGCAGGGCGTAGAGGTTTTTTCTAAATGATGTAGCTGTTATTTTCATGGCTATGTCCCGATTACAATATAATACAAAGAGTACGCATGTTATATTAAAACGTACGTTTTACGGCGTATATCTCCACATAGTCATCGACCCCCGGCCAGCTCCATAGCTTGTGCTTGGCCAGCAAGGTTAGAGACTTCTTTGCGGAGTGAAACTCGGCATCGCCCGAGGATGATTCGTCGCCTATATATATCATGCGCGTTCCGCCGGCCGAGAGATAATGTCGAAGGGCGTTTGAGGCCATTGGGTGGTCCAAAAGCGGCCATGCGAGCATGAGAGTTCTTCTAGGGTGTAGCGAGGCGAAGCGTTCGTCTCCGTTATGGACCGGATACCATTCCGAGTCGAACCATGCGTTCATCTGTTCCCAGCCGCCGTGGGGCCAGGGGAGGGAGTCCTCGGGCGGAAGGCTGTCGTAGGCGATCACGTCTGCGCCGAGCTGGGAGAGGCAGCGCGCCCAGTATCCTGTGCCGGCGCCAATCTCCACAAGCGGCGAATGGAAGGCGATAAGCTGAAGGACGCCAATTGTAGGGACGGAGAAGGCGTAGCGCGAGCTTAGCTCCATGCGATAATTGAGTATCTTTAAAGCGTCCGCTCCGGAATCGGCTAAGCGGCGCACGAGGGCGCGCAGCTCCTCGAGATAGGGATTGTCGATCTGCCGGTCGGCTTCGGGGAAGCGGTAGGTCGTTATATCGCGCATGGATTGAAGAGTAGTCGACAGCCTGTCGGCTGCAACCGTTTTTCTGTTTGATGACGCGCCGGCACGACGATCAGCCCGGTGTAGATGTGCCCTGGGATCTAAATTGCGCCCAGACCTCAATCATCCGGGCCACGATGCGAGGTGGCTTCCTCGTCGATCCAGTCTTCCTCCGTGTAGGACATGCCGTGGCGTCCCGGAACTTTGCGTTCTGGCCCGGGGCGGTAAAATGGACAGCTTTTCGGGCCGTAGCAGAAGGTTTCGTAGCGATACTTTTTCTGGGACGGATTCCAGTGGTCGATGATCATTTCCACTGGCATCCGGCAGCCCCAGATGCAGCTCGTGCATTTAGCGTCGTAGGTACGGGCGTCAAGACGGCGGTGCCCCCGGCTGCGATAGATCTGCAGGGCTGGAGGAACTCCAAGGAATGGCGGCCCCGCCGGAGTTTCCCCTTCGTTATATCCGAGCACCTTGATTCCGCTCGTCTTGTAGAGTGTTGCCGTCTCCTTGCGAGAATCAGTTACCGGTACCGAGGAGCCGCTGAGTTCCATGCCCGCCCTAAACCGATGCTTTTCGTGAGCGGCCTCTCCGACCGCTATCAGAAACTCGCCGGCCTCACCTCCGCAGTTTCCGCTTATGCGAAGCACATATCCTAGATAGCTGTGGCTCTGCTCATCGAAGGATCGCATGAGCCGTATGCGGGGCTGGACGGAGACGATGAGGCCGGACCATTCAGCCTTGTTCATTTTTGTTGTCGATATCGACGCCATGACGAATATCTCTCCTGAACCTGTTCTTTAAAACCTCATTCAGCTCTTAATTGGTTTTCTTGGTCAACTTGCTTTCGCATGTTAAAGAAAAGACGGTTCAACCTGTTTGGGCGCGTCGGTGACGATATCCTCGAACCTAATCATAAATCCCTTCTTGCGAAAGTGTTTTTTTTGCGCAAGTCCGCAATCATCACCTGCCAGTGTTTGTCACGTTCGGCGGTGGGCATGTCCGAGGCAATGTCCGGGTCGAATAGGATAAGGTATCCGAGATTGGCCGGCCAGGCCAATGCGGCCTGTTCGATGATGGATTCCGCTAGATGTGCCATTTTTCGTCCATTAATGGGTCGGTTTTTTATGATCCATTTTCCATTTGGCCGGATTGTTGGCTATGTATGCACGGATTCTGTTCAGGGATTCGTGGTTGCGGATTATGTGTTCGTAATAATTGCGTTGCCATACCGGAACACCGGGAGTGTTGCGGATAATGTTGATGGATTTGGACGACAACATTTTGAAACGGCCGATCAATTTAGGCAATGTCATGTTGCGTCGTTGTACTATGGCCATCTGTCCGGGCTGTCGGGGCGATTCAGACTGTCCGGGCGATTCATGAATCGCCCGGACAGCGACATTTATAATCAAAATCCCGTGAAAATGATCCGGCATCACAATCCATTCATCCAATTCGATTTCATTATTGATTTTACCGATATTCATCCATTCATGGGCAACAATTTTCCCCGCATCATTTAACCGCATTTCGCCGTCTACGATTTCCCCAAACAGACGTTTCCGGTTCTGCGTGCAAATGGTGACAAAATATGCACCGGCACTGGAATAATCATATCCAGGCAGGCGGATGGAACGGCGACGATGGCGTTGCGGCGCGATTCGTCGAGTCTGTCCGGGCGATTCATGCTGTCCGGGCGATTCATGCTGTCCGGGCGATTCATGCTGTCCGGGCGATTCATGAATCGCCCGGACAACGGATTGGTCGTTCAATTTATCGTTCATTAACCGCGCTCTCCGTATCATTATCTTTTTCCAGTAGCCTTTATCCGAGCAATTCAATCTGTCCGGGCGATTCAGGCTGTCCGGGCGATTCAGATTGTCGGGGTGATTCAGACTGTCCGGGCGATTCAGATTGTCCGGGCGATTCAGATTGTCCGGGCGATTCAGGCTGTCCGGGCGATTCAGATTGTCCGGGCGATTCAGGCTGTCCGGGCGATTCAGATTGTCCGGGCGATTCAGATTGTCCGGGCGATTCATGAATCGCCCGGACAACGGATTGGTCGTTCAATTTATCGTTCATTAACCGCGCTCTCCAGTATCATTATCTTTTTCCAGTAGCCTTTATCCGAGCAATTCAATCTGTCCGGGCGGTTCAGACTGTCCGGGCGATTCATGAATCGCCCGGACAACGGATTGATTTTACCGTAAGGCTCAAGGCTCCCTGGTCGTCCTCTACAATCCCCTCGATAACATAAGGGCGCACCCCGTCCAGAACGCGCGAGAGTGAGCGGTACTCCTCCGGAAACAGGACCGTTTCGTAGATGGCCGTTTCGTCCTCGAAGCTAACGAACTCCATGGCCTCCCCGCGCGAAGTGAGTACCCCCTTCCTGGCGACCGGCCATCCAACCACCCGGACCCTCCGCCCGATTAGGCCCGGAAGCTCGCGCCCCATGGAGCGGGAGAGCCCGGCGAGCGCCTCGCCCCACAGCTCGAGCGGATGGTGTTCGCACAGAAAGCCCAATCGCTCGAATTCCACCTGAAGCTCCTCGCCGGAGAGGGGCCCGCGCCGCGGCGGAATTCGCCACGGCGCTTCATTCGCGAAGAGGGCGGGGCCCTCGCCAGAAATGCGAGCGGCCCCATGTTCGGCGAGAGCGCGAAGCATGGCCCTTAACTGAAGGCTACGCCGCGCGCCGCCGAAGAGCCCGTCGAAGGCCCCGGCCCCGCACAGGGCTAAAAGATCGCCTTCGCCCGGAGAGGCGCGCGCGACGAAGTCCCCCGGTGAGACGAATGGCCCGCCCCTGGCGCGCGCCTCGAGCATCCTGTCGAGCGCCGCGGAGGAAAGGCCCGAAACCGCCATAAGCCCCACTCGAAGTTCGCGCCCGCGCCCGCGGTAGCGAAGCTCGCTTGCATTTACGTCGGGGCCGAGCACGGAAAGACCCATCCTCCGCGCCTCGCTTATGTATGAGCCGCTGGTATAATATCCGCCCCCGTTGGAGAGGACCGCCGCCATGAACTCCGCCGGGTGGTGCGCCTTCAGGTAGGCCGACTGAAAGGATACCATGGCGTACGATGCCGAATGGGCCTTGCAGAAGGAGTAGCCGTCGAAGGAGCGAATCATGGACCATATCTCGTCTATCGCCTCCCTCTCCACGCCGAGCCGAAGCGCTCCCTCGTAAAAGCGTTCGCGATATGCGTTCAGGCGCTGTTCGCGGTCCTTTTTGCTGAGGACCCTGCGCAGCCCGTCGGCGTCCGCGTCCGAAAAGCCCGCCAGGGCCACTGCCACCTTCGAGACGTCCTCCTGATAGCACATGATGCCATAGGTCTCGGCGAGTATGCGGTCAAGACGCGGATGGAGCGGTTTGTGCGGCTTTCCCTTGAGGCGACTTACGTATTCGGCGATAAAGCGGTTCGCCGCAGGTCGTATGATGGAGGAATGAATAACCAGATGCTCGAAGTCGCCGCGGGCGGTCTTTTTTTGAAGCTGCCTCATGGCGGGCGATTCCACGTAGAAGACGCCCATGCTCTCGCCGCGCGCAAGAAGGCTCCGGGTCTTTTCGTCGTTAAGCGGGTCCCAGCTTAGGGGATCGATGCGGATGTCGTTGTCGTCGAGGTTTGCGAGCGTATCGCGCACAACGGCAAGCGAGCGGTTGCCTAAAAGATCAATCTTTACGAGGCCCGCCCTCTCCACACCGTCCTTGTCCCAGCCCAAAAGCGGCGAGCCGTCGTTCGCCGTCTCAATCGGAGCGAGCTCGTCGATGGGGTCGGGGGCTATGACTATGCCGCCCACATGAACGCTCGTGTGACGCGGGAGGCCCCTTATGCGCCGGGCGAGGCGAGCGATCTCCTCCCAGGTCGCACCAATATCGGCTGGAAGCCCCGGCGCGCTTTGCGCCATCAGCCTCCGCTCTACGGCGCCGATCTCGCCGTCCGGAATGCCGTGGGCGCGTGCGGCCTCGCGGAGTGCCGAGCGCCCCTGGAAATGCACCATGGTGGAGACGCGAGCGACGCGGTCGGGCCCGTATTCGCGAAACACCGATTCGATCAGCGCGTCGCGCTCGTCCCAGGCGAAGTCGACGTCGATATCGGGCGGGTCGCGCCGCTCCGGGTTTAGAAAGCGCTCGAAGTATAGGCCATGGCGCAGGGGGTCGACGTTGGTGATGCCGAGGCTGTAGGCCACCATGCTCGCCGCGGCGCTGCCACGACCGCAGGTGAGAGAGGAGCGCGAAACGATGCCCGCCACAGCCAGGAAGTAGGAGGAGAAGCCCTTTGCCTCGATGATGGAAAGCTCGTACTCGAGGCGCTCCATAACGCTTTCGGAGAGCTCGCCGTAGCGGCGCTCCGCTCCCTCGATGGCGGCGCGGCGAAGCGCCTCGGAAGGCGCAAGCCCACCCACCGGTGGCGGCGGAAAGACGAAGCCCTGAAAGCCGCCATCGTATGCGCAGGAGGCGGCTATCCGTTCCGTGTTTTCGAGCGCGTCAGGAAGCCCCGCGAAGAGGCGCGCCGCCTCGTCCGGCCCGAAGAGGAGCGCCCGGCGAGGGGCGAGCTCCTCGTCCTTCAAGGAGGAGACGGTAGTGCGACCGGCTATGGCGCGAAGCACACGGTGCAGCCTCCAATCCTCATCGGAGAGGAAGCACGCCTCAGCGCAGGCTGCGAGAGGTATGCCGAGCCTTCGGGCCTCCCGCTCCACGCGCCGGGATGCGGGCGTGACCATGGCGTAAAGCTCCTCGACGCGGCCCTTCAGGCGGCCGAGGAGCTTCGGGGTGTCGCTAATCACCGTCAGCCCGTCGGAGCCCTCCGCAAGCGCCGCGGCGAGACCGAAGGACGGATCGCGCTTGCGCGCGCTCGTAATCCTCGTAAGCCGCGAGAAGCCCCGCCTGTCGCGTGCGAGGAGGAGCGCCCGGCAGTTGCCGCTTACAAGTTCCACGCCTATGATGGGGCGAATCCCATGCCGCCCGCAGGCCTCGGCGAAATCGTGCATGCCGTAGAGATTGTTGATGTCGGTGAGTGCGAGGGCGCGGTAGCCCAGGGAGGCCGCCGCCTCGGCCAGCTCGTCCGGATGTCGCACGCCGTAGAGAAGGGAGAAGCACGAGCGCGTATGCAGATGGATGAACACGGCCCGCCTCAGGCCAAAAGGTTCATGGCCGAGGCCGTCCGCACGGCCCCGCGCCCGTAGCGGCTGCGTATGGAGTCCAGGGCCGCCTGGAGGGCCTCCTCCTTAGCGGCCTCCGGCGGAGCGAAGAGCTCGGCCTGCCGCTCGGCATGGACCGGCCGCAGGAGCGCGACGGCAACGCGCCTGACCCGGACCCTGCGCGTCATAGCCCGGCAAAGGGCCGTGCGGGCCGATTGGAAGAGCTCCGCGTCGCGCCATGTGGGCACGGGAAGCGCGGCAAAGCCCCTGGCGCGGAGCCGGTCGGAGTAGGAGAGGCCCACCTCCACCGCCCGTGCGGCGAGGCCGTCGGAGCGAAGCGCCACTCCTGCGTCCTCCACTATTACGCGCAGGGCGGCCTCGATCTCGTCCGCGTCCGAGGTGTCCGTGTCGAAGAGGTGCGAGGCTCGTATGCCCCGCTCTTCGGCCCTGTGGACGGAGAGCGGGGCCGAGTCGATGCCGCGCGCCCTGTCGCGGAGCACCGGTCCGTGACGGCCTAAAAAGGCCGAGGCGTCGGAGTCGGAGAGGGAGGCAAGCTCGCCCATCTCGCGTATGCCGAGAAGCCCGAGGCGGTCAAGGAGCTTCTCGCCGACCCCCGGCACCAGCGAGACCTGCTGGTGGCGCAAAAAGCCCGGCTCGTCCCCGGGGCCTATCACCACGAAGCCGTCCGGCTTTACCACCCGGGTGCCTATCTTCGACACGAGCCGGTTTACGGCAAGCCCCGCCACGGGCCGAAGCCCCGCGCGCCGCACGGCCTCCTCGCGCAGTCGCGCCGCGCAGTCCACCGGGTGTCCGAAGAGTCGGCGCGTGCCGGTGATGTCCACGAAGAGGTGTCCGCCTCCCGGGCTTTCCAGGAGGGGAGAGAAGCCCGAGGCGATTTCGAAGAGCGCCGCGCCGGCCCTGCGGTAAAGGCCCTCGCGGACGGGGAGCACCTTCAGGCCGGGAAGCGCGGCCCGCGCCTTTGCGAGCGGCATGCCTCGGCGCAGCCCCTCGCTGAAGGCTGCGCGGGAGACCTCCACCGCCACGGCGCGCTCGGCCCCCTCGGGCGCGATGACGAAAGGGCGCCCCTTAAGGGAAGGGTCGAGGGCCTCCTCGACCGCGGCCATGAAGTGCGCCACGTTTAGATGGATAACCTGGCGTTCCATAAAGCCCCACCGCGCGCCCCTCTCAGCAGGCCTCAGTCCCCGCTTCGGCAAAGAGCTGCCTTAGAAGCAGGGCGTTAGCCGGGGCCTGGCCGCGCCGGTGGTTGTTGAAATAGACGCGCACCTTCTCCGCGGTGGCCATCATCCCCAATATGCGGTCAACCCATCCTCCAAGCTCCGCCGCGCTGTACAGATAGTCGAAGCGCGCGGCCGAGTCCGAGCCCCACCAGGCCGCGTCGTTGCGCCCGTGGAAGCGCACATAGGCCAGGGGTGCCGTAACGATGTCGAGCGGCGGCGGAAGGCCCTTCAGGCGCGGCTCGTCCACAGAGCACACGGCGACGGAGCGCTTGCGCAGGGCGTCGAACACGCGGTTGTTCTGCCACTCGGCCGTGCGAAACTCCACGGCCAGCGGAAGGCCCTTCATCTCCGCGAGCAGGCGGTCAAGGTAGCGCCGGTTGTCGGGCGTGTAGTGAAAGCTGAAGGGAAACTGCAAAAGCACCGCGGCCAGGCGGCCCGATTCGGCCAGCGGCTCGATGCCCCTGCGGTAGGCAAGAAGGACATCCTTCCAGCTCGCCGGGTCCACCCTGTGGGTGAGAGACTCGTGCGCCTTGATGGAAAAATCCATGGCGGGACCGCTCCTCTCTAACAAGCCGGCGATCTGCCGCGCCTCGGGAAGGCGGTAATAGCTGAAGTTTAGCTCGAGGGTGGAGAAGCGCGTACCATAGAAGGCCAGAAAGTCGCGCCTGTTGGTTCCGGCGGGATAGAAGCTCTCCCTCCAGTCGAGGTAGTCGTAGCCGGATGTCCCTATGCGAAGCTCTGCCATTCCGCGCCTCGAGTTGTCTCCATCCGCTGGTGCGCCTTTAAAAGCGGCCCCCGGATGCCGATGGGGACAATATACTAAACGCGCATATAGTAGTCAATATATTTTTTCGGGGCCGGGTGCCGGCATGAGTCGGGGAATAATTATTCATGGCGCCGCATGCTTGTGATTGACACGGGGCTTTTGTAGGCGATAGCTTTACGTCAGTAACGCAGAGATACCGCCATCGACACCAAGGAGGACGCGTAATGCCTGAAAAAACGAAGGCCCTCAAGATCGCCATTGCCGGGGCAGGCCCGGCGGGACTTTTGCTTGCAAGGGAGCTCGCGCGCGCGGGCATGAAGGTGACGGTTTACGAAAAGCGCGCCAGGGCCGCCGGGGCCCACGACTGGTCCGACGCGATAGAGTACGATGTGCTTCGCGACGCGGGCTTCGACATGCCCGTCGCCGAGAACGGAATTTTCCGCGGCAAACTTGTAAAAAAGGGCCCCGCCGGCAAGGGCCTCTTCGAGAAGCACGCGATCGACCCGCTCGAGATCTGGGCGCCCGACCTCTCGTGTAAAACGAAGACCGACGTTAGGTTCGGCTACATCCTCACCGACAGGGTGGCGCTCGACGCCATGCTGCGCGCTGAGGCCGTAAAGGCCGGGGCGCAAATACTATACTCCCATCAGGCCGTAGGACTCCTCGGCCGGACGAAAGGCCCCCTCGGCAAACTAAAAGTGGAGGGCCTTCGCGTGCGCGGCCCCAAAAACAAAATGGCCGATATTCAGGCCGACATTACGGTGGATGCCACCGGCATGGACTCGATACTCCGAACCGGCCTTTCGGCATCCGGCGCCATCGAGCGCCCCTTCGGCGGAAAGGAACTCGCTTTTGCCTGGAGGACGGTCCGCAAACTCGACCGCGCCAAGCTCGGCCCGGGCGGCATACCGGACCACTACCGCTACGGCGCGCACGGGGGATATTTCTGGACTCACCTGCACGACGAGAAAACGATCGACGTGGGCGGCGGAGTAAAGGATGAGCCGGGGAGGGTGGACCCGGCAGAGGTCGTGCGCGGAATCATCGACGAGTATCCGGCGATCACCTCCAAAGAGCTTCGCGGAGGCGGGGGCAGGGTGCTGGCAGGCCGTTCGCCCTGGTCGCTCGTCGCGCCAGGTTTTCTCGCAGTCGGCGACGCGGCAGGGCAGGTCATTCCTACGACCGGTTGCGGCGTCGGGGCGGGGCTCGCGGGGGCCATGATGGCCGCGCGCACCGTAATCGAGGCGGGGGGAAATACGGGTATCGGCGCGCTATGGGCCTATAACCGCCGCTGGTTTGTGGAATCCGGGCGGGGCGCAAATCTTGCGGCGCTCGGGGCGCTCAAGGATATTTTACAGGATCTCTCGCACGAGGAGATAGCCTTTCTTATGGAGAAGGACATCTTAAGCGGAGAGATGCTAACTCCATCCATAAACGGCAGGTTCTTCGCGCCGGACCAGCGAAGCATGATGTCGGCGCTCGTAAGCGGCATTTCAAAGCCATCGATCCTCATGAAACTCGGGAAAGCCGTATCGACGGGAAAGAAGGTATACGCGCACTATGCCCGCTATCCGCGCAAGTGGAGCGAGAAGGGCTTCGAACGCTGGAAGAAGAGGGCCGAAACCCTGTTTGCCGGACCCGGCTGAGCGCGGCTATTCCTAACGATGTCGCGAAACCGTATACAAACATAAGGCCGCGGCACGAACCGGTTTTCGATTCCGGAGTATGGCGAAAGGCGGATAATTCCAGAGGTGGGCAGCATGAAAGATTTTTCCAGGCGTATTGTCTATATTACCGGCGGCTCGAGCGGGATAGGCCTCGCTACGGCCGAGCTGCTGGCCGGGCGGGGTGCCGACATCATCATCTTCGCTCGTAACAGGAAGAGAATGGATGAGGCCGTTCGAAAGATAAAGGAAAAACGCAAAGACGCTTCACAAAGGGTGGACATGATGAGGATGGATGTCTCGGACCCGCGCGACGTGCCCCGGGCAATCGGGCGGGCCGTAAAAACCTTCGGGCCGCCCGATGTGCTTATAGCGAGCGCGGGCATAGGGTCGGCCGACGTCTTCGAGAACATTTCGGCTAAGACCTTCGATTCAATCATGAAGACCAATGTGTACGGTGTGCGCGAAACGGTTGCCGCGGCCCTGCCTTATATGAAGGGGCGGGGAGGACACATGGTCCTCATGTCGTCGGAGGCAGGCCTTATAGGCATGTACGGCTATACGGCCTATTCCACGTCGAAATATGCCCTGGTGGGTCTTGCCGAGTGTCTGAGGGCCGAATTCAAGCGCTACAGGATAGGCGTATCGGTTGTGTGCCCGCCGGAGGTAAAGACGCCGTTTTTAGAGTGGGAAACCAAAACCATACCCCCCGAGGCGAGGATGGTAAAGTCTTTCGCGGGTCTTCTCGACCCCGAAACCGTGGCCCGGGCGACGGTGAGGGGAATCCGCAAAGGTAAATTCCTTATAGTTCCGGGGGCGATGGCGAGGCTAATGTACTTTCTCCACCGGCATACAAACGGGCGGGCCACCAGGATGTCGAGCGACCTTGTGGCCTCCTTCGCCCGCTGGAGGGCCGAACGCCGCGCGAAGTGAACCGGCTCAGGCAGGGTCCTTTAGTGTGATGCCGTGCTTTTTGGAGAAGTCGATAAAGCCAGTCAGTTTTTTCCCTAAATAGGTCATGTCGATCGCCGAGGCCGGGCAGTTGTTTAGACAGCCGTAGCAGTAAATACATTTTCCAGAGTAAACGGCGTAGCTTTTATATTGGATGGCCCCTGTGGGACACGTCGCGGTACAGGTCCCGCACTGTATGCATTTGTCTCGGTCGATCCGGTGGGTACCGGTCATCAGCCGCGCCCCCCAGAAGATTGAGAAACCGCCCTTTATGGCCTCATGGAAAGCAAAACGCTTTTTATACGAAAGAGGCCGGTTCTCCTCGACGTTTGTCAGCGCCGAACGCGCGAATTCCGAAACCCTCTCGTAGGTTTTTTCGTTCGGAAGATGGCGGTATTTGAGTATGCGCTCCTCCATCCCCATGGACCAGGTTGGAGGGTAGGTGGACATGTTGCCGAAGAGACCCATCTCCACGGGAACTGCGCCCTTTTCGGCTAAAAGGTTTAGCAGGGTGCAGACGGTGTTGTGCTGGTTGCCTCCCTCTCCGCCGAAGCTTATAAAGCCAGCTGCAGGTATGCCCTCTATTGACGGCAGGGCCTGGATCCATTTTTTAAGATTTCCCGGTACATCGTAGTAGTAAACCGGCGAGCCTAAAAACAACAGGTCATAATCAGCTAAGGTAGCGGCATCGAAATCACGGTAGTCGGATGCCGTAACGTCTATTCCACTGGCCTTCAAAACTCCGGCCGCGTATTCGCCGTAACGACGGGTGTTGCCCGCTTGACTGTACCAGAGCACTATGGCCTTGCTTATGGAGGTCTTCCGTATAGGAGGCGGCTTTGAGGCGAAAAGATGGGTTTCACCGGCAAGAGTACAGAGGGCCGTAATTGAGGCCGCTTGCAGTATTGATTTCCGCGTCATCATCTCTTCATCGTGTTCCGTCATTGTAAGGGTCCTTTTATAGAATTTTCGATTTCCCGCGGTCGTTAATACTATTATAGCATTCGGAAAGCCAGGCGGATGAATGTTACTCTTCGAGTTTCTTATGGGAATCCCTGAAAATTAACATTAAGGTTCTCGGAAATTGTAATGACTGGCAAATTCAGTAATCAGGTTTTCCTGCCCGTCTTCGGCGGGCTGCAAAACCTGATTTTTAAAGATTGCCTTATGTAAATAAAAACCGGCGGTTTCCACCGCCGGTTCTGGGTTTCAGGTTGAGAATGTCGTTATATAACGGAAACCCGAGCGGCCCTGGGGCCCTTCTCGCCTTTCTCGATTTCAAACTGGACTTCCGCCCCCTCCTGAAGGGTCTTGAAGCCTTCGCCCATGATTGCTGTGTGGTGAACGAAAACATCGCGTCCGTCACTGGCGGTGATGAAACCAAAACCCTTTTGGTCGTTAAACCATTTTACTGTACCTTGTGCCATTAAGCATACTCCTGCTTGTAATATACGGGATACCCGTCCGGATAAGCCCATAAAACCGCCCAAAAATTCCGCCTGGTATAAACGAGGGAGAGATTGCTCGAGGAGTTTATAGCGCTATATCCTTTTATCGGCACACTAAAGCGGCCATACGGTTTGTCAACGATATATTATGTAATTCCCATAATTATTTCAGGTATGGCCGGGGCTGTCCCGCGCCCCGGAGGCCGGGGTCTCCGGGGCGGGATATTCATTCCATAAAATGAGATAGCGGAATTCGATAGAAGCGGGTTTCCGTCCCTTGCCATGCAGGGCCGAGCGGATGCGGCGCAGGGGGCTCTCGCCGGCTCATTTCTTTATCCGCGCGTTCCAACCTTTTATGCGATCGGCGTATTTTGCGAAGAGCTCCTTCGTTTCACCCTCTATGATTATCGATTCGATCCTGTCGCCCTGGGCTATCGCGTTGACTATCTCCTGGTCGGAGGCGTCCATAACCGCGCCGAAAACGGTGTGCTTGCCGTCCAGCCAGGGGGTTGCGACATGGGTGATGAAGAACTGGCTGCCGTTGGTGTTGGGGCCGGCGTTCGCCATGCTGAGGATGCCGGGCCTGTCGTGCTTGAGCGATGGCGAGCATTCGTCCTCGAAGGAATAGCCGGGACCTCCCGTTCCGGAGCCGAACGGGCAGCCGCCCTGTATCATGAAATTTGCGATGACCCGGTGGAATTTAAGGCCGTTGTAAAAGCCTTTAAGCGCCAGGTTGGCGAAGTTCGCCACCGTGACAGGCGCCGAATCCGCGTATAGAGTGAGACGGATATCGCCCTTGTTGGTCTTTAAGCTTGCGGTAAGCGTGCTCATGGGTGCTCCTTGTATCGTTATGATGTGCGGCGAAAATATGAATCGTCTCTTCCGAATTGTTGCGTAACGACAAAAATGTCATCGCGAGGAGGCCGCAGGCCGACGTGGCGATCTTAAAAAGGCAACGCGTTTTCATTGGAAAACCCTATGCAAAGTGAGATTGCCACGCCCCGATAAGTCCGAGGCTCGCAATGACGCTTCGTAAAGTAACAACTCTAATATAGTGCGGCGCGATTTGTCAACTGCGTCGCATAAAAAAGTCCTTGCCCTGCCGTATACATAATACTCTCTGGATGAGCGCGCAAGGGCGCATGGCGGATACGGATGGCAAAGGAACAGGCGGGACTGCCCGAAAACAGATTTTTCTTTACGCTCACGCCGGACACGATACTCAGGGCGCTGGAGGAGGCCGGATTCGAGCCCTCAGGGCACTGCCTTGCCCTCAACAGCTACGAGAACCGGGTGTACGACCTCGGCCTGGAGGACGGCACTCACGTCGTGGCCAAGTTCTACCGGCCGGGCCGATGGACGCGCGAGCAGATACTCGAGGAGCACCGCTTCCTCGCCGATCTGCGCGCCGACGAAATTCCGGTCTGCGCCCCCCTCGAACTGGCCGGTGGAACGACGCTTGGCGAGACCGGCGGCATCCTCTATGCCGTTTGGCCCCGCACCGGGGGCAGGGTGCCCGACGAGCTTTCGGACGAGGAGCTGGCTATGCTCGGGCGCCTCGCCGCGCGCATCCACAACAACGGGGCCGCGGGAAAGGCCCGGAGCCGAATAGAGCTTACCGGCGAGAGCTACGGGCTTGGCCCGCTCGCCTTTCTCCTCGAACGGAACGTCCTCCCCGAGCACTGCCGCGAGCGCTACGCGAAGGCCGTCCGCGAGGTGGTGGACATCTACGAGTCGCTCCGCGAGGGAGTGCCCTTTCACCGCATCCATGGCGACTGCCACCTGGGGAACCTTTTGCGCGGAGACGAGGGATACTTCTTCCTGGATTTCGACGATTTCCTAATCGGCCCGGCCGTGCAGGACGTATGGATGCTGGTTCCCGCGCGCGATACCGAAGGGCTCAGGGCGCGAGGGGTGTTCCTCGACGCCTATCGGACATTCCGCGACTTCGACGATGCCTGGCTACGGCTTATAGAGCCGCTCAGGGCGCTTCGATACATTCGCTACGCGGCCTGGATCGCCATGCGATGGGACGATCCGGCATTCCCCGCCGCCTTCCCGCACTTCGGCACGGTCGAGTACTGGGAAAACGAAACCCGCGACCTCGAGGAACAGCTTCGCTTTTTCCACGAAAATACCGACGGCCTTCCGAAGGGCATGCGCCGGGACGGGCCGAAAGAGGAAAAGGAGCTCTCCAACAAGGACTTCTTCTGGGACTGGGAGGGGTGATGTGCTGGTTGTAATTTGAGCTTTTTCCACTTTCGAGTCGTTCGACCATGCCGATAGCTCTTGACTTGTTTCCCAAAATATGTAAACATACAACTCCAAGTTCCAGAGCGCACTATGGAGCAAACAATTGGGAGGGATGGCATGGAGAACACCAAAAGACTGGCCAAGGAAGGTATTAAACAGAATTACAGCGGGGCCGACTACTACGATCTCATCATCATCGGCTCCGGCGTCACGGGGCTTTCCAGCGGGCTCATGTGGCTTAAAAATACCCGCGATAAAAAGACACTGATACTCGAAAAAAACCCATACCCCGGGGGATACATTACGGCATATAGAAGGGGCGCTTATGTCTTCGAAACGACCCAGCTTTTTCCAGATGTCGTGGATATACTCGACTACCTTGGACTCGAAATAAAACTGAAGCCGTATACCGGCACCTTCATGCGCAGGCTGGTGGTGGACGGCGACGAGGTCGACGAATACCGAATCCCGGTCGGACCGGATAACTTTACGGACTACCTTTGCGAGAAATTTCCGGATGATGCGGCGAAGATACGCAAACTTATGGCCTATGAGGCCGATCTTTTCAGGCAGGTCCGGAAGCTAAAGGTCCTTCCCTCGCTTGGCGACAAGCTGAAAACGCCCTTCATCGCGCCCAAGGTTGTGGCCAATCTCAACCGCACCTACGCGGGCCTTCTCGACCGCTTCAACATCAAGGACATAAAACTCCGGGAGGTCCTGGAAACCTTCACCGCCTTCTCCGGGGTGCCGGCAAGCCGCGCCTCGGCCATTGTAGCGGCCGGCGCCAGGCTTTCCTCCATGACCCGCTGCTTCAGGCCCTACGGCTACTACGATGAATTTCCGGCCAAAATGTCCGAACTCTTCCAGAAACTTGGAGGAGAAATGCGCTTCAAGGCCGAGGTGGAGCGCATCGTAGTGAAAGACGGAAGGGTTTCCGGAGTGATGATCAAGGGAGACGGCGGGATGATACGCGCCGGCGCCGTCATCACCACAGTCGATCCGAATGTGGGAATGAAACGCCTTCTTGGGGAGGAAAACCTCTCGGCAGACTACAGGCGCAGGCTTGCCGGGGTGGTAATGTCGGCATCCTCGATCAACGTGGCCCTCGGACTGGATGACCGAATAGACATGACCAAAATGGACCTGGAGCCCCCTTACAACGTAATATCGACCGGACTGGGCACTTCGGAGAAGCTCTTCGACGCAAGCCAGGCAGGCGGCCACGCCTTCTCTAAGGATTGCTTTCACATGGCGGTCCTTTCACCGTCTCTCGTCACGGGACCGCCCAATACCGTAACCATACGGGGGGTGCCGTTCGGCCTGGGCGAGTGGGCAAACTGGCGGGAAAAGGACCAAAAGCGGTATAAGGAAGAGAAGGAAAAGTGGGCCAAATTCTTCGTCGAGATAATAGAGCGGCACTTCATTCCGAACCTCTCGAAGCACATCAAACTGA
>MTKY01051224.1_pt1 | contig 18152 bp, 7 predicted proteins | sample 1042731 | NCBI WGS metagenome assembly MTKY01 (sample SAMN06212206, study PRJNA360538) | anaerobic digester metagenome | biome: Wastewater treatment plant; material: sludge; isolation source: anaerobic digester fed with sludge from wastewater treatment plant | place: Denmark: WWTP Soeholt ... | reverse complement strand
CCCCGCCGCCCGAGGAACCCGAGATCTGCCAGGCCGCCGTGCCCGTGGACGTGCTCTACGTCCTCGACATCTCCGGCAGTATGACCGACCTCTATCCAGGCGAGAGCGGCCAACTGGGTACCAAGCTCGACGCGGCGAAGAACGCGATTATGACGCTCAACACCTGGATCCAGGCGCAGGGGAACGGCAGCCGTGTGGCGCTGACCACCTTCTCCGCCCAGACCATCCGCGGGGATCGCAACCACCTCCAACCCAACATCCAGTTGGTCTCCGGGTTCACCGACAACTTCAACAGCTTCAACTCACAAGTGATGGGCCTGCGGGCCAACGGCTGGACGCCCACCTCGTTCGCGCTCGACAGCGTGACACAATGGCTGCCCGGACAGCTGCAGGCCGGCCGCAACGCGCTGGTCATCCTGCTCTCCGACGGCGTGCCCACCGTGGACAACGACAAATTGGTCTTCGACGGCGGCAAGGTCTCGCAGGTCAACGTCTACGACGCCAACAACGTCGCGCTGGCCATCGACGTGGTGCGCGCCAGCGGCGCGCGCGAGCGGCACGGCCAGACCGCCGGCGAACCGGTCGCCGACGTGATGGTCGCCATCAACAGCCTGAAGGCCGCGATGCCCAATGTGCCCGTTTCAACAATCGCTATCCAGGCGGCCCTCGGCGAGGACGTCTTCAACGCCCAGGTGCTGCGCTACGTGGCCGAGCAGGGCGGCGGGAACTTCTATATGACCAACAACCCCGAGGACTTGCAAGCCGCGCTGAAGTGGGTGTTCGTCGAGGTCGCCTGCGAGGGCGACACGACGCCGCCCCCCAACCCGCCCGAGCAACCGCCGTCCGCGACCATCTGCACCAACTACCAGTTGACAGCGCAGGAGCGAGCGGCGCGCAAGCGGGTGCGCCTCCAGGTCCAGAACAACCACAGCGAGGCGGTCACCGCGGTGCGGCTGCACCTGGAAAGCTGGCCAGCCGCGTGGGGCGCGCTGGATAAATTCAAGGTCTTCGACAACAACGAAGTCACCGTCAACAGCAACGCGCCGGTCGATATCCAACTCAACAACAAAACGCTTCCGGCAGGCGGGAGTAAGGAAATCTCCCTACTGTTCAAGAACAACATTGCCGATGACGTCAGCGGGATCGGTGGCTACGTCGAGTTTGCCAACGGCTGCCGCGTCACCTTCGGCAGCGGCGGGCAAAGCGCGCCGCCTACCCCGCCGCCGGCTTGCCCCAACCCACGGACCAACCATTACCGGGTTGAGAACACGACCAACAATCCGTTCTACGGGATCAAGTTCGAATACCAGAGCGGCACCGAGATCAAGAACGGCAACTACGACGAGTTCGCCTACGTGCTCAACGCAGCCAACGCCGCGGCGATGACCACGATGCAGCTTGAGGCCAAAGCCGGCAGCCGCGTCAGCACCGTGACGCTCGATAGCTGCAATTTCACCCAGGCGGGGGCCTGCCCGATGGTGCAGGCGCAGAACGGCCACTTCAACTTCCAGTTCCTGGGAGCGAGCGACAACGGCAACGGCACGCTGACACTGCGCTTCAAAGTGCAGGTGCTGACGAACCGGGCGCTCAGCCACGCCACGTTCGGTCTGCCGACCGGGGTCGTGCCCTCATCGCCCAACAACAACTACCAGAGCCAGGTCTGTCCCTAACCTTTGGTTGTTTTGAGCCAAACTGGGCGGTGTGACGATCACACCGCCCAGTTTTTTTGGTATCATCGCAACAAAAGGGAAGAAGTGGGGGTTTGGGGGCGGGCTGCGCCCGCCCCCAAACCCCCACCCTCAAGATTTCGAAATGGTAACTATTCAGCTAAGTGCGTCCCACCTCAAGGCTGAATAGTTACTCGAAAAGGTACCCACTTTGTAAGTTTTACGTTCTTGAGTTATAGTAGTATAAACATCAGACTAAATGGCGAAGGAAACGTCGATGATCCCAGGAGGATTTTTGGGAGGAATGATGACGGAAAGTGCAAATGTGCAGGACGCAATTGAAGCGATGGGGCATCGCCTCGTGGAACAGTTCGATCCAGAACAGATCATCCTCTTTGGCTCACACGCGCGAGGGACAGCCGGCCCAAGTAGTGATGTAGATCTGCTGGTCATTATGCCGGTCCCCGGTTCCAAGCGCGCCAAACAAGTAGAAATGCGGCTGGCTTTACATAACATACGTGTGCCCAAAGACATCATCCTTGTCACACCTGAGGAAGTCGCCCGCCGCCAGCATATTGTGGGAACGCTGATTCGACCAGCCCTGAGTGACGGTATCCTGGCGACTACGATCCCATCACATTGACTGAAGCGCAAGAGGCTGTTGTTATTGCGCAGTGAGTTCGTCGGCAAGTCCGCCGCTTCTTGCCGGAAGAGATAAAGAGATAGAACAGGCTACAACAGTCTCGCAACACGACCCTTTTTACCATTTCCAAACGACTATATCTATGAGTATAAATTTCAATATATTGCCCGATGAAGAACTGGCGCGATTGGCGCGGGACGGAGACCGGCTGGCCTTCGACGTCCTCTGCGACCGCTACTTGCCCGTCGTCTACAACCGGCTGCGCGCGTTGCTCCCCTTCGATGCCGTCGATGACGTGACGCAGGAGGTCTTCATCGCGGCGGTGGGGGCGATCCGCAACTATCGAGCGACAGCGACCTTCCACACGTGGATCTCGGGAATCGCCCGGCACAAAGTCGTCGATTTCTATCGCCGGCGCAGTCGTCAACCGGAAACGGTGGAACTCGATCTGGAGGTCAACGACGTGGCGGAGCAGAGCGCCTGGCAGGAGCAAGCGGTCGTACGGATGGCGATGCAGCAGTTGCCCGATCATTACCAGGAAGTGCTCCTCCTGCGTTTTGCCGAGGGATTGCCCTTCCAGGATGCTGCCGATACGCTCGGTCTCTCGTTGGAAGCGACCAAATCCCGCTACCGGCGGGCCATCGCTGCCATAGCTGAGGCATTAGGTGAGAGAGAAAGAGAGAAGGAGAGGGATGAAGGCCCAAGAGATGAAAACTGATTGGGGCGCACAAGCTGATACAGAGGTGCAGGTGGAGGCATTGCTGGCGCGGACGCTTGCGCCACACCCGCCGCCGGAGAACTTGCGCCGCCAGGTGCGGAAGCAGGTCACGGCTGCGTGGGAGCGCCGCCCGCTGACCGTGGGTCAACGGGTGCAGGCATGGTTACGCGTCTCCATGTATCAGAAGACCTGGGCCGCCGTCGCTGCGCTCGTCGTCGTCGCCGTCGTCGCAGCGTTAATCCTCCCCTCCAGCGGCGTGCCAGTCGCGGGGACGGTTGTGGGAAAAACGGAAGCCGTTGTGACGGTCTTGGCAACCGTCGCGATCATCGCCATCGTCGTCGCCTGGTTCCTTCACAAACACCGGCATTGATCTCTCAGAGCGGGGAATTGACACCCCGCTCATTTTTCTGTTGACTTGGCGTCTACCCAAGAATCCTACAAGCCCATACTTGTGCGGGATCACAATCCCGCGTTGATGCGGCAACGGCGGATTATGATCCGCCTGAAACGCTAAAGCAGATGTAACTATTCAGCCTTGAGGTGGGACGCACTTAGCTGAACCCAAAACGGCAGTTTTTTGCGCTTCCTGCTGTCATTGCAGGCGTAAAAGTGCGTCCCACCTGAATAGTTACAAGCAGATAATTTTCGGAGAGGTCCCCAGCACTAACAACGAGGCGTTGCAACCCGCAACGCCTCGTTGTTGTTATTATCTGGCTATCGATCCAACCAGGGCGCGTCGTAGACGATGACGGCGGTGTGCGGGTAAGCCCCCTCTGTGGGGATATAGGCGACCACGCTCCCCACCCGCGTGTCGAGCACGGCCACGCGGTTCTGCTCCGGCAGCGTGACGAAGACGATGCCGCCGCCCGCCGCGAGGCCCTTCGGCCGCCCGCCGACAGCGACGTGGGCGAGGTAGGGATAACTCTGCGCGCCTTTCATCACCACCGGTAAGTAGACACGGAAGCCAAAGATAATGGTTCCCGGCGGCAAAAGCGTATCTTGTACCCAGTTCTCGGTATACAGTCCAGTAATGAGCTGTGGCAGCGTGCCATGCTGCGCCGTAGTGCCCGCAAGGCTATAAAGATCGTTGCACGGTCCCTCGGCGATCACGCTGACCGATTGCGCGGCAAAGTTGGCGTTATAGACACATTCCCCCATCGCCACCATGCCCTTGCCGCCATCGGTGGAATCGGGGCTGGGGGCTTGCTGCTGGGTGGGAAAAATCCGCCGTTCCGAAAAACCGCCGGTGAGCGCTTCGGATGGTTCGTAGATGCGCACCTCGTGCAGGTACGGGAACGTCACGTAGACGTGATCGGTTGCAGGGTTGTAGAGGGTGGCGTACGGCAAATCCGCGCGTGTATTCACGCTGTAGTGGATGCCAAAGTCCAGCGGTGTGAGCGTGGACGTGATCGTCCACAGGCCCTGCGCGCCCATGAAGTGCTTCGTGGTGTAGACCTGATGGCGCGTCGGGTCGGCGGTAATGCCGAGGAATCCCCAGTCATAGGCCAGATACTGGTTCGGCCTGAGGCGCGCGACGACGTTGTGGGTGGCGTGTTCGATGACGGTGATCCCCTCGCCACCATAGTCGTGGTTTGTGGCGTAGACGTAGCCATCGAGCGCGGTCAGGTAGTGGGTGCCGTACCCCGTCGTCACGGTGGTGATGAGGCTATGCGTGGCGAGGTCGAACACCTGCACCTGGCTGGCCGAGGCCGGCGCCGGGCTGCCGGTGTTGGCGACGTAAAGTTGATCGCCCACCACGACCATGCCGAAGGGCGTGCCGCCGGTGCTGAAACTCGTCACGTGGGCAAAGTCATCCGCCCGGAAGACGTCGATGGAGTCCGAGTCGCGGTTGGCGACGTAGAGCAGCGCGTTCGTGCGCACCGGCGTGTCGTCGTAGGAGACGTTGTTCGTCAGGTCGCACTCTACATCCGTGGTGGCGACGCGCACTTCGTTGATCACCCGGTCCACGCCGAGCGGGAAGGGATCGACGACTTCCACGATGAAGGATAGCGACCCACCCTGCCCCGGCGCGAGCGTGCCGACGCTCATCGTGTAGTAATGCCCCGTGGCGTGCGTCCACCCACCGCCGACGTAGGTGGTGTAATCCGGCAGGCGCTCGGTGAGCACCACGTTGTTCGCCACACCCACGCCGCTGTTCACGTAGAGGATGGTGTACGTGATGATCTCGCCAGGGCGCGCGAAGAGGCGTTGGGCGATGCTCTGCGCCTCGCTTTGCGTTGTCACGGGACGATCCAGCAGCGCCGCCATCGCATCCCATGCGGCTTGTTGCACGGGCGGTTGCGGCCCGATATTGTCGTTCTTCGCCACCACCAGGTCTGGGCCGAGGTCCACGGTGTGGGTGAGGATATAGCGATACCCGCCGCTGATCTCGATGGTGTTCACGATCAGCGTGTCGGCGGTGTACGTGAAGGCGGGGCTGAGGCGCACCGGCAGGAGCGGGCCAGGCTGGTTGTACGTCGCCGCCGGGATGGAGGGAATATTGATGCGGCACACCGGCCCGGTACACGTCCACGTGTCAATTGCGCCTTCGTAGGTGACATAGGGTGAGAGCGTGTCGGTGATGGGAACGTCCGTGTAGCTGGTGATAAGGCTGGTGTTGGTGTAGAACGTGCTGTAGTTGAAATAATCGCCCGGCGCGATACAGCGCGGCGCGGTCTTGGAGACGCGCAACGGGCGGCGGCGCAGCGGCGTGTCCTCGTAATTGCAATTGTCGTCAGGGTTGTAGTCGGTTTCCGCGCTCCACCCGCAAATGTAGTTGATCAGATTGTTGACGCCGTCGGGGACGACGTCATCCACGCGCACCACAAAGTAGTAGATGCTCCCGCCGCCCGGCGGAATCGTCCCCAGCGCCATCGTGTAGGTGCGCCCACCGGCAAGCGTCCAGTCGTAGCCGACGTACTCCGTATAGAGCGGCAGCAGTTCGGTGAGGACGACGTTCGTGGCGGTGTACGGCCCGACGTTTTCGATGGCGATGGTGTACGTGATCAAATCGCCCTCGTAGACGAACTCGCGGTGCTGGGTAATGCCCCTCGTGGTGACCTCGCGCTGCAACAGTCGCGAGAGGGTCGCCTGCTTCGCCAGCGCAAAGGGCGTCGTCGGCCCCACATCGTCGTCCTTGATGACCACCAGATCCGCCGGGCACTCGATGCGGAAGGTCGCCGTATCCTCATCGGCGAAGTACGGCTCGCCGGCGTTGAGGATGGTCAACGTGACGGTGTTGGTCAGCGTAATGCCGCAGGCTTCCACCGCCGGAGCGTAGATCAGGTTGAGGATGAAGCTGCCCGAAGCGCCCGCCTCCAGCGTCGATGTGTACCAGACGATTGCAGGCGCAGTCGCCAGGCGCTCCCACCCGGCCTCGACGGCGGTGTCGCTGTGCCAGATCGTGTCGGGCGGCAGCGTGTCGGTGATGCGCGCTCCGGTGAGCGGCACGGCGTTCGGGTTGGTGTAGGTGATGGTGAACGAGAGCACCTCGCCTGCCACGCCCATCGCCGCGTTGAACGTCTTCTCGATCTGCGGGCGGCGCAGAACAGGCGTGTCCTCACGGTTGCAGTTGTCGTCGGGCGTCGCGTCCGGCACGTCGCTCATCCCACACACCAGGTTATCCAGGTTGATCACGCCCTCCGCCAGCGGCTCATCCACGCGGACGACGAAGTAGCGCACGACACCCTGTCCCGGTTCCAGCGTGCCAACAGTCGTGATGTAGGTGCGCCCACCCAGCGGCGTCCAACCATAACCGACGTAACTGGTGTACAGTGGCAGCGTTTCCGTCAGCACCACGTTGGTGGCGGGGACCGCGCCAACGTTGACCACGGAAATCGTGTACGTGATCAGATCGCCTTCGAAGACGTACTCGCGGTGCTGCGTGGGCGCCAGCATCGCAGCCGCCTGCCGCAGTGCAGCGAGGGCCATGTGCTTCTCCACCGTCAACAACGTGTTGGTGATCGGTCCGACGCTATCGTCCTTGATCACGACGATATCGACCGCGCCGGTGACGGAGAGGACGTGTTGGTCCGAGGCCGTGATTGGGTTGGTGAATCCGAGCGGGTGGTACAACACGCTCACCGTGTTCGTCAATGCGCCGTTCGGCGTCCCGGCGGGGATCACATAAGGCGCGGTGAACGTGCACGCCGCGCCGGAAGCCAGCGACGCGCAGCCGTTAGCCGTCGCCAGCGCCGTCAAATCGCCCAATCCCGGCCAGCCGACGCCGGCATCGATCACGGAATCCAGCATCAGCGCGGGGCTGTCCGTCGAACCGGTGTTGGTGATTCTGACGGTGTAGCTGATCGCGTCGCCGGGATGCGCCTCGGCCGGGCCGCTCTTATCGACCTGGATGGAAGGTTGGAACAGGTTAACGGTATGGCTGGCCGTCGCGGTGAGGACGTTGGGGAAGCCGACGGGCGAGCAGGTGACGTTGGCCGTGTTCACCAGTGGATCGAGCGCCGTGGTGGGCACGGTATACTGGCGCGTGACCACGGCGGGCGCAGCGCCCGCGGCCAGTGTCACGGTCTGATCGAGGCCCAACAGAGCGTCGGTGATGCGACACACCAAGTCCGGCGAATCGCTGGAACTGGTGTTGGTGAGTGTCAATGTGTAGGCGGTCGAATCGCCGATCTTGCTCAGCGGATCGCCTGTCTTGCCGAACGTGATCGACGGTTGGAACAGATTGACGCTGTGGCTGTCCGTCGCCGTGACCGCCAGGTTGAACGCGGTAAGCCGGTAGGTTGCAGTGACCTCATTGACAAGCGGATCGGGAACGCCCGCCACGACGGTGTGCGGAACCTGGAACGTACACACGGCCCCGGTCGCCAGAGAGGCACAGCCGTTGGCAAGCGCAGTCGCGGTCAGATCGCCCAGGCCGGGCCAGCCAACGCCCTGGTCGAGCACGCTCACCAGGTCGAGCACTGGTGCAGATGGTGGGACACTCGTGTTAGTGATGGTGTACGTGTAGGTGACGACGTCGGTGACTTTGGACAGCGCCGGGCCGGTCTTGAGCACTTCGATAGCCGGGCAGAGTACCGTCACCGGCTCCGCGCTACCGGCGTTGTTATCCAGTCGCGCCTCCAACGTCGTCCCGCTAATCACGGCCAGGTTGGTCAACTGCAGGCCACAGGCAGCGGTGATGTTCACCGTCGTCGTTACCAGGAAACTGCCGCTCGCGCCTGCCGCCAGACCTGGCAGCGTCCAGACGATGTCCGGCGACGTCGCTGCGCGCGTCCAGGGCGGCGCGGCGGTATCCGCCAGCCACCCCATCCCTACCGGCAGCGTATCGCGGATCGTCAGGCCGGTCGCAGTGGCGTCGCCCTGATTGGCGTACTCGATCCGGTACGTCACCAACCCGCCGACCACGGTTTGCGTGGTCAGAGCCGTCTTGGTGATAGCGAGATCGGGAAGAGCCAGCGTGGCGCTCACAGCCTCGTTGCAGAAGTCGGTAGCGGTGATGATGATTTGCGCCGGCGCGGGGCCGGCGCCTTGTTGGAGTGTGGTCGCCGCGAGGCCGTTGGCATCCAACAGCACGGTGGCAGGACTCAGCGTCCCCCAGTTGCTCACGAGCGTGATCTGGCGCACGTTGGGCGCGGGGACGGTAGGCGTGCGATCCGGCGATAACGGCGCGGGAACGGTGTGCCCGTCCTGGTCGCGCAGCGTCACCGTCACCACGCCACTGGCGTCGCCAGCGACGGCGAATGTCACCCAGGCTGTCATCGTCGCACTCCCGCGGATATTGTCGTTGAGCGGGTCGACGCCGGTGGTGGGCGCATTGGCATGTGGCGTTCCCCAGCGATTGTAGTTAGCGTTAATCGCGACGGTCGGGGTATCGTTGCGTAATTCGTGCGCAGGGACTGAACAAAAAGCGTTGTATTGGATCTGTGGATTGATGGATGTGGGATTATTGCTGGAGAACTCAACGGCGTCGTCCACATTTTCGTAGATAACATTGTACCGGATGGGGTTGAGGGCAAGCTCAGTAGTGCCGTCCACAAAGATTGCGCCCCGATAGCCGCTGCCGCCGCCATTGCTGTAAATATAGTTGTGTTCAACTCGCGTTCCGGTCTGATCGATGATGGAAATCGCCCCACCAGCGCCGGAAGCTGCCAGCATTGTCCGGTAGATCACATTTCCGTCGATGGTGTTCGGGCCGCCGGCTTCTGCGCTGATTCCCGCAGACCCACAGTTGTAGATCTCGTTATCGGTGATGAAATTGTTGTTGCCGCCGCCACTTCCGCCGCTTTTCAGATGTAGGCCGACCTGGGCAATGTCTCTGATGACATTGTCAACGATGAAATTGCGGCTGCCTTCGTTGAGGACAATGCCGTTGCTGCAACTGTAGATGGTGTTGTACGCAATTTCAGAGTAGTCGATATCTCCACCGATGCCGCCATGAAATTCACCCGTTCCCCCGTTATAACGCAGGGTATTGGACAAAATCGTATCCCCGTTACCCGGCGACGTTGATCCGCTGGGAGCAATGCCGGTGCAAGCGTATTCGACGAGCGCGTGTTGGATGCGGTTCTGACCGCTGCCTGTCCCAAAGAGGATGCCCAACCACCGCCCTTGCCCGCCGCAGGGACTTACGGCAGCCGGATCAGAGGCGGTGAAGGTGATGGGACGGCTGTCGGTTCCGAGAACCTGCAGATTGCCTTCCACCTGCAGCCGCGCGCCGGTGTCGAAATAGACGGCTGTGCCCGAGGCCGGCGGTGCAATCGTGAGCACCGCGCCAGGGATGATCGTGACCGTCGTGGTCATAATCTCATAGCACGGGGCATCCCACGTCGTATCGGTTGAGACATCCTGATCAACGCGGATACAACCAGGTGGAGGCGCCGCCTGAACCATCGTTTCAGGCGGCAAGAGAAATACAGACAGGGCAAGCCATATGCCGAGGGCCAATAAAATCGTTCCGGTAAGCGTCAAACCTTTCTTGAACATCCTAAACCTCCCATTCTCAACATCAATGAGGCTGCATTGTCGTCTACAAGTAGGGTGTAGAAGAGTAAAAAGAGTGCCTATCGCCTCCGTGCGAATAGCACCCTACTTTCATTATAGGATATTCTTTGCGAGAAATAGGTTAAAATCTAATTACGATTGGATTAAACCGACAAAAAAAACGGCGTCCATTGGACGCCGTTTAGCAATGTAATCTTCCGAGATAGTTCTGGCTAGATTTCCGGGTTCTTTACATCAAATTGGATCACTTGGCCGCAGCCTTCATCAACTGGTCTACAGAGACAATCGCCCCATACTTGGCCTTGAGCGCTTCCAATCCCTGACGCTGTTCTTGATAGACCCGGAACAACTTCTCGGACACGCCGGTTTCCTTGCGGTACGCCTCTTCCTGCAAGGTGATACGCGCCAGGATATTGTCGAGGTAGAAGGCAAACTGCTTGTCATACAAGGCTTTGGGATAGTCCTTGCCGATCCGGGCAAACAACTTCTTCAGGTCATCGTACTGCGGAATGTAGCCGATCGGCGTCTCGATGGCCGACACATCACCATGGGCATACAATTCCAACCAACCGAGCCAAACCTTGACGTCGCGCTTTTCGCCGAGCAGCTTGCTGCCCTCCCCACCGCGCGCGCCGTGGGTGAGGAAGTAGTTGAGGCCGGCCATAATGGGTTTGTGGGTCAGCTTGGGCGAATTGAAGAAGACAAACTGCGCCTCCATATACTCGGCCAGCGGGCCGGGGATGAACGGCTCGTTGGCCCACGGCTGGCGGCGCACGCCCTGAGCGCCCACCTCGGTGGCCGTGGCTGCCGAAAGGATAGACGCACCGATGACGACACCGTGGTCGGGGTTCTTAGCCACCCACACCGGCGGCATGGTGTCGCTATCACGCCCGCTGTAGGTGATCACGCTGACCGGCACACCGGCGGGGTCTTCCGCGATGGTCTGGTTATAGTTGTCGATGTTGGTGCTTTCCAGCGTGAAGCGCGCATTGGGGTTAGACATAGGGATGGGCTTGCCTGCTGCATCCGTTTTGCCGATCCACCATTCCCCAGTGTAATTGACGCCCTTTTCCGGCACCGGCTCGCCATCACCTACCCAGTGCGGCGTGCCATCTTCGGTGATCAGCACGTTCGTCCAGATGACCTCGACACCCGGCGCACGCAGCGCCTTCATCAGCAGGGGATCACCTTCAACGTTGACGTCCTGGGCAATGCCGAAGATGCCCTTTTCGGGGTTGACGGCGCGCATGGTGCCATCGGCAGCGACCCAGATTTGGGCCAGGTCATCGCCGATGAAATCATCGCCGACCATCGCCGTGGTGGTTTTGCCACAGCCCGAAGGTGCTGCACCGGCGAAGAAGGTCTTGCGCCCATTGGGGCCGATAAGACCGGTGATAAACATATGCTCGGACAGTTCTCGTTCCTGGCGATAATACGTGGACAGGTCCACAGCAAAGCGGTGGTTGCCCTTTTTGAGCAGCAGCGTGTTGCCTGCATACGTGCAGAGCAACGAGTAGGTGGTCAACCAACTGCGGTCCATGAAGACGCGCATGTTGGGGAAGTCTTCCGGACGGTTAGCGCCCTCACTATGCACATTGGTCAAGAACTCGCCGGCACGGGCCGCTTCCTGGTCGAAGTGATGGTAGACATTGCGGTAAAGAATGTTAGCCGAGTGCATAACGTAGGTAGAGGTGGTGATTTCGATGGCCGGGATGGCCGCCTGCGCGCCAACCGGCCCGCGGTTGAAGAAACCAACCAGCAGGGTTTTGCCCTTGGCGATACCTACCATATACTTTTTGACATACTCGAGCGCCTCGTCGCGGAGAATGCTCTTCGCCAGCACACTGACATCCTCATCAGGATTGATGATGTAGAGCGTCTTCTCAACCACGCGCCCTTGCTCTTCGGGCAAGTCAAAATGGATGGTGTGCCCGGGCAAGGTCAGAGTCTTTTCCTCGCCCTTTTTCAAACTCGCCTCGCGCACCCACTGCAAATCCTCTTCCGAGCCGGTGTTGACAAAGACCGCGTCGGGATCCATCATCGAAATAGAATTGGCGATCTTGATCAGAGCATCCGGGTTGTTGATATGAGCCAAGCGGGCCTGTGTTTGCGGGTCGCAGCGTTTCTGGAACACAGCCTGAGCTTGTTTCACAGTCTTGATACCACCGATTTCCATCAAAAGGTCGACACCTTGTTTTAGCTTTAACACTTCTACACTCCTTTATCTCAAAAATATACAACGGCGTTGGCCAAAACCAGCAAAGAGGGGGAGCAACAATACCCGACATCATAACACAAAATGCGTTTCTTGCTAACGAAAAAGCGGCGCTTGGTGCGCCGCTTCTCGTATTTCGATCGGGGGTTACCCTTTCGCCTCGCGCAGCGCGCGCCACAACCGCTCCGGCGTGACCGGCGTGCGCAGCATCATCACGCCGGTCGCGTCGTAGATGGCGTTGATGACGGCGGGCGCCACGCCGTTGACGACGATTTCCGCCACGGACTTGACCCCGACCGGGTGCGACGGCTCGAACGTCTCCACGAACAGCGTTTCCATCGGCGGGCTTTCGTCCGCGCGGAAGACGCGGTAATCGTCGAAGCGCGGGTTGAGCGTGCGCCCCGCTTCATCGTAGACCAGCTCTTCGGTGAGCGCGTAGCCGAGCGCCTGGTGCATCCCGCCATCGGATTGGCCTCCGGCGGTGAGCGGATTGATGATCGTGCCGGAATCCAGCGCGATGAGCAGGTTGTCCACCGTCGTCTGGCCGGTCTCCGTATCCACGGTCACTTCGGCGAACTGCGCCGCGAACGGCGGCGGGCTGACCGGGCTGATGAACGACGCATTGCTCATAATCTGATGTTGATTCTGCTGGTGCGTCGCATACATGGCGATCTCACGGAAAGAGAGCGAGTTGCGAGTTGTGAGTTGCGAGTTGCGATCCGGGCTTTCGATAGGCGGCTGGGTGCCGATCCAGGCACAATTATAACGTAGGGTGATGTCGTCGGCGGGGATACCGGTCATATCTTCGGCGACGGCTTTGATTTGGCGGGCCACGTCCTCCGCCGCGCGCGCCACCGCCCCACCGCTGATGTACGTCGTGCTCGACGCATACGCCCCAACGTCGAAGGGCGTCACGTCAGTGTCGGACGAGCGGATGATAAGCGCGTCGAGCGTGCAGCCGAGCACTTCGGCGGCGATTTGGCCGAGCACGGTATCGGAGCCGGTGCCCAGGTCGGTCGCGCCGATCATCAGGTTGAAGGAGCCGTCTTCGTTCATCTTGATGCTGGCGGCGGCCATGTCCAGGTTGGGGATGCCGGAGCCTTGCATCAGGAACGCCACGCCGATCCCGCGCCGCAGGTGGGGCGCGCCGATGACGGTGTGCCAGTTCGGATTCCCGTACTTCTGCGCCCAGCCCACCGCCGCCGCGCCCTGGATGGCCGCTTCGCGCAGCGCGTTTGTCTCGATCATCTCGCCGCGCGCCTCGCGCCCCTCGCTCCACTCCTTGCTCATAATGTTCTCAGTGTGCGGCTTGACGATGTTGTTCAGCCGGAAGGCCAGCGGGTCCATCCCCATCTCTGTTGCCATGCGGGTGATGAGCGTCTCGGTGGCGACGACGCCCTGGGTGACGCCGTACCCCCGATACGCGCCCGCGCGCGGCAGCGTCGTGTAATACGTCTCGCCCCAGAAGCGGACGTTGGGCGTGTTGTAAATCGGCAGCGTCTTGTGACCGGTGTTGCCGAGCACCGTCAGCCCGTGCCCGCCATACGCGCCGGTATCGCTCCACGCGCGCATGTCCTGGGCGACCATCGTCCCGTCTTTGGTGACGCCGACACGATAGCGCACGCGCATCGGGTGGCGGGTGACGGTGTAGACGAACTGCTCCTCGCGGGTCAATTCCAGCAGCACCGGGCGGCCCGTGGCGATGGTCAGGTGCGCGGGAATGTCCTCGTAAACCTCCTGCTTGTTGCCGAACGCCGCGCCGATGCGCGGCTTGATCACCCGAATCTGCCCCTCCGTGAGGCCGAGCACGGGCGCGAGGATGCGGCGGACGTGGAACGGCACCTGCGTCGAGGTCATGATGACCAGGCGGTCGTCCTCGTCCCAGTAGGTGAGCGTGACCCACGGCTCCAGCGGCACGTGCTTCATCTTCTGCGTCTCCACCTCGGTCTCGAAGACGTAGTCGGCCCCCGCGCACACCGCGTCCACATCGCCGATGTCGATTTTCACTTTGGCGACGAGGTTCTTGGCCGGATCGCTATCGCCGAAATTGACGTAGTCCGGTTGGTCGTGGATGACCGGCGCGCCCTCGGCCATCGCGGCGTCGAGCGTGAGGACGGGCGGCAGCACTTCGTAGGTCACCTTGATGAGTTCCACCGCCTGCGCCGCAATCTCCGGCGTCTCGGCGGCGACGGCGGCGACGCGGTCGCCCACGTAGCGCACTTTGTCGTCGAAGCTGACGTAATCCAGCGGCCCCGGAATCGGGTAGCTCTGCCCCGCCGTCGAGTAGACCACGCGCGGGACGTTCTTGTACGTCAGCACCGCGCGGACGCCGGGCAGCGCTTCGGCCTGGCGCGTGTCAATGTCCTTGATGCGCGCGTGGGCGTGCGGGCTGTGGAGGATTTTGGCGTAAAGCATCCCCGGCCGCTCGAAGTCGGCGACGAACGCGGGCAAACCCTGCGCCAGCTTGGGCGCGTCCACCTTGGGCAGCGCCTTGCCGACGACGGCGAATTTCTCCGGCCCGGTCGTGACGACGATCTTGGGCTGCACTTTGACGCGGGTCTGGGTATCTGTCCCACCGCCGCCGCCGAAATCCAGTGGTTCGGGCGCGTCGGGCGACGCAAACAGGCCCTCCGGCGGGCGGAACAGCGCCTCGCCGAGGTCGCCCAGCGCCGAACCGCCTTCCACGGGGCCGGGGTCTTCGCCGCGCAAATACGCCGCCGCGCGCAGAATCGCCTGCACCGGCTTGATGTAACCGGTCTCGCGGGAGACGATGCCGCTGATCGCGTCGCGCACCTCAGCTTCGGTGGGGCGCGGGCTGCGGTCGAGCAGCGCCTTGCCGGCGAGGATCAACGCGGGTGTGTCGTAGCCGCTCTGGATTGCGCCGGTCTCGATGAACGCGCGTTGCAGCGGGTGCCAGCCGGCTTTCTGGTTCCAGCCGGGATGCTGGTGGCCGCTCAGTCCTTCGACGGTGAGCACGGTCGCGCCATCGGCCTGCGCCGCCAACAGGACGACGCTGCTGCACAACTTGCCGTTGAGCAAGACGGTGCTATAGCCGTCCGTACCGTCCTCACTGCCGAACTTGACGCTCTTGATGCCGCTACGCCGCAGCAAATGAAAGAGCGTCTCGCGCGGCTCGATGTCGAAGGTGCGGGGGGTGTTGTTCAATGTTATAGTAATTTTCATACGTCACTCCTGTTGTTGGGATGTGATAATCGCACGGGCGTAACGGCATTACCCCAGGCTAGTTCAAGTTGCTGTTGGTCTTATTATAGCACAATCTTCAAGAGGCTGCCGGATGATGCGCGGATCCGCGTAATCCGCGTTGTCGATCACAATATCGCTGCGTTCCTGCGGGTGGTAGGTTTCCAAATACCACTGCTGGACAGGAATATAGCGAAACCGGTAGCGGTCCAGGTAATCGTCGCCGTAGTGTGGGACGTCGCGGGCGGCGGCGCGGCGCAGGACTTCGTCGAAGGGGATGGACAGGAAGAGGCGCAGGTCGAAGCAGGCGTCGATAGGGGGGCGGAAGAGCAGGACGCCTTCCACGAGCACGGTGGTTTCGCGGCGGACGGTGTAGCGGCGGATGGCGGTGGGCGTGTCGGAATCCAGGTCGAGCAGCGCGAGCGTTTTGTCGAACGTTTCGCCGCGCCGGATTGGGGCCAGCAGTTCGCGTTCCAGCAGGGGCAGGTTGAAAGCGTGCTCGACGTAGCCGCGCACCGGGTCGTCGCCCTGACGGCGGATCGCGCGCGGGTTATGGAAATCGTCTCCGTGGACGAGCGCGACGTCGCGTCTCTGGGCGCGCAGGAACGCAGCAAAGTCCTGGGCGAAGCGCGTTTTGCCGGCGGTGTCCACACCGTTAATGCCGATGAGGCGCGCGCGCGGCAGGGGGCGTTCGTCCAGTTTGTGAGCCATGAGCGAGAACAGGGCCTCAGGTTTCATCACATTGGGATTGTAACACACGTTGCGCATCTTGAACATTATGCGATTTGTACTTTGCGAAAACCCACTATAATCAAATCGTTAATGTTTGACCCACAGGTGGGACGCGCTTATACTATGTGCCAGGTGGCGTCCTTCACATACGCAACAACATTCTTGCGAATAATTCTCATCGTACCAAGACTGTAATCAGGCGGTTGGCTTGCCGGCCACGAATGGGGCAACGAATAAACGAATTCAGGCCCTGGCTAAACGAAAAACTCGCGTCAGTCGCGGTGCTCCTTCGTTTATTCGTTTGAAATTCATGGCCGGTCTATGCGCCTGAATCATATCCGAGACTTCCCATGACCGGATGTGCGTCCCGTCAGGATTGACTGCGTAAGGCTTATCTTATCAGGATGTTCACGCCTGGGGGCGCGAACTGTTTTCAATCAACGACGAAAGGAGCGGAAATGAAAATCCAACCAATTTTGCGTGCGATGACTTTGCTGGCGATGGCCCTGGCGTTGGCGGCGGGGCTGTGGGGGGTGATGCCGGTGCAGGTGGCGGTAGCGGCGACGTGTACCTGGACTGGCACCACTGACACAGCCTGGGAAACAACGGGTAACTGGTCAGACTGCCAGGGAGTTTATGGCACTGCTCCCCCGATTGCCAATGACAGTGTTATCATCCCTGATGTGATAAACGATCCGGTGATTTCTACCGCCAACACCACAGGATTAAATGTAACAATCCAGAATGGCGGGCTATTAAGAAACAACAGCTCTGGCAACATAGCTTTTGCGAACTTTACAATTGCCAATGGGGGTAAATATATCCACGACAGAGCTGCTGCATTGCCAGGTTCACCCACAACTCGAAATTTTGGGACAACCAGTACTATAGAGTTTTGGCGTAATTCAACTAATACCTGTCCAGTTTTTGCTGATTATGGTAATTTAATCATTAACATCAACAACTTCACCCAGTCTGTTGGCTGTGCCGCAAACTTGAGATCAATAGCCGGTAACCTTGAGATCAACAACACAAGTGGGTTTGAATTGAGACTAGTAAGCACCCAGAACAACGCTCACAGCATTGGCGGAAATCTGATCGTCAATGGCGGGACGCTTGTGCTATCCAATGGCAGCGGCAGCCCGGTAGTAACTGTCTCTGGAGGCGTCAACATTAGCGCGGGTGTGCTCAATATGAGTAGCTCCACTGGTGCGCCGACATTGAACATCGGTGGCGATTTTATCCAGACTGACGGCACATTTCGATCCTCCGGCTCTGGCACAACCACTGTTGCCTTCACCGGCGGTCCCTCTTCCGTTACTTTTTCCACTGCTGGCGGCACCTTCACCAACACTAACATCGACTGGCAGATCGCTGCTGGCAAGGCGGTTGGGCTGGATACCAACTTCGGTGCAGGTAGTTGGGTCAATGCCAACCGCACCATGACCGTCAACGGTGCGTTCCAGATCAACCAGGGCGCCTGGCCGGGCAACGGCGGCACCTGGAACTATGGCCCCGCCGGCACTCTGATCTACAACAACAATAGTGGCTCCTACGGCGTCGGCAACGACAACTATTGGCCCGCATCCAACGGTCCGGTCAATGTCAACGTCCTCGGCAGCGGCGGCATCACGATGAACGTCGCCCGCACGGTCATTGGTACGTTCCAGACGGCGGCTGGAGTCATCAACGGCAACAACTTGACCCTCAATGAGACGGTACAGATCAATACAAACGGTTATTTCGGCACCTCGCCAATTTATGGTTCAGCCTCCGCCCTGGTCTATAATTCCGGTGGCTCGTACAACATTGGCAACGAATGGGTGGGAGGCAGCACAGTCGGCAGTGGGGTTCCGCGGAACGTCACCATCCAGAACAACACAGCCGTTGCCTTCCCGACCACACCAGGTGCGCGCACGGTACCTGGCAACTTTACGATTAGCAGCGGCTCACTTACTCTGGGTGGAAACATCGGTGACGATCTCAACATCGGCGGTAATTGGACCAACAACG
>MTKY01048493.1_pt1 | contig 18156 bp, 17 predicted proteins | sample 1042731 | NCBI WGS metagenome assembly MTKY01 (sample SAMN06212206, study PRJNA360538) | anaerobic digester metagenome | biome: Wastewater treatment plant; material: sludge; isolation source: anaerobic digester fed with sludge from wastewater treatment plant | place: Denmark: WWTP Soeholt ... | reverse complement strand
GCGTGCCGAACGCGGTGCCGATATCCATTGCGGCCAGCGAGATGAACACGCGGGCGGTGGCGAACAGACCGACCAGCGCGATCGCATCGGCGGCGCGCGCGGCATCCACCACCTGCGGCACGATCGAGAAGGTGCCGATATTGCCGGTGTGTCCGGCGGCATCGTAGCCTTGGGCGATGATCACGTCGGTGCCGGCAGCAATCTGCTTCTTCGCCTGGCGTGGCTTGCCGACCAGGCCCCAGACCTGGATGCCGAGCTGGTGTGCCCGCTTGAGCATGAATTCCGGCGAACCGAGCCCCGAGGCAATTACCGGTACCTTTTCGTCGAACAGCACCTCCAACTGGGCCAGGCCGCGCTGTTGGTCAAGCCCGCCCCAGGTCGAAATCTCGAGTTGTTCCTTCGGCTTGGGAACCGAGTATTTCTTCATGATCATGTCGGTGTATTCGCGCTGTTCGCGCGGAATCATCGCGTACAGTTCCTCGAGTGTCTTTTCCTCGGGAACCGAGGCCGGCAGCACCAGGTCGATGCCAAACGGCTTGCCGTTGACCCGATCGCGGATCCAGCGAATATCGCCCACGATATGCTCCGGCGTATGCATGGCTTCGCCGAGCACCGCGAAACCGCCCGCGTTGATGACGGCGACCGCGACGTCCTTGCAGTGCGTGAACGCGACGACTGGATACTCGATGCCCAGCCGCTCGCAGAGTTTGGTGTGCAGGGGATTGCGCATGACACTGTTCCCGTATGAGGTGTTGAATATTGTCGAGGCCCTAATTTAAGCACTCGCTTGCCCAATTGAAACGGCCACCGGCGCCGCAACGCGCGCTTGACCGGATATGAGATCCGAACGGCCTGATTTGATGCCTGCCCGATGGCGCCGCTACTGCGGCGTCCCGACGACCTTGTCGCCGGGTTTCCAGGGTTGCCCGAGCCGCTGTTCGATGTAGTCCCTGATCAGGCGGCGCACGACCTGCGAGGGAGTCTGATCCTCGCGTGCGCAGAGCTGCTCGAACACGGCCTTCTTGTCCGGGTCAATGAGAAGAGTCAACCGTGATGTGCGTTTTTCAATACTCATTTAATGTTAATCATATTTACATTGACGACACCTAGAATGAGTATAGGATTAACATAAGTCAAGTTCAACCATGCAGGTTCTTGCGCGTGCTTTCTTTCCCGGACCCACTGACGCTTGCGCTCGCCGCGCTGCTCGGCTGGGGTCTGATTGGCCTGCTCGGCCTGCTGCGTCCCGCCAGCCTGGTGTATGTGGGCCGGGTCCTGTTTCCGCTGGGTGCGCTCTGCGCGCTGCTTCTGGCGCTCGCCGCGCTAGCCGCGCTGCCCGCCGAACCGCGCCATATGATATTGCCGCTTGGCCTGCCCGGGCTCCCGTTCAGCCTGCGCCTGGACCCGCTGTCGGCATTCTTCCTGTTCCTGCTCGGCGGTACCGCGGCCGGCGTTTCGGCGTTTTCGGCCGGCTACTTCCGCGCCGGCGACGGGGCCTCGCCGGGGCTGCTGTGCCTGCAGTACCACGCGTTCCTCGCCAGCATGGCGCTGGTGATGCTCGCCGACGATGCCTACTCGTTCATGGTCAGCTGGGAAACCATGGCCCTCGCGTCATTCTTCCTGGTCACTACCCAGCACCGCATTCCCGAGATACGCAGTGCCGGCTTCCTGTACCTGCTGCTGGCGCATCTGGGCGCGATTTCCCTGCTGCTGTGCTTCGGTGTGCTGCAGGGCGGTTCGTGGCAATTCAGCTTCGATGCGATGCGTGCCGCCCACCTCGACCCGACCTGGTCCAGCGTGGCCTTCCTGCTGGCCATGCTCGGCTTCGGCGCCAAGGCCGGGCTGGTACCGCTGCACGTGTGGCTGCCCGAGGCGCACCCCGCCGCGCCTTCGCCGGTCTCCGCCCTGATGAGTGGGGTGATGCTGAAAACCGCGATCTACGGAATCCTGCGCGTCAGTTTTGACCTGTTGCCCGTGCAGCAATGGTGGTGGGGAGCACTCGCCCTCGCGCTCGGCCTGTTCAGCGCGCTGTTCGGCGTGGTGTTTGCCGCCGTGCAGACCGACATGAAGCGCCTGCTCGCCTACTCCTCCATCGAGAACATCGGCATCGTGTTCGCCGGTTTCGGGCTGGCATTGATGTTCCACGCATTCGGGATGTCCGCGCTGGCGGCACTCGCGCTCGCGGCCACCCTGTATCACTGCCTCAATCACGCCTTCTTCAAGAGTCTGCTGTTCCTGGCTACCGGCTCGGTACTGCATGCCACGCATGAGCGCAGTCTCGGCAAGCTCGGTGGTCTGATGCGCCGCATGCCCTGGGTTGCGTGGCTGGCGCTGATCGGCACGCTGGCGATTGCCGGTCTGCCACCGCTCAACGGTTTCGTGTCGGAGTGGCTGCTGCTGCAGTCCTTCCTGTTCACGCCCGAGATCCCGCAACCCTTCGCCAACATGCTGGTGCCGCTCGGTGCCGCGGTGCTGGCGCTCACCGCGGCGCTTGCCGCGTACGTGATGGTCAAGTTCTACGGCGTCATCTTCCTCGGCCGGATGCGTGAGCCGGCACTCGACGAGGCCCGCGATTGCGGGCGACTCGAGCGGATCGGGCTGGCGTGGCTCGCGCTCGGTTGTGTTGTGCTCGGCCTGGTTCCCTCTGTTGTGCTGGGATACCTCGATCAGGTGATCGGCAGCGTGCTGGGCAATTCACCGGCGCTGCGCGAAGGGAGCATCTGGCTGCTGGTGCCCCTGTCGGAGCATCGCGCGAGCTACAGCCCGATCGTGTTCCTGCTGGGCAGCGCACTGGTGCTCGCGCTCACCGCGCTGGTCGCCAAGCGCGCCTATCACGGGCGCGTGCGCCGCGCGCCCGCCTGGGACTGCGGCTTTGCCGGGCAGACACCACGCATGCAGGACACCGCCGAGGGCTTTGGCCAGCCGATCCGCCATATCTTCGGGCCGTTTTTCCGCATGCGCCGGGAACTGCCCACACCCTTCGATACCGACCCGGTCTATCGCGTTCAGGTCGAGGACCGCATCTGGAGCGCGTTCTATCTTCCCGTGGCCAACGCCGTACTCGCCGTGGCGGGATGGGTCGGGCATCTGCAGCGCGGACGCATCTCGGCGTACCTGCTGTACAGCTTCGTGACCCTGCTGACCCTGCTGGTGATCGTGCTGTGAACATCGAGGGCCTGTTCGTCCAGCTGCTCGAGGTGGTGGTGGCGGTGCTGCTCGCGCCGCTGTTCGTCGGCTGGATCAACTGCTGTCGCGCGTGGCTGCAGAACCGCCGCGCGGCACCGCTCACCCAGCCCTACCGCATGTTGCGCAAACTGGTGCGCAAGGACGCGGTGCTCGCGCACAATGCCAGTTCGCTGTTTCGCATCACGCCCTACGTCGTGTTCGGCACGATGGTCACGGCGGTCGCCATCATTCCCTCGCTCGGCACCCGGATGCCGTTTGCGCGTGCCGCCGATGCGATCGCGCTGGTCGGTCTGTTCGCCACCGCCCGCGTGTTCATCTCGCTGGCCGCAATGGATATCGGCACCGCGTTCGGCACGCTCGGGGCGCGGCGTGAAATGATGATCGGCTTTCTCGCCGAACCGGCCCTGCTGATGGTGCTTTTCACCGCTTCGCTGATCGCGGGCAGCACCGCTTTGCCGGTCATCGTCGAGACGCTGACGGGGCGTTCGCTCGCGATCCACCCGAGCCTCGCATTTGCCGCGATCGCATTCCTGATGGTGCTGCTCGCCGAGAATGCCCGGATCCCGGTCGACAACCCGGCCACCCATCTCGAACTCACCATGATCCACGAGGCTCTGGTGCTGGAGTACTCCGCGCGTCACCTCGCGCTGATCGAATGGGCCGCGGCGCTGAAGCTGTTCAATTACGCCTGTGTCGGCTTCGCGCTGTTCCTGCCCTGGGGCGTGGCCCGCGCCGGCGACCCCTGGACCGCACTGCCTGTCGCACTGGTGTTTCTCATGGCAAAGCTGACCGTTGCCGGTGCGTTCCTCGCGCTGATCGAGACGCTGAGCGCCAAGATCCGCATCTTCCGTGCCCCCGAATTTCTCGTGATGGCCTTCCTGCTGGCCGTGCTCGGCGTGCTCGTGCGCCTGTTGCTGCGGAGCTGAGCGCATGAGCGAATTGCCTTTTTCCGCCCAGCTGATCCATCTGTTCGCCGCGCTGGTGCTGCTGCTGTCCTTTGCAATGCTCGCGCAGCGTCGCATCCGTACCCTCATAAATCTGTTCGCGCTGCAGGGCGCGGCGCTGGTGTGCTCGACCGCGATCGTCGCCTTCAGCAGCGCGCAGCATCATCTGTACTACTCGGCCGCACTCACGCTCACACTCAAGGTGTTGCTGCTGCCGTGGATACTGCACCGGCTGGTATTGCGCCTGGGGCTGCGCAGCGACACCGAGACCGAACTCAACATCCCGGCCACGATGCTGATCGGGATGATGCTGGTGGTGTTCTGCTTCGGGCTGGCGCAACCGATATCCGCGCTCGCGAGCACCGTCACACGCGGCACGCTCGGCATCGCGATGGCGGTGGTGATGCTCTCGTTCCTGATGATGATCACGCGCCACAAGGCCGTCACCCAGGTCATCGGATTCCTCGCGATGGAGAACGGGCTGTTCTTCGCGGCAACCAGCGCGACCTATGGCATGCCGATGGTGGTCGAGCTCGGCATCGCGCTCGATGTGCTGGTCGGCGCGATCATTCTCGGCATCTTTTTCTTCCAGATCCGCGAGCAGTTCGACAGCCTCGATCTGCACCACCTCGAAGCGCTGCGGGAGGACTGAACAGGCTCATGGAATTGCTCGTGCTGATGAGTCTGCCGCTCGCGGGCGCGCTCCTGCTGGCGCTGCTCGGCGAGCGCCGCCACGCCGCGGAGCTCAATGTGCTCGTGAGCCTCGGCACCTTCATCGCCGGCTGCGCGCTCACCGCGCGGGTCATCCGCGACGGGCCGCAACTGGTGTGGAACGAGAACTTCCTCGTCGATTCCTTCAATGTGTTCCTCGCGATGCTCACGGCATTCGTCAGTCTCACCACCGCGTTGTTCTCGCGCGATTACATGCGTGTCGAGGAAAGCCGCGGCAAGCTCAACCGCGCGCGCCTGCGGCTCTATCACAGCATGTACCAGCTGTTCATGTTCACCATGCTGCTCGCATTGCTCACCAACAACATGGGCATACTGTGGGTGGCGATGGAAGCCGCGACACTCTCCACGGTGCTGCTGGTCTCGCTGTATCGCACGGCGGCGAGCCTGGAGGCGGCATGGAAGTACTTCATCCTGTGCGGCGTGGGTATCGCGCAGGCACTGTTCGGAACCATCCTGCTCTACTCCGCGGCGGAGCGCGCACTCGGCGGCAGCGGCATGAGCGCGTTGCTGTGGACCCACCTCGATGCCATCAAGGGCGAGATGGAACCCACGGTGCTGCTGATTGCCTTTGTGTTCCTGCTGGTCGGTTACGGCACCAAGGTGGGACTCGCGCCACTGCACAACTGGTTGCCCGATGCGCACGCGGAGGGTCCGACGCCGGTATCGGCGGTGCTCTCGGGTCTGCTGCTGAACGTTGCGCTGTACGCGGTGATTCGCTGCAAGGTGCTGGTCGAGGGTTCCGTCGGCTTCGAATTGCCCGGGCGCCTGCTGATGTTCTTCGGACTGCTCTCGGTCGTGATCGCGGCTTTCATGCTGTGGCGCCAGCGCGATATCAAGCGCCTGTTCGCCTATTCCTCGATAGAGCACATGGGCATCATCACGTTCGCCTTCGGCATGGGCGGGCCGGTGGCCAATTTCGCGGCGCTGCTGCACATGACGGTGCACTCGCTCACCAAGAGCGCGATCTTCTTCACGGTCGGTCACGCGGCGCAGAAAGCCGGCACCCAGATCATCGACGATATCCGCGGCCTGCTGGTGTTCTCGCCGCGCGTTGGCTGGGGGCTGATGATCGGATCGCTGGCGATCCTCGGCATGCCGCCCTTTGGCGTGTTCGCCAGCGAGTTCCTGATCCTGACCACCGCCATGCGCGAACAGCCCTGGGCCACGCCGATCCTGCTGCTCGGGCTCGGTGTTGCGTTCGGCGCGATCTTCTCGCGTGTGCAATCGATGGTGTTCGGTTCTGCCGCCGACACGCCTGCCCGGCAACCACACGGCACGCTGCCGGTGTTCGCGCACCTGCTGCTGGTGCTGATGCTCGGCGTGTGGATTCCACCGGCGCTCGCGCAGTGGTTCCGGGTCGCGGCCACGCTGATCGGGGGTGCGCCGTGAGCATCACACCTCCCGTGCTGCACATCCGGGTCGCTGCATCCGGCTGGCTCGACGAAGTGCGGCAACTGCGCGCACGTGACGCGCATTTTCTGGCGCTGTGGGGCAGCGACGACCGCGCGCTCCGAGCAGGATTTACGGTACGCGCCGCGTTTCTCGATGCCGCGCAGGTACGAGTGCTGGAAATCGCGCTGCCGGCAGACGCACCAGAGCTGCCCGGCATCGCGACGATCTACCCCTCGGCAGCACGCATGCAGCGCGGCATGCGCGATCTGCTCGGAATCGAAACGGACGATGCCGACAAACGTGCGTGGGTACGCCATGCGGGCTGGGCACGCGATCATTTTCCACTGCGTCATGACGCGGGCGAGCCAGACAGCGCCCGCGCCGGGCCGGACGACTACCCGTTCGTGCACGTCAGGGGCGATGGGGTCCACGAGATCGCCGTTGGTCCCGTGCACGCGGGCATCATCGAGCCCGGCCATTTCCGCTTTTCTGTAGTCGGTGAAAAAGTGCTGCGCCTCGAGACGCGGCTCGGCTACGCACACAAGGGTATCGAGCGGCGTTTCACCGAACTCTCGCCCGTGCAAGGCCAGCGTCTCGCGGCGCGGGTATCGGGTGACAGCGCGGCGGCATTCTCGTGGGCCTATTGCATGGCGCTCGAACAGATTTGCGGGATTGCTCCGCCGCCACGCGCGCTGTTCCTGCGCGCCTTGCTGCTCGAGCGCGAGCGCATCGCCAATCATCTCGGGGATCTCGGCGCGCTCGCCAACGATGCCGGGCTCGGCTTCGGTCTCAGCCAGTTCTCGCACCTGAAGGAGGAGTTGCTGCGGCTCAACGCGCGCGTCTATGGCGCACGCTACCCGATGGACGAGATCGTGCCGGGCGGCACGCTGCACGATCTGGACGATGCGGCATGCGAACAGCTGCTCGCGCAGTGCGTGTTTCTGGCCGCGCAATCGGCCACCCTGCGCGCCATCATCGATGACCACGCCGGGGTGCAGGATCGTTTTTCCGGCTGCGGCGTGGTACCACCATCGCTGGCACAGCGATTTGGCCTGTGCGGACTCGCGGGGCGCGCCAGCGGGCAGCCCCTGGATCTGCGCTGCGACCTGCCGCTCGCGCCGTGGGACCGGATCGTGGTGCGGCGTGCGGGTAGCGATCGGGGCGATGTGGCGGCGCGCGTGGCAGTGCGCTTCGACGAACTCGAGGAATCGCTGCGACTGTGCACGCAGTTGCTGCGGGAGTTGCCGCAGGGCGCGATCCGTGACGAATTGCCTGCCGTGACGCCGGCGGGTTTTGCACCGGGACTTGTCGAGGGCTGGCGCGGACCGGTACTGGTGGCGCTGCAAACCGCGCCCGGCAACCGCATCCACCGCTGCCACCCGCACGATCCGTCGTGGCACAACTGGCCGGTTATCGAGCACGCGGTGATCGGCAATATCGTTCCCGACTTTCCGCTGATCAACAAGTCCTTCAACCTGTCCTACAGCGGTGTTGATCTGTGAGGTGCCGATGTTCGATATCGTGAAGCAGATATTCAGTACCGGGATGCTGAGCGATGCCATGCCGTCGCCCGGCGACGACACCCATCTGCGCGAGAGACTGCAGGCCGATATCCTGAAAGTGCTGGGGCGCGCGCTGTGCATCCGCATGATCGACGCGGGATCGTGCAACGGCTGCGAACTCGAGATCCACGCGCTGAACAACCCGCATTACAACATCGAGGGCAGCGGCATCAAATTCGTCGCCTCTCCGCGCCACGCCGACATGCTGCTGGTGACCGGGCCGGTATCGCGGAACATGGTGGTCGCGCTGCAACGCACCTACGCCGCCACCCCCGATCCGAAGCTGGTGGTCGCCATCGGTGATTGTGCCGGTGACGGAGGAGTATTCGGCAAGGGTCATGCGTGCCCCTCACGCGTGTCGGACATCATTCCCGTCGATGCGGTGGTCAGTGGTTGCCCTCCCGCTCCCACGCTGATCCTGCAGGGCATCCTCGGCGCGCTCCGCTGAGCGGCGTTCAGCGGCACGCGTTGCTCGTCGCTCGTTGCCAACAGGTGAAGAGTGCCGCCGGCGCCGCAACGCGCGCTTGACCGGAAATGAGATCCGAACGGCCTGATTTGATGCGCGCCGGGTGGCGGTGCACCACTCCCAGCAATTAGAATGCGTCAGCCAAAGCCGTCCCAGCAATTCACGGGTAAATGCGATGAAGCCGGCACCATTCGATTACTACGCGCCTGAAACCCTCGAGGAGGCCATCGCGCTGCTGGTGCGTTTCGAGGAGGAAGGCCTGGAGGCCAGAATCATCGCGGGCGGTCAGAGCCTGATGCCGATGCTGAGCCTGCGCGTCGCGCGCCCCGAGGTACTGGTGGACCTGCGCCGGATCGGGGGCTTGGACCATATCCGCGACGAAGGCGCCACGATTGCGATCGGCGCGATGGCCAGCAAGCGGGCCGCGGAGGATTCGCCACTGGTGCGCGAGCGCCAACCGCTGTTCCATGCCGCGACGCTCAACGTCGGACACCGCGCGATCCGTGCCCAGGGCAGTGTCGGCGGTTCCTTTGCCAACGCCGATCCGGCTTCGGAATACCCGGCAACGGCGATTGCACTCGATATGCAGCTGAAGGCGGTGGGCCCCGACGGCGAACGCCTGATTGCGGCGCGCGATTTCTTCGTGACCTACCTGACCACGGATCTCGCTTCCACCGAGATCCTGACCGAAGTGCGCATGCCGGTGCTGGCGCCGGGCACGGGCTGGTCCTTTTACGAAGTGTCGCGGCGCAAGGGCGATTTCGCGATGGCCGGTTGCGCGGTGTTGCTGACGCTCGGGGGCGGGCGCATCAGCAGTGCGCGCATCGTGGTGTTCGGCGTGAACGCCACCGCGGTGCAGCTCGCGGCTGCGGAGCAGGTCGTGCTCGGGCAGGTGCCGGATCCGGTGCTGTTCGGACAGGCGGGTAGTGCGGGTGCCGCGGAGGTCGAGGAACCGATTGCCGATGTGCACGCCTCGGCCGATTTTCGCCGTAATCTCGTGTCGGTGGTGGTGGAGCGCGGCCTGGCGCAGGCGCTGGCGCGCGCGACGCCCTGATTCTAAGGTAATGGACACGCGGAGGTAAGGGATCATGACGCAGCTGCACAAGGTGCGCCTCACGGTGAACGGCAAGGTCTACGAACGCGAGGTCGAGGCGCGCATGACGCTGGTCGATTTCCTGCGCCACGAACTGCACCTGACGGGAACGCATGTGGGCTGCGAACATGGCGTCTGCGGGGCCTGTACCATCATCAAGGACGGCCAGGCGGTGCGCAGCTGCCTGCTGCTCGCGGTGCAGGCCGACGGCACCGAACTGCGGACCGTCGAGGGCCTGCAGGGCCCCGACGGCCTGCACCCGATCCAGGAAGCCTTTATCGAGAAGCACGGCCTGCAGTGCGGCTTCTGCACCCCGGGCTTTCTGATGACCACGGTTGAACTGCTGGGTGACACGCCCGATCCGAGCGACGAGGAGATCCGCGAGGCGCTGGGCGGAAACCTGTGTCGCTGCACCGGCTACCAGCACATCATGGAGTCGGTGCGTCACGCGGCCGCCAAGCTGCGTGCCGGACGCGCCGATCCTGCCGCGCTTGGCAACTGAGCAAACGACCGGGAGCAGACACGCATGACGACGACAATCCCCACTTCGCTGGACCAGCTGCCGACCACTGCACGCCGTTTCGTGGGCAAGGAAGTCAAGCGGATCGAGGATCGCGCACTGGTAACCGGACACGCGCAATTCATCGACAATTTTTCCCTGCCTGACATGCTGCATTGCGCGGTCCTGCGCAGCCCGCATCCGCACGCGCGCATTGTGAGTGTCGACACCAGCAGGGCCGCAGCCCATCCCGGCGTGCACGCGGTGCTGAGTGGTGCCGATCTCGAGCGCTGGTGCGATCCGATGATCACCGCGCCGGCCGGCTGGGGGCCTTACAGCCTCGCGGTCGGCAAGGTGCGTTTCGTCGGCGAGCCGGTGGCCGCAATCGCGGCGACCAGTCGTTACATTGCGGAGGATGCCTGTGAACTGATCGATGTCGAATACGAGCTGCTGGCGCCAACGTCCGACCCCTACACGGCGCTGGACCCGGAGAGCGCGCTGCTCTACGAGGAGAACGGCAGCAACCTGATCCAGGGACGCGTGTTCACCTGGGGCGACATCGACGGGGTGTTCGCTGCGGCCGATCACGAGTTCAGCGGCAAGTTCCGCTGGAACCGTGTGGGCGCCAACCCCATGGAGACTTTCGGCTGCGTATGCCAGTGGGACCTGGTCGAAAACCGGCTGACCTGTCATGGTGCCTACCAGACCCCGAGTTTCATGGCGTTGGGCCGCGCCCAGACGCTGCGTCTGCAATCGAACCAGGTCAACGTGATCAGCCATCCCCAAGGCGGTGGTTTCGGTGGCAAGGGCGGACCGCGCGGTACGGATATCGCGGCGCTGCTGTCACGCAAGGCAGGGGGGCGCCCGGTCAAGTATATCGAGGATCGGGTGGAGTACCTGCTCGCGGGCGGCGGTCAGTCCTGGGATCGTCATTACGACGCTTCGCTCGCGGTAAAGGCCGATGGCACGGTAACGGGTTTCCGCGTGCACCTGGTCGATAACCAGGGCGCCAGCGCGGAGGGTTATGGCACGATCTCGGTTGCCAAGCCGCTCGCCGCCTTCACCGGCTGCTACCGCATCGAGGCGGCGCAATACGACATGAAGTTGGTGACCACGAATCGCGCGCCATCCTATCCGTATCGTGGCTACGGGCCGCCACCGCATAACTTCGTGCTCGAATCGCTGATGGACATTGCGGCGCGCGGGCTGGGTCTCGATCCTGCCGAGCTGCGTCGGCGCAACTACATCCGTCCGGAGCAGTTTCCCTATACCATTCCGAGCGGCAACGAGTACGACAGCGGCAATTACGAGGCGACACTCGACAAAGTGCTCGAGATCGCCGATTACCGACGCCTGCGCGAGGAACAGGCCAGCGCACGCGCTGCAGGCCGTCTGCTCGGCATCGGTGTGGTCAGCACCATCGAACCGGGCGTGTTCGACTGGAATGCCTACCGCACCGTCGGTGTGCCCGGCGTTGGTGTGCCCGAGGGCGTGAGCATCGGCATCGATATTCTTGGGCAGATCACGGCGCGGGTCGGCTTCAACCTGCAGGGACAGGGTCAGTACACTATCGTCGCGCAACTGCTGGCCGATTATTTCGGGGTGACGATGGAAGAGGTGCGCGTGGTCTACGCCGATACCGACCACGCACCGCCGCATTTCGGTCCTGGTGGTAGCCGTGTCGGCGTCGCGATCACCGGCGCGGTCCTTGGCGCCAGTGCCGCGATCGCGGAAAAACTGTGCGCGGTCGCCGCGGTACTGCTGCAGGTGCAGCCGGACCAGGTCGAGTTGATGGACGGCTGTCTGCGCGTGAAGGGTGTGCCTGGTGCGCAGATGCCAATGGCGCAGGTGGCCGGCGCGATGCTTGCGCGCAGCGATCTGCTGCCGCCCGGCATGGAGGCGAACCCATCCGCGACCAGCGTCTGGACCGCGGCGGGGCGCACCGAGCCCGATGACCAGGGACGCTGCAAGAGTTACCTGACGGCGGCCAATGCGTGTCATGTCGTGCTGGTGGAGGTGGATCCCGGGACCGGCAAGACCAAGATCCTGAAATATTTTATTGCCGATGATTGTGGCACGCGACTCAATCCGGCCAGCGTCGAGGGCCAAATCCAGGGCGGTGTGGCCCAGGGCGTGGGCGCGGCGCTGCTCGAGCAGTATGTCTACAACGAGAACGCGCAGCCGCTGGTGTCCACCTTCATGGACTACCTGGTACCGACGATCAACGAAGTGCCGATGACCACGAAAGCGGCGCTGGTGACGCCATCGCCGTTTGCGCCGCTCGGTGCCAAGGGTTCTGGCGAAGGCGCGATGCACACCACGCCAGCTGCCGTGGTCTGCGCGATCAATGACGCGCTGGCGCCGCTCGGGGTTGCGGTGCGCGAGACACCGGCCTCGCCGCAGCAGGTTTGGTCATTGATACGTGCCGCACGGGCGGCCCGCGACAGCTGAGAAACGGATGCGCTCACGATGAACATGATGATGTTGCTGGAGATGGCTGCCGAGGGTTTCGGCGAGCGCATCGCGTTCGTCAACGGGGACGATGCGCTGACTTGCCGGGAGCTGTTCGATGCGGCGGGCAGCGCGGCGGCGCTGTTGCAGGGCTCGGGCGCCAGGCACCTCGCGATGCTCGACGAGAATTCGCTCGCCTGCCCGCTGGGATTGTTTGCCAGTGCCTGGGCGGGCATCCCGTACGTGCCGATCAACTACCGCCTGAGCGGTCCGGAAATCGATGCGTTGCTGGAGCGGGTGACGCCTTGCGTGCTGGTAACGAGTCCGGAACGTGCCGCGACCTTCGCCGGGCGTGAAGGCGTGGAGGTGAGGACCCGCGAGCAATTTCTCGCCGCCGCGCGCAGGGGCAAAGATGTCGCGCCCGCGTGGTCGATGGATGCCGAGGACATTGCCGTGCTGCTTTTCACCAGCGGCACGACCGGGGTGCCGAAAGCGGCGATCCTGCGCCAGAAACACCTGGTCTCCTACATCCTGGGCTCGGTGGAATTCTGCTCCGCCGCCGAGGACGACGCCGCGCTGGTTTGCGTGCCACCCTATCACGTCGCCGGGATCGCGGCGGTACTGAGTTCGGTGTTTGCCGGGCGCCGGGTGGTGCAGCTGGCGAATTTCAGCGCCGAGACATGGCTCGATCTGGCGCGCCGCAACCGGGTCAGCAACGCCTTCGTGGTGCCGACCATGCTGGCGCGCATCGTCGAGGCGCTCGAGGGCGCGGCCTCGGCGGATCTGCCGCAATTGCGCGCGCTGTCCTATGGCGGCGGCAAGATGCCGCTCGCGGTGATCGAGCGCGCGATGGCATTGTTCCCCGCCACCGATTTCACCAATGCCTATGGCCTCACCGAGACCAGCTCCACGATTGCGGTGCTCGGGCCACAGGAGCACCGCGACGCCGTCGCCAGCAACGATCCCGCGCTGCGGCGCCGGCTGGTTTCGGTGGGACGTGCGTTGCCCGGTGTCGAGATCGAGATCCGCTCCGACGAGGGGCAGGTGCTGGGGCCGGGGGAACGCGGTGAAATTTATGTGCGTGGCGAACAGGTCTCGGGCGAATATGCCGGGCGCGCGAGCGCTCTGGACAACGACGGCTGGTTTCCGACCCGCGATGCGGGCAGCATGGACACCGACGGTTACCTGTTCCTGGAAGGGCGAGCGGATGACGTGATCGTGCGCGGCGGCGAGAACCTGTCGCCGGGGGAGATCGAGGACGTGTTGCTCGAGCACGAGGCGGTGTCCGACGTCGCGGTGGTCGGTATTCCCGATGAGCAATGGGGCGAGGGAGTGGCTGCCGCGGTGGTGCTGAAATCAGGCCGTCAGGCCGATGCGGCCGCGCTGCAGGGCTGGGTGCGCGAGCGCCTGCGCTCCTCGCGCGTGCCGCAGTGCATCGAGTTCTGGCCCGCGCTGCCCTACAACGAGACCGGCAAGCTGCTGCGGCGCGTGGTCAAGGCGGAGCTGGCGAAAAACGCCTGAGCATCAGGCCGTTGCGGAACGCGCGGTGCCCGCATTTGCGTGGTACCGCCCGCTACCGGGGTCGCAAGGGCGAGATGCTCCTGTTGCGGATAGCAGAATCGTCACCTTGATCGATCAGCTTTCCATGCCGGCTCAGCTGGCTTCGCTCGCGGCGATGCCCAGCGCCTTTGCCACGCCTTCACCATAGGCCGGGTCCGCTTTGAAGCAGTTGCGGATGTGGCGCAACTGGACCTCACGCGGCGCATCGCCGATCGAGCGTGCGGTGTTCTCGAACAGCAGCTGCTGTTGCGCAGGCGTCATCAGGCGGAACAGCGCGCGCGGCTGCGAGTAGTAGTCGGCATCGTCCTCGCGGAAGTTCCAGTGATCGGCTGCACCGTCGAGCGCCAGCGGTGGCTCGCGAAAATCGGGCTGCTCCGCCCATTCGCCGTAACTGTTCGGCTCGTAGCCGAGCCGGCTGCCGTGGTTGCCGTCCACCCGCATCGCACCATCGCGATGGTAGCTGTGTGCCGGGCAGCGCGGCGCGTTGACGGGAATCAGGTGGTGATTCACGCCGAGCCGGTAACGCTGGGTATCGCTGTAGGAGAAGAGCCGTCCCTGCAGCATCTTGTCCGGCGAGAAGCCGATGCCCGGCACGATACTGGCGGGGTTGAACGCGGCCTGCTCGACCTCGGCGAAATAATTCTCCGGATTGCGGTTCAATTCGATCATGCCGACCTCGATCAGCGGGTAGTCCTTCTGCGGCCATACCTTGGTCAGGTCGAAGGGATGGTAAGGCACCTTCGCCGCGTCCAGCTCCGGCATCACCTGCACGTGGAGGGTCCATTTCGGGAAGTCACCGCGCTCGATGGCTTCGTACAGGTCGCGCTGGTGCGTCTCGCGGCACTTGCCGACCGCGGCCTCTGCTTCCTGGTCGGTCAGGTTGCGGATGCCTTGCTGCGTGCGCCAGTGGAACTTGACCCAGAAGCGCTCGTTCCGCGCATTGATGAAGCTGAAGGTGTGCGAGCCGAAGCCGTGCATGTGACGATAGCTCGCGGGAATGCCGCGGTCGCTCATCACGACGGTGACCTGGTGCAACGCCTCGGGCAGCGAGGTCCAGAAGTCCCAGTTGTTCCTCGCGCTGCGCAGGTTCGTGCGCGGGTCGCGCTTCACGGCGTGGTTGAGGTCAGGGAATTTCAGCGGGTCACGCAGGAAGAACACCGGCGTGTTGTTGCCCACCAGGTCCCAGTTGCCTTCCTCGGTGTAGAACTTGAGGGCAAAACCGCGAATGTCGCGTTCGGCATCGGCGGCGCCGCGCTCACCGGCCACGGTGGACATGCGGCTGAACAGTTCGGTTTTCTTGCCGATCGCGGAAAAGACCCTGGCACGCGTGTACTTCGTGATGTCATGCGTGACGGTGAATGTGCCGTAGGCGCCGGACCCCTTGGCATGCATCCGCCGCTCGGGAATCACCTCGCGATCGAAATGCGCGAGCTTTTCCAGGAACCAGAAGTCCTGCAGCAACTGCGGGCCACGCGGGCCGGCCGTCATCACGTTCTGGTTGTCGGCAACCGGACACCCGGAATTGGTGGTGAGTTTCTTGTTCAAGGAAGTGTTCCTCTCCGATGTTTGCGCGGCCCGCGCCGAGCGGGCGGGGCCGGTTTCGACTTACTCGTGGGCGATCGGTTTGTCGGTGAACAGAAACTCCTTGAGTTCCTTCGAGAAAACGGCATCCTTGCGCCGGATCCACTCCAGCACCATCGCCGCGTGCTCCTTTTCCTCGTCACGGTTGTGCGCGAGGATCGCGCGCAGTTCCGGATCCTTGCAGGCGTCCGCGCGCTGGTTGTACCAGTCGACCGCCTCGAGTTCCTCCATCAGCGAAACGATCGCGCGATGCATGTCACGCGTCGCCTCGGAAAGCTCGGTCAGGGGTTCATGATAACCAACACTTGTCATGGCACTTCCTCTCTGCTTGTCCATCACTGCAATGAAACCGGTCAGGTTCACTTTTTCCATCATAGCGAATGGACCGCATTTCTTGTTGTTGCAGGTCAATTTTCATGCTCTTGATTTGCGTTGGTGCGGCCGGGTTCGCCCCGCGCGATCCAGATCCTCAGCCCGCGGTGATGGACCTGGGCCGCGTGGTTACGCCCGTCTATTCGAGCGCGTCGACCAGGCCCCAGGCCAGGGCGGTTTGCGCGTTGATGCGCCGCGCCGACAGCGCCATGTACGCCGTGCGCTGACGGCCGATGCGCCGGGTAATGCTCACGGTGCCACCGGCGCCGGGTATCAGCCCCATGGTGATTTCGGGCAGCTGGAAAATCGTGTCGGGGCGCGCCACGATGCGTCCGGCGAAGGCGGGCAGCTCGATACCCGAGCCGATGCAGGCGCGGTGTACGCGGCATTCGATGCGCGCGGCTTGCTCGGCGATCAGGCGGCCCGCATTGCGCGTGGAGCGGATCGCGTGCGCGGCGGCAGGGTCACCCGCGAGGCCGAATTCGTCGAGGTCGCCGCCGGTACAGAAGCACGCACCGGCGCCATCGATGATCGCGGTCCTGATCGAGCGGTCTTCGGCCAGCAACTGCAAACCTTCGATGAGACCGTCACGCATGGCGATCGAAAATGCATTGCGCCGCTCGGGCTGGTTCAGCGTGATGCCGAGCACATCGTCCATGCGCGAGAGTCGCACCACCGGTTCATCAACCGGTGCCGGGGCCACCGGCGTGGCGCCGGCAGCCGCGCGCGAGTGCAGGAAGGCGCGGAACTCGGCGCCGCCCTGCAATGTTGCAAAAGCCAGCGATTCCGCGAACAGACCGTCGCTCATGCCGACGCGCGCGTTGTGGCGCAACAACTGCACCAGGACCATCGCCGCGAGCGGATTGGCGCGGATGTTGCGCACCAGTGATTGGGCTTCCCTGAGCGAGCTCACCACCACATCCGCGAGGTCGGTGAAGTCGGTCAGCCCGGCGGCGGGCGGGTGTTGGTCCGGCGCCTGTAGCGCGATCACCGGACACGGCAGTTCGCCGAGGCGCGCATGCAAGGTCGCGCGCGCCGTGGCGTCCAGGGTCAGCGAGTCTGGTTTTGCCTCGAACAGCACCAGGGGTTGCCCGAACAGCGCTGAGTAGCACTCCAGATCCTGCGCGTCGGTGAGTTGCATCGCGATTTCCGACAGCGATTGCACCGTGATCGACTGGTCCATCGCACTTCCCTCCCGGTGTATTCCCGTGCGCCGTGAGCGTATTGTAGGGGCTGTGCCCGCCGTACCCGTCGCGGCGTGAGCAGCAATGTCCGGAAATGAAATCGCGAAGGCCGGAATTGATGCGCTGATCGATTGCGCAAAGGAACTCGATATCGGTGTTGCATCGTTTCAATCCGATCTGAGCGAACGGTTGGCACTGCACCATGGCCCGCGCGACGAGGTCATGCTGGTCCAGACACAGCATGCGCAGGTATTTCAGACCTGGGCGACTGTCGGCCGATCGATCTTGAGACGAAGCCGATAGACTAGTACACTGGTCTAGTGCCAATGATCGGAAAACCTCCATGAATGAAGAAATCGGATCGTATGACGCTAAAACAAAGCTCCCGGAAATCCTTCGTCGCGTGGAAGCAGGAGAGAGATTCACGATCACCAATCGAGGCAAGCCGGTGGCGGATCTGATCCCCAGCCGCGCGGGTACCGATCTGCGTGCCGAAGCCGCTGTCACCAATATGCTGAAAGCCAGAAAGCATGTGATTTCCAGCAACGAGTTGGCCGAACTCAAGGAACGGGGTCGCAAATGACCAGCTTTGTGCTGGACAATTCAGTCGCCATGCGCTGGTTGCTCGCCAGTGACAAGGCAACGGATCAGCGTTATGCCGAGGCTGTTTTGAGGTCCATGACGACTGCCGAGGCCGTCGTGCCCAATCTTTGGCATCTGGAAGCCGCGAATGTTCTGCTCGGTGCCTGTCTGCGCGAGAACGTCGAGATTGGAGAGATAGAGCGCTTCACCGCGCAGTTGGAGAATTTGCGCATAACGGTAGACGCACTGACGGCAAACCAGGTTTTCGGCCATACCATTGCCTTGGCGCTGGCTTATCGATTGAGCAGTTATGACGCCGCCTATCTGGAGTTGGCTCTGCGCGAGGGCTTGCCCCTTGCCACACTCGACAAGGATCTTCGCAGGGCCGCGAGAAAATCCGACGTGACTATTTACCTGCGCTGATGCAAGGAACGGTGCCAGCCCGTCGACGACTTCCTTTTTTCTCGCCAAGGGTTATGCAGGCGTGCTGGCGCTGATCGGTGATCCGGATGGCGAGCCGGTGTGCCGCAAGTGTATTGTAGGGGCTGTGCC
>MTKY01046717.1_pt1 | contig 18168 bp, 13 predicted proteins | sample 1042731 | NCBI WGS metagenome assembly MTKY01 (sample SAMN06212206, study PRJNA360538) | anaerobic digester metagenome | biome: Wastewater treatment plant; material: sludge; isolation source: anaerobic digester fed with sludge from wastewater treatment plant | place: Denmark: WWTP Soeholt ... | reverse complement strand
TGCCGAGCACCAGCACGATTCCGAGTTCGGACGGGATGAAGCCGCGGCCGGCGAGCGTGACCAGCAGGAGGACGCAGCAAGCCTGCGGCACGCACACCGTTGCCCGGTCTGTACCTGGTCGGGTGCGATGCCGGAGGCAGCGGCTCCGGAACCCACCAGGCGGTGGATTCCGGGTTCCGTGTTGCGCAGATGATCGACGCGGATCTCCGGGCCTGAGCGCTTCGCTCAGGATTGCTGCTCGCGCTGGCGGTGGATCTCGGCCGAGGTGAACGCGCTCATGTTGAATATGCCGCGGGGCGATACCGAGGGAATCACCACGTGCGCGGGCTTGCTGAAGCCGGTGAAGAACGGACCGATCAGCAAGGCATCGGTGAGCGAGCGGATGATTCCGAGCGCGATATTCGCCGCGTCGAGGTTCGGCATCACCAGCAGATTGGCGCTGCCACTGAGATTGGCGTCCGGAAAGATGGTCTTGCGCAGCTGCTCGTTCATTGCGGTGTAGGCATGCATCTCGCCATCGATCTCCACCTCGGGGTGCGCCTCGCGCAGGACCCGCGCGGCAGAGCGCATTTTCAGCGCACTCGGGTACTGCGAGGTGCCGAAATTCGAGTGTGCCAGCAGCGCGACTTTCGGCGTAACCCCGAAATGGCGTACCAGGTCGATACTGGCGAGCGTGGTCTGGATGATCTGCTCCTCGCTCGGGTCGGGTGTCAGGAAGGCATCAGTCAGAAACAACGGTCCGCTCGGCAACAGCAGCGCGCACAACGATGACACGTGCTGTGCGGGATCGCCCGGTCCGAACGCACCGCGCACCGTGCGCAGATGATCCGCGAACACCCCGACCTTGCCGCAGATCATGCCATCGGCCTCGCGCAGTTCGACCAGCACCGTCGCCAGCGCGGAGGCATTCGATCGCATCGCCATCCTGGCCGCGGCAACCGACACGCCCTGGCGCCCGACCATGCCGTGATAACACTCCCAGTAGCGCGGGTTGGTGTCGGCTTCCTGCGGATCGACGACGAGCACGTCGCGGCCGATCTCGAGATGCATCGACAGCTTGTCCATACGTGCGCGGATCTCGGTCGTACGCCCGATGAGAATCGGCTGGGCAACGCCTTCGTCCACGACCGATTTGACCGCCAGCAACACGTCCTCGTTTTCGCCTTCGGCGTAGACGATGCGTGCCTGGTGCTTGCGCGCGATGTCGATGAAAGGCTGCATGAACAGCCCGGAACGATTCACGAATTCGTGGAGCTTGCGGCGGTAGGCTTCCAGATCCTCGATCGGGCGGGTTGCGACACCGCTCTCCATCGCCGCTTTAACCACCGCAAGTGGTACGTCCTCGATCAGGCGCGGGTCGAAGGGCTTCGGAATCAGGTACTCGGGGCCGAATTTCAGCGTTTCGCCGGCGTAGGCCAGCATGACTTCGTTCGGTACCTCCTTCTCGGCGAGTCCGGCGATCGCCTTGACGCAAGCGGCCTTCATCGCATCGTTGATGGTGCTCGCGCCGCAATCGAGCGCGCCGCGGAACATGAACGGAAAACACAGCACGTTGTTTACCTGGTTCGGATAATCCGATCGTCCCGTGGCCAGTATTGCGTCGGGACGCACCGCCAGGGCTTCCTCGGGCATGATCTCCGGGGTGGGATTGGCCATCGCGAGGATCAGCGGATGGGGCGCCATCTTCCTGACGGATTCGGCTTTCAGCACGCCCGGGCCCGACAGGCCCATGAAGATATCCGCGCCATCCATCGCCTCGTCGAGCGTGCGCAGGGGGGTTTCGCGCGCGTACTTCTGCTTCCACGGGTTCATGCCCTCGGTGCGCCCGAGATAGACGACGCCGGAGCGATCCACCAGAGTGACGTGTTCCGGCTTGAGCCCCATCGTGACCAGCAGGTCGACGCAGGCGATACTGGCGGCGCCGCTGCCCGAAACCACCATCTTCACGTCGCCGATCTGCTTGTCGACGATGCGCAGTCCGTTGTAGACCGCCGCGCCGGCGACAATCGCGGTGCCATGCTGGTCATCGTGGAATACCGGGATCTTCATCCGCTCGCGCAGTTTCTGCTCGACCAGGAAGCACTCCGGCGCCTTGATGTCCTCCAGGTTGATCCCGCCGAAGGTGGGTTCCAGCGCGGCGATGATATCGACCAGCTTGTCTACGTTCTTTTCGTCGATCTCGATGTCGAACACATCGATGTCGGCGAATTTCTTGAACAGCACGGCCTTGCCTTCCATGACCGGCTTGGCGGCGAGCGGCCCGATATCACCGAGCCCGAGCACCGCGGTGCCATTCGTCACCACCGCCACCAGGTTGCCGCGGATAGTGACGTTGGCGGCTTCGTTGGGATCCTTCTCGATCAGCTCGCAGGCATAGGCCACGCCCGGCGAGTACGCGCGCGCCAGGTCGCGCTTGTTCGCCAGCGGCTTGGTCGGAACGATGGCCAGTTTCCCCGGTGCGGGGTCGGTGTGGTAGCGGATCGAACTCTCGCGGAACGAGTCTTCCATGGGTCGGGGCTCCAGCAGGCGTGGTGCGGGTGCCTGCGGCACCCGGGTTTCAGAGAGGGGCGGGATTATAAGGAGTGCGGGCGCCCGCTGGCTACGCGGATCTACTTTTTGACCCAACTGCCGTCGGCGCCCTGGATATATTGTCCGGGCGGGGTTTTCTGAATGGCTTTCTGCGCTGCCAGCGCCTCGACCGCGCGCAGCTCGAGCTGGTTCTTGTTCGCGATTTCCTGGTAGCTGCTCCGCCGTTCCTGGTTGACTCGGGCGAGCAACTTGCCGATATCGCCCGGTGCCTGTTCCGTCACCAGACCGAGATAACCGTCACGCTGCTCGCCGATCCATCCCGCGCTCTTGGCTTCCTGCACATCGAGCGCCTGCACGCCGATCGCCCACAGCAGTGCCGTCAGTGCCACGAACATTTTGACTGTGTTACGCATGGTAGTCTCCATTGGATGTCCGTTCAGGGCGTGGTGGAATCCTCCCCGCCGCTAGAACAGACCGTTGTCCTCGTCGAACAGGGTGTCGAGTTCGCGATCGACCTTGACGCGGATCTCGTGCTCGATCTTCACGTTGAGGTTGATGGTTATGGGCTCGTCGGGTGCCTCGACCTTGACCGTGGGGGTGCAGGCGAGCAGAACCACGCTGGTGGTGAGGAGGGCGATCAGGGTCTGCTGGTTCACTGGGTTCTCCCGGGTATCGGTTTGCGCACGGCGCCAGCCGGCAGATTCAGCGTTTGGGATCCGCGACGCGCTTGTCCAGCCACTCGGTTACCCGGTTGCCGGCGCGCAGGCCTTGCAACAGGGTGCGCAAGTTGGTCTCGACTGTCAAATTCAGATGCACCGGTCGCGTGGCGTCGAGTTCGGGATTGCGTCCGCGCAACGCGGTCTGCAGGGAGAGCTTGCCATCGGCTGCGTAGTCGAGCGTTGCCTCGATTGCATCGAACTGCAGGTTCGAGAGCGCCTTGCGCGCCGTGACCAGTTCGGCCGGTTCCGCGGCACTGCCCGCAGCCGGGCGGTAACGGATCACGCCACCGTGCTCGCTCGCGACCCGGCCGGCCTCGACGGTCAGCTTGCCAGCGCTCAACTTGAGCGGGAGGCTGCCACCCACGGAGCCACTGAAGCTCAGATCCGGATTGTCGAGCAGGCGGGCGATGCGCTCCATGTCGATGGCCTTCAGGGTCAGCGTTGCGGCCAGTGGATCGGCATCCAGCGGCCCGGTATCGGACAGCTCGAAGCTGCCGCCGAGCACTTCGCCGCCGACCTGGTTCAGCCGCCAGCCGTCCGGCGCGTGCTCGAGTCGGCCGTGCAGGCGGTTGAGCGTGATACCGGCGTTGACGCTGTCGATGCGCGCCTCGAGCGGGGCGAATGCCGCCATTGCTCCATCACGGTAATCCACGCTGAACGGCGTGATATCGAGGCCTGCAATACCGATGCCCGATACCATCGCGAACATGCGCGTGGCCTCGCCATCGGCGCGCATTCGCAGGTGCCCGGGGGCCTGGTCGAGACGCAGCGTGGCGCGCACCCTGGCAGCCTGCAGGTCGCCGCCAAACAGTGTCTGCCGTGGGCCGAGCAGCGTGCCCAGCAAGCCCTCACCCCATTTCCATGGGTCCGTATCGAGCGTGGCGCGGGCACGGGTGGTGGATTTCGTGTTGTCATGGGTGACGCTGAAATCCAGCAGCCGGCCGATTGCCTTCGTGTCGAGCTGGCCGCGTGCGGTGAGCGCCGCGCTGTTCCCGCTTGCGTTCAGCAGCAGGGCGAGAGGCGCAACCTCGTGCTTGCGGTAATTGGCATGCAGCACCGCGTTCAGTGCGCCTTCCCAGCGACCGTTCTGCCAGGATGCGTTGTCGATTGCACCCTCGGCGTCGATCGTTGTGGCGAGCGTGCTGTTGGCGAGCTGCGCGCTGAAGCGCAGCGGTGGGGCGAGCAACGGGGTATCACCGCCGGCCCAGACGGCGGCCGCCGCGATATCCGCGTGCAGGGTGTCCAGGTGCCACTCCTGCCAGGCCGCGTCTTCGATGTGCAGCGCTCCGCTGTCGAAGCGCAGTGTTTGCGGGTTGAAATCGGCATCGAGAAGCAGCGTCAGCGGGGCCCCCAGTATCAGTCCGGTGTTACCGGAGCTCGCGGTGCAGCTGTCAACGGTAGCACTCGAGACTCCCGTGGAAAGAACCTCGAGCCTGGCCTCGCAATGCCAGCTTGCCGCGCCGTCCGCGGTTGCGAGCTTGCCACTCGCCTGCAGCGTGGCCTGCGCCAGTGCGGTTCGGGCAGCGAACAGATCGCTGCTGCCGGCAGCGCGGATCTCGAGCTCGCGCAGCTGTTGATCGCGCAGGGTGATTTCCGCCGCCTGCAGCGTGAAGCGCCAGTCGGCGCCGCTGTCATTGGCGAGAATCGTCAGCGTTCCGGATGCCGCAAGCGGGGCGCCGCTTTGCCATGTCAATTGCCACGCCGGTTGCTGCGCGGAACCGGTGTCCGCCTCCCATTGCAGCGACACCGCCGGTGAGCCAGGCGCGCGCAACAGCGCGTTGCCGCTGGCGGCGCCGTGCTCGAAGTCGATGCTCCCTTCGATCAGCGGCGCGCCGTCGGCGTCAGCAATGGAGAAATGGCTGGCCTGCGCGTGCATGCCCGCGATGCGCGGCCACCACTCGCTGTTCCAGAAGCGTGGCAGCGGCGTGAGGCTGGCGTTCGCGGGGTCCGTGGCCGCGAGGCGCAATTCGAGTTGCCCGGTTTCGATCGATTGTGGCGCCAGCGTCAGCGGCCACCAGTGCTCGATGCTCCAGCGCCAGCGTGTGGCACCCAGTTTCAGCGCGTGGCCATCCTGTTCTGCGGACAGCAAAGCGAGTTCACCGCCGAATGCCGAAACCCGCAACCCGCGTACCTCGTGCACCACCATGCCCGCGGGCAACTGCCGGTTCAGCATGCCCAGCAGCGTTTCCGGGTGACGGTTGAGCCACATCGCGGTTGCCGCCATCAGCAGCGCGAGGCACAACAGCAACAATGACAGTATGGTTCGGATGCGATGTTTGAGCATGGGGGCGATTGTGCCGCTTTTGGACGGTTTATACGATGCCGGCGCACGCTAACCGCACCCGCTTGCCTCGCTGCGTCGAATCGTTGCTGCGCCGCTATCGTGCGCACCAGGGGCGCGCCCTCGAGGCGCGAACACCGCGGGAACTTTGTGCGCTTTCGCGAGCCCAATGGTTCGTTATACCCGTGACTGGAAATCGACGGGCGTGGCGGTCGACTGGGCGCCACGCGGCGCAGCTCGCAGTGGGCGAGGGTATTGCGTAGCTCGATACTTTTTGACGCCGCCGTGGAAAAAGGTAATTGAACATGGACTACCAGGCACGAACGCTGGCCAGCGGTTTTGCATTTCCGGAGGGGCCGCGCTGGCGCGAGGGGTATTTGTGGTTTGCGGATCAGCACGATGGACTGGTGCGCTGTCTGTCGCCTGTTGGCGCCGTGATCGAGGTGTTCCGCCTGCCGGGAAATCCCTCGGGCATCGGCTGGTTGCCCGATGGTGACATGCTGGTGGTGTCCATGCATGAGCGGCGTCTCTATCGCCGCACTTCCGGAGCGCTCGTGGTGCATGCCGAACTGGGCGTGGTGCACGCGCACCACAGCAACGATATGGTGGTCGATGGGCAGGGGCGCGCCTATGTGGGCAATATCGGTTTCGATTTTCATGGCGGAGAAGAAGTACGCAGTACGGCGATGGCGCTGGTTCTGCCCGATGGCACGGTGGAGCTCGCGGCAGATGGGCTGGCGTGCCCCAATGGCACCGTGATCACGCCCGACGGCCGCACCCTGATCGTCGCGGAGTCCCTGGCCAGTCGTCTCACCGCGTTCACCATCGACGAGGCGGGGCGTCTTGCGGACCGACGGGTGTTTGCCGAGCTGGCCGAAGCGGGTGTGCCGGACGGCATCTGTCTCGATGCCGAGGGTGGTGTGTGGGCCGCGCTGCCCTATGCCCGGGCAGCGGTGCGGGTATGCCAGGGCGGAGCGATCACGGACCGGGTGCCGGTCGAGGGTGCGCTGCCCTACGCCTGTATGCTGGGCGGCGATGATCGGCGCGATCTCTACCTCTGCGTTGCGCCCGATCACGATCCCGCAAAAACGCTGGAGTTGCGTGGCGGGCGCATCGATGTGGCCCGCGTCGCGGTGCCGGGCGCCGGTTGGCCGTGAGCGCCCGCGAGTGATCGGATGCGATGCGGATTGCGTATCCGGCATGTATGCGCCGTCGCGCAAGGAGCGAACATGAATCGACGCAAGGTATTGAGCGGGTCGCTGAAGTTGCTGGCGGCGAGTCTGCTGCCGTCAATCCCGAGAACCGTGCTGGCCTTCGACAAGCTCGCCAAGTCGAACGCGGAATGGCGTGCCCTGCTGCCCGCGCCAGCCTACCGTGTGTTGTTCGAGGAGGCGACCGAGCCGGCGCGAAGCAGCCCGCTCGATGAGGAGAAGCGCGCCGGAACCTTTGTCTGCGCGGCCTGTTACCTGCCGTTGTTCGACAGCGAGAAGAAGTACGAGAGCGGCACCGGTTGGCCCAGTTTTTTCGATGTGCGCGCAGACGCGATCGGCACCCGGACCGATTACCGGCTGATCTTGCCGCGAACCGAGTACCATTGCGCGCGTTGCGGCGGGCACCAGGGACATGTGTTCAAGGACGGCCCGCCACCGACCGGGCTGCGTTATTGCAACAACGGGCTTGCGCTGCGCTTCGTGCCCGCCGCCGACGCCCTGCCGGAGTTACGCACATGAGCCTGTTGCGGATACTCGTCCTCGGGCTCGCCGCAGCTTTTGCGGTGGTCCCGGCGATTGCCGAGGAGAAACTGGTGGAGGCGCCTGCCACGGCGGTGTTCGCCGGTGGCTGCTTCTGGTGCATGGAGGCCGACTTCGAGAAATTGCCGGGTGTGATTGCCGTTGAGTCGGGCTACAGCGGCGGGCATACCGCGAACCCGGACTACAAGACGGTGGGCAGCGGCGATACCGGCCATGCCGAGAGCGTGCGCGTGCATTACGATCCGGGTGTCGTGAGCTACGCTCGACTGCTCGATTATTTCTGGCGTCATATCGATCCGACCGTTGCGGATCGCCAGTTCTGCGATATCGGCAGCCAGTATCGCGCCGTAATTTTCTACGCCGATGAAGCGCAACACCAGGCGGCCGAGAGCAGCAAGGCTGCGCTGCTCGCTTCGGGCCGCTTCAAGCAAATCCGCACCGAAATCGTGCCCGCCGCGGAGTTCTTCGTGGCCGAGGACTATCACCAGGACTACTACAAGAAAAATCCATTGCGCTACGCCTATTACCGGCGTAGCTGCGGGCGCGATGCGCGCGTCGCCGAGCTGTGGGGAAGCGCGTACTGACGCGCGGTGCGCCGCGGGTGCCTACAGGCAGATCCGGGTGACCCGTTTGCTGACGCCGGTGAGCAGCTGATAGGCGATGGTTCCGGCATGAGCGGCGATGGTCTCGACCGGCAAACCCTCTCCCCACAACACGGCAGCATCACCGATACGCACATCGGGCAACTCGCCGACATCGACCGTGATCATGTCCATCGAGGGTCGGCCAGCCAGCCGTGCCATGCGGCCATTGATCAATACCGGCGTCCCGTCGGGCACCTGGGTCGGATAACCGTCAGCATACCCTGCACTGATCGTCGCGATACGGGTGTCATGCGGTGCGACCCAACGCCCGTTGTAGCCCACCGCCGCACCTGCGGGCACATCGCGCAAGGCGATCACCCGCGCGGTCAGCGTCATCACCGGACGCAATTCGCGGTAGCCGGCAATCGGGGTGACACCGTAGAGCATCAGGCCCGGGCGCACCCAGTCACGATGACTTGCGGGCCAGCCGATGATGCCGCCCGAGTTGGCAATGCTGGCCGGCAGGCACGCCGTTGCATTGGCGCTGTCGAAGCGCTCGATCTGGGCCACGGTCAGCGGGTGAGCAGCTTCCTCGGAGCGTGCGAAATGCGTCATCGCCACCAGCCGGGTTGTCGCCTGGGCGTCGAGCAGCCGCTGGCGCACCGCGGCGAGTTGCGCGGGCGCAAAGCCGAGCCGGTTCATGCCGGTGTCGATCTTGATCCATGCGCCGAAATCCGCCGCCGGGGGTTCGTGTCCGAACAACGCCAGTTGCTCGGGCTGGTGCAGTACTGGCGTCAGTGCATGGGTGCGGCAGAGCTGCCACTCGGCGCGGTCCAGGAAGCCCTCGAGGATCACGATCGGACGCGTGGTTTGCTCGCGCAGTTCCATGGCTTCGTCGATATGCGCCACCGCAAACGCGTCGGCTGCATCGAGTGCCGGCAGCAGGCCGCGCAGGTCGTGGCCGTAGGCATCGGCCTTGACCACGGCCAGCAACTGGCTGCGCGGTGCCAGGCGACGTACACACTCGAGGTTATGCCGCAGGTTGTCGAGATGGATGTGGGCTTCGATCTTTAGCGCCATGAATCGTTGATGCTGCGTGCTGTCGGGACGCGCATCATACCCCGCCGGGCTGGGGCAGGTACTCAACTCGCTGAGCAGTGGCGTGCCGATTGCGGAACGGGTCAGTCACGATATCGTGAAAGGGGTATGGGGGCGCATCATCGAACCACTGCACGAGATCATCCAGATCAAGTGCCTCGTGGCTGGACAATGATACTGTAAATACATACAGTTATTCCCGGGGCGAAGTTAATGCCCGGGAGGAATCAGGTGAACGTTGCAGCGGGACCACAAAAGGGTCGTGGCGCCATCGGCAATCCCCGGGGGCGCTTCGACGCCATTACGCGCGAGCGCGTCGATGACGGATGGGAGCAGGATGGAGCCGCGCCGGCGCGTGCGCTCCAGGAACTGCTCCCGGAGCAGGCGCGCACCATCATCGCGCGCAACAGCTCGCCCGACGTTCCGTTCAGCCAGTCGATAAACCCCTATCGCGGTTGTGAGCACGGCTGTATCTACTGCTACGCGCGTCCGACCCACGCGTATATCGACCTGTCGCCGGGGCTCGATTTCGAACGCCGTATCCGGTTCAAGCAGAACGCACCCGAATTGCTCGAACGTGAACTCGCGCATCCGCGTTATCGCTGCGAGCCGATCATGCTCGGCGCCAACACCGATCCCTACCAACCGGCGGAGGCCGGACTCGGCATTACCCGGCGTTTGCTGGAAGTGTGCCTGAAGCATTCGCAGCCAGTTTGCGTGATCACCAAGTCGGCGCTGGTGCTGCGCGATGCGGACCTGCTCGAGGAACTGGCACGCCGCAGGCTTTGCCATGCCCATATCAGCGTCACCACGCTCGATGACGCATTGAAAAGAAAACTCGAACCGCGCACGGCTTCGGGCAGGGCACGCCTGCGCGTCGTGGCGGATCTCGCCGCGCGCGGTATCGCGGTAGGTGTGCTGGTGGCGCCGGTCATTCCGCTGATCAATGACGCCGGGATCGAGGCCATTCTCGAGTACGCTGCACAAGCCGGTGCGCGTCGTGCCGCCTGGATCCTGCTGCGGCTGCCACACGAAGTCGGACCGCTGTTTCGCGAGTGGCTCGCCACGCACTATCCAGAGCGCGCGGAGCATGTGATGAGCCTGATCCGCCAGAGCCGCGAGGGGCGCGAGAACGACTCGCGTTTTGGCTCGCGAATGCGCGGTTCGGGCCCCTACGCCGACTTGATCGGACAGCGCTTCAAGCTGGCCGCGCGGCGTTTTGGCTTGAATGATGCAAACTGGCCGGCACTCGATACCGGCCAGTTTGCCGCGGTCCACAACCCGCCGCCCCAGCTTCTGCTGTTCTGATCCGATGAGGTATGCTGCGCGCTCGAGATACTGACGGGGCCGCGGCGGATCCCGCAGCCATTGACGATTCGCACGCTGCGTTTGTATATCGGCTTTCGCAATCCGGTGCGCCTGCACTCGGCGCTGAGTTAGCGGTGACCAATGGAGTTTGAGCGGACGTGCAGCTAACCAGAGAGTGTCGACTTTTTCGCAGGAATTCCCCCGCCATACCGCTTCGCGGGCCCGTCGTCGGTTGAACTCAAACGCTATGCGTCAACACCGCGGACTGGAAGCTTGTTCATGAGTCCAACAGTTTTTCGCAAAGGCGGATTCCGGTTCTACTTCTTCTCGCGCGAAGAGCCCCGCATACACGTCCACGTGCACTGCGCAGACGGAGAGGCAAAGTTCCGGCTTGAGCCTCAAGTCGGACTGGCGCAGAATCCTGGCTTAAACGACCGCCAGCTTCGGGCTGTGCAGTCACTCATTGAGGCACACGAGCATGAAATCCGCGCCGCGTGGGCAAAGCATTTCGGAGGCTGAAGTTACAAACGTATCGGTTCACGGCTTTTGGTTGCTGCTCACTGAGGAAGAACTGTTTGTTCCATTTGCACATTTCCCCTGGTTTCGGAACGCTACTTTCGGTGCCATCACGCGCGTTGAATGGCCGTCTCCAAACCACTTGTACTGGCCGGACCTGGACATCGACCTGGCCGTTGAATCGCTCCGTCATCCAGAGAGATTCCCTCTGGTATCCAAAGTTGACGCATAAACAAATCGCGGCAGCCAAGGTGATCCTGGTCGCTTCGCTCCCCGCGCCGTGAGTCTGAGCTCGGCCGCGGCAACGTACTGACTTGCGCTGTCCTTGACCCGGAGATGCCTGCCCCGCAAATGTTTGGCGCGTGCGTTGGTGCAGAAGAAGGTAGCTCGTGTGCGTCCGCTATCCAGGGCCGTTCTGTCGTGGGGCATTGCAACAGGGGCAGGCATTATGAGCAGCTTATTTGTCGTCCTGGTCCATGGCCGTGGCACGACTAACAGGTGCTCCATACAGTCAGTCCTGCCTATGGTCGACAATGCGCTACAGCCGACGTTGGTCTCCTCGCTTCACTCCTCGACCCTCGCGACCGAACTCCACCGTTACAGGTCATTTGAATGAATATCTCCCAGTCTCAAAGACCCCACGCGTTTTCGTCGAATCTGGTTCGCAAGTTTTTTGCATGGATCTGCTTGGCAGTTTCTGTCCCATGGTTACTTTGGGTAATGGCTGCGGGCATCATCGCAGTTCCGCCGCCGTCTTTTCTTTCTATTAACGGTCTGCACAGGTGAGGTGCGCGCTTTCACAGGAACCAATGAATCCTACAAAGTGGTTGCACTCATGCAGGCAACTTTCGTCAATGTCAGCAGATGACGCCTGACCATTCATAAATGGACTCCCCCCCGAAAAGCCACTCGCTCAACCGGCCTCATGCGCATGCTGGACACACCCGACTCACCGATGCGGGCAGCCTCAACTGCTTTGTGATCGAGCCGAAAGACTGCCTGGAACGAATCCCCTGAACCAGGCGCTCTTGTCAGGGATCGAGCTCCGCTGCGAGCGCCGCCTCGATTGCGAACGGATCAAAACCGTGGATCCTGCGACTCCCGATCACCACGAGCGGCGTGCCCTGGCCGCCCATGGCGTAGAACGCCTCGCGCGTCGCGAGTGCTTCATTGATATTGTGCTCGCGATAACTGATGCCGCGAGCCTGGAGATAGGTGCGTAGTGCACGGCAGTAACCGCATCCCGCCGAGCTGTAGAATTCGACCCGCGGCACCTCCTCAGCGCCCGGTGAATAAGTATCGGAAGGGGCCTGTTCCGCGACGGAAAATCCCGGCAGAAGCAGCGTGAACAGCATCGCGACCACGGCCCTGTGCAACGTCATTTGGCTCATCCCGAACAGCTGAAAACATCTTGTCATGCGCCGTACTCGTTTGCCTTATGACACGCTGGTGTCGAGCCAGTCCGCGGCCATGCGTCGGGTAGAGTAACATCCCGGTTGGCACTTGCGCTCGGGCTTCCGACACCCATCTCCAACCGAGCATGCCAATGCTGGCGCTTCCGGGGAAAGCGCACTCACGCCGGTGACCTGCCTGGTTTCCTCGGCCCATCCGCCAGAGCAAAAGAACTTCGGACGCGTCACACCGGCGCTTGTTTCCGGCGGCAACGCCCCGGCTTCTGCTGTTCCGATCCGATGAGGTATGCTGCGCGCTCCAGTTACTGACGGGGCCGCGGCGGATCCCGCAGCAATAACACCATCCGCCCGCGGTCATTGTCGCAATGGCGCGCGAACCGCAATCGCGTTCGCGCCCTTGGGGGAAGCCCGGTGTTTGCGAACCTGCCCGAAATGCGGTCACTCATCTGCGCGTTCTGTTCCCGGGGCCGTGCATGAAGCTCGGTATCCGGTCCAGCGCGCTGCTGATGATCCTGGTGCCGACACTGTTGCCGGCGCTCGTGCTGAGTTCCTGGCTGACCCGCGAACGGGTCAACGACGCACGCGCGGAGCTCGAATCCCGCGGCGAGCGCGAGTCGATGTACCTGGCGAACGCCAGCGAACTGGCGCTGCTGGTTGGTGACAGCGAGACGCTGAAGCGCCTGGCGGAGAGCAACCTCAGGTCTACAGGTGCCGCGAAGGCGGTGCTGTTTCTGGATCCGGAGGGCGCGGTGCTTGCCGCCGCGGGATCGGCATGGGAAGTCGGGCTTGCGCGGCAATGCTGGATGCATGCGGCGGATTGCTCGGGTGGAGAGCAGCGCTACCTGTTCGATCGCGCGGTGCAGGCAAACGAGTTCGCCGAGGATGCCGCGGCTTTTGCCGGCGCGCAGCGGACCGGGGTTGCGAATCCGCAGCTGATCGGTCTTGTGGTCCAGTCCTTCGACCCTCATGCTCTGGCAACGATCCAGCGCGCGATGCTGCTCAAGAGCCTGCTGATCACCATCGCCGCGCTGCTGACCGCGGCGGTGCTGGCGCAGCTGTTCGCGCAACGCCTGACCGAACCGATACGCCGCCTTTCAGCGGTGGTGGCGCGCATCCGCGCCGGCGAACTCGGAGCGCGTACCACGCCGGGCGGCGCCGGGGAATTGCGCGAGCTCGAAGAGGGTGTCAATGCAATGGCGGACCGGGTCGAGGAGGCCAGTGCGGAGCTGAGCCGGCGTGTCGACGAAGCTACCGTCGAACTGTCACACTCCCTGATCGAAGGCAAGCTGCGCAACCAGGAACTCGATCGGGCCCTGGTGCGCGCCGAGGCGGCGGCCCGTGCCAAGGACCTTTTTCTGGCCAGGATGAGCCATGAGTTGCGAACGCCGCTCAATACCGTCACCGGGTTCGCCCAGCTGATGCATCAATCGGAAAGTCCGGAGCAGCGCGCGGATTTCTACCGCGCGATCGCACAGTCCTCGGGCATCCTGATCAGGACCGTCGATGACATCCTGGATTTTGTAAAGCTCGAAAGTGGTGCGATGCACCTCGAGCGCCGTGAGTTCGACCTCGAGAGCTGTGTCGAGGACGCGGTGATGATGCAGGCGCTGGTGGCCAAGCAGAAAGGGCTGGACCTCGTATGCCATTTCGGGCGCGGGCTGCCGTCGCGCGTGATCGGCGATTCGCTGCGCCTGTCGCAGGTTCTCGGCAATCTGATCAGCAACGCGATCAAGTTCACCCATAGCGGCCATGTCGAAGTGGATGTGAGCGCCTTGTCTGCACGAGCCGGCGAGCGACGCCTGCTGTTCGAAGTGCGTGACACCGGTATCGGCATCGATGCGGAAAGCGTACACAATCTCTTTCAGCCATTCGCACAGGCCGACGAAAGCATGACGCGGCGTTTCGGAGGCAGCGGCCTCGGGCTGTCGATCACCTCGCGGATCGTCGAGGCCTTCGGTGGCAACATTGCCTTGCACAGCGAGGCCGGGGTGGGAACGCACGCCAGGGTGGAGATTCCGCTGCCACTCGTGGAGCCGCAGCCCGATCAGCTGTCCGCCCCGGTCGATGCCCGCATCTGGCTGCTGTGCGCCAGCGACAGTCCTCACCTCCGCGTGTTGCTCGACTATCTCGAGCGCGGCTTCGCGCATGTCGAGATCCATGATCCGGCTCGCGAAGCGCCGTCGATCTGGCCACCGCGGCACGCCGACCTGCTGGTCGTGGTGCAGGGGTGTGGCGAGAACTGGCGCGCAGGCACCGTGCCGGTATTGCGGCTGGAGTCAATCGAGGCGCTCACTGCTCCCACGCAGCAGTACCTTGCCGACCAGCTGCCGCTTCCGGCCCGGCGGCGCGAGTTGATCGCGGCCTGTCTGCACCGTCTGCCGGGCGCCAGCGATATTGCGGAGCCGCTGGTGACGGCGAGCAATGGTGCGCGTCGCCGGTTCAATCTCTCCTGCCTGGTGGTCGAGGACAACGAGTTGAACCGGCGCATGATCGCCACGCGCCTGCGTGACTTCGGACTGCGGGTGGATGAGGCAGCGAGCGGAAGCGCGGCGCTGGAGTGTTTGTCCGTGAGCCTGCCCGATCTGTTGCTGCTCGATGTGCATATGCCGGAGATGGATGGCATCACGCTCGCACTGAAGGTGCGCGAACAATTTCCCGGGTTGCCGGTCTACGCCCTGACCGCCAACGTGATCGGCAACGAGGAGCAGGCGTTGCGCGCGGCTGGCGTGCGCGAGGTGCTCTACAAACCGGTCGATGAAGAGCGCTTGCTGGCGGTGCTCGCGCAGCACGAGGCGCAGTTGCGGGGGGAGTTTGAAATCCTCGAACACAGGGGTATCAGACGCGAGGAAATCGTGGCCGAGTTTGACAGGCTGTGCGCACGGCTGGGGGGCGCGCTCGCACGCGACGACACTGCTGCGGCGCTGGACGCAGCGCATCAGTTGCTCGGTGCGGCGCGTATGTTCAGCAGCGGCAGCCTGCAGGCGCTTTGTCTGCGGATCGAGACGCGGTTGCGTGAAGGTGAACCGGTAGCGGAACAATTCGCGGCTTTGGGCGCGGCGCTCGAAGTTGGCGCGTGCCGGGGCTGATGCTCGGTTGGCGCTCTTCGTGCCGCGTCAGCGCACGAACACCATGCACAGGATCATCCGGCAAGGTCGATAAATCTGATACAAATCATGATATTCATTGCTGATTTTTGTATCATCAGCGCGACTTCGGGATCGGGAGGCGCGGGAATTCCCCCCCGCCTGACGGTGGAAGTCGCGTCCATTTCGTTGGGAAATCACATGACAGGGGGTGGCAGGTGAGCGAGGAAGAGTCGGCGACGTCCTGGCTGCGCGGGGGTCGGTGTGTCGAGCACGTGGTGCGCTGCCTTGCAGCTTGCTGCGTTCGCGACGAATGACAACAAGTCGAAATCCATTGCATGTCACAGCTAGCTGAAACGGGCACCTGGTCGAAACCGGTTGCCAACGACTTGGCTCCGGAAAACCGGCAGTCATCGCGCCCGATGATGGGGAACGAAGCCATTGCCCGCGGAGCCTGGGAAGCGGGAGTGAAAATCGCCGCTGCCTATCCGGGAACGCCAAGCACGGAAATCCTCGAGAACCTGGCCAGATACCCGGCCTCGGACCTGCATGCGCAATGGTCCACCAATGAAAAAGTCGCCTTGGATGTTGCCATCGGGGGTTCCTTTGCCGGGGTGCGCTCCATGACCGCGATGAAACACGTGGGTCTGAACGTCGCTTCCGATTCGTTGATGTCGCAGACCTATATCGGCGTGAACGGCGCATTGGTGCTGGTGGTATGTGACGACCCGGGCATCCACAGCTCGCAAAACGAGCAGGACACGCGCTGTTTCGGACAGTTGGCAATGGTGCCCGTGCTGGAACCGTCCGACGCGCAGGAGGCGCTCGATTTCACCAGGCTGGCCTTCGATCTCAGCGAGCGCTTCGATAGCCCGGTGATCGTCAGGAGCACCACGCGCCTGTCCCATACCCGTAGTCTCGTCCGTACCGGCGAGCGACGCGAGCATGCCGGCAAGGGATTTCTCGAACTGCCAGGCAAGAACGTGATGATTCCCGGTCATGCGCGGATACGCCATCGGGCACTCCTGGAGCGCGAACGGCAATTACAGGATTATTTTGAAACTTCCGAATTGATTCGATGGGAGCCGGGCAGCGCGGAAATCGGTGTGGTCACGCTGAGCACCGCCTACACCTATGTGAAGGAAGTCCTGCCGGAGGCCAGCGTATTGAAGCTGGGTGTCTCTTACCCCTTGCCCGAAGCCAGGATTCGCGAGTTTTGCGCCTCGGTAAAACGCGTCATCGTCGTCGAGGAACTCGAGCCGGTGATCGAGAACCAGCTGAAGGTGATGGGGCTGGCGGTGGAAGGGAAGACCTTGTTCCCGCGCGCAGGCGAGTTTTCGATCGAAGTGGTGCTGGACGGTTGCGAGGCGGGCGGATTGTTGCCGCCGAGGCCAAAACCGGAATTGATCGAGATGGCAGCGATGACGCGTCCGCCCCTGTTGTGCGCGGGATGTCCACACACCACGGCCTTCATGGCGCTACGGGCGCTCGACTCACGCGTTTCAGGCGATATCGGCTGCTACACCCTGGCGGCGGTGGAGCCCTTGAAGGCGATCGATACCTCGGTGGCGATGGGTTCGAGTATCGCTAACGCGACGGGTATCGCGCTTTCGGGTACCGAAACACGTCCGGTCGTGGCCACGATCGGCGACTCGACCTTTTTGCACGCCGGCATTCCGCCGTTGATCAATGCCGTTTACAACAACGCCAATATCACCGTTGTGCTGCTGGACAATCATATTACCGCGATGACCGGGGGACAGGATCACCCTGGAACCGGCAGGAACCTGCGTGGCGAGCCGACACATAAAGTCGATTACGAGGCGCTGATCAAGGCTATCGGGGTCAAGTGGCTAAGGAAGATCGACGCCTACAACATGGGCAGCGTCTATCAATCCTTGCGCGAATCGACCCAATACAAGGGCGTGTCGGTGATCATCCTGGATCGACCCTGCGTGCTGGACCCCGTGAAGCTGAAGGGACCTGCGTTCCAGGTAAAGGCCGAAAACTGTACCGGTTGCCAGGCCTGCATGAACCTGGGCTGCCCCGCGATATCGTGGAGCGATGAAATGTACGAGGGCCACCACAAGGTCAAGATCGATGAAGCCGCCTGCATCGGCTGCAGTCTTTGCGCCCAGGTGGGTTCCACCAACTGTATTCAACCGGCGGATGCCGGGCAGTTGCAATGAGCGACCTGGGCCAGACCCAATTGCTGGGCTCGCAACCGACGGCGGATCCGCGGCTGGTGAAAGTGCCGGTCAACGTGCTGGTGGTGGGAGTCGGTGGCCAGGGCGTGATCATGATTTCGAAGGTGCTGGCCACGTTGTGCCAGCAGCAGGGATTCCAGGTCAAGCAGAGTGAAGTCCATGGCATGGCCAAGCGGGGCGGCTCGGTATTCAGCCATGTCCGTTTTGGCGAGCAGGTGTACTCGCCGACCATTCCCCAGGGACAAGCGGATGTGCTGGTTGCACTCGAGTGGGCCGAGGGTCTGCGCTGGTTGCCGTATCTGAAACCCGGGACCGGTATTTTCATCGCGGACACGCAACAGATCGTGCCGCCTTTCGCCTGTCGGGACCGCAAACACGGTGCACGCAGTGGCTACGCAAAGGAATCGGTAGCCGATATTTCGGAACTGATCAGCAATTGCTTCGCCGCGGATGCCGGAAAAATGGCCACCGAACTGGGCAATGCCAAGGCGGCAAATACCCTGCTGCTGGGCATGTTGTCGACGGCGCTGGATTTTCCGGCGGATGCCTGGCGGGAGGTGATTGCGCGGTTCGTGCCGCCACGCACGGTCGATACCAACATGGAGGCCTTTTCTCGTGGCAGGGACTGGGTCGAACGTTATGACCCGGCGGCGCTCGATGGTGGCAAAGGAAGCGCCAGG
>MTKY01053572.1_pt1 | contig 18177 bp, 20 predicted proteins | sample 1042731 | NCBI WGS metagenome assembly MTKY01 (sample SAMN06212206, study PRJNA360538) | anaerobic digester metagenome | biome: Wastewater treatment plant; material: sludge; isolation source: anaerobic digester fed with sludge from wastewater treatment plant | place: Denmark: WWTP Soeholt ... | reverse complement strand
CCCGATCTGGCACCTGCTGACCGTCGCCACCCTGATCGGAACGGGTGTTCCGTGGCAAGTTCGGGGCTTTCTCCCTGCGGGCGCCGCAGACGAGGATCGAGACGCCGAACAACATGACCCGTGGCACGCCTGGACGGAACGACGCACTCTGCTGATCGGCCTGTTCGTACTGTGCATGGCCTTCTCCGAAGGCACCGGCAACGACTGGCTCGGCGTCGCGGCGATCGACGGATACGGCGCCAGCGCCGCGCTGGGCTCCTTCGCGTACGTGGCATTCGTCGTCGCGATGACTACCGGCCGTTGGTTCGGTCCCCGCGTTCTCGACCGCTACGGACGCGTCACCGTGCTCCGCGCCAGCGCGCTGTGCGCCCTCGTCGGCGTCGTCATCGTCGTCCACGGACCCAGCCTCGCGACCGCGATCGTCGGAGTTCTGCTGTGGGGCCTCGGCTCTGCCCTCGGGTTCCCCACCGGCATCAGCGCAGCCGCCGACGATCCCGCACGATCAGCCGGCCGCGTCAGCACTGTCGCCACGATTGGCTATGCCGCGTTCCTCGCCGGACCATCGCTCATCGGCACGGTCGGCAACCACACCGGCGTGCTCCGCGCCCTCACCATCACCGCCGCAGTCCTCGCCCTCGGCGCAGGCCTCGCGTCAGCCACTCGGCCTCTGCAATCCGCGATCCCGGCCGACGCAGCAACTGTTCCGCCGACTCCCTGAGTGCCTGCATCTACGGCACCGCCACGCCCGAGAAGCACGGTGATGTGAGTCGGGCTACGCCCAGCATCGCCGACGCCGACTTCGCTGTATCGCCAACGCGGCTCCTCCAGGAACCAGATCCCGCAACACCGCGTGCAGCTGGTTGGTCACGCGAACCTGTTGTGCAGCAAGGTTCGCGCGGCGTTCCTCGAGCATCGCGAACACTGTCGTGTGGTCCTCGCCGGACGCGGTCCGATGAATGACAGACACAAGCTGGCGCACGGATAGCCGGGCCCGTCAGCGAGGGCGCTGCCCGTCAGCGTGAACGGTCGAGGGAAGTCACGGTCGAACTCGGGGGCGAGGCGGCGGCGATGCGAGTGCGTGTTCGACTCGCGAGAGAGCGGCTTCGAGGTCGGAGCTGTCGGCGTTGCCGAAACCGATGACGGCGCCGTCGTGGTCGGGTGTCTTCGCCCACGTGTCGCGGTAGCTGCCGAGACGGATGCCGTGTGGCTCGAGGCGGGCTGCGAGTTCCTCCTCGGTGATGTTGTGAAGGCGGACGGTGAGGTGCAGGCCGGCGTGGTCTGTGGCGCAGGGCGTGAGGTGACCGGCCGTGCTCATGCGCGCTACCCAGTCGGCGACCAGTTGGTGACGTTTGGCGTAGATCTTGCGGCTCCGTCGCAGGTGACGGTCGAGGTCGCCGGTGGTGATGAGGTGGTGGATTGCTCGCTGCAGCAGTTCGGGCGGCTGGACGTCGCTTGCGGCGCGGAGTGCTGCGGCGTGGCGGGCCAGCTCGACTGGGAACACCGCGTACCCGAGCCTGAGCGACGGTGCGAGGGTCTTCGAGAACGTCGCGACATACACGACGCGACCCGTGGTGTCGAGCAGATGAAGCGGCTCGAGCGGCCGGTCTGTGTGGCGGTACTCGGAGTCGTAGTCGTCTTCGATGATCGCCTGATGGTGGCGGTCCGCGTACGAGAGCAGCGCTCGACGTCGGGCGATGGTGAGGGTCGCGCCCGTGGGTGATTGATGCGACGGCGTGGTGTAGATGAGGCGGGCGCGAGCCGGGACGTGCTCGGGCTGCATGCCGTCGGCGTCCACGGGTACCAGCGCAACACGTCGGTCAAGCGACTCGATGAGACGTCGCACCGGCAGATAGCCGGGCTCCTCGACAGCGACTGTGTCTCCCGGGACTGTGAGCAGGCGGATCGTGAGATCGATTGCAGACTGCGCACCCGCCGTGACGACGATCTGATCCGGGTCGGCCACCACACCTCTCGTGCGGGAAGCCAGGCGTGCGAGGGTTCGGCGGAGTTCGGGCAGGCCGGCGTAGGCCCCGTATCCGGATGGCGGCTGGTGTGCTGCGGCGAGTACTGCGCGACGCCACGCCACGTGCGGGAAGAGTGCGAGGTCGGGTGTGCCGGACCGGAGGTCGAGCCCGGTTGGTTGGAACTCGGGGTCGGCCGTCTCAGGGAGGCCGGGTCGCGGTGCGAGTGCGGAGGAGCGGGTTCGGTCAGCTCGTGCCGGTCGGTGGGCGTCCGCCGTGGGCGCGACGAAGGTGCCGGCCGCGCCGCGGCCGATCACGTGGCCCTCAGCAGTGAGTCGTCCGTAGACGGTGGCGATCGTCTGGCGGGCGACGCCGAGCTCCTGGGCGAGTTGGCGCGAGGGCGGCATCTGTTCGCCGGCGCTGATGCGGCCGGAGGCGATGGCGGCGCGGATCTGGTCGTAGAGCGAGCGGGTGATGGCTCGCGGCTGCGTCGGGTCGATGAACAGATCCATCACTGTTCAGCGGCCGACCGCGGCGAGGTAGCGATCGATGGAGGCGTCGAGTGCGGCCCGTCCGCCACCGATGATGTCGAGGCCCCACGTGAAGCCGTAGATGTCGTCGATCGCCAGGTCGGCGAGCTGCGCCCGCGTGCGTTCGACGTGGTCGGGGTGGGCGGGAACGTAGTTCGGCACGGAGTACATGAAGGTGAGGTGGCGGCGATCGGCAGTCACGTGCAGTGTGTCACCGGCGAGGATCACGTTGCGGCCGTTCGGCGCGGCGGTCCAGTGCAGGAGAGTGCTGCCCGGGAAGTGGCCGGCGCAGCGGTGGAGGCACACTGTCGGGGACAGGCGGTGCTCGCTGCCGTCCCAGTGGAGGATGTTCGGCGACGGCCGCTGGATCCACTCAGCGTCTGCGGCGTGGAGCAGGATCGGCACGCCACCGAAGGCGTCCGACCACTCGACCATCGCCGAGTAGAAGTGCGGGTGCGAGATCGCGATGAGATCGATGCCACCGTACGCTTCGAGTGCCTCCACGGTCTCAGGCGTGACGAGGCTGGTGCAGTCCCACAGCACGTTGCCGACGTCGGTGCGCAGATGAAGTGCGCGCTGAGGGATCGCGAACGTCGGCGTGATGCCGATGCCGAGCAGGTCGCCGTCCCGCTCGGTCCGCACGCGGTGCGTCGTCGCAAGCACCTCGTGCGTGGTCCAGGCCTGGCCGGTCGGGGCCACGTACTGGCGGTCGTCGGTGCAGATTGGACAGTGGTCGGGTGGCTGCGGTCGGTCTGCCCACTGGGTGCCGCAGTTCGTGCATATCGGTCGCATAGTGGTCACCTATTCGAACGAGAGCGGCACGTTGCGTGAGCGCTGCAGCTCGACGAACCAACGGGAGGTGATCCATGCGAATGGGCAGACCGGTCGACGAACACGTCGACCACCGGGATGTGGCTCATCGCACACCAACCAGCATCGGTGCCGGCGTGACGCCGCTTGCAGCGCACCACTCGAGGTAGATGCGCCGCAATTCGGGCGTTCCCGTCGATGAGGTCACGTCACCCTCTGGGTCGAGAGTGTCCATCGGACCGTCGATCGAGATGTGAACGACACAGGGTTCGTCGCCGACCGCCATCCACGAGTCCACTGTGCCGGCCGGCTCGTAGACGTATGCTCCGGCCCGCACATCGACGTGCCCTGCGGGGTCGAGGAGCACCCTGGCCCCTGAGATCGTGAAGCTGTGCACGTCGCCGTGGTGCCGGTGCAGCCCCACCACAGTGCCGGGTTGAACCCGCAGGAGGAGCTGGCGTGGCCCTTCGTCGGGCATCGAGATGGGCTTGAAGGCCTGACCGGTCTCGAGTGGGATCCAGTCGAGCCCAGCAGTGTCCAGCACGGTTTCGTTGGTCGGCGATGAGGTCATGGCTGCCAGGGTGCTCCCTCGACTGGACCAACTAAAGGTCCAATTTGCCGAGAATTATATGGTCCAAGTGCCAGGGTGACATCGGTCAGCCCGATCTCCATGGCCGAACGCTCGCAGATTCAGTCGCTGGTGAACGCCCGTCGCTTGAGGTCCCCGTCGAGGAAGGTCGCCTCGGGGTCGAGCGTGCCGTGGGCGAGCAGATGCTCGGCGATCGCCACCATGGCACCCTGGGCGATGCTGGCCAACGACCCGCCCACCGACACGCGCCGCACGCCCCTCCCTCTCGCGGGGTGACATGCCCGCACGCTTCCAGTAGGACGCCGGCTCCGGTGATTGCAGCGGGAGGCTGAACCCGCCGGCTGCGCCCGACGACGTTCGATTGTCAGCCGCGTCGAGCACGCTCGATGGCGGCGATGTCGATCTTGCCCATCGTCATCATGGCCTCGAACACTCGCTTGGACACGGCGGGGTCAGGGTCGGCCATGGCCTCGCTCAGCGCGCGCGGCGTGATCTGCCACGACACGCCCCACTTGTCCTTGCACCAGCCGCAGGCGCTCTCCTGGCCACCGTTGCTGACGATCGCGTTCCAGAGCCGGTCGGTCTCGTCTTGATCGTCGGTGGCGATCTGGAACGAGAACGCCTCGCTCTGCTGGAAGGCGGTGCCGCCGTTGAGCCCAAGGCACGGGACGCCGACCACCGTGAACTCCACGGTGAGCACGTCGCCCTCCTTGCCGTCGGGGAAGTCGCTCGGTGCCGTCGCGATGGCACCGACCGAGCTGTCGGGGAAGGTGTCGGCGTAGAACCGGGCGGCATCGACGGCCTCACGGTCGAACCACAGACAGATGGTGTTCTTCGGGGACATCGGTGGCACCTCAGGACGTCGAATCGGGCGACTGGACGACAGCGATGTGGTTGCCATCTGGGTCGCGCATCATGAACAACAGCGGAGCGCCAGGAGTCTGCATCGGTTCGGGATCGAGATCGAGGTCACCGATCGCACTGAGTCGGCGGTGCTCGGCGATCACGTCGGGCGTCTCGACGCCGATGCTGCCACCGCCGGGCGCGCCGCCCATGGGCTCGTTGAGAGCCAGGCGGGCGTGCGATCCGGCCGGGGCGACTTCGACCCACCGGTACTCGCCGTTTGGTCCGAACCGGGTGTCGGCGCGCAGTTCGAACCCGAGCTTCTGCGTGTAGAAGGCGATGGCTGCGTCCTGATTCGCGACAGCAAACATCGCGACAGTGATGTCGTTCATGGTTCCCCAACTCTCCGTTCGTGGCCAGCGAACGAATGCTACGACACCTCGGCGGCGCCGATGCCCGGACGTCTGCGATGGTCGGATGTCCGATGCTCCGTCGGAGACGTCGGGCTCACGGGTGGCAGGCTGTCCCAATGACCACCCCCCTCGGCACCACTGGCATCTGGAGCGGGCAGCTCCGCTACGGCGATCAGACCGAGGCGGCCCGACATGCCGCCGAACTCGAGCAACTCGGCTACCACACGCTGTGGATCCCCGATGTGGGGGGCAACCTGTTCACAGCGCTGGGCAACCTGCTGGGCGCCACGTCCACGGTCACCATCGCCACCGGCATCTTGAACGTGTGGATGCACACGCCCGAGCAGGCGGCCACCGAACACGCGCGCCTCGTCGGCGAGCACGGCCCTCGCTTCATGTGCGGCCTCGGCATCAGCCACCAACCGCTCATCGATCACGTGAAGGAGCCCGGCGCCTACCAGAAGCCGGTGGCGCACATGACGGAGTACCTCGATGGCCTCGACGCGGCCTCCACGCCGCTGGCCTCCGGCGATCGGATGCTCGCGGCACTGGGGCCGCGCATGCTCGAACTGGCCGCCTCACGCACTGCCGGCACGCACCCATACCTGGTCACGCCTGAGCTCACGGCGGCCGCTCGGCAGGGCATCGGTACCGGCCTGGTGGCGAGCGAGCAGGGCGTCGTGCTGGAGACCGACCCCTCCACCGCACGATCCATCGCTCGGTTGCACCTGACGAGCTACCTCGGGCTGCCGAACTACGCCAACAACTGGAAGCGTCAGGGCTTCACCGACGACGACATCGCGAACGGTGGCAGCGACCGCCTCGTCGACGCGCTGGTGGTGTGGGGCGACGAAGCCGCCATCGCTCGCCGCATCCAAGCCCACCGCGACGCCGGCGCCGACCACGTGTGCGTGCAGGTGCTCACGGCGCACCCCGCCGAGTTCCCCATCGAGCAGTGGAGGGCGCTGGCCCCGGCCATCGTCTGACCTGCTGCGTCACCCGGGTCAGCCGCGGCGGGCGCGCTCAATGGTGGCGATGTCGGAGCGGGTGATCGCGTCGCCGTCGAAGAGTCTCCCGCTGCCGGCTGTGGAGCGCGCTTGTGGCGAGTCCATAGCGTCTGAGCGTCAGCTGCGACGCGGTCGGCGCCGGCGTGGATGATGTGGTGGCCGAAGGCTGTCGGCGCCAGTCAGCACGCGCAGCAGCCTCTTCGACCCGATCGCTCGGGCCGATTGGCCGACTGGCGTCAACGCGCCACGGTGGGTGCGTTGGTCGTTGGCGTGTTGCCGAGGTGTGGCGTGAGCGAGGCAGATGGTCATGTGGGCGTCCTCCTCCGGCGTGGGTTCGAACGGACGTTGATCGCTGGTGGCTCGATCGGTGTTGCGGCAGCAGTGGGCGTCGCCGATGAGGCGGGGCTCGGCTGGTGTTTGGCGACGAAGCGGGTGATGCCGCGCGTGTCGGAGAGCCCGGCGTCGTCGCGTAGGTCGTCCAGGGCGGCTCCGCTCTGGTGCTGCGAGGTGATGTAGAAGCGGCGGAGCTCGTTCGCTGTCACGCGTTCGTCGTTGTCGTAGCGGAGCTGGCGAAGCAGGTGATCGGCGCCGAACCTGCTGAGTCGTTGTGGTGTGCGGGTGCGGGCACGGTGGTCGCTGATGAACAGTGGTTGGTCGGTTCGTCGTCCGGCACAGCGGCGCAACGCGCGGGCGGTCGATTCGTCGAGGGTGACGCGCCGTGTCTTGCCGTTGCGGCGGATCGTCACCGACGTGCGTGGCGGCCGCCCGCTGATGTCGTCGACGTCGATCGCGAGCGCTTCGCCGAGCTTGATGCCATCTCGCACCAGCATCGCCACGAGCGCCTCGAGGCGCGGATCGAGCAATGCCGCCATCGCCAGACAGGCGTCGACCGCATCCGCCGACAACAGCGTTGTCCGCGAGGGATTCCCGGACAGCTCCACCGGCCGGTCGACGCCGTCGACCGGGTTGCTCGCAGCGTTGCCGGTGTGCACGGCGTATTGAAAGAACGACGACAACGACGACCACCGCCGGCGCATGGTCGCATCACTATCCCCGGCCGCCTGACGAGCGAGCCCGAACGCTGCCAGCGTGGCGGTGTCCGCCGCCAGCGGGACCGAGTGATGCTGAGCACACCAACGGCCGAACATGGCCAGATCGGTTCGGTACGCAGACCGCGTGTTGGCCGACTCGTGGCCTGCCAGCCAGGTGTCGACGAGCCTCGCCGACACCGCTGAGGTCGGAACAACTCTGCGCACTGCCATGCAGCACATGGTGCCAAGAACAACCCCGTGATGTCAACATAATGACTGCTGACGAGAGTGTTGACAGTCAACATAACCACAGGTATTATGTTGAGCGTTCCACCGGAACGACCAACTCGCCACAAGAAGGAGTGCACGACATGCTGATCCAGACCGACCCGTTCCGCGACCTCGACACGCTCTTCAGTCGTTTCGCCGGCCGCCAGACCAACACCGCAGGAACCGCCGGTGTCATGCCCATGGATGCGTTTCGTCGTGGCAGCGACGTGTGGGTCCACATCGACCTGCCCGGCGTGAAGGCCGACAGCCTCGACATCACCATCGAACGCAACCTCCTCACCATCTCGGCCGAACGCAACTGGCAGCGCCAAGACGGCGACCAGCCGTACTTCGCCGAGCGTTACCGCGGCAACTTCCGACGCCAGATCCAACTCGGTGACGGGCTCGATCTGCAGGCGCTCGAAGCCGACCTGCACGACGGTGTGCTGACGGTCCGCATCCCGGTCGCCGAGCAAGCCAAGCCGCGCAAGGTCCAGGTCGGGCACACCCAGAAGACCGCGCCGGACGCAATCGAAGCAACCACGGCCGACGCAACCTGAGCTCCTCCGAGCAACACGTCAATCGTCCAGTTGGTGAGTGCACGTGTTCACTCGTGAGTCACACGTGCAACCGAAAAGAGGATCTCCGTCCAACCCCGGCGATCTCGGGACCGAGCGAACCGGCCCGGACCTGCGAGGGTCCGGGTCGGTTGTTCCCGCCCTTCGACAAGTCACAGGGCGGCGAGCGCAGCGCGGACCTCGGAGACGAGTTGGTCGGGATCCGATGCGGCGCCTTCGGCCATGAGGGCGTCGGTCACGCTGGAACCGAGGCGCGTCGTCAGCGCGGCTCGCACGATGCCGATCGTGTCGATGTAGTTGTCCTGAAACGGCTCGGCACGCCCGAGTGCTCGCGCAGCGAGGTGCGACTCGCCGACCTCCTCGAGTACCTGACTTGCTGCCGTCAGCGTGCGGAACGTCTCGTATTCATCCAAACCGCTGTCGATCGCCGCGAACACCGACTCCAACAGGTGGCCGGCATGGGCGGCGTGTCCGAGCTTGCAGTGCGAGACGGCCAGGCGTCGAGTCTCGGCCGTGCGGCGGTTGGACTTGATACACAGGATCCGCAGGCTGGATGTACCAGGCGGGCGTCGAAGCGATCATGGGGTTCCGGCTGCTGGGCACCACGCTCGTGATCGACCCCTGCATCCTCCGCGCCTGGACGGGCAACGAGATCGACTTCCGATATCACTCGGCCAGGTACGAGATCGTCGTCGACAACCCGCAGGGAGTGAGTCGCGGCGTGGCATCGATCGAGCTCGACGGTCACGCGTTGGCCGGCAGGGGTACGACGATCCCCCTCGTCGACTACGGCGTGACGCACGCGGTGCGCGTCGTTCTCGGCCATCGTCCACGACGCAACCCTGATGCACCAGTACCCAATCCGCTGGCGGCGAGGGAACACGGCGCAGGACTTTCGGCGGTTGCAGCGAGTGGCCCGCGGCGCACAATGAGTGGCGAGACTGTTGTATTGCGTTCGGCGAGGTGACCGATGAGCGAACCACTGCCCCCACCGCAGAACCCAGACCCGACGTCGGTGGCCGACAACGTGCTCGACATCGGCGTGACGACGCTGACACCGGTCACGCCGGGCGCCGCACCGGCGACCGTCACCCTCCCCGACGGAACTCACCTCGTCCGCGACGGCAACGGCCAATGGGTCCCCGAACCAGCAGCCGGCGCGGAACCGGTCACGTCGACACTTCCCGACGGCACCGAGGTCATCCACACCAGTGACGGCGACTGGTTCGCGCCGACGGCGCCCACCGAGCCGCCGACCCTCGACCTGCCGCCGCCGATTGCCGAGCTACCGCCGCCGGCCGCGTACCCAGTGGGGAGTGCGCCACCCGCGCCAGCCGAACCCACATCTGCACCACCGGCGACCCGCACCATCTACGGGTTCAAGGGGCTGCTCGCCACGCTCGCCACACTGTCCACCGTCGCCATCATCGCGGTGGCCGTCACCCGCAGTGACGATCGAACGTTCATCGACAGCGCGGTACCGCCCACCTCGGCGACGATCACTCCGCCGGCTGTGCCCCCGGCGACCGTCCCCCTGGTGACGCTCCCGCCGGCGACGCTCCTCCCGGAGGAGGCCACGGTACCGTCGACGACCGTCACCGTCACCGTCGACGGCGGACCGGCGATCGCGCTGGTCCTGGCGGCGATCGACTTCTGTGTGGCGCAGAGCTCGTTCACGGCTGCCGAGGCGGCACAGGTGACCGGTGAGCTCAGCTACACGGCAGCACCCTCCGCGACAGCCGACGTGTGGATCGTGACCATCTCGAACGTTGCCGCTGGTCGCGATGGCGACTGGACGGTCGACGTCGCCACTGGCGCCATCGACCCAGTGTTGCCGTTCGGGCCGAACAGCATCTACTTCGACCTGCAGTGGTGCATGTTCACCGACGCGCTCGGACTGGGCTGACCAACCGAAGGGCTCACATCGCGCGAGGCGGGACGGACCCGGCCGGATGCCAGGCAGCAAGGGCTTCTCGCCCGGGCAGGCCGTGCTGAATCCTGCCGGAACGTGGCACGAAGGCGCCGCATCGCCACTTGACACACGGCAGAAGATGCTGACTCCCGGGCCTGTGCGTTGCCGTTGTCCACGGCCACACCTCGCCCGGCTGTCGGCGAACCCATCCTTCCGGCTTGACACCAGCACCTTGCTGTTGTTGGGTGACCGGGGGGAGCTGACAGAAGGAGGGCACATGACGTTCTTGCAGTTCATCGAGTTCCGGGGTGACAAGACCGAGTTCGATCGGTTGCTCGAGCGCTATCGCGAATTGATGGGGTCGGAGACGACGGCTCGCCGAACCTGGCTGCTGAGTGATCGCGATCAGCCCGGATCGTTGATCCAGATCGTCGAATTCGACTCCTACGACGACGCGATGAAGAACAGCGAACACCCGGGAACCCAGGCCTGGGCCGCCGAAGCCGCTCCGCTGCTGGCCAACGCTGTGTTCCGGAACCTCGATCTCGTCGAGACGTACGAGATCTCCTGACTCTGCCATGGGCTCGGAGTGGTGTCCGGCAGCGCCAGGCCGATGCTGCGTGTTGGCAGCTCGTCTCGTCCTTCCCGACGAAAGAGCCCAAAGGCACGAGCAGCGGAGCCCGGAGGCTCTAGGCGGGTTGTGGCAACCAACCGACGATCAAGTCACCAAACCACTTCTGCGTGGTTCGGGATTGGGGTCACCGATGCCCGCTGCTCTGGAGGTGATGTTGTGACCAGCACCGTTCGTAAGCCTCCGCCTTTCCTCTTGCCGGAGTTCTGCAAGGGCTGCGGGCGCTGCATTGCCGCGTGCACCAAGGAGTGCATCTCGCTCGGCACCGAGATCAACCCGTTGACCGGCTTGGTGCCGGTCGTGCTCGACCTGACGGAATGCAACCACTGTGAGCTGTGCGTCGAGGCCTGTCCCGAACCGTTCGGCCTGCGGCCCGAGGGTGAGGAGGAGGCGTTCGTCCTGCTCGATCCTGCCCATCTGAACGGCCCGCGGCCGTACGACGCGCCCACACCCGAGCCCGACCCCGATGTGACGATCGCCCTGCCGGAACGCGCTCCCCTCGTCGTGAAGGGCACGTATGCGGCGGCGGTGGGCGCCGTCCTGGCCGGATGCCGGCACGTCTTCGGCTACCCGATCACGCCGTCCACCGAGGGCGCCGAGCTGATGGCGAAGGTCCAGCCGGTGCTCGACGGGGTGTTCCTCCAAGCGGTCAGCGAGATCGCGACCGTCAACATGATGTACGGCGCGGGAGGGGCCGGCAAGCGGTGCATGACCTTCACCAGCTCGCCCGGCTTCAGCCTGATGCTGGAGGGGATCTCCTACATGATCGGCGCGGAGGTACCTGCCGTGTTCGTGAACATCATGCGAGGCGGGCCCGGGTTGGGGAACATCGGGCCCGCGCAGGCGGACATCAAGCTGGCCTGTCGCGGCCTCGGTCATGGCAACACGCACGCGATCGTCCTGGCGCCCGCCACGCCGCAGGAGATGCTCGACAGCGCGGTGCTGTCCTTCGAGCTGGCGTTCAAGTATCGCAACCCGGTGGTGATCCTCGGCGACGGCTATCTCGGTCAGATGACCGGCAAGGTGAGCCTTCCCGATCGCATGGTCGTGCCGGGAATCCCCGAGTGGGCTGTCTACGGCGACCACTCGCACCGCGGCAACCTGATCTGCTCGATCGAGCTCTCGGAGGTCGGCCTCGAGCGTCACAATCAGGCCCTCGACGAGAAGTACGCGCAGATGACGGCCGAGGAGCAGCGGGCCGATCTGCACCGCTGCGACGACGCCGACATCGTCCTGGTGGCGTGCAACACCCCGGCCCAGATGGCCAAGGGGGCGGTCAAGGAGCTGCGTGACAAGGGGCTGCGCGTCGGGCTGCTCCGCCCGATCACGCTGTGGCCGTTCCCGATCACGCCCTCCGCGGTGTCATCGGCCAGGCACGCCGCCTGGTCGTGGTCGAAGCCAGCGAAGGCCAGCTGGAGGACGAGCTGCGCCTGGCCCTCAGCCACGCCGAGGTGCACGCCCCACCGATCAGTCACGTGCGACGTCAGGGTGGCATCCTGCCCTCCCAAGCAGAGGTCGTCGAGCACGTGCTCGGCCTGGAAGGGGTGCAGTGATGCCGTCGTCGGTCTTCTACCACCAGTTCGAGCGCCACGATCACGCCACCGGACTCAAGGCGCACACCACCACCTACTGCCCCGGCTGTGGGCACGGACTCGTCCAGAAGTACCTGGCCGAGGCCATCGACGAACTCGGCGTACAGGACCGCACCGTGCTCGTGTCACCCGTCGGGTGCTCGGTGTTCTCCTACTACTACTTCGACGTCGGCAACACGCAGGCCGCGCATGGCCGGGCGCCGGCCGTGGGCATCGGCCACAAGACGGCCAACCCGGACTCGATCGTCATCTGCTACCAGGGCGACGGCGACCTGGCGTCGATCGGCCTGGCCGAGATCATCAGCGCAGCCCAGTTGGGCATGCCGATGACGATGATCTTCGTCAACAACGCCATCTTCGGGATGACCGGCGGCCAGATGGCGCCGACGACGCTCCTCGGACAGCTGACGACCACCACGCCCACCGGCCGCACCCCGTTCGCCGGGCAGCCGCTGAAGGTCGCGGAGATGATCGCCGGGCTCGACGGCCCCGTCTTCGTCGAACGGGTCGCGCTCTACGACAATCGCCGCCGCACGCACGCCAAGCGCGCCATCAAGAAGGCCCTCGAGCTCCAGGTCGACGGCACCGGTTTCGCGCTGATCGAAGTGCTCGCCGAGTGCCCGATCCATCTCAAGCTCGAACCGGAAGCCGCCGAGGCCTGGGTGCGCGACAGCATGGAACCGGTCTTCCCGTTGGGGGTGAAGAAGGACGTCACCGACGGCGTCCGCTTCCCGCCGATCCCGCGGCCGAGCTTCGATCCAGAACGAACGCTGGCCGCGCTGGGCACGACGACCGACCGTGCCGAGCACTTCGCGCCCGCCTTCCCGTCGCACCTCGATCCGGAAGACGTCAGCCTCAAGCTGGCAGGCGCCGGCGGGGACGGTGCACAAACGGCGGCGATGCTCATCACCCGCGCCGCCATCAACGAGGGCTTCGACTCGACCCACATCCCGAGCTACGGACCGGAATCGCGTGGCGGTACGTCGTATGCCGACGTGCACGTTGCGATGAAGGAGGTGCTCTCCCCGGCGGCCCCGTATCCCCACGTGCTGGTGGCGTTCAACGCTCCCAGCCTCGCCAAGTTCGGCCCCACCGTGCGTCCGGGCGGCATCATCATCTACGACAGCTCGGTGATCGACGCGATCCCGCACACGCTGGCCGCCGGGATCCGCTTCGTCGGCGTGCCGTTCGCTGAGGTGGCCAAGGAACTCGGCTCGGTGCAGGTGAAGAACGTGGTGGCCCTCGGCGCCCTCCAAGGCGTGACGCAGATCTTCCCCAAGGCGACGTTCCTCGCTGCGATACATGGTGCGCTCAGTGGCAAACGAGCCTTGGTCGACCTCAACGAGCAGGCCTTCGAGCTGGGCGCCAACCTGGCGGCCGAGCTCGCCGATCGATAGCCCGACCGCCTCGACTCACCATTGCCGGCGTCGATCAGTCGGCGACTTCGAGGATTCTGACGGGTAGATCTCGCGGCCCGCGGATCTGGCCGACGCTCCACCTGGTGTCGCCGGCGAGCTCGTAGCGGGGGAAGCGCTTGGTGAACTCCTCGATCGCGACCTTCAGCTCCAGGCGGGCCAGGTTGGAACCGAGGCACCGGTGGATGCCCAGCCCGAAGGCAGCGTGGCGGTTCTCCTGGCGGTCGACGATGAACGTGTCGGCGTCCTCGAACTGGTGTGGGTCGCGGTTCGCCGCGGGGAACGGCAGCAGCACCCAATCGTCCTTCTTCATCGGGCAGCCATGGAAGTCGTTGTCCTTCGCGACCATGCGCGCCATCGTGACCGGCGCGTACGAGCGCAGGAACTCCTCGAGCGCGAACGTCATCACGTCGGGGTCGTCGAGCAGGCGCTGGTGGTCCTCCGGGTGTTGGGCGAGGTGCCACAGCGACGAACCGATCGCCGACCATGTGGTGTCGATGCCCGCCACGAGCAACAGCACGATCATGCCGGCGGCGATCTCGTCATCGACCGGCGTGCCCTCGATCTCGACGTTGAGCAGGTAGCTCGTCAGGTCGTCGCGCGGGTTCTCACGGTGCTCGGCGATCTGGGTGAGGATGTACTTGCCCAAGTCGTCCATGCCGTCGCGGCTGCCTGGCTCCTCAGCGATGCGCTCCAGCACGTCGTGCACGAACTTGCGGAACAGTTCCTCGTCCTGCTCGGGGAAGCCGAGCATGCGCCCGATGACGTTGACCGGGATGTGCTGCGCGTATTGCACGGCGGCATCGATGATGCTCTCGCCAGGTGTGATCTCGCCCATGTCATCGAGCAGGCGCTGGCACAGCAGGCGGATCTCCGGCTCCCACGGCTCGATCTTCTTCGGCGCGAACGCGGGCAGCAGCAGACGGCGGGCCATGTTGTGGAACGGCGGGTCGCTGGTGATCGGCGGCGCGCCACCGATGGGCGCGGGCAGCGACAGGTCGCCGGGCCGGCCGACCGACACGACGACGGCGCGGCTGGTGAAGTTCTCCGTGTCGTAGGCGATCTCGTTGACAGTGTCGTGCGTGATCGGCACCCACATGCCGCCGTACCGATCGGAGTGGGCGACCGGGCAGCCCGACTCGCGCAGCTGCTTCCACACCGCCGGTGCGTTGGGGTTGTAGGCCGGGTCGGCATGGTCGAAGTCGGTGGCGAAGTCGCCGACCGGGCCGTAGTCGTCGGCGTTGTACGGCACGCGCTGCCACACATGCGTGCCCTCGGGGCTGTCGCCGAAGATCGGCTCGACGTACTCGAACGGCTCTGGGCTGGTGGTGGTCTCATCGACGCTCATGGTCGGGTCTCCTCGACGATCTTGATCGCGTACTCGGGGCAGTTGGCGGCGGCCAGACGGGCCTTGCCGTGCAGTTCCTCGGGCAACTCGCCCTCGACCAGCAGCACGGCCTGGCCGAAGTCGTCGACGTCGAACAGTTCGGGCGCCAACGCGTAGCAGCGGTTGTGGCCTTGGCACTTCTCGGAATCGAGATGGACTCGCATGACCCGAATCTACGCGGCCAGGGCAGGGTCGGCCACTGCCGGAGCAGCTCGCTGGTTGTGTCGTCGATCACTGCGCTCAGGTGCTGCACCGCAGGGCGTCTCCTCGTGGCTCGGGCCGACGGGCGTGGACGGCGACCTCTTCGGGCAGGTCTACAGTTTCGCGACACCGGATTCCGGACGACGAGCACGGGGGAAGCGATGGGTTTGCGAGACCGGATCAAGTCGACCGTCTCGACGCTCTCGAGCGGCCCCAGCCCAGAGGCGCTGGCGAGGCTGACGCCCGAGCAGCGAGCGAAGTACGACGCCAAGATGGCCCAAGTCGCGGCGGTGCAGGGAGAGGCAGCCCAGGCAAAAGCGGAGGTGGATGCGGAGCACAGGGAGCGAGTCGCTCGGCGTCCGCTGCACGGCCCCGCCGGCGAGTGGGTGTACGGGTCGTCCGCGGTCGTCGGCCTGACCCCCGAGCAGATCGCCACGATGACGCCCGCAGAGATGGGGGCCTGGACGGCTTCACAGTCGAAGGCTCAGCTCAAGGATCTCGTCACCAATCCATTCGGTCGCACGAAGCCGCCGGCCGCCCCGATGGCGCCGGCCACCGTTGCCTCCACGACGGTGCGCGACCGTCTCGAGCAGGCTGCCGTCGAGCGTGCGGCTCGCGACGCAGCGCGCCAGCCGTACCTCGCCGAGCATCGCCCGCCCGTGGTGTTCTCGCGCCTCGCAACCCGCGGGAAGACGCAGATCGAGGAAGTAGCGACCTACCTCGCCTCCAGTGGGTTGGTCGCCAGGCCCGATCTCGTCTACGGCCTGTACCGGGTTCCCGACCGGATCAGCCCAGCCCTCGGCGGGTCAGAGAACGGTCGCGTCGTCGAGTGGGACGTGGTGCATGCCGCCCCGGTCCCGCTTGCACCATCGTCGATGCCGGTGATGGCCACGTTCTTCGACGGTCAAGAGCGCGTGGTCCACCGCCGCGTCGGCCAACCATCGGTGGTCGACGAGGATCTCGGCGTGGCAGCCCTTGCTGCCACGGGCGTCGGGCCCGAGCGCACGCTGGGCATCGCGCGGCACCTCATCGTGCGTCGCTACTCGCAGGGCGAGGACGGGTCGACCGACCTGCTCAGCCATGTGACCGGCATGTACGTGTTCCGGCCCGGCGGTCCCGGCGTCGATGCGATGCAGCAGATCCCTCGCCCGATCGATGTGCCCCACGGTGGCCCCGCCGGGGTGCACGTCGAGGCCCTGAACTGGGGCGCCGTGGCGCGTGCCGTGCATCCACAGCCTCATCACGCGTACACGATCCCCTCGCCCTTCCCGTACTTGCCGAGCACCCCGCAGGAACTCATCCGCATGTACCTCGAGGTGGTCGGCGTGCGTCCGGCCGACTGCTACGCGACCTCGGTGACCCAAGACGGTGTGAGCGCGCTCGAAAGCCAAGAGTGGCTCGCTGGTGGGCTCATCGAATGGTCGACGGCCGGTGAGTCGTTGCCCTGCGCCGACGGGAAGGACCGTCGACGGTTTGCCAGCGGCCGACTGGTGATGCTCGCCTACCGAGACCGACCCGACTACGAGGTCGGTCGCCAACGGTGGGAGGCCTACCAAACCGACGTGCTGCAAGCATCGCTGGAGAACGGCACCGACGTCCGCGCCCCGGTGGAAGCGCCGTTGCTCGACGGAATTCCCGGCGGTCTTCGCCAACTCGTCAAGGCCGCCCAGAAGGTCGACCGCATCTTCGCCACCGACGCGGCCCACGAGGACCTGAAGCGCCTCGTCCAACACCGCTACTGCTCTCCGCCCGTCGAGTGACGCGCCTCATCCGGTGAGCAATCCCGACGTTTCACCGGTCGGCTTCGCGGCGACTGATCACCCGCACTCGCCACTCGAACGACGACGCGGGGTGTGGTGGCTGTTGGCCGGCGGCTTGCTCGTCGCGGGTGGGCTCGCCGGTGTGGTGCTCTTCGTCTGGCAGGTGGTGGCGCCCGGTTCCGATCCCACGGACGATGCAGTTGCCGGCGGCCAGGTGGCCGGTCTGTCGGCCCCGCCGACCCCCGCTGCCATGTTCACCGTGGAGGCCGCCGGCACGTACACGGTGTGGATCGACACTGGTGGAACCATCAACAGCAGCACGCGAGACGCAATCGTCGCCGCCGCGAACTGTGCGGCGACGTTCTCCGACGGCGTCACGAAGTCCTTTCGCGGCGCCGTGCAAGGGTCGAGCGTCGTGGCCGGCGACCTCGCCACGGTGGGTACCTTCGACGCACCCGCAGGGCCGGCCGCGGTGGTCTGCCGTTCGGAGCGCTTCGGCCCCCGAGCCGTGCTCGACCAACTCGAGAAGGAGCGCCGGTTCTTCGTCACCTCCGGGCCACCCGACAGCGACTGGGTCCCGTTCGTCGCGCTGTTCGCCGGGCTGCCTGCGCTGATCCTCGGTGCGATGGCCCTAGGCCGGGGCTGGGTTGGCTCGCTCCGGCGACGTCGACCGAGTTGATCGCGGCGGCGAGCCCGTCGGCCGGCCGTTGAACATCATCGTGTCGCGAGCGACGCTGCCGGCGTGAAGGGCGGTTCAGCTGAACCGGTGCGCTGCCCTTGCATCCATGCGGTGCGCCACGGGTCGTGCCATGGGGTGTGTGAGAACAGGGTGGTCAGGGTCCAGTCGAGATCGAGGTGGTCGCCCTGCCACTTGCAACGGCCATCGGCAGCATCGCGCTCGAATGCACGAACAGCGTCGGCGTCGCCCTCGACTGCTGTGGGCGCCGGCGGAATCACCCGCCCGTTGGGAAGGGTGAACCGCACCGAGCCATCCGCGAGCCGTTCGGCCTGCCAGCCGCCTTCGTGCAAGCGATGGTGGTGGTAGGCGCACACCAGTAGCAGGTTGCCGAGCTGGTTGGTTCCGCCACGTCCGCGATGGTGGAGGTGATGGATCTCCTTGCGCGCTCGATGACTGCAGCCCGGCACCTGGCAGGTGCGGTCGCGCAGCTGGACGAGCCGCCGCAACCTGCCGCGGATGACGCTGCTGCGGGCCGACACGCCGACCACCTCGCCGCCGCCGCCGGTGC
>MTKY01051498.1_pt1 | contig 18330 bp, 19 predicted proteins | sample 1042731 | NCBI WGS metagenome assembly MTKY01 (sample SAMN06212206, study PRJNA360538) | anaerobic digester metagenome | biome: Wastewater treatment plant; material: sludge; isolation source: anaerobic digester fed with sludge from wastewater treatment plant | place: Denmark: WWTP Soeholt ... | reverse complement strand
CGGCGCTGGCGCGCCCGACGATCGACGCGGCTTACGCAGCGCTGGGGCTGTGCCGCTAAAATCCTGACCGGGCTTGCTTATCGGCGGCGGCACCCGATATCCTGCTATGGAACCATGGTGCGATAAACCGGGTTCAACCAAGGTTAAGCCGTTGCGGCTTAGTCTATTATATGAGGGCGCGATCTTTGTGCGCCGACGAATTCACGGAGCCACCATGATGAGCAAGTTCAACCTTCGCCACCTGGGCCTTGCCGCCATGACCGGCGCAGCGCTGGCGCTCGCCGGTTGCGCGACGCCGTTCAAGGCCGATGTCGCCCGCTTTCAGACGCAGCTTCCGACGCCGCAAGGCCAGAGCTTTGTCGTCGAGGCGAACAACCCGGCGCTCGCGGGCGGGATCGAGTTCAGCCAATATGCCAGTCTGGTGGCGGGCGAACTCACCCGCTACGGCTATCGTCCCGCAGCGCCCGGCGAAAGCGCCGATCTAGTCGTCCGCATGGACTATGGCGTCGACAAGGGACGCGAGCGCGTCGTGTCGAGCCCCGGCTTTGGCGACCCTTGGTATGGTGGCTATGGCGGCTATTATGGCCGCGGTTTCTATCGTCCGGTGATCGTCAGCGGCCGCGGCGGGCGCCGCTATGTCTATGGCTATCGCGACCCGTTCCTGTGGGGCGGTTTCGGTCCCGGCTGGGGCGGCACCGACGTCAGCAGCTACACCGTCTATACCAGCGGGCTGAACCTGCAGATCAACCGCGCCGGCGACGGATCGCGCCTGTTCGAAGGCCATGCCGAGGCGCAGTCGCGCGACAATAATTTGCAAACGATCGTCCCTAATCTGGTCGAAGCGATGTTCACCGGCTTCCCCGGCAATTCTGGCGAGCGGGTAAGGATTACGGTGGCACCTCCTGAAAAGGGGTGAGCTGCTCGGAACCAAACAAAAGGCCCACCTTTCGAATGAAAGGCGGGCCTTTTTCGTTGGCGGCGGCAAATGATTGCTTGCGACCAGAAGTTGCCGTTGATCCCCCCTGTGGCGAAGCCATGGGGAGTGAAGCGCTGACGGGTGGCTTTTGCACACCCGTCGCTGCCTCCCACCCCCCCAAAGCCGACATCTGCGCAAAAAGGACAGATCAGGCCGTTTTCACCCCTTCGGCGCCGGGGTCTTCGGCTTGAACCGGCACAAGTCAACCACTGGGCAGCGCCAGCATTCGGGCGTCCGCGCCTTGCAGACGTAGCGACCGTGGAGGATCAGCCAGTGGTGGGCGCCGACGCGGAACGGAGCGGGAGTGCCTTTTTCCAGCGCCTTTTCGACCGCGAGCACGGTCTTGCCGGGCGCGAGACCGGTGCGGTTGCCGACGCGGAAGATGTGGGTGTCGACCGCAAAGGTTTCGGCGCCGAAGGCGCAGTTCATGACCACGTTGGCGGTCTTGCGCCCGACCCCCGGCAATGCGACGAGCGTCTCGCGGTCGGCAGGGACTTCGCCGCCAAAATCGCGGACGAGAATTTCGGAGAGCGCGATGACATTCTTCGCCTTGCCGTTGAACAGCCCGATCGTCTTGATATGGTCTTTCAGACCCTCTTCGCCCAAATCGACCATCTGCTGCGGGGTCGTCACCTTGGCAAACAGCCGCCGCGTCGCCTTGTTCACCCCGACGTCGGTCGCCTGCGCCGACAGGACGACGGCAACGAGCAATTGATAGGTGTTACCGAACTGAAGCTCGGTTTCGGGACTCGGGTTCAGTTCAGCGAGCCGCCGGTAGAATTCGAAAATATCGGCCTTTTTCATTTCGACGGATGCGCCGCTTTCCAATTCATAGCGGCGCGCACGCGCCGTTCGACCGAGGGATGCGAATAGAAGATGAACTCCTCGACTGCGTTCGGACGCGGGCTGCGATATTCGGCGGTCTTGACCAGCGCGCTCGCCAGCGCATCGGGCAGGTTCGCCGTGCGGAGGGAATAGGCGTCGGCCTCGGTCTCACCCGTGCGGACGAGAAAATTCTGCACCGGCAAGGCCGCAACGGCGAACATCGACAGCAGAAGCATCATCACCGGGAAACCGCGCGGATCGTCGATCGTCGCGCTACTGCCGAACAGGCGCGCCAGCCGCGGGAAAAGCCGGTCGGCGAGGAAAAACAGCGCCATCGCAAGCAACGCGAAGACGATTATCATGCGCCAGATATGGCCGAGTACATAATGCCCGATCTCGTGCCCCGTCACCGCTTTCACCTCGTCGAGCGACGCGCCCTTCAGCGCGACGTCCGAAATCGCGATACGTGCCGAATGGCCGATGCCCGACACATTGGCGGTGAAATTGTTCGACTGGCGCGAGCCGTCGAACATATAGATACGGTCGGACGCGATGCCCGCTTCCTTCGCCTCGACGAGGAGCGCGTCACGCACCGGGCCCGCGGGCACGGGCTTATAGTCGTTGAATAGCGGCTCGATCAGGATCGGCGAGACGAGCAGTACTGCCGTGATGGCCAGTGCGGCGAGCCCTCCCGACCAGATCCACCAGCGCTTTCCGGCCCGACGGATCAGCGCATAGATGCCGAGGAAGAACAACCCACCGAGCAGCGCCATCAGCAGCAGCGAGATCGCATATTGGCCGAGATAGTCGCCGATCGGTTGGCTGGTGCGAGTATAGGCCGTCTCGCGCCACCAGCCAGTGTAGATATCCCACGGCAGCGTCAGCAGCGCCGAGAGCAACAGGAAGGCGGCGCATATCAGAAAGGTGCGGAGCGCCCAGCCGCGGCGTTCGAGCCGGACGGCCAGCCGGTCGAGAATCCCGAACCGGACGAAGACGACGGTGACGATCGCCGATACGACCACGCCCCACAGCAACAGCCATTCGCTGCCCCGCGTATAATCGGCCGCCTTGGCCAGCGCTTCGGGGCCGAGGGCATCGATATAGGCGGCGGTTGCTGCGGCGGGGTCGAAAGCCATGGTCATCTCCCTAACTGTCTTATATTTATAATACAGACAGTCCCGTCCGGCGCAAGCGCGCTTACGACAGCCCCAGCACCTGCGGCATGGTGTAGCGGCCCGGCACCTGCCCGGTCAGCCACAGCGCCGCGCGGACGGCGCCGCGCGCGAAGATCATGCGGTCTTCGGCGCGATGCGACAGGGTGATCATTTCTTCCGGTCCGGCAAAGATCACGTCGTGATCGCCCGCGACGGTGCCGCCGCGCACGGAGGCGAAACCGATGTTACCGTGCCCGCGCGCGCCCGTGACGCCGTCGCGGCCGCGTTCGGAGAAGGTGGCGAGGTCGATGCCGCGGCCTTCGGCGGCGGCCTGCCCGAGCAGCAACGCGGTACCGCTGGGCGCGTCGACCTTCATTCGGTGGTGCATTTCGACCACTTCGATATCCCAGTCGGCGTCAAGCCGTGCCGCGGCCTCGCGCACCAGATGCGCGAGCAGGGTGACGCCGAGCGAGGTATTGCCGGTTTGCAGCACCGCGATGTCACGCGCGGCGTCGTCGATCAGATAGTGATGGCGTTCCTCGAGCCCGGTGGTGCCAATGACGATGGGAGTTTTTGCGGCGACGCAGGCGTCGAGGGTCGCCTCGAGCGCGGCGGGGGAGGAAAAATCGACGAGGACATCGCTTTCGCTGGCAAGTTTGAGGATGTTGCCGCCCTTGTCGGCGCCGCGATGCTGCTGCCCCGCCTCAGATATGGCGGCGGCCAGTGCGACGCCCATGCGTCCTTCGCTGCCGATAATGCCGATGCTGATCATGACCCTAAATCCCCGTTCGGCCTGAGCTTGTCGAAGCGCCGTACTTGTTCTGTCACCGCCATAAGAGGAAGGATGGTCCTTCGACAAGCTTAGGACGAACGGAAGACAGGTCAGCTCCATCCCTACGAAGAGAGTCAGCAATGGAGGGTTTCAAGAATGGGTGTCTCGACTTCGCTCGATGCGAACGGATAGAAAGGGGGGATGAAGGATATTCACAACATCGTCATCCTGACTGGCGCCGGGGTGTCAGCCGAAAGCGGCATCGACACCTTTCGCGACGGCGGCGGATTGTGGGAACAGCACCGCGTCGAGGACGTCGCGACCCCCGAAGCGTTCGCACGCGACCCCGATCTGGTGCTGCGCTTTTACGACATGCGGCGCGAGGCAATTCAGACCAAGGTGCCGAATGCCGCGCATGCGGCGCTGGCGCGGCTCGATGCGGCATGGCCCGGCGAACTGCTGATCGTGACGCAGAACGTCGATGACCTGCACGAGCGCGCCGGCGCGCGGCGGTTGATCCATATGCATGGCGAGCATCTCAACGCCTGGTGCACAGCGTGCGATGCGCGCCTGCGATGGAGCGGGCCGCTGCTCGATCGTCCGGTCTGTCCGGTATGCGGTGCGGCAAGAGCGCTGCGCCCCGACATCGTGTGGTTCGGCGAAATGCCGTACCGGATGGACGAGATATACACGGCGCTGAACCGCGCCGACCTGTTCGTGTCGATCGGGACGTCGGGCGCGGTTTATCCTGCCGCGGGGTTTGTCCGAGAAGCGCGCCAGTCGGGGGCGCGGACGCTGGAGCTAAATATGGAGCCGAGCCAAGGGTCGCACTGGTTCGGCGAGGCGCGACATGGTCCTGCCGGGGTGCTGGTGCCGGAATGGGTGGGGGAGGTTTTGAGTTCCTAAACCTAACGCCGCGCCGCGAAAAAATCCTTGAGCAGCCCGCCCGCCTCCCCCGCGCCGATCCCGTCGTAAACCTCGGGCCGGTGGTGCACCGTCGGTTGCGTGAAGACGCGTGGGCCGTGGATGACGGCACCGCCCTTCGGATCGTCAGCGCCGTAGTAAAGCCGCGCGATGCGGGCGTGGGCAATCGCGCCGGCGCACATCGCGCAGGGTTCGAGCGTCACATAAAGATCGCAGCCATCGAGGCGTTCATTGCCGAGCCTTGCCGCGGCGGCGCGAATCGCGACGATTTCAGCGTGGGCGGTGGGATCGTGCGATTCGCGGGGGGCGTTATGACCCTCGCCGATAATCGCGCCGTCCTTGACGACGACCGCGCCGACCGGCACTTCGCCCCGGTCCGCCGCGGTTTTGGCGAGGTCGAGCGCGCGGCGCATCGGGTCGGGGAGCGGAAAGTGCGGCATCGCTTTTCCCGCTAGTCGCTTGACGAATCTGCAGCAAGCCGATAAGCGCGCGCCTTTCCCGGCTCACTCCGGTCCTATGTTCCCCGTTTTTCGGGAAGCGTCCGGACGCCGAACCGAAATTTTTGTACGAGGACAAACATAATGTCGCGCATCTGCGAACTGACCGGCAAGGGTCGTATGGTCGGCAACAACGTCAGCCACGCCAACAACAAGACCAAGCGCACCTTTCTGCCCAATCTGCAGAATGTGACTTTGCTGTCGGACGCGCTCGGCAAGGGCGTCAAGATGCGCGTGTCGACCCACGGTCTGCGCACCGTCGAGCATAATGGCGGCCTCGACAACTGGCTGCTGAAGGCCGGCGACGATCAGCTGTCCGATTCGGCGCGCAAGGTGAAGAAGGAAGTCGCAAAGAAGTTGGCCGAAAAGGCCGCCTGAGCGCTTTTGCATCGCTGACAGCAATCAGGCCGCCGGTTTCCGCGCGGCCTTTTTGCTGGCTGTGGCCTTTTTGGGCGGCAGGTCCGTCAACTCGAACTGGAGCAGCAGGCTGCGCTGCCATGTGTTGAAATTATGGTCGGCGACGAGCCAGAGCCAGGTCCGCCCCTGCTCGACCGAAATCGCGGCGCCTTCGTAGTTTTCGGCGAGGGCGCGGGGCACGGTTCCGATCGTCCGCGAGCGCAATATGGTGTTTGGCCTGACCTCGTCCGGGTCGGCGACCGAGAGGTTCGTCGTGAACACCGGATTCCAGCCTACTTTGCGATGCACGATGAGAATCCGGCCATCGGGAAGCGGCGCGGCATCGCTGACCGCGCCCTTGTCCTGCGAATCATAAAAGAAGCGCGTCGGCGGTGCGGACAGGGCACCCGGGTATCCCGCGAGCATCACGCCACGATTGCGGCGCGGATCGTCGCGGCCACCCTCGGCCAGGATGATGATTCGCCCATCGGCGAGCCTTGCCATCGCCTCTGGCCCGCGACCCTTTGGCCAGTCGCGCAGGACGACAGGGGCATGGCGAGCCTCAAGGCGGGTCAGGGCATCGTCGAAGCGCCAGAGCTGGTTGATGCGTTCCAGACCGACCCACGCTGTCCCCTGCGCGCGATCGACAAACAGCGATTCGCTGTCGAGCATCGATTTGCGGTCGGGCCAGCCCGGCGGCGCCGGCAAGGGCGCAACGTGAAAAGCGGACAGCCGGCCATCGTGATCGAAGGCGAGCCGCGTAGCATAGCCATTATCGCCGATCAGCAGGAACCGGTCGGGAGCGATTCGTGCAATCCCTGACAAACCGCCGAAGCGGCTGTGCGGGCTGACGAGGTTCCAGCCGCGCACGAAGCGCAGCGTGCCGCTCGTCTGCGGCGCCAAGACCAGCGGGCGCGCGCTGGCGCCCTGAGTCCAGTCGTCGATCGGGAAGCGCTGCACCGTCCCCGGCACCGGGCCGAGCGCGACAAAGATCAGGGCGGCGAAAAACAGGCGGCGCATCGGCGCGGGTTAGGGCGGCGCCGCGCGAAAGGGAAGCGTGGCGGGGCGCGAAGCTGAACGCCAGCCAACAAGCGCGTTCAGGGTTCACTCAATGCGGATCGCTCATAACCCCTTCATCGACCACCGCCCAGACGGGCAGCCCCAAGGGGCCAAACGACGAAAGAAGGAGAACGACGATGAAAAAGATGGTGACCCTCTCGATCGCCGCCCTGATGTCCACTGCGACGCTGGGCATGGCGGCTCCTGCTGCGGCACAGAACGGCTATTACGACCGCGACGGCTATTCGAGCTATAATGTGGGCTATGACCGCGACGACCGCCGTTACGATCGCCGTTACGATCGCCGCGCCGACCGCCGTGATTATCGCCAGGACCGTCGCTATAACCAGCAGCGGTACAACCAGCGCAATTATCGCCAGTGCGACAACGGCACCGGCGGAACGATCATCGGCGCAATCGCCGGTGGCCTCGCCGGCCATGAAATCGCCGGCCGCGGTGACCGCGCCGTCGGCACGATCATCGGTGGCGCAGTCGGCGCAATCGCCGGCCGCGCGATCGACAAGGGGAATGACGGCTGCCGTTAAGGGCAGTCCCGACCTCCAATAAGTTGCAGTCCCCCCTCATGCCCCGCCCGGCCACCGCCGGGCGGGGTTTTCTTTATGCCGCGCGCCCCACACGGGAGACGGGGTTGCCTAAAAGACCGGCAAAGCCTAGGTTCTGGCCCAAGTGCACATCCGCGATTGGCGGATGCGTGAGAGAGACAGGTAATACTAGCCATGCGGCAAATGGCAGCGCCATCAGGGCGACCGCCGCGGCCCGGGCCGACGGCAAAGGCGCGAACCAAGGCGGAACCCGCCACGCGTCCAACGAATTTCGTGCGGCCGCGCAGCTATGCCGCGATCGACCTTGGCACCAACAACTGCCGGTTGCTGATCGCCCGCCCGCAGGATGGCGAACTGGTCGTGATCGACGCCTTTTCGCGCATTGTCCGGCTGGGCGAGGGTCTGCACGGCAGCGGCCGGATCAGCGATGCGGCGATGGACCGCACTGTCGCAGCGCTGGCGATCTGCGCCGACAAGCTGCGCCGCCGCCATGTGTCGCTGTCGCGCGCGGTGGCGACCGAAGCGTGCCGCCGCGCCGCCAATGGCGTCGAACTCGCCGAGCGCGTGCGGCGCGAGACCGGTATCGTGCTCGACATCATCTCCGCCGCCGAAGAAGCGCGACTCGCGGTGCTCGGCTGCCACAATCTGATGGAGCCCGGCGAAGGCCCCGCTCTTATTTTCGACATCGGCGGCGGTTCGACCGAGCTGATGCACGTCGACGTGTCGGACCATGATGTGACGATCCGCGACTGGATCAGCGTGCCGTGGGGCGTCGTGTCGCTGACCGAACATGCGCCGCTGCCCGAAGACAGCCTTGCGGGACGTCAGGCGGCCTATACGCATATGCGCGAAGTGACGCGCGATGCCTTTGCTGCCTTTGCCGGACGCGCCGAACAGTTCGCCGGCCAGAAGCTGCGTCTGCTCGGCACCAGCGGTACGGTGACGACGCTGGCCAGCGTGTTCCTGAACCTGCCCCGATACGACCGCCGCGCGGTCGACGGGCTGGTCGTGCCGAGCGATGCGATGCGCGACATCAGCCGCCGCCTGGCCGACGCCAGCATCGCCGACCGCGCCGAGATTGCATGCATCGGCCGCGAGCGCGCCGATCTGGTCGTCGCGGGCTGCGCGATTCTGGAAAGCATCATCGACCTGTGGCCCGCGGCGCGCGTCGGGGTCGCCGACCGCGGCATTCGCGAGGGCATTTTGCGCACCCTGGCGATGCAGGGCCGCGACATCCCCGTCACCCGCCGCGAGTATCGTAAATGAGCGCGGCGAGCGGGAAAGGCGGCGGTAGCGGCCGCGGTGGCCTGCACGTGCGGGTCAAGACCGCGAAGAAGCGGAGCGTGTCGTCGACGCGCTGGCTGCAACGCCAGCTCAACGATCCCTATGTCCGCCGTGCGCAGGCCGAAGGTTATCGATCGCGCGCCGCATACAAGTTGCTCGAGCTCGACGACAAGTTCGGCTTCATCAAAAAGGCGCGCGCGGTCGTCGATCTGGGTATCACGCCGGGCGGCTGGTCGCAGGTCGTACGCAAGAATAATCCGCGCGCGCGCGTCGCGGGCATCGACCTGCTGGCATGCGAGCCGATCGAAGGCGTGGCGATCCTCGAGATGGATTTTATGGACGATACCGCGCCCGATGCACTGATTGAAGCGCTGGGCAGCGCCCCCGATCTGGTGATTTCGGACATGGCGGCGAACACCGTCGGCCATCAGCAGACCGACCATCTGCGCACGATCGGCCTTGCCGAAACTGCCGCCGATTTTGCGGTGCAGACGCTGCAACCCGGCGGCGCCTTTGTCGCCAAAGTGTTTGCCGGCGGCGCCGACCACACGCTGCTAACGCTGCTCAAGAAACATTTCACCACGGTCAAGCACGCCAAGCCGCCGGCGAGCCGCAAGGGGTCGCCCGAGCTCTATGTGATCGCGCAGGGGTTCAAGGGGCGTAGCAACGGCGGCGAACAGGACCGCTGAGCACGCCTTGTTCCAAGTTCATTGCCGGGCCATTTAATCGCGCATACATAAGGTGATGACTACCGTATCTTCCGGGATCCGGTGGGGTCGCACATCATTTCCCAAGGACAGTCCATGACGCATCGGTCGCGCAAATCCATCGCCCTGCTCACCCTTTCGGCCTTTGCGCTGGCGTCGTGCGGGGGCGGGGGCGGTTCGAGCACGGGCGGCAATGGCGGGCCGGTGACCGTCACTCCGACCCCGTCGCCCACCCCAACTGCGGGCTGCGGCCTCGCCGCGCGGCAGGGTTTTGCGAAGGCGGTGATCGACGAGTGGTATCTGTTCCCCAACGACGTCGCGAGTGGAGTCAATCCGGCGAGTTTCAGCAGCGTCGATGCCTATATTGACGCGCTGGTCGCGCCGGCACGCGCGCTCGGCAAGGACCGGTACTTCACCTACCTCACCTCGATTGCCGAGGAGAATGCGTTTTTCGCGAGCGGGTCGAGCGCGGGGTTCGGCATCCGCCTGACCTATGACGCCGCAGCAAGCCAGGTCGTCATCGCCGAAGCCTATGAAGGCGCTCCTGCGATTGCGGCAGGAATCGACCGCAGCACCCGCATCCTCGCGATCGGCACCACCGCCAGCAATATGCGCACGATCGCCGCGATCGTCGCCGCCGAAGGCACCCAGGGGATCACCAATGCGCTCGGACCCAGCGACCCCGGTGTGACCCGCATCTTGCGCATTCAGGATAGCGCCGGCACCCGCGACGTCACCGTCAGCAAAGCCGATTATTCGCTCGACCCGATTTCGGACCGCTACGGCGCCAAGATCATCACCGAGGGCGGCCGAAATTACGGTTACCTCAACCTGCGCAGCTTCATCTCGTCGGCGAACCCGCAGCTGCGCGCGGCATTCCTGAACTTCCGCAATCAGGGGGTGACCGATGTGATCATCGATTTCCGCTATAATGGCGGCGGGCTGGTTTCGACCGCCGAATTGATGGGCGATCTGATGGGCGAGGGTCGCAGCGGCGCAGTGTTTTCGCAGACCGTGTTTCGCGCGTCGAAATCGGTGGAAAATGACCAGCATCGCTTTGCCCCGACCGCCGAATCGATCGCGCCGACGCGCATCGCCTTTATCGGCACCAGCTCGACCGCATCGGCGAGCGAGCTGGTGATCAATTCGATGCTGCCTTATCTGGGCACCAACATGACGCTGGTCGGCAGCAACACTTATGGCAAACCGGTTGGCCAGATCGCGCTCGACAAGGCCGAATGCGACGACCGGATGCGCGTCGTCGCCTTTGCGACCGCCAATTCGACCGGCGCGGGCGATTATTACGATGGCCTGGCGCCGAAGATTGCCAACAGCTGCGCCGCGGGCGACGATCTGAGCCTGCCGCTGGGCGACGCGCGCGAGGCGTCGGTGCGCGCGGCGATCGACTTTCTCGCCAACGGCAGCTGTACGACGCGGATCGCCGAAGCCAGCGTCGGTCCGGCGGCGCAGCGTAGCAATAGTCGCGTGCTCGCCGAACCCGAAATGCTGGTTCCCGACCGCCCGACCGCGGCGCAGCGCGAGCTGCCGGGGCTGTTCTGACCGGCGCGCTCCGGCGGGAGCGCCGCGCATGCCCGCGTTGATGCTGCAGGGCACCGGGTCCGACGTCGGCAAGTCGGTGCTGGTCGCTGGGCTGTGCCGCGCCTTTACCAACCGCGGGCTGACGGTTCGCCCGTTCAAGCCGCAGAATATGTCAAATAACGCCGCGGTGACGATCGACGGCGGCGAGATCGGGCGGGCGCAGGCGTTGCAGGCGATCGCATGCCGCACCCCGCCGCACAGCGACATGAACCCGGTGCTGCTGAAGCCGCAGGCCGATCGCACCTCGCAGCTGATCGTCCACGGCCGGGTGCGCGGGACGCTGGGCAGCGGCAATTTCCGCGAAGCGCGCGGCGCATTGTTGACCGAAGTGATGCAAAGCTATCACCGACTGTCGGCACAGTGCGACATCGTCATGGTCGAGGGGGCGGGATCGCCCGCCGAGATCAACCTGCGCGCGGGCGACATCGCCAATATGGGTTTTGCGCGCCCCGCAAATGTCCCTGTCATACTGGTCGGTGACATCGACCGCGGCGGTGTGATCGCGGCGATCGTCGGCACCCGCGCTGTCATCGATCCCGAAGACGCGGCAATGATCCGCGGGTTCCTGATCAACAAGTTTCGCGGCGATCCGGCGCTGTTCGACGACGGGTATCGCGAGATTGAAGAACGCAGCGGCTGGCCGGGCTTTGGGGTCATCCCGTGGCTGCATGCCGCGGCGCGGCTGCCAAGCGAGGATGCGGTAATCCTTGAACGCCCTGCCGACCCGCGCGAGGGGCGCCGGATGATCGCCTGCCCGATCCTGCCGCGCATTTCCAATTTCGATGATCTCGATCCGTTCAAGCTCGAACCCGGGGTCGAGCTGGTGATGGTGCCGCCGGGGCAACCGATCCCCGCCGAGGCGGCGATCATCGTGCTGCCGGGGTCGAAGGCGACGATTGCCGATCTGGGCGCGTTGCGCGCCCAGGGCTGGGACATCGACATATTGGCCCACCATCGGCGCGGCGGGATGATCGTCGGGCTGTGCGGCGGTTATCAGATGCTCGGCCGCCGGGTCGCCGACCCGCTGGGGATCGAGGGGGTAGCGGATGACGTCGAGGGGCTCGGACTCCTCAACGTCGAAACGACACTTTCGCTCGTCAAGACGCTGCGTCCGGTCAGCGGATCGGCGCTTGGCGCGGCCCTTGCAGGCTATGAGATGCACATGGGCGAAACGCGCGGTCCCGGCACGGCGCGGCCCTTTGCAACACTGACCGATGGCGCCAGCGATGGTGCGATCAGCGGTGACGGCCGCGTGATCGGCTCGTACCTCCACGGCCTATTCGCCTCGGCCGAGCTGCGCCGTGCGGTGCTGGCGCGCCTCGGGGTGGCGGGTAGCGGGCGCGACTATGTCGCCGATATCGACGCGGCGCTCGACGCCATTGCGGCCGAACTCGAGGTCCACGTCGACCTCGATGCGCTGCTCGCGATCGCCGGGGTGGGGTAACGGGTCGGGCCGAGCGACGCCAGCTTGCTCTCGATGTCCTCTGATTCCCCGCAATCTCGGGCTTGGCGAAGGGTGCATCATGCGTCTATGGCAGCGCATTGGCCGGGAATCGCCCGACCGAAACCAGGAGAGAATTTATGAATCACGCCGAACTGTCGGACGCCGTCGCCGCGTCGCTGGACCTCAGCAAAGCCGACGGACGCAAGGCCGTCGATGCCGTCTTCGCCGCAATCGGTGATGCCGCCGCCAAGGGCGACGAAGTTTCGGTCAACGGCTTTGGCAAGTTCAAGGTCAAGGCGACCCCCGCCCGCGAAGGCCGCAATCCTTCGACCGGCGCGACGATCCAGATCAAGGCCGCCAAGAAGCTGACCTTTGGTCCGGCCAAGGCCGTCAAGGATCGCCTGAACGGCTGATTATCCTGCGCAGGGTTTCGCCGGTGCGCCGGCGGAACCCTCGCACCTTTATTGCGGCGTCAGCGCCGCCGCGGCTTTGGTGGGCAATTTCTGCAGCGCGATATCGCCGACATAGTCGTTCGCCGCCGCGGTCTTCAGATGCGCTTCGAGCAGGTCGAAAATCACCGGATCCTTGTTCATGGCGAATTTGCGCGCGAACAGGTCGGGGCTGAGCGTCAGGCGCAGCGCATCGGCGGCACCGAAAACCCGGGGGCACAGCTGGTTCTTGCCATAGGGTATCCAATCGACCGTTCGCAGATCGTCATTGATCACCTCGCCCTGATTGAGGCTGTTCATTATCAGCGTCTGAAAAAAACCCTCGTCAGGTATGAAGCTGCGCCGATAAAAGGCCTTGAAACGCTCGGCGGTCGGGTGATGGACCGCAAACTGGCAGAAGCTGCGGGACACCGCCTTCCACTGGGTACCGATGAAGGGCGTCGCACCTTTCAGGAAGGGGCGCGGCACACCGGTCCGGAACATCCGCCCCAGTGCCTCGACCCACACGTGGTTGACGCGGTTTAACGTGTCGGGGCGGGCCGTTCGCTGGTCGCGCGCGCGGATAAACTGGCGGCGCGGGTTCGCACGCAGGAAGTCGCGGATATATGTCTGTGACTTGAGCGGAAAATCCTGGCCGCTGAGATTGATGTAATGCGTCCAGCTGCTGCTCATCGCGAGCAGTTTCGCCATGCCGCGGAGTTCGGCATCGACGAGACTGTAGCCGCCCCACAGCGCCTTTTTCGATTCGATGATCGCGGCGCCCTGATAGGGTTTGAGGAATTCGGCGATGTCGGCGGCGAATTTCGCGCCCGACCCCTTGTCGACATGGATCACATAGCAGTTGCCGGGCGCGTAAATGGCGCGGAACATCCGTTTGAACTGTTCGGGAAAGCGGTGAAGGAGGATGAAATAGCCGATCATTCGGGCATGCCTTTCGGACCGCCCAACCGGTCTGTCAGCCCACCGGATGCGCGATCATTTTCCTGTCCCGGAAAACCCAACCAAAGCCAATTTGATCGATAGGAGACAATGCCCGACAGATGGCCCGCCGCGTTACGGCGCGGCGTGGTCCAGTGACATCGCTTCCATATGGGGGGTGGCGGCAGTTTTGTAAGACCGCGGGCGGCCTGACTGCGGCGGTTATGCGCTCAGTCGATGCTGATCGGGTTCCGCCACCATGCCGGCGATGAAGACATGCACCGCGTCGGCATCGATCGGGCGACTGAGCAGATAGCCCTGAATCTGGTGGCAGCCCTCCTGCCGCAGAATTTCGGCCTGGGCCTCGTCCTCAACTCCTTCGGCGAGCGTTTCCATGCCCAGCGCGTCGGCGAGCGTCGTGATCGCCCGGATGACGGCATTGGCGTTGCCGCCCTGCGCTAGGTCGCGCACGAAACTCTGGTCGATCTTGAGTTTGTCGAAGGGGAAGGAGCGCAGATAGCTCAGCGAGGAATAGCCGGTGCCGAAATCGTCGAGCGCAATGCGAACGCCGAGCGCGCGCAGACTGTGGAGCGTTTCGAGCGTCTTTTCGACATTGGCGATAAAGATGCTTTCGGTGATTTCGAGTTCGAGCCGGTTCGCCGGCAGCCCCGACGACGCCAGCGCCGACAGGACGATGTTGGCCAGCCCCGGGGTCAAGAACTGCTTGGGCGAAATATTGACCGCGACCGACAACTCGCCGTCCCACGTCGCGGCCTGGCGGCACGCTTCGCGGATAACCCACTCGCCGATCTGGACGATCAGCCCGGTTTCCTCGGCCAGCGGGATGAAATCGACCGGGCTGATCATGCCCTGGTCGGGATGCGGCCAGCGGATCAGTGCCTCGAACGCCTTCAGCCGTTCTTCGTGCATGCTGTATAGCGGCTGGAAATAAAGCTCGAACCCGCCGTCGCGGATCGCGAGGCGCAGATCGAGTTCCATCTGGCGGCGGTGGCGCGCCTGCTCGTCGAGCGATTGTTCGAAGAAATGATGCGTCGCCTTGCCGTCGCGCTTGGCGCGATAGAGCGCAAGGTCGGCGTTCTTCATCAGCGTGATACCGTCGAGCCCGTCGTCGGGCGCGACCGCGATCCCCATGCTGGCCGAGGCGTCGGCCTGTTGCCCGTCGATCAGGATCGGGCGGTCGAAACAGCCCTGTAGTTTGTCGGCGAGCGCGGCAAGATTTTCGTTCGCCGGCAGGTCGCTGAACAGGATGGCGAATTCGTCGCCGCCGAGCCGGGCAACGATCGCATCACCGAGCACGCCCTGGAGATGCGCCGCGACATTTCGGAGCAGCGCGTCGCCCGCAGGATGGCCGAGTGTGTCGTTGACGACCTTGAAATCGTCGAGATCGACATAGACGACCATCAGCCGCGCTGCATCGCGGCGGCGAGCGAGCGCTTGGTCGAGTTGCTCGACGAACAATTTGCGATTGGGCAGGTTGGTCAGTCCGTCATGCAACGCGACATGCGTGATCTGGCGCTCGCGCTCGGCAATCGCCGCCACCATCACATTGAAGCTTGCGCCAAGGCGGCCGATTTCGTCGTCCGAGGTCACCGCGACCGCGGCATCCTTGCCTTCGCCGAGCCGCCGCGTCGCTTCGTCGAGCGCGCTCAGCGGGCGGGTGATCGTGCGCGCGATGCGCCAGCTGAGCACGATGACGAGGGTCAACCCCGCCACCGCGAGCGCGACGAGCAGCCATTGCAGCCCCGAATATTGGCCGAGCGCCTTGCTGAGCGAGTGGTCCAGCACAAGCCGCGGCAGAATGCCCTCCTGCAAGCTTGGCAAGGCGGTCACATGGTGGAGGATGCGATCGCGATCGCCGCTTTCGACGACCTGCCCCGAGCGCGCAGCGGCGAGCGCGGCGGGCAGCTGCGACGCCGGCACCACCCTCGCGTCGATATCGACCGCGGCGAGCTTGGCGAGGCCGCGCATTTCGGCGGCGTCGAGCGGCTGCGCTAGCACGAGCCAGCCGATCGTGTCGGGAACCTCGATCGGCGATGCTGCGGCCAGCGCCAGCTTGTCGCCTATCCGAATCATGCCATGGTCCCGCCCGCCGTCGAGCGCGTCCCACAGATCATCAGCTGTTGGCAACGCCGCGGTCGCCGATCCGGTCATCGTGCCGTCGAGCCCGACGACGAACGCCGCGTCGCTGCGCGAGCGCTCGCGCAGGCTGACCAGCGCACTTTCGATCGTTGCCTGATCACCGGTCGCGACGGCTTCGCGAAAACCGAAGTCGCGCGACAATATGTCGGCCGACCCGCGCATCTGCTGCGCGCGCAGATCGATGATCTCGTCGAACACGCGCGCATTGGCGGCCAGATCGCGCGAAGCGCTGTCTTCGCCGAAGCGCGCGATGCCGTTGCCCGCGAGCAGCAGGATCGCCGCGAGGATCGCCGTCGACAGCGCGGCGTAAGCAACAGCAATCCGCAGCTTGAGCGAGCGGAAGCGAAAACGCACCGGAAAGGCCGGGAGCGTCGTCATCGCAGTTTCAATGCAATCTTCTGGCTGTTCGACCCGGCACTGACCGTAAGCGCGCGCTTCAGCTCGCCCCCCGGGGTGCGTGCGCGCGCGTGCCAGACGGTCAGCTGATGCCCACCCGCCGCCATGCCTGACAGGCGGACGATGCCATTCTGGTCGGTCTTGCCCGCAAAGGGCGTGTCGACGACGCGAATATAGCCTCGCATCTGATCGTGGATGTTGCAACCGAGCGCCACGGTGCCAGCGATCGGAAAGGCTTGCGAGCGCGTCTGGTCGCGGCCGTACAGGTCGATTTCAAACCGCGCCGCTTTAGAGAAACTGTAAACGCTGTGACGAACGCTATCGAGATTGGGAAAGGCGACCGAACTGGCCCGGGCAACAATCAAAGTGCCCGGAACAAATGCGACGCTTTTCTGCGCCATCGCCGGTTTCCAGGCAAAGCGGATCGCGCCGCCGCGCCAACCGCCATTGGGCGCCAGTTCGACCACCGCATCGCGGACGGGCAAGCCGCGTTCGTCGACCACCTGCACCTGCACGGCGGCGGGCGCGGCGGCCCAGACGGCAGCCAGCGGCACGGCGAGCGCAAACGCCATCGAGAGGAGAAGTGGTCCCTTCACAGCGCCCGACTAGCCGCCAGAGCTTAACATTCCCTCAAATTATCAGAGGTATAGTTAACCCAATTTTTGCCCTTTGCTGCGATTGCAACATCATGGACCAATCTCTTTTTCGCTCGCTGGCGGCGCTTTCGCTCGCGCTGTTTTGCGTCACCGCTCCGGCCGCGGCGCAGGAGGCATCGCTGGTGGACGGTGCCAAATTGCTGCTCACCAACGGCGTAACAACGATCGAAGGAACCAGCGGCGGCGGGGTCGCCACCTGGTCGACGATTGCCGGGCGCGAAACCGATCGCGGTATCGGCCTGTCGGGACATGTCACGCTGATCGAACTGCCCGATTATGGCTGGCAGAGCCACGGCGTTGCGGTCGGGATCGCCAACCGCATTGAGCTCAGCTATGCGCGGCAGAATTTTGACACCCGCGATGTCGGCACCGCGCTTGGGCTTGGCCGCGGTTACACGTTGAATCAGGATGTTTTCGCCGCCAAGCTGCGCCTTGCGGGCGACGTGGTTTACGGCGAGCCGCTGCTGCCGCAGATCAGCCTCGGCGTCGAACACAAGCGCAATCGCGACGCCCCGGTCGCCCGCGCGGTCGGCGCGGCGCACGGCAGCGGCACCGACGTGACGCTGAGCGCGACCAAGCTGTTCCTCTCGCACAGCGTGCTGGTCAATGCGACCGCGCGGCTAACGAAGGCGAACCAGGCCGGGCTGCTCGGTTTTGGCAGCGAAGGCGGCGACCAGCACCGGCTCCAGTTCGAAGGATCGGTCGCCTATCAACTGTCGCGCCGCGCGGTGATCGGCGCCGAATATCGGACCAAGCCCGACAATCTGGCGATCGCGCGTGAGGAGGACTGGTGGGATCTGTTCGCCGCCTATGCGCTGACCGACCATCTGACCGTGACCGCCGCCTATGTCGATCTCGGTTCGATCGCCACCTTCGACCAGCAGCGCGGCGGTTTCCTCTCCGCCCAAATTGCCTTTTAAAAGGATCGCCCGATGTTCCTGCTCGCCGCTGCCCTGCTGATGCAACCTGCCACCGATCCGCCGGTCGATTGGGACAAAGAGTTCGGCGTCGAGGAAAAGGTCCGCGACCCGGTGACCGGCGAACTGCCCGTCGATTCCTATGTTCAGGCCAACGGCAATGCCGGCGCGGCGCCCTTTGCCGGCAGCGCGATGGCGACCGCGTTCGGCGGACAGGACGGTATCCGGCGCATCGCGAACCGCACCGTCGAATTGTCCGAAGCCGACCCGCGCCTTGCCGCAATCTTTCAAGCGCACGACATGGTACGGCTGAAACGCACGTTGTTCGAGCAATTCTGTTACATTTTGAACGCCGGATGCGATTACAGCGGCCGCGACATGGCCAGTTCGCACAAGGACATGGGGGTGCGGACGCGCGACATGAACGCGCTGGTCGAAAATCTGCAGGCCGCGATGCGCGAGGGAAAGATCGGCTTTGCGGCGCAAAACCGCTTCCTCGGCAAGCTCGCGCCGATGTCGGGCCACGTCATCACGCGCTAGACTGCGACATCGCGTACCCAAAAGGGCGCGCTCATTGTGAAAGTAGGGAAACTGGAGCGGGTGAAGGGAATCGAACCCTCGTCACTTGCTTGGG
>MTKY01051183.1_pt1 | contig 18356 bp, 18 predicted proteins | sample 1042731 | NCBI WGS metagenome assembly MTKY01 (sample SAMN06212206, study PRJNA360538) | anaerobic digester metagenome | biome: Wastewater treatment plant; material: sludge; isolation source: anaerobic digester fed with sludge from wastewater treatment plant | place: Denmark: WWTP Soeholt ... | reverse complement strand
CTCCCGTGGGTCCGCATTCATGCGGACATGGGCCAACGTGGGCCGCATTCATGCGGACATAGGGTGGATGCCATGGCCTGTCCGGATAAATCCGGACCCACGGGTCACCCGATGCGGCATCGGTCTAGAATAGGAACACGATTCGCCGACCGAGCCCTCAGGACTACCCCCCAATGCTGCTGTTCCGCCTGATACTGCTGTTCGCGGTCGCGTTCATCGCCTGGCGCCTCTACCGCATGGTGATGGCGCCACGCATGCGCGGGCCCGAGCAGCCGCCCTCGCTGCGCGGTGAAGTCATGGTGGAGTGCGCATTCTGTTCCGTGCATGTGCCGCGCGACCAGGCCATCGTCGAGGACTCGCGCTGGTTCTGCTGCGAGGACCACCGCCGCCAGCACACGCAAGGCAGCAGCGGGACCTGATCCGTGGCGACGAGCCTCCCCGTTACGCCCGACGGCGGCGATCCGCTGCTCAGGATCTACGCCTGGTACCGCTTCGCGCTTTCGATCCTGCTGCTGTTGAGCTATTTCGCATTCAGCGCCGGGCGCACCGAAACGGTATTCCTGCCCTTGCTGTACCTCGGCACCGCCATCCCCTACGCCGTGCTCAACCTCGCGGTGCTCGTCGGCGTGCTGGCCCGCCCGCGCCACCCGCGACCGCGCCACGTGTTCCTGATCCTGGTGCTGGACATCGCGGCACTGGTGCTGATCACGCACGCCAGCGGCGGAATCAACAGCGGTTTCGCGATCCTGCTGATGGTCACGGTGGCCGCGGCGGCGATCTTCGTGCCCGGGCAGATCGCCACGCTGGTCGCGGCGGTCGCCAGCCTCGCGGTGCTCGCGGACGCCACCGCGCTGGTGCTCACGCGCAACAACGAATTGTCCACGCTGCTGCCCGCCGGCCTGCTCGGCATGCTGCTCTTCATCAGTTCGCTGCTGGTGCAGCGGCTCGCGGCACGCCTGCGCCTCAGCCAGCAGCTGGCGACCCAGAAGGCCGCGGAAGTCGTCGAATTGCAGCAGCTCAACCAGCTGATCGTGCAGCGCATGCGCACCGGCATCATGTTCGTCGATGCACATGATCGCGTACGCATCGCCAACGAATCGGCCGCGCAGCTGCTCGGCATCGACCGCCACGAGATGGCAGAGGGCGGTGGCGTGCCGCTGCGCCTTCCGCGCGTGGTGCAGGATCTGCTCGAGCTTTGGCGCGCCAATGCGCAGCGCGCGCAAGCGCCGCTGCGCCTGCGCCAGAACGGACCGCTGGTGCAGCTGGCGTTCACGCGCCTGAAGGGACCCAGCGGCAACGGCACGCTGATCTTCGCCGAGGACTTCTCGCAGATCGCGCAGCAGGCGCAGCAGCTCAAGCTCGCCTCGCTGGGCCGCCTCACCGCGAGCATCGCGCACGAGATACGCAACCCGCTCGGTTCGATCAGCCACGCCGCGCAGCTGCTGCGCGAATCGCCGGCACTGCCGCGCGAGGATTCGCGCCTGGTCGAGATCGTGATCGGCAACGCCCGGCGCACCAACGACGTCATCGAGAGCGTGCTGACGCTCTCGCGCGGCCAGCAGCCCCGCCCCGAACTGATCGCGCTTGGCGACTGGCTGCGCGACTTCGCCGCCGAACTGGGCGCGCGCGACGGCGGGCAATTGGTGAGCGTGGAACTCGCCCCCGGCACGGAGCAATTGAACGTTCGCGCCGACCCCGTCCACCTGCGCCAGGTGCTGACCAATCTGTGCGAGAACGGCCTGCGCTACAGCCTGCGCGCAACCGGCACGGCGTCGCTGCGCCTGGCGGTCCACAGCGACACCATCACCGGCCTCACGCAACTCGACGTGATCGACCAGGGCCAGGGTGTACCCGAGGAGAACATCTCGAGGATATTCGAACCGTTCTTCACCACCGAGCACAGCGGCACGGGCCTCGGGCTGTACCTGGCACGCGAGCTCTGCGAGGCCAACCAGGTCCGGCTGGAATACCTGCGCGGACCCGCCACCGGGAGTTGCTTTCGCCTGAACTTCCCGCACCCGGAGCGGCGCGGCGCGACGGTGGTATCCGACTCCGCGAACAAGGCCCTGGCATCGGGAGAGAAGCAATGAGCAGTCCCGCAATCCTGATCATCGACGACGAGCCGGACATTCGCGAACTGCTCGCGATGACGGTGCGCCGCATGGGGCTCGATGCCTTCTGCGCCGAGAGCCTCGACGGTGCGCGCCGGATGCTGGAGAAGCGTCGCTTCGACTTCTGCCTGACCGACATGAAGCTGCCCGACGGTACCGGGCTGCAGCTGATCGAGCACGTGCAGCAGAACCACGAGGGCATGCCGGTGGCGGTGATCACGGCCTTTGGCAGCATCGAGCTCGCCATCGACTCGATGAAGGCGGGCGCCTTCGATTTCCTGACCAAGCCGATCGACCTCGAACGGCTGCGCAACCTGGTGAGCAACGCGCTGCGCCTGGGCGAGGCCACCGCGACCCTGCAGTGCCCGGAACAGGTGCAGCTGCTGGGCGACACCGAGCCCATGGTGCACCTGCGCCAGCAGATCGTGCGCCTCGCGCGCAGCCAGGCGCCGGTGTACATCACCGGCGAATCCGGTACCGGCAAGGAACTGGTGGCGCGGCTGATCCACGCCAACGGCGCGCGCGCCGCCGGACCCTTCGTGCCGGTCAACTGCGGCGCCATTCCCGGCGAACTGATGGAGAGCGAGTTCTTCGGCCACCGCAAGGGCAGCTTCACCGGCGCGGTCGCCGACAAGCAGGGCCTGTTCCAGGCCGCCAACGGCGGCACGCTGTTCCTGGACGAAGTGGCCGACCTGCCGCTGCCGATGCAGGTCAAGCTGCTGCGCGCGATCCAGGAAAAGGCCGTGCGCGCGGTGGGAACCGAACAGGAGATCCGCGTCGACGTGCGCATCCTGAGTGCCACCCACAAGAATCTCGGCGAGGAGGTCGAGCAGGGCCTGTTCCGCCGCGACCTGTTCTACCGCATCAACGTGATCGAACTGCGCGTGCCCAGCCTGCGCGAACGGGCGGCCGACATCGCGCTGATTGCCGAGGCCTGCATCCGGCGCCTGGCCGAGGAATACAACACCGCCGCGCCGCGCCTGCACGAGGACGCGCTGCAGGCGCTGCTCGCCTACGCCTTCCCGGGCAACGTGCGCGAACTGGAGAACATCCTCGAACGCGCATTCACGCTCTGCGACGGCAACGTGATCCGCGCGCCGGACCTGCGCCTTCCCGGCGCGAACCCGGTGGCGCACAGCCACGCCGCCTCCGAACCCGCAGCCGAGCTGGACGCCCTGGCAGAGTTACCCAACGTGCCGCTGGAGGAATACCTCGAAGGCATCGAACGGCGCGCGATCATGCGCGCGCTGGAACTGGAGCGCTGGAACCGCACCGCCGCCGCCAAGCGCCTGGGCATGACGTTCCGCTCGCTGCGCTACCGCCTGAAGAAGCTCGGCATCGACTGATCCGTGGATCGCCATTCATGCTGACACCTGACCCCCCGTAGGTCGGCATTCATGCCGAAATGTGCTCCACCGAGCGGCATCGGCCGATCCCCAACGCGCTTGGAGGCGGCATGCAAAAAACTATTGTCCGAGCTTATTGAACCCACCCCACAAGGAAGAAATGGGCGCAGCCCACAGGCTCTGTCCAAGCGGCAAGGTTTCCGTGCCGTCGTACAGGATCACACCCAGTTTGAATTGATTCCCCGCAACGCTGGCCAGGCGCTTGAGTCCACGCAAGTCACTTTCTTTTACCGTCGCAGAGGCCTTCACTTCCACCCCGACCAGATGACCCGCTGCGTTCTCGATGACGAAATCCACCTCGTTTTGATCGTGATCACGGTAATAGAGCAGCTGGTGATCACCCTCCGCCGTCGTCGTGTGCTTGAGCAGTTCACCAAAGACGAATGTCTCCAGCACGTTGCCAAATCGACCCCGATCCCCCACGGCAACCGCGCGCGTCACATCCGCCAGCGTCGACAGCAAGCCGGAATCGAGGAAATGCACTTTCGGCGTCTTGACCACTCGGTTCAGCCGATTGCGCGCCCAAACCTCGATGCGCCGCAGCAAATACATCTGCTCGAAGACGCCGATATAACGCGCGGCGGTCTTGTGGTCGAGGCCAACTTGCCCACCGAGCTGGGAGTAGTTGCACATCTGGCCGGAGACTTGCGCCAAAGCGCGCAAGAAGCGAGGCAACTCGTCAAGCTTGTCGATAGCCGCCACATCACGCACATCACGCTGGATGATGGCGTCGATGTACTGCCTTGCCCACGCCGTCCTGCGGCGGGGCATCGCACGAGCAACCGCCTCCGGGTATCCCCCGGTTAACACTGCCTCGACCAGGTCATCGCCCAGCAAGGGCTTGACCACGCTCAATATCTGACCGGCAAACGCCTGGTCGATCCAGTTTGCAGTGCTGTAGTGCGTTTCACTTTGCGACAACGGCAGCAGGATCAAGGTCTCCATCCGCCCTGCGAGCGAGTCTGCAACGGTTGGCAGCGCCATCAAATTGGCGGATCCCGTCAGGAGAAAACGACCCGGCCGCCGGTCCTCGTCGATGTTCTTTTTGATGGCCAGCAATAGCTGTGGTGCACGCTGAATCTCATCGATCACCGCGCGATCCAGGCTTCGGATCATGCCGACCGGGTCCTCTTTGGCCGCCAATAGCGTTAGCTCGTCATCCAGAGTCAGGTAGCGCATCCCTTGGGCAGCCATCTGGCGCACCAGCGTCGTTTTGCCCGCCTGACGAGGACCAGCCACCAGCACGACGGGCGTATCCGCCATCGCCTCTGCTATCCGCGGCCCGATCAGCCGAGGGTAAAGAGATTGTGTATCGTTCATAGCTGAGCATGTTAACGTGTAACGGGGAGTAAATCGACGTGTATTTGGGAATGTAGGCCCGTGAATCCGGTAGCGAGAACACTGAAAAGTGGGACAAACAGTCAAGGCAGAAACGCAAAATCCTCCGCCCTGACCGCTGGCTCTCGGGTACCGCACCTGGCCTGCGGTTGCCGGGCACCAACCCAGGGCGGCAAATAACCGCACCGCCGCCGCCAAGCGCCTGGGCATGACGTTCCGCTCGCTGCGCTACCGGCTGACGAAGCTGGGCATCGACTGATCCGTGGGTCGCCATTCATGGCGAGATGACTGTGGGTCGGCACTCGTGCCGACACATGCCCTCCCCCCAAAAGATCAGACATTTCCTACAGACACCCCGCCACGATTCACCTACCGTCAAACCGCCGTGAAAGGATTCGCGGTGCTCCACGGAAGGAAGGTCTCAGGACGAGACCCGTGGCCAGGGATGGCCCGAACCAGACCACGCTGCCATGTGCCGGTCAGGATGACTGCCATGGCAGTTGTGGCTCTGGATGCGCGCTCCACCCTTGATCACCCGCGTGCTCCTGCCAGTCGTCGCAATGTGACAATTGGCCAAATATCTACCAGGTATTATCATGTCTACCAGTCATTCACACTAATGCCATCCCTTCCAGCAGCTGGAGATGCTTGCCAATATGTTAGCGATGAAGGTCTCCGAAAATGGCCGGGTGGTCATACCCGCGGAAATCCGCCAGGCCCTGCACCTGCGCGACGGCGATATCGTGTATTGGGAACTGGTGGACGGCGAGGCTCGCCTGAGCACACGGCGGACACGAATGGAAAAGGCGCGAACCATGTTCCAGGCGGCTCTGCCGGAGCAGCGCAGCCGGTCGATGGCAGATGAACTCATCGCACAACGGCGCAAGGAAGCGAAGGCAGAATGAGCACCGTAGTGCTGGACACTTCCGCACTGTTCGCGTTCCTGCAGCAGGAAAAGGGCGCGGAACTGGTCGAGCAGTACCTCGAGTCGGCGGATTGCGTCATGAGCACCGTCAACCAGGCCGAATTCATCGGAAAGATGCGGGCGGACGGTGTGGCAATGCCGCAGATCGAGAAAATTCTCGGCGTCCTCCCGCTGGTGTTCGTGACATTCGATAGCGAACAGGCGGTCCTGAGCGGCGAGTTGGCCGCCCACACACGCAAACTCGGGCTGTCGCTCGGCGACCGCGCATGCCTCGCACTCGCGAAGCAGCGCGGCGCGCGGGCAATCACCGCGGACAAGGCGTGGATGCGCCTGGGCAGCGAAGTCGAGATCGAGTGCATCCGCCCTTGAATGACGCTCAAATGCGCCGGCGCGCCGCCGCAGTTCGGCATTTGCCGAAATCTACCTACCCCCAAAAGATCAGACATTTCCTACAGACACCCCTCCACGATTCGCCTACCGTGAAACCGCCGCGAACGGATTCGCGGCGTTCCACGGAAGGAGACTTGCGGCATGAACGCGCAACGCCCAGGGACGGGCCCGCGCCGCCGGCTCGATCACGGCATGACGCTGGTCGAGCTGCTGGCGGTGCTCTCGATACTCGCGATACTGCTGGGGGTCGGCGTGCCGGGCATGCAGCGGCTGGTGGGCACGACGCGGGCGGATGGCAGCATCAGGGAGTTGTATGCGCTGCTGGCCTCGGCAAGACAGATGGCCGTGTTGACACGACGCGACGTGACGCTGTGCGGGACTGCCGACGGCAGCAGTTGTTCCAGGACCTGGAATGGCAACCCGACACTGGTCTTCGTGGATAGCAACCGCAACCGCCGCGCGGATGCCGGCGAGGAAATTTTCCAGGTCTCGGAACTGACCCACAACGGACTCGTCCGCTGGAGCGCCTCGGGCAACCGAAGCTACCTGCGTTTCAGGCCGGACGGCGCCGCGCTCGAGTTCGGCAACTTCACCTGGTGTCCCGCCAGTGGCGACGCCCGTCAGGCACGACAGTTGATCCTCAACGTCACCGGACGCCCACGCGCTGCCGTGGATTCGGACGGCGACGGCATCGTGGAGGATCGCAACGGCAATCCGCTACGCTGCAACTGAACAACCCACAGGAGCGCGTCTGCCGGCTGCCGGTCCGAGTTCCCGAGCGGGCTACCGCCCATCATTTCCAACATTCGACGCCGAGACTGCCCGTGGCGTCGCGCCGCCCGGTATTGGTCACCGTGAATGTCGCACACTTGTCGTCGTCCGCGGTTTGGCGGTTCGCCGTGTCGGCCGTCGCGGTAAAGCCCATGCCGCCGTTGGCAATCGTCAGACTGATCACATAGATCGCGTCGTTCGCGTCGGGCGCTACCCAGTTCGATTTATCGTCGACCCCCATCGTGATCGTGGGGAAACCGAATGCGGCCATCGTGTTCGTGTAGACCTTGTTGTCGCCGAAGTAGACCTCCTGCCGTGCTGCCACGTCCAGCAGTTTTGCCTTGGCAGCCGCCCGGTTCCCCTTCAGCACGAAGCCCGTATAGGCCGGCAGCGCGATGGCAACAAGAATGCCGAGGACGATCACCGTCACCATCAGCTCGATGAGGGTGAATCCCTTGCTTCCCCGGCGCTGCATGCTGCGTTCCTTACGCTGACTGTCAATGATCCACATCTTTTTCGTACCAGTAAGTGCGGTAGTAGCTCGAAACGTTCGCGTTCTGGAAAGCGCCCGGCCGACCCATGATGTAGTTGCCACCCAGCGACTGGTACTCGGTGGGAATACCCGATCCCCAGGAGTCGTCCTCCCACCGATCAGCCGAGGTCGTCGGAGACTCGAGGCCGTTGTCGTCCGTGATGTTGCGATTGATCACCGGCCGACCGTTGAACAGGCTCACCGCGTAGCCACGCCCGATACCGAGTTTCATGGCGTTGCACTCCGCCGCTTCCGTCGGACCGCCCTCGGGCAGGTAGGTCGAAAAATACACCTGCCCGCCGATAGTGAGCGTGGGTGACAGGACCTTCTCGCCGGGCTCGGTCAGCGGCAGCTTGTAGCCATTGTCGAGCAAATCGGCTGCATTCGTGCAACCCGAGGTCGGCGCGCCGCTGACCAGGAAGCAGTCCGCGTTGGCCAAATCGTCGATCCCCACCGCGGCGCTCGCCCCCGATGTCGGAACCGAGGTTCCGTAGGGATCCTTGATCACGAACAGGTAGTCCTCACGCGCGGTCTGCTTCGGATGCTCACGGTCGCCCGAACCGATGACGAGCGCATCAAAGGTGCCGGGACTGGAATTGGGATCGTCCGCGAAGACCACGTCGATTCGGTTCATGAAGCGCCGATCGTCGTCACCGCCGTTTGCCCCCCCATCGCCCAGCGCCGCGAGCTTGGTGACCTTCCAGTTATCGCGGTTGTCCGCGTCGTCTGCGGGATCGAGGTTTCGTGGCAGATCGATGCGCCAGATGTTGCCGCCCATGTCTCCGACGTAGGCCCGCTCGTCGATGTCGTCCTCGTTGCCGTCGACCACGGCAATCTCGGCCACAATGCTGTGATCGAGCCCGGTGTTGTTGTCGAAAACCACTCCGGTAGTGCCATTTGTCGTAATTGCACCGTTGTCCACGGCCTTCCAGATCAGGTCGCCCGTCTCGGCGTTCACGATGTAGATCGCGTTGCCCTTGGGCTCGGTGCCGCTGAGGTCGGGCGCCACGGTCGAATCGTAGTTGTCGTAGCCCTTGCGCGGCGTGGTGTCCGAGGTCGCCATCCGCCCGCCGTCACCGTAATAGCCACCGCCGAACACCAGCACACGCACCGGTTCGTCACCGTACATCACCACCGCTGGCGTCGGCGTCGAGAATGTCAGCGCGAGTTCCTCGAAGCCCGGCGTGTTGGCATCGATGCGCCACATCAGCTCCGGCTCGTCGGGATCCGAGATGTCCATCCCATAGTAGGCCGCACCGCCGCGGCGCAGGCCGAAGAATACCCACGCGGTATCGCCTTCCCCGCTGTCGATGGTGGCCTTGTCATCACCTGCGTCTATCATCACCATCGGCTCGCCATCGACCCCGATCGGGTGCACCGGCGAACCGATGGGCACGACGCCGTTGCGGTGCGCCTTGACGGTGTCCATGACTTCGCGCGGCATGAAGGCCCAGTTCTCCTTTCCGGACTCGGTACAGGGGGCTTCGTCGCCGTCTACCTCACCGCTGGTATCCGTGTCGCCGCAGGTCGTGCTGGCCTCGGTGTTCTGGAACATGTGAAAGAAACCGTCATTGCTGCCCATCAGCACGCGGATGTCCGGGTTCTGCTTCGAGAAGCCACTGCGTGCGCCATAGTTGAGCGGCAGCGGGCGCGAATGCAGCGCGTCGGCCAGCATCCAGGGCCTGGCCGCGCGCGTGGTCGGTTCCGACCCGTCCGACGGGCAACCTTTCAGCCCCCGGGCGTAGCAGATCAGCTGGCGCGCTTCGGCCCGGTTCGCGGCGCCCAGTGGAGTCAGAAGTCCGTCGGCCGTGGTGTCCTCCATGTCGAGGGCCATCAGCGACTGACCGGTATCGACATCGGTGAACACCTGGCGCTTGTCCTCGTCGTTCGCAATCCCGGGATCACCAGGATTCGACGAACTCGCGGACACCGTGAAGCCCGGGATGCGGTGCCCCGCGCCGCCGCGGGAGGCGAAGGGCCCGTCGCGCCCGACGACCTTCCACTGCTGCTCGTCGCCGGCATCGACGTCGTTGGTCGTGCCCGGGTCGGGCAGTGCACTGGCCGAGGTCCAGAAGCTGAGCGCGCTGTAGTTGATGCGCCCGCCAGTCGCAATGGCCGAATTGTTGCTGTCCAGCGCGTCGTGCACTATCAGCCCGCCCTGCGCGTTATAACCGAGCTTCAGCTTCTTCAGGTTGCCCGGCCAGAACGGGCCCTGGTCCTCGTCGGCGTTGAACAGCGCGATGAAGATGTCGTCACTGAACTCGACGCGGTTGAACACGTTCACCGGCACCGAGGCCGCCACGAAGGAGGCGCTCACGCTGAGGATCTGGTTGAAAATCTCAGTCAGCTGCGCCAGCAGTTCCTCCATGCTCGCGTCCTCGGCGTCGAGCACGTTCGCACCGGCCTCCGCATAGGGCGCGAACTGCCCGGGCGGACCCCCGAGACGCAGGATATAGGTGGTTACATTCTGCTCGCCCTCGGGCGCATCCCCACCGCTCCAGTTCGGGAAGGAATCGTCCGCGAGATCGGTCTTGTCCAGGAAGTCGATCATGTCGGCGAAGGCGTTGCTGTTGGTCGCCTGCGCGCCGCCCTCGGCCGCCGTGCCGGTGCCACCCGCGCTGCGCGCGGCGTTGATGTCGCTGTTGAAATCGTTGTCCTGCTGCGACACGCCGAACAGCATGTTGATCGCGTAGGTGCCGGCGCACTGCGAATCCTCCCCAAGCGGCGACACGTAAAAGCCGTTCTGCTCAACGTAGGGATCGGCCTCGCCACCGGTCACGGTCGTCGGCCGGTTGCCGGTATCCCAGGCCAGCACCGCGTCGACGCCGCCGTCCGGATCCAGGCTCTCGAGGCCCGGCAGGTAGCACTCCTCGTCGAGGTTCTTGTTCGCCGGACCGGTGTAGTCGTTGTCGCCCCAATGACCGGACTTGACCGGTCCGCCCGTCAGGTAACGGAACATTTCGAAGTAGAGCTCGGCCCCCTGGTACTTGTGCGCCTGGTTGGCGCCGATTTCATTCGATTCACAGACGGGCGGTGGCTCCTCGATGGTGCCGGTGCCGTCCTCGTCGATGATGAGGTTGCTGCCCGAGGCGTTGGACAGGCGCAGCGTGAACGTTTCCGGGCCGGTGCTGTCACCGTCGGCCAGTGTAGCCACCGTCACCGTCTGCGAACTGCTCCCGACGGGGAAATTGAGCGTGCCGGTTTTCGCCGTGAAGTCGCTTCCCGCGCGCGCGGTGTCGTCGACCGTTGCATATTGAACCGTTGCGGCGCTGGTCGTAGGGCCAGCGCGGGTAACGGTGAAGATTACGTTGTTGCCTTCGACCACCGCCACCGGATCGTCGACGCTGAATCCGGACGGCACGTTGCAAACGCTGGCGTAACCGACCGCGGTGTCCGCAATCCCGGCCATGGCCAGCGTGACCTTGAAATCTTCCTTCGGCTCGAGGAGCGTATCGCCGACCGTGGGCACCGTCACCGTGAACGACGTCGCGTTCGGCGTCTTGAACGGCGGCTTCTTCTTCTGGATCGTGGCCGACGTGAGTGACAGGTTGCCATAGTCTCCCGGCGACGTCGCCGGGTCGACGCCGGCCGCTCCGCCGCTGGCGGCAGTGATCGTCAAGGTCTTATCGCTGTTCTCGGTGTTGCTGCCGCTTCCGGTGATCGTAAATTCGGCCGTGCCGCCTTCCGAGACCACCACGTCGGTGATCGTGAAATTCATGCCAAAAGCCGTCATCGTCTTGTCGGCGCTGACCGACCCGGTGCACGTCGCGGGCGGACTTGCGCCGCCGCCACCGCCACCGCCACCGCCACCGCCACCGCCGCTCTGTACCGGCTGCGGCAGGGAGAACAGCTTGCGTGACAGTTCTTCCTTGGCGTGGTTGGTGTCGTTCGCCACGAAGCTGCGGAAGCCCCGCAGCACGTAGGCGCCGTCGTCCGCATGGCTCACCATCATGCCGACCTTGACGCCCTCGAGCTCGTCGAAAAGCGTGGCGTAGACGGCGCGTATCGCGTCGAAGCGGGTGATGGCGCTGAGCCCCAGGTTCCAGTCCTCGTTGACCTGCTCGAGCTTGGCGTTGATCTTCTCGCCCAGCACCTGTTCGCAGTCCGCGTACAACGTGCAATAGCCGGCAGTGATGTTGTTCGGACGCAGGTCCAGCGAGAGCATCACCAGCGGTTCGGGGACGTCCGCATCGGGGTCTGCCGCGTTGAAGAAGATGTCGGTGTCGTCGCTGTAGCCCGCGGTGGGTGCGGTGAGCGCCAGCGTGCAGGCGAAGGCCCGGCAGATGTGCGAAATTTTCATGACTCTCTCCCGAATTGCATGCGACACGAGATCATTCACAGCCCCCCTGGGGCCCCTGTCGGATCACCACCAGTACGCCCTGGTCCAGCGCCGAGCGGCCGAGCTTGGCATCCGAGGCGTCATAGGCGCCCTCGACGCTGAACCACGCGCCGTCGAATTCGTCTTCGCTGACGTTGAGCCGGCGCGGCACCTTGCCCCGGCAGTAGCGATAGGTGACCCTGGCCTGCGTGCGCTCGTCGTGCGGCGGCTCGATCAGGTCGTCCTCGATCGCCACGTCGGCGTGGTCGCAGTCATCCACGTTCTCGTTGCAGTTGGTTTCGCCCGGCTCGCCGCCCTTCAGGTTGGCCGGCCGGTCGATCACCGCATCGATGATTGACTGCGCGCGCTCGAAAGCGCTCAGGCGCGCCTCCTCGTTGCGCGCCATCTGCAGCTCGAAGATGCTGCTGCGCATGGCGGTGATGCCGAGCACGGTGAGCAACAGCAGGATTATCAGCCCCACGGCCAGCGCCACGCCCCGCTGACGCTCCATAGCCGCTGACTTGCTCTGGTGCACGTTCATTCTCCTCGCCACCCGCCAATCAATCCGAGGACGACATCTGCAGCTTCTCGCTGTTGCGCAGCTGCACCGTCGTCGAATAAACACGGCGGTAAAAAGCATCGTTACTAGGCTCAATCACCTTGCTGCCAAGATTGTAGGTCTTGTCGTTCACGTAGCCCGTCACCTGATTGAGGCTTCGCACCAGCAGGAAGATGCGTGCGCTCACCGCATTGCCCAGCTCGGTGCCGTCCGGATCAGGCGTGTAATAATCCGGCGCAAGATCGAGATCGTTGCCGTCCACGCCCCACTCGACCTGCATGTCCTCGATGCCTTCCACGAGCACCTGGGCCTGCATCGCATCCTCGACGAGCGTTTCGCGCACCAGCGACGGAATGCCATCGGCGCCCGAGGAGTTGGGGCGCACGAAGAAGATCTGCGGCTGGTACTGGCGGATGTTCGAGGAGAACTGGGGCACCGACAGTGCACAGGCGGCGCACGGGTCGGTCGTGCTTGCCGCTTTGTAGAGCAGTCCGATCGATCCGTTCGTGAAGAAGTACGGCGTATTCGCCGTCAGCGTGCCGGTCGCGTCGCCATCGGCATCGTACTCGCGCGCCGCATAGTCGCCGACCCGCTTGATGGCCAGCACGTCGGTCCCGTCGACGATTTCGGTATTCTCGTTGATACAGGTGTAATCGGGATCGTCGACGCTGTCGGTACTGTCATCCTTGTCGGAGAACTCGAGCGGCGTGTCTATCTCGAGCAGCCAGTCGGCGTTGCAGCCGTCCTCGTTGTCGAGCTTGCTCTCGAACTGCAGCGGCTCGGACGTGTCGACGTCGATCATGCCGCCGAAGTAGTTCATCATCGCCAGTTCGCGCGAGAGAACCCGCAGCGCGTAGCGCCCGTTCTCCTGCATGCGGGCAATCTGTTCGTCCTGCAGCGCACTGCTCTTGCTCTGCTGGAACAGCACGACGATACCCAGCAGGAACAGTGCCGCCAGCGCGAGCGAGATCATCAACTCGATCAGGGAGAGTCCGGACTGGCGCCTGTGAGCACGCACGTGATGCTTCTCCCCGCTCATATGGTGACGAAAAACGTGGTCGTTGTCGCGCGGCGGTACAGATCGTTCGTGGGAGCGGCAGCGCTGCCGTAGAGGTTCGTGCCGTTCAGGCCGTCGTCGCAGCCTTCGATATCCGTAGGCTCCATCTCGCCGGCACCGCGCCAGACGATCGTCAGCGTGTACAGCCCGGTGCCGCCGCCAGGCGGGCCGGTGAGGCAGGCGCGCGGATTGACCAGGCCGCCGCTGTTGCGCGTCTCCTCGTCGACATCGCGCGTCTCCGCCGCGCCGTCCATCTGCTGTTCCCACTGGTACAGGTCGGCCTCGGCCATCTCCGCGGCGGTGCATGAGGTGGCGCTGCTGTCACACGATGGATTCGACTCGGCAAGCGAACCGCCGCCGAGCAAGGCATCCGTGACATAGGAATCGAGCTCGGAGGGATTGGCGCGCATGCGCTCCACGAGGTCCATCGCGAGGTGAGCCGCGGTGGTGCGCTGGACAGCATCGTAGTTGGCCTGCTTGCCCGAGATCTGCATGCCGATGATGGCGAGTACACCGACGGACAGGACCAGCAACGCCACCAGCACCTCGATCAGGCCGACCCCGGCCTGCCAACGCAGCAGTGCGCCTTCGACCGGACTGAACTTGCGCCTCACGGCATCCCCCCTCCCATCGCAAACGTAGCCAGCCCCGGGTATCGCGCGATTATCGAACCGGAATCCCATGGTCATGCCCTTGTGCTAATCCGGGCAGGCGTCGAGTTTCTTCGCTGCCGCCCGATCCTTGGCCTCGAGCGCCAGTTGCGACGCGAATATCTCGCGGCAAACCGTCAGCGTCGCCCCACCGCCATCGACGGCAGTGCCATCGGCCCGGAAATCGACCACCAGACCTTCCGGATCGAAGCTCATGTCCTCCGCCTTGCCCGTCGATGCGGCGAAGATCTCCTCGTCGGCATCGACCGTTTTGTCGTCGAGTTCGTTGAACACGATCCAGCCGTCCTGGAAGCTGCCGTCGGCGTCGCAGGCTTCGTCATCGTCCGCGTCCATCGGGCATAGCGTCACCCGGCTGTTGCGCGTGACGGCCTCGTTACCGGCGACCTGCAGGGCACCCACGAGCTCGTTGATCTTGCTGGTCACCGAATTGCCGAGAATGACGTTGCGAAAACCGGGCACGGCAATGCCCACCAGCACCGCCGCGATCACGACCACGATCATGAGTTCCACGAGCGTAAAGCCGCGCTGTGCGCGTCCCGTCACTGCCATTCTCGTGCGCGTGTCCACTATCCCTCTCACCCACCGGCACCCGAAGAAATATCCCGGTTACGAACCTACCAACGGACTGTCAAAGCGCAATTGCGTGCGGATGAACGGCACGATCCGGGGACTGAGCGGCGGGTGGATCTGGCGGTGGGGGTAGTTATTGTCCGGATGAATCCGAACCCACGCGGAGCTCGCGCGGCATCGAGAAAGTGATGGTCTCCACGCGCCCGACCGTTTCCTCGGGCGCGGTGGCGCCGAATTCCTGCAGGCGCTCCACCACGCGCCCGACCAGGATCTCCGGCGCCGAGGCGCCGGCGGTGACGCCGATGGCGGACTTGCCCTCGAGCCATTCGGCGCGGATGTCCCCGGCGGAATCAATAAGGTGCGCCTCGGCCCCCATGCGTTGCGCGAGCTCGGCCAGGCGGTTCGAGTTCGAGCTGTTCGGGGAGCCCACCACCGGCACCAGGTCGCACTCGCGCGCGAGCTGCTTCACGGCGTCCTGGCGGTTCTGCGTGGCATAGCAGATATCGTCGTGGCGCGGGCCGCTGAATCCATACAACTGCAAGCCTCGCAACGGACAGCCAGGGAGACGAGCAGGGACCAACCCCATCGCCGACAGTCGTTGACGATTGCGCGGGCCGACTATAGTCTTACCCGCGTCTTACTCGAACGATTGTACCGCAGGCGCAGGTCAATTCGCATGGAAACCACGAAGCTCTCCAGCAAGGGTCAGGTCATCATTCCCAAGCGGTTGCGCGCCAGCCATCGCTGGGAGGCAGGCCTGGAACTGGTGGTAATCGACACCGCCGACGGCATCCTGCTCAGGCCGCGCGCACCATTTCCGGGCTCCGAACTCGACCAGGTCGCCGGGATGCTCGAGGATCGCGTGAAGCCAAAAACGGATGTGGAGATCGAAGCAGCAATCCGGCGGGGTGTGAAGGAGCAGTGGCGTGGTAGCCGTTGACACCAACGTCCTGGTGCGGCTGTTGACACGTGATGACGAGCCCCAGTACCGCGCCAGCCGGCAGCTTTTTTCCCATGAGTCGATCTACATTCCCGATACCGTCGTGCTGGAGACGGAATGGGTGCTGCGTTTCGCCTACGAACTGGGTCCGACCGAGGTCTGCGAAGCCCTTCGCGCGGTGTTCGGACTCGGCAACGTCATGCTTGCCGATGCGGAGTCGATGTCTCGCGCCCTCGTGTGGCACGAATCCGGACTGGATTTCGCCGACGCCTTGCATCTCGCGCAGAGCCAGGGCCAGGCTGCGCTGAAGACCTTCGATACGCAATTCGTCAGGCGCGCCAAGGGGCTGGGCAAGTGCCCCGTCGAAAAGCTCTGAGTCTCGTCACGGCAACCGCTTGTCAGGCCGGGCGCAGCTCCCGCGGCATCGAGAAAGTGATGGTCTCGACGCGCCCGGCCATCTCCTCGGGCGCGGTGGCGCCGAGCTCCTGCAGACGCTCGACCACGCGCCGGACCAGGATCTCCGGTGCCGAGGCGCCGGCGGTGACACCGATGGCGGACTTGCCGTCGAGCCATTCGGCGCGGATGTCGGCGGCGGTATCGATCAGGTGTGCCTCGGCCCCCATGCGTTGCGCGAGCTCGGCCAGGCGGTTCGAGTTCGAGCTGTTCGGCGAGCCCACCACCAGCACCAGGTCGCTCTGCTGCGCGAGCTGCTTCACGGCGTCCTGGCGGTTCTGCGTGGCATAACAGATGTCATCGTGGCGCGGACCGCTGATCGCGGGGAAGCGCGCGCGCAGCGCCCCGATCACGCTCGTGGTGTCGTCCACCGACAGCGTGGTCTGGGTCACGTAAGACAGCGCCTCTGGGTGGCGCACCTGCAGGGTCGCGACCTGCTCGGCGCTCTCGACCAGGTAGATCGCGCCGCCATTGGCGGTGTCGTACTGGCCCATCGTGCCCTCGACCTCGGGGTGCCCGGCATGGCCGATCAGGATGCATTCGCGCCCCTGGCGGCTGTAGCGGGTGACTTCCATGTGCACCTTGGTCACCAGCGGGCAGGTGGCGTCGAAGACCTTGAGCGCGCGCCGCGCGGCTTCCTGCTGCACCGCCTGCGAGACGCCGTGTGCGCTGAAGATCACGATCACGCCGTCGGGCACTTCATCGAGCTCGTCCACGAACACCGCCCCGCGCGCGCGCAGGTCGTCGACCACGAACTTGTTGTGCACCACTTCGTGGCGCACGTAGATCGGCGCGCCGAATACCTCGAGCGCGCGATTGACGATCTCGATCGCGCGATCGACGCCGGCGCAGAAGCCGCGCGGGTTAGCCAGCCTGATCTGCATGTCGATCCTCCCGGTCGAGGAACAGCACGTCGACCATCATCATGATCGCGCCGACCGTGATCGCCGAGTCGGCGACGTTGAAGGCGGGGAAATAGCTGTCGCCCCAGTGCACGAAGATGAAATCCACCACGTAGCCCTGGATCACGCGGTCGATCAGGTTGCCGACCGCGCCGCCGAGTATCAGCGCAAGGCTGGCCGACAGCCAGCGCTTCTCGGCGGGCAGGCGCTGCAGCCACAGCGCGATCCACGCGCTCACCCCGATCGCCACCGCGGTGAAGAACCAGCGCTGCCAGCCCCCGGCGTCGCTGAGGAAACTGAACGCCGCGCCCCTGTTGTGCAGCAGCGTGAGGTCCAGCACCGGCAGCAGGGGCACCAGCACGCCGTATTCCAGCTTCCACGTTGCCAGGAACTTCGTGATGTGATCGAGCACGATCACTGCCAGGCTGAGCAGGTACCAGTATCGCGGGTTCATGCGCAGGCCTCTGTAGGTCCGGCTTCAGCCGGACATCTATCTGCGGGTTCGGCGGCGCCGAACCCTTGTCGGGCTGAAGAGGGTGTTGCAAAACCCCCTCAACCCCCTAGCCGGTCATCCGTAGGCATTCGCTGCGCCGCGCCAGCTCACGCGACGGGTGACGCCGCTTTCCTGACAGACACGATGTTCGTGCCATCCGATTGCCCTGAGGAGCGTTCCAATCGCTTCCCAAGGGCACAAAAAACCGCCTGCTACCCGGCGGCGGGCGTACGCCAGCGCCCGTCCGAGGTTGTAGGCCATCAGGTGCAAACGCAACTCCAGCCGCACACCCGCTAGCCCTCGGCGCCGGAAACGGTTCAGCCCGTGGCGCTCGCGCAGGTGCGAGAACACCGGCTCGACCATCGCCTTGCGCTGGGCGAACACGCGTCGCGCCTGCGGCTGTGCCATCACGAGGCGCATCGCTTCCTTCAACTCTTGCCCGACGCTGCGCTGGATCGTGCGCGCCTCGCCTCGCGTGCACCTCGCACGGCGTCCGCAGCCGGCGCAGGCCGGCGTCGCGTACTGCACGTAGGCGCGCTGCCCCGTGACCGGGTTGCCCCCATAGCGACGCAACGGATTCATCCGTTCACCGGCCGGGCACACGTAGTAGTCACCATCCTCCACGTAGCAGAACTCCCGCAGCGCGATCCGTCGCACGCCCTCTTCATCGCGCACGTCCTCGGCCTGCTCCGGGCACAACACGCTGATCTCCTTCTCCAGCGCGCACTCCAGGTTCTCGTAGGTGTTGAACCCCGCATCGAGCAGCAACTCCCGCGTCTCTCCCCCGTCGAGGCGATCGAGCAGCACGGCGAGCGCCGCCTGCTCGCTGGTCGAATGCACGTGGGCGTCCACCACCACGCGGGCCTCGTTGGCCAGCACGCTCGCCTGGAAGGCCGGACGACTCCCCCGGCCATTCTTCA
>MTKY01048434.1_pt1 | contig 18374 bp, 14 predicted proteins | sample 1042731 | NCBI WGS metagenome assembly MTKY01 (sample SAMN06212206, study PRJNA360538) | anaerobic digester metagenome | biome: Wastewater treatment plant; material: sludge; isolation source: anaerobic digester fed with sludge from wastewater treatment plant | place: Denmark: WWTP Soeholt ... | reverse complement strand
CCCGCCGGGGGGCTCGACATGAGCGCGGCGCTGCGGGAGATGATCAGGCGGGGGGCGGACTCCGTCATACTCGCGGGGATGGTCCCGAAGAACCTTATATACGCCGAGCTGCCCGACCCCCTCCTCAAGGAGGTCGTCGAGGGGGGCGGAATGGACGACCACAGCCTGCTGGGGCGGGTGGTGGCCGCCTTCGAGAGTGCCGGGCTGGAAGTGCTCCCCTACGCCGCCCTGCTCGGGGACTCTCTCGCCCCGGAGGGGCACATTGCGGGTCGGCCGCCCTCCGCAGGGGAGATGGAGGACGTCGAGGTCGGACGCAAGGTCCTCTCCGCGATCCTGCCGCTCTCCTTCGGACAGGGCGTGGTCGTGGCGCGCGGCGCGGTGGTCGCAGTGGAGGCCATGGAGGGCACCGACGCCATGATCCGGAGGGCCGGCGACCTCGTCAACGAGAGGGCGGAGCACGGCGCGTCGCCCGGAGGGGTGCTGGTGAAGATGATGCGCCCGGACCAGGACCCGCGCTTCGACGTGCCGGTGGTCGGGGTGGACACCATCAGGAACATGAAATCCGCCGGACTTACCTGCCTGGCCGTCGAGTCGGGCAGGACCCTGCTGCTGGACGCCGATAGGTTCAGGGAGCTGGCCGGGCCGCTAGGGATATCCGTCGTGGGGGTCTCGGCGCCTTGAACGCCGGGGCCGGGGGGATATTCGTCAACAGCGGCGAGCTATCCGGCGATCTGTACGCCGCCTCTCTCGTCCGCTCTCTCCGTTCGAAGGGGTACGAGGGCCGCCTGTTCGGCATGGGCGGAGCTAGAAGCGCCGCCTCTGGGCTGGAGGTCGTCCGCGACTCGTCCGAGCTGCACCTGATGGGGGTGGGCGAGGTCGTCCACGCCATCCCAAGGCTGATCCGGCTGAGGAACGACCTGGCCGACCTGGTCGTGCGAAGCGGCACCGGCGTGGTCGTGCTGATAGACAGCCCGGACTTCCACCTCCCCCTTGCCTCGGCCCTCCGCTCGCGCGGGTGGGTTGGCCGGGCGGTCTGCCTGGTCACCCCGACCGTGTGGGCCTGGAGAAGCGGCAGGACCAGGGCGCTGGCGCGCGACTTCGACCTGTGCCTCCCCCTGTTTGGCTTCGAGCACGAGTTTCTCCTAAGCAGGGGGATAAGATCCGCCTGGCGCGGCCACCCCCTCGTGGACGGCTTTCCCGGCCGTCCGACTCCCCCCTCCGGCAGGATCGTCGCCCTGCTGCCCGGCAGCCGGAGGTCGGAGGTGAAGCGGCTTCTCCCCCGCCTGCTCGAGTGCGCCGCCCTGCTATCCGCAAGGGGGCTGTCTCCGGTCTTCTCGATAGCCCCCGGCCTCCCGTGCGACCTGGTGCAGTGGATGAGGGGGGAGTTGCGCGGCATGGAGATGTTCGAGGGCGAGGGGAGAGAGCTGCTGGCCTCCTGCGTCGCCGCCGCGGGCGCCAGCGGCACCGCGGCTGTGGAGGCGATGATGCTCGACCGCTTCATGGTAGTGACCTACAGCGCGGGCATGGTGTCGAGGCTGGCGTGGAGCCTGCTCGCAAGGACCGGCAGGGTCTCGCTCCCCAACATCCTGTCGGGGGTCGACATCTACCCTGAGCTGATCAGTCTCGGGGCGACGGGATCCACGGTCTTCGAGGAGATAGTCCGCTACCTGGACGACCCGTCGCGGAGGGCGTCGGTCCACGTGGGGCTGGCGGCTGCGCGCGGTATGATGGGCGAGCCCGGCGCCTCGGACTTCTGGGCGGAGTCGGTGCTGGCGCAGGCGGCGGTCGGCGGGGGGACTCGGCGGTGAGAGGCCGCCGCGTCCGGAGGGTCGTCCTTCTGACCAACGGGCCGGGGGAGCTGTGGGGGTGGGTGCGCCCACTGGCCGCGGAGCTGGGAGGGCGCGGATGGAGGGTGTCCCTTCGCCTGCTCCCCTGTCAGTTCGCGTCCGGGGCCGAGGGGCGGGCGGCCGCCTCCCTGGGGCTGTCGGCCAAAGGGCCGGAGTCCGCGCCCGCCACCGCTCTGGCCCTGTGGAGGGAGCGGCGCGGCGAGCCGCCGGACGCGGTCGTCCAGCTCGGGGGCGACCTGATGTGGGGGAGGATGCTATCGCGCCGCCGCGCACCGCTGTTCTGCTACTCCTACGGGCCCAAGAGGGGGCTTGAGGCCTGCGCGGCTGTGTACACCGCCTTCCCCGCGATGGCGCGAGCGATGACCCGGCAGGGGGTGTCGCCCGTGGTGGCGGGGGACCTGGCGGCCGACCTGATCCCGACGTCGGTGCCGACCATCGAAGGGAGAGGGCCCTCGAAGGCCCCCTGCGTCGCCTTCTTCCCGGGAAGCAGGCCGGGCATTCGCGACTACGCCATACCCCTGATAGAGCGGACCGCGTCGACCCTGCGCGAGCTCGTGCCGTCGCTTGAGGCCCGCGTCCTCCTGTCGCCGTTCGACGGGGAGGAGGACGGCGAACGGCTTCGGGCGCTCGGCCTCGCCCCTTCACCGGGAGGGCTGCCGGGCTCACTGGACGGGGTGGACTTCGCGGTGACCCAGCCTGGCACGAACACCCTGGAGCTCATGCACCGAGCGGTGCCCTTCTTGGTCGCGGTGCCCTTCTCCTCGCTCAGGCACGTCCCTCTTCCGGGCCTGGCGGGCGCGCTGTCGCGCCTGCCGCTCGTCGGCGCGGCGCTGCGAGCGGCCGCCCTCAGGTCGAGATGGCGCTCGACGGGGTTCACCGCGTGGCCCAACCGTCTTGCTGGACGCCAGGTGGTGGACGAGATGATAGGCGACGTAACCCCCGGCGACATCGCCGCGAGGGTGGCCGAACACCTGGGCGACCCGGTGCGCCTGGCGGAGACGCGCCGCTCCCTGTCCCTGATCTCCTCGGAGGCGCCGCGCGGGGCCGCCGCCCGGATGGCCGATCACATCGAAAGGACCCTTGCCTGACATGAATGGATTGAACGGCACGCACAAGGCATTGCCCTACATGCGCCTGCTCGCCTGCGCCCGCCCTTACGCGCGCAGGCTGGCCGCGGCGCTCGCATGCATGTTCGTCGCCTCGGCGTGCAACATAGTGCCCCCCTGGCTGCTGAAGAACGTGGTGGACGACGTCCTGATCCAGAAGGACCTCGCCATGCTCAACACCCTTCCCTTTCTTCTCGTTGTGCTCTTCATCGGCAAGGGGCTGGCCTCCTACGGCCACCAGTACCTGATGAACTGGACCGGGCAGAGGGTGGTCATGGACCTTCGCCTGCTCCTGTACGACCACCTTCAGCGCATGTCGCTCAAGTACCTGTACGGGAAGCGCCTGGGGGAGCTCATGTCGCGCATAACCAACGACGTGTCGATCCTGCAGAACCTGGTCACCTCGGTGCTGGTCAACCTGGTGGTGCAGGCGGTCACATTCGTCGGGATGGTGGCCTTCCTGCTGTACATAAACTGGAGGCTGTCGCTCGTGGCGTTCGCGGTCATCCCCCTCACCGTGCTTATACTCGACCGGGCGTCCAGGAGGCTGAGAAGCGTGGGGCACGAGATCCAGAGCGAGCTGGCGTCGCTGTCGGCCGTAGTGCAGGAGGCCTTCGGGGCGATACGGGTGGTGCGCTCGTTCGCCACGGAGGACCTTGAGCTGGAGCGCTTCGGCAGGAGCAACCGGGACAACTTCCGCGCGGTGATGCACGGAGTCCAGGTCCAGTCGGCGCTGGCGGGCGTCATAGAGGTCGTGCTGATAGCCGCCCTGGCGCTGATCCTCTGGCTGGGCGGCAGAAAGGTCGTGGGGGGGGAGCTGACGCCGGGGGAGCTGATAGCCTTCCTGGGCTACCTGGGCTTTATGGTCCAGCCGATCAGGGTGCTCACCTCCGTGACAAGCTCCCTGCAGATGGGGCTCGCCGCCGCGGACAGGATCTTCGCGATGCTGGACACCCCGGTGGACATCGCCTCCCCGGCCAACCCGGTCAGGGTTGGCGCGCTGGAGGGGAGGGTGGCCTTCGAGGGGGTCTCCTTCTCCTACGTCGCGGGGCGGGAGGTGCTCGGCGGGATCGACCTCGAGGTGTGCCCCGGCGAGAGGGTCGCCATTGTCGGCCCGACCGGATCGGGCAAGTCCACCCTCGCCGACCTGGTGCCCCGCTTCTACGACCCGGACAGGGGGGCGGTGCTGGTGGACGGCCGCGACGTGCGCACCCTGGACCTGTCCGAGCTGCGCAGGCAGATAGGCGTAGTCCACCAGGACTCGATACTGCTGAGGGGGACGATAGGCTTCAACATCTCCTACGGCCTGCCCGGCATGTCATCCGAGGATATAGCCAGGGCCGCCGACATCGCGGGCATACGCGCCTTCATCGAGTCGCTCCCCCTTGGCTACGACACCGAGGTGGGCGAGAGGGGCGTGACCCTCAGCGGCGGCCAGAGGCAGAGGATCGCGATCGCCAGGGCCGTGGCCAGAAACCCGCGGATACTCATCCTGGACGAGGCCACGTCCTCGCTCGACTCCGAGGTGGAGCGCCAGGTCCAGGAGGCGATGAACACGGCGATGGCCGGACGCACCTCCCTGGTAATAGCCCACAGGCTGTCGACCATCAGGGGCGCGGACAGGATCGTCGTGCTCGACCGCGGGCGGATAGTCGGACAGGGGACCCACGACGAGCTGATGGCAATGGGCGGCCTGTACCACAGGCTGTACACCTCGGGGGAGGAGCGGTCGTGAGCGAGCCGGGAGGGGAGGGTGCCTTCAGGAGGCTGCGCACCCCCGTCCGCTCAGCGCTCGGGAGCTATCTCTCCTTCGCGCGGGGCGAGACTCGACTGTCGCTATGGGCGCTCGCCTACCCCTTCGGCCTCGTCGCCAAGTCCGTGGTCGCAGTCAGGAACTTCGCGTTCGACCACGGACTGGCCAGGTCGGAGGAGCCGCCCCTGCCGGTGGTCAGCGTGGGCAACATCACCCTTGGGGGGACGAACAAGACCCCGTTCGTCGAGATGCTCTGCCGAATCCTGCTGTCGGCGGGGGTGTCGCCGGCCATCATCAGCAGGGGGTACGGCGGCCGAACGGTCGACCCGGTGGTGATAACCGCGGACGCGATCGACGGCTCGGACGACCTGGGCCGCCTGCGCGACCTCGTCGGGGACGAGCCCCTGCTGCTGGCCTCCAGGCTGCCCGGCGTGCCTGTGGCGGTGTCGAAGGATCGGTTGAGGGACGTGGACGTGCTCTCCGGCAGGGGGGTGCAGCTCATCGTGGCGGACGACGCCTTCCAGCACAGGCGCATGGGGCGCGACGCCGACATAGTGCTGGTGGACGCGTGCTGCCCGTTCGGCAACGGTTGGATCGCGCCGGCCGGCATACTCAGGGAGCCGCCCTCCGTACTGGCCAGGGCGTCCGCGGTGGTGGTCACCAAGTCCGAGCAGGTGTCCGCCGGACGGCTGAGGACGCTGGTGGACGAGCTGTCCCGCTTCGTCCCGGAGGACCGGCTGTTCTTCTCGCGCATATCGCTGCACGAGTGGCGCCTTTGGAACGGAGGCTGGAGGGGGATCGCGCCCGGGCCGCCCGAGACCGCGCTGGCCTTCTCCGCCATAGGCAGCCCGGAGAGCTTCAGGCGCTCTCTCGAGTCCGAGGGGGTCGAGATACTGAGGGAGCACCGCTTCAAGGACCACTACCGCTACAGGGTGGAGGACATGAGGGCGCTCGAGGACTCCATGAGGGAGTGCGGGGCCTCGTGCATGGTCTGCACCGAGAAGGACGTGTACAACATGCCTCGCGAGTGGAGGGCCGGGCTCGACGTCATGGTCCCCTTCATATCCACGGTGCTGGACGACGAGGATCGCTTCCGCGCCTGCCTGCTCGACTCCCTGCGCCCGAGGATGGTGGTCGCGTCCAACGGCTACGGAGAGGACTCCATGGGGGTGCTGCTGGCGAGGAAGCTGTCCGAGCGCTTCCCCTCCGCCGTCGTGTCGGCTTTCCCTATAGTCGGGAGGGGGGAGCACTACGCAAAGGAGGGCATACCCATAGACTCGGCACCCTCGGACTCGCCGAGCGGCGGCGTGATAAAGTACCGCCTGGTCGACCTGTGGAGGGACCTCAGGGCCGGGCTGCTGCGATCCATCGCCATGCAGATGAGGGCGTGGGCGGCGCTCCGGGGCCGGATAAGGACTCCTCTGTGCGTGGGGGACGTCTACCTGCTGCTGCACGCCCTGTGGGGGCAGGGGCAGCTCCCCGTGCTGGTGGCGACGGCCAAGACCGTCTACCTGAGCGGGCACTGGAGGCTCGAGAGGTTCATCCTGAAGCACAGGAGCAGGATGACCTGGACGCGCGACCGCGACACTGCCGGAGAGCTGAGCAGGTCCGGCGCGAACGCCCGGTTCGACGGCAACCCCATAATGGACATAACGTGTGATAATACTATCGAGCCGGTGTCGTGGGGGGAGGACGGGAGGCCGAGGGTGCTCCTGCTGCCCGGCAGCAGGCGGAGGGCCTACGACGACCTGCACCTGCTGTTGCAGTCGGTGGACAGGGTGCAGTCCATGCTGCCCGAGGGCGCCTCGTACCTGATGGTCGTCGCGCCCACGCTCGACACCGACAGACTGCTCCAGGCCTGCGAGGGCGAGGGGTGGGCCGCCGTCCGCGGGGCGCCCGGCGGGTCTTCGCGAGAACTGGCGCTCCGCAGGGGGTCGTGCGAGATTCGCTTCTTCTTCGGCCCGCTGCCGGCGGTCGCCGCGAGGGCGCACGTGCTGATAGGCCTGGGCGGCACGGCCAACCAGGTGTGCGCCGGGATGGGAGTCCCGGTGGTTTCCATAGAGGAGAAGGGAAAGTTCGTTCAGAAGAAGCTGCTGGGCGACGCGGAGGTGCTCGTGCCGCAGGACTCCCGGGCCTTGGCGGAGGCCGCCGTCGCGATAATAAGGGACGAGGCGCTTCGCAGGAGGATGTCCGAGGAGGGCGTCTCGCGACTTGGCGGGCCCGGCGCTCTGGATCGAGTGGCGGACTACGCGGCCGCCCGCATGGGCTGGGATCTTCGCGCGCGCCTGTACGACGCTCTCGCGATCCAGTGGAGAGGCGGCGACCCCGGTCGGCGCGCCGCGAAATAACAGTCAGGAGATGATGCGACGTGCGGTCATCGTGCGCACCTGAGCGCCCCCTGCCGGAGGGCGGGGCGGCTCTGCGCTCCGAGGAGATAGTACGCATAAGGGACGATTCGCCCGAGAGAAGGTGGGACTTCCCCATAGGGGCGGGCGGGCTGGCCCTGATCGCGGGGCCGTGCTCGCTCGAGACCCCGGAGCTGGGGCTCGAGATCGCCGAGACGGTGCGGGACATATGCAGATCGCTCGGCCTTGGCTACATATTCAAGGCCTCCTTCGACAAGGCCAACCGCACCTCCCTGGCGGGGTTCCGCGGACCCGGCCTGGACGAGGGGCTGGAGCAGCTCGCCGAGATACGCCGCAGGGCCTCGGTGCCGGTGCTCACGGACGTTCACGAGTCGTGGCAGGCGGAGCGGGCCGCCAGGTATGTGGACGTCCTGCAGATCCCGGCCTTTCTCTGCCGCCAGACGGACCTGCTGCTAGCGGCCGCCGCAACCGGAAGGCCGCTGCACGTGAAGAAGGCGCAGTTCCTGTCGCCGCTCGACATGAGGCACGTGGTGGAGAAGTGCCGAGCCGGGGGGGCGTCGGCCCTGATGCTCTGCGAGCGCGGCACCTTCATGGGGTACGGCCGGCTGGTGGTGGACATGACCTCCCTCCCGGTCATGCGCTCCCTGGGATGCCCGGTGGTGTTCGACGCCACCCACAGCGTCCAGGCGCCCGGCGCGGCCAACGGGGCGTCGGGCGGTGACAGGCGCTTCGTGCTCCCCCTGGCGAGGAGCGCCGTGGCCTCCGGGGTCGACGCCCTGTTCCTCGAGACCCACCCCTGCCCCGAGAGGGCCAGGAGCGACGGCCCGAACCTGGTCCCCCTGCACAGGATGCGCTACCTGCTGGAGCAGCTGGCCGAGCTGCACCACTTCATGGTCCTCAACCTCGGGTACTCCTCGTTGACCTGGGCCGGGCCCGAGGCGGGAAATTGAGCATGCTCAGTCTGCCCTGGGAGCGCGAGGGGCGAAGCCTCTCCGACGAGGAGCTTCTGAGCGCGGGGAGGTCGATCATGCTCGCCGAGGCGGCGGAGATAGAGAGGGCCGCCGGGCGTCTGGGCCCGGAGCTGGCCCGGGCGGCCCGCATTGTCTACTCCTGCGCGGGGAGGCTTGTCACGGTCGGCATGGGCAAGTCGGGCATAATCGGTCGAAAGATCGCCGCCACCCTGGCATCGCTCGGGACGCCGTCGTTCTTCCTTCACGCCGCGGAGGGCGCCCACGGCGACCTCGGGATGGTCACGCGCGACGACGCGGCCATCTTCATCAGCAACAGCGGGACCACGTCCGAGGCCATCTCGCTTCTGCCCCACTTCAAGAGGCTGGGCGCTCCGATAATCGCCATCACGGGGGGGCTTGCCTCCCCTCTGGCGAGGAACGCAGACGTCGTGCTCGACTCCTCGGTGAGGTCCGAGGCCGGCGACGGCCCGTGCGCGCCGAACGGCGAGGGGGGCGACGGGGCCCTGAACCTCGCCCCCCTGTGCAGCACCACCCTCCAGCTCGCCATAGGCGACGCCCTGGCGGGCATGGTCACCCTTCTGCGCGGGCTGCGCAAGGAGGACTTCGCCCTGTTCCACCCGGGCGGAGCGCTGGGCAGAAGGCTGCTGACCAGGGTGTGCGACGTCATGGGGTCGGGCGACAAGCTGCCGGTGGTGGAGGCGAAGGTGCCGGTGAGCGACGCACTGTTCGAGATGACCAGCAAGGGGTACGGGGCGACCGTGATAGTGGACGGCGAAGGCGCTCTGGCCGGGATCTTCACGGACGGCGACCTCAGGAGGCTGATAGGGTCCCGCGGGGTCGAGAGCATGTCCCTCCCGGTGGGGGAGGTAATGACCAGGAACCCGGCGGTCATACGCCCCGACAGGCTGGCGGTCGAGGCCGTGAGGACGATGGAGCTGAGGGAGATATCCGCGATAATAGTGGTCGACGGAGACCGCCCGGTGGGGATGCTCCACCTCCACGAGCTGCTGCAGGCGGGGGTGGCCTGACCTGACCGCGTCCCGCCCCGGACCGGGGGCGCGGCTGTACGGCGCCCTGACGACCGTAGCCTGGCCGCTGCTCTACCCGTGGCTCGCCGCCAGGTACAGGGAGGGGTTCGACGAGCGCAGGGGGGTCTACTCCGGCCCTCTCCCCGAGTCGCCCCTGTGGGTGCACGCGGTGTCGGTGGGGGAGGCGCAGTCGGCCTGGCCCCTGCTGTCGGAGCTGCGGGGCCTGGGCGGGGGCGATCTCCCGGTGCTGCTCTCCAGCACCACGAAGACCGGGAGGGAGATGGCGGGGAGGCTGGCCGCGGGGCTGTTCGACCGGCAGATCTACTACCCATGGGACATCCCCCGCGTCGTGGCCAGGGCGCTCGACGCCGTGCGACCGGCCGGCTACGCGACGATGGAGACCGAGATATGGCCCAACATGCTGTTCGCCTTGGCGCGCAGGGGGATCCCCGCCTTCCTGGTCAACGGCAGGATATCCGAGCGCTCGGCGCGGACCGCGCTCAGGGCCCCGGCCTTCTGGCGGATGGTGTATGATTGTTTCACCCTGCTGCTCGTGCGGTCCGAGGCGGACAGAGACGTTCTTCTGTCGCTCGGAGTGTCCGGCTCGAAGGTGCGGGTCACCGGAGACTGCAAGGTGGACGCGCTGCTGATGCGACGCCGGAGTACCGACGTCGCGAGCGCGAGGGAGCTGCTGTTCGGACCGGGAACGGTACCGGACGGGAGCCCCCTGTTCATCGCCGGCAGCACCCACGAGGGGGAGGAGGAGGCCGCGCTAGACGCCTTCCGGATGGTTCGGAGCTCCCGGCCCGGCGCAAGGCTGGTGCTGGCGCCGAGGCACCCCGACCGGGCGGCGAGGGTGTTCGAAGCGGCGTCGGCGGTCGCCCCCTCGGCCCTCCTGTCCTCCCCTCCGCCGCGCACACGAGAGATAATCGTAGTGGACCGGATAGGCGTGCTGTTCGACCTGTACTCGCTCGCGGATGCGGCCTTCATAGGCGGCAGCCTGGTGGACAGGGGGGGGCAGAACATAATGGAGCCCGCGGCGTTCGGGGTGCCGCTCTGCCACGGCCCCTTCATGAGGGACTTCACCGAGGCGGCGCGCGGGCTCGGCGAGAGGGGTGTCGCGACCGTGGTCGGGGGCGCGGAGGATATCGCCGTCCATTGGGAGGCGAGCCTCCGTCCGGGCGCGAGGGAGCGGGCGCGCGAGGGGGCCGCGGACTACTTCCGCACCGTCGGCGGGGCGGCCAGGCTTTCGGCGGTCGAGATAACAGGGGTGATCGGTCGATGATGGTGAACGAGGGGCTTCTGCAGGAGTTCTACGTTGGGCTGGACGAGCGGTCGCGGCTCGCGCTGGACACGGCCGCGGAGAGGGTCGTGGAGGTCAAGAGGCGCGGCGGGAAGGTCGTCGTGGTCACGGGGAGTGGCCCGAATATACACGAAGGGGTCACGACCCTGGTGGCGGAGCTGATGTCCAGGGGGGTGGTCGACGGGGTGACCACCAGCTCGGCGGTGATCGGCCACGAGATGGCGGGCGCGCTCGACCTCGTGAAGGTATGCCGCGCCTCGGAGCTCGGCTTCGACGAGCGGTTCATGCCGCGCGGCGGCGCGTTCGAGTTCACCTGTCTCGACGGAGAGCAGCTCGACGCGCTCCGAAGGGAGATGCCGCTCGACGAGGAGCTGCTGGCCAGGGGGGAGCGGGCCGAGGGGCGGCTGGTGATAAAGGCCGCCGGCAACATGGCCTACCCGATGGGGCTCAGGAACGAGAATCTAGCGGGGGAGATACTGGTGATCAGCAGGGCGCTCGGACTGCCCTTCGAGACCGTGGCCGGGTGGGGGGCCGACAGGCGCACCATGATCGGCGCGGGGGCGGCGCTGGGCCTTCCGGTGCTGGTCAGCATACCCCAGATGGTGGGAAGCGGGCACGTCGGCATGGCGATCGGAGACAGCATATCGGTCTTCGAGCGCTCCGCGCGGATCGCGGAGATGCTGTCCTCGGCCGATGTCATAATAGAGTCCGCGGTGGCCCTGACCCAGGAGATACACGACGGCCCGTTCGAGTGCTACACGGGGCACGGAATATGGTCCTGGTGGAAGGGGCTTCCGGTCTTCTCCCTGCGAGGCAAGACCCTGGTGCGGATAGATCTCGACGAGAACCTGCGCAGGGCCAGGGACCTGGAGACCGGCGGCTCGCTGGTGCAGGAGGCGATCGACAGGGGGCTGCCGAAGACCAAGATCTCGAAGATCCCGTTCAGGATGGAGATGTCGGCCTTCGCGCGCCTCGAGGGGAGCGTGCCGATCATAGGCGACATAGGCCAGGTGTGGCCGGTGCTGGCGTGGAGGGTCGCCGGCGCCCTGTCGCTGAAGCTGGAGTTCATGAGCTACGCGCAGCAGACGCCGGAGGGGAGGGCCATGCGGGAGTGGATAACGAAGGAGATAAAGCCGGTGGACATGAGGCTGGTCAGGGAGAGGGCGAGGGCCGCTGGTCCCGCCGGCCGCGGGATGCGGGAGGCCCGGCCGTGAGGGCCGTAGGTGTCATACCGGCCCGCTACGGCTCCACGCGCCTTCCGGGCAAGCCGCTCGCCGACATCTGCGGCAAGCCCCTGATCCAGCGGGTCTACGAGAGGGCGGCGGCCTCCGGAGCGCTGGACAGGCTGGTGGTCGCCACGGACGACGACCGCATCGTCGAAGCGGTGAGGTCGTTCGGAGGAGAGGCGGTCCTCACCTCCCCCGATCACCCGGACGGCACCAGCAGGGTGGCCGAGGCCGCGTCCCGGTTCGACGGGGACATAGTGCTGAACATCCAGGGGGACGAACCCCTGCTCGACCCGGTGATGGTCGGGGAGGCGGTGGCGCTGCTGGCGGAGGACGAGTCCGCCCTGTCCGCCACACTGTGCGTCCCTCTTGCCCCGTCCCTACTGCACGACCCGGCGGCGGTGAAGGTCGTCTTCGACCTAAGGGGGTTCGCCATCTATTTCAGCCGCAGCCCCATCCCCTTCCTGAGGTGCCCCGAGGGGGCGCCGCCTCTGTACGAGCACATCGGGATCTACGCCTTCAGGAGGGATTTCCTGTACCGCTTCGTCTCCCTGGAGGCGACCCCCCTGTCGCGGGCCGAGTCGCTGGAGCAGCTGAAGATACTGGAGCACGGCTACAACATGAAGGTGGGCGTCTCCTCGGCGGTGAAACTCGGGCCAAGCGTGGACACACCCGACGACCTCGAGCAGGTTCGAGGCATAGTCAGATCCATGGACGCCGCCTCGGACGGGCGCGGAGCGTAGGGGTGCGGCGCGGATGCCCTCCGGAGGGAGCGGGCCCGGCGGTCCGTCGCTGATATTCATCCTGAGCGACGCAATCCGCGGCCACCTGTCCCAGAGCCGGGGCGTGGCCGGGTGGCTTTCGCGCTTCACCGGCGCGGACGTCGTCGAGATGGAGGCGCCGGGAATCGAGGGCAAGAGGCGCGTGGAGCTGCTCAAGGTGCGGGGGCGCAGGCTTCCCCGCATGAAGCCGCACGAACTGGCGGCTTGGCTCGACGAGACCGGGGGCGCCGAGCTGTTCGACTCCATGAGGAGGGAGCTGGCCTCGCGCGGGCTGACCGGGGCCGGTGCCCTGTTCATCGCCGCGGGGAGCTCCGCCGCGCCCTTCGCCCTCGCCCTCGCCAGGATCGCGAGGGGTAGGTCGTGCGTCATGATGACCCCGTCGGCCATCCCCGCATCGTCGTTCGACTACGCCGTCGTGCCGTGGCACGACCACCCGCGCCCGTCGCCGAACGTGCTGGTCACCCTGGGCGCCCCCAACTCGATCTTCCCGGACGAGCTCAAGAGGCGCGGCTGGGAGCTGGCGGAGCGCAACCCTCCGTCCGAGGAGAGCAGGGGCAGGTGGGGCCTGATGATCGGCGGGGACGACGCGAACTACTCGATCTCGGAGGAGTGGATCTCCATGGCGCTTCCTCCGATACTGTCGGCTGCGGAGGGGCTGGGGATCGATCTATACATCACCACGTCGAGGCGGACCTCGGCCGGGGCCGAGGAGGTGCTCTCCCTGCTGGCCCCCCTCTACCCGTCGGTGCGCATGCTACTGCTGGCCTCGAAGGAGGACTTCAACCCCGTACCGGGCATGCTGGGGCTGTGCTCCAGGCTGTTCGTCACGGAGGACTCGGTCTCGATGGTGTCGGAGGCGATCACCGCCGGCAGGGAGGTGTTCCTGCTGAGGGTCGGAAGAAGGGGCGGCGCAAGGTCCGCCCTGCAGGACGCCACCTCCTGGCTGGTGCGGAGGAGGTTGCTCCCCGGGCGGCTCCTGTGGGGCAAGCCCCGCTTCGACGCCCTGTTCGACCTGCTGCGCCGCCGCGGGCTGTTGAGCGAGATGCTCCCGCGAGCCCTGAGGATTCCCGAGTCCGAGGGCGTCTCGCCGCACGTGGACGGCCCGGCCCTCAACGAGTCGCGCAGGGCGGCGGAGTGGATAGTCGAGAGGTGGAGCGAGCCTCGCGCCTGAGTCGGCGCGGGGGCCCGGCATGCGGGCCCCCGTCCGGGAGGCGGGACGCGTCGCCTACAGCCTGTGGGCGCCGGCCGCCACAAACGACAGCCCGGCCTTCGTCAGGGCCTCCGCGGTGGCGTTGACGGCCTTGTGCTTGGTCAGGTAGTTCAGCATCAGGGCGTCCATGTCGCCGGAGGCCTCTATCTCCTTCTTCTCCCTGAAGTAGTCCAGAATGTCCGACGGGTGGACGAGCTCCCGCTCGTCCGCCGGGTCGCCCCCCTCGTGCTTGGCCGAGATGTTCGGCACGGTCTTCACCAGCTCCAGCAGCCCGTCCCTGCGGTTGTACGGCTGGCGGACGATGCTCTTCCATGTCTCCGTGACGTGATGCTCGATCCTCACCTGGTCGTCCAGGCCCAGGTCCCTGCGTATCGCGGCCGACGCGGCGATGTGTTCGTCGTCTATCGAGTTGGAGAGGTTGAACCCGGCCAGGGGCGTGCTCCCGTCGTCCCTGGCGAACAGGCGCGCCGCGAGCAGAGTCCACAGAATCGCGTAGGGGTTGTCGTTACCCATAAAGACGGAGATCTTGAAGCGCACGTCCACGCCCATGCGGTAGAGCAGGTACCCCAGCAGCACGGTGCCGGGGTTGATGTTCAGCACCTCGTCCACCCCGTAGTTGGTGTAGTAGTAGAGCACCTCGTCCACCCACTGGAGGGGGTGTCCGTTGGGCTGGCCTATGCCGCCGAAGTAGCCCGTGATGGTCTCCGGGCCGCCCAGGTGCACGTTCGAGCCGTCCACCCCCTTGGTGTCAAGGGTCTCCACGCAGGTCGCCCCCAGGATTTTTGTCGCGGCGCGGACCGCCGGAAGGTCGCCGCCGTCGGCCTCCTGCTCCTTCATCTTGCGCACCCTGATGAAGCGTCCCGGCAGGACCTCCCCCTTCTCGACAGACTGCTTCACCTCCGCCAGTAGCCACGGGAAGTACTGCAGCGCGCTGATCTCCAGGGTCGGCGCCTTGGAGAAGTCGTAATCCCACGCCTGGCGCTGAGGGTTAACTCGTGCGCGGTACTGCGACAGCGGGATGAACTTTCCCTCGTCCCTGAGGGTCGCGATCCACTCGAGGTCCTTGACGTAGGGGGAGTTGATGCGCTCGAGCCTCTTGACCAGCGACTCGACCTTCCCGGCCTCGCGCGCCCTTTCGTTGATGTCGCGCACCGTGCCGTACTTGCTCACGACCCTTCTCAAGTCCGCCAGGGCGGGCGTTTTCGGGTCGCACAGGTAACTGTTGATCTCCTCGAATACGGATTGGGCGATGCGAAACTCCTGGAACGACATAGTTGTATCCTCCTCTTGTCCTAAGATAAAAATGACGGGGGCCTTCGGACTGTAGCAGTCGAAGACCCCCGTCGGAAACGCGAACGGCGCAATGCGCCCCCCTACGCTCCCGGAGGGTCGCTGCACATCATCATGCCGAAAAATGCCGAGACGGGCGAAGAGGCCCGTATAAACCTTGAGAAGCCCATGGCTCTCTCCCTTTCAAACCGAACTTGCCGACTATACTACCCGAGGCGCACGAAAATGTCAACCGCAACCCGCCCTTTGAATCCGCAGTGGCGAGAGTGCGTGGTATGATGTTGCGGAATTCTCTTCGCGCAGAGCCGGGGAGGCTCCGATCAAGCGCGTTCCGCCGGTCGCAAGGCCTGTCGGCGCCAGGTCCCTCGTCGAATATGGAAAGCGGGAAGGAAAGTGGAGGACCCTGAGTTACCGCCGCATCGAAAGGAGGGGTCGGCGTGCGCAAAGCATTCATTCTCTGCCTGTGCCTGGTGCTGCTCAGCCCGCACCCCGCCGCTTCGGAACAGGCATGCCGCGAGTTTTCGGGCGAATTTACCCCTGTGGACAACGGAGAGCGGCTGCTCGCGCTCCTGGTGTCGCTCGCCGACCCGGAGTCGATGGATCTGGAGATGAGCGCCATCCCCGGCGACGACGGCGCGATCCTGGCAGTATCCGTCATAATTCGCGGGGCCGCCCAGGGCGGGGTTCGAATCGAACGGATCGCGCTCGAGTCGGCATTTGTGCGGCTCAACTCCCCCTCGGAGTGGATTCGCGGCGACAGACGCTCCCTTCGAGTCCTCGGAGCGCTGCGGAGTAATTTAGAAATCATGGTCGACGAGGGCGACATGCTGGAGGCCTTGAAGACGTATATCTCCGGAAGCTGGGGCGGGGTCCGACTGGAGCTGGAATCGGGCGAGCTTCGCGTGCAGGGACGCTACTGCCCCGGCACGGCCGGATTCCCGATCCTGGCCGGGCTGTCGACGAAGCTGGAGCTGCGAGACGGGAGGCGCGTCCTGCTGAAAACTCCCAGGATAAGCATCAACGGCGAGGAGAAGACCGTCCTCTTTCAAAGAGATCTCGATCGGCTCAGGCCCGTCCTCGATTTCGGTGAGTTCCCTCTTTCGCTTATGCTCGCGCGCCTCTCCGTCGACGAGGGAAAGCTCCTCCTGGGGACGGCCACGCCTCCCCGCCCCGCGGGAGGCATAAGATACCGCTATGACCGCGACCGGGAAAGGCCCTTTGTGATGCATCCGCCGGAGTCGTTTCAACTCCCGGACGGTCTGCTCAGGGACGGGGACATCCTGCTCGTCTGTGGAAAGACGTGGCGGAGCAAGATCGTCAACCTCCTGGAGGACGGAGCCTCGGCCTTCACCCACTCCGGCGTCGTCAGGGTGGTCGATGGAGTCCCGTACGTCGTCCACGCGTCTCCGGACGTCGAGCTGGTGCAGATGGAGCGCGCCGAGGATTTCCTGGCCCCGGAGAAGGTGCAAAGGGCGAGCCTCTTCCGCGTGCGCACGGATCCCGCCGTCGCAGCCGAGGCGAGCAGAAACGCCCTTGAGTACTACACGGAGCGCGTGCCGTTCGACACCGCGTTCGACGGCGAAGACCACGGAAGTCTGTATTGCACGGAGCTTGTCTGGAGGGCGTACGCTCAGGCAGGCATCGACCTTGCCGACGGGCTGTGGGTCCAACTGAGCAACCCGCTGCTCGCAGGCAAGGTGCTGCTTCCGAACAGCCTGGCCCGAAGCCCGCTTCTCGAAGAGATAGCAACCCTGCGATGATGGCGCGCTGAACAAAGGCCGGTCCATCCTCCAGCGGGTGGACCGGTCCGCCGTGCAGGCCGCCGGCGACACCCTCGCCTCGAACGACCGATCGCACATCCAGCAGGAGGTCGACCAGTCTAAGGACGAGCTGCACCGCATTGCCTCCACTACATAGTTCAACGGGAAAAGGCCGCTCGACGGCAGCGCTCGTTAGGAGGTTTCCAGAGAGACCAGGCAGTGAGCATTGTCACAGGACATGACTGTCCCCGTTCTTCCCGTACCCCTCGTAATAGTAGGACTGCTCGAGGCCCTTGAAGACGATGTCCATATTATCCGTATCCTTCGTAAGACTGGGTTCCAGCAGGCTTCTTAGCTCCAGGTCGTTGACGGGGCTTCGCTCCATGGCCTGGAGGTAGAGCGACCTGTCCACATTCTGCCAGTCCACCCTGACCTTCAGCCGCCGGACGAGCATCAGGTCGAGCCAGATTCTCATGGCCCTGCCGTTTCCCTCCATAAAGGGGTGGGCAATATTCATCTCTACGTACTTGGCCACGATCTCCTCGAAAGAATCCTCGGGCATCCGCTCTATTTTTTCCAGGGCGGCCTCCAGGTACAGGGCGCTCGCAAAGCGAAAACCTCCCTTCGAGATGTTTTTATTCCGAATCTGCCCGGCAAAGTCATAGAGCCCCTGGAAAAGGCGCCGATGAATTTCCATGAGCCCCTTCACCGTTCCCGCCTCGATCTTTTCAATATCCCCGGATTTATACAGCGCGCGCGCCTTTTCAAGGCTTATTCCGTCCAGTTCGCCCTGTTCAAGGCGGCGCGTGTCCGGCTTTACCCCTTTCAAATTGTCCTGCGGCATCCCTCGACCTCCGACAAGCCCGCAATCTGCCTCGCAGGCATCATCCTGCTGTTGAGATCCTTTCTCGTTCATTGCCTCAAAAAGTCCTGGCGAAATATTATGGTATATCTGAACAACACCGTTCATCCGCCAGGGCATTTGCTGTCGTCCAGCCTTGTACCAGGCGAAAAGGACTTGATCGGACCTTCCTTACGAAAAAAGGCGTTGCCCGGATTTTGAAGCCGCTCCTATGATTTTTTTGCAACATAAACTCCGTAGCCGTAGTAGTCCCGGTACTTTTGATACATGCAGATTTCGGCCCTGTGCTCCTCCACAATAGCCATGGCCCGGTCGCTCCGACCGTGACGGTCCAGAAATTCGTCAAACAGGCCCTGCAGGGGGTAATAATAGTTCTCAAGCCAGCAGCGTTCGGGCAGGACAAAATACCCCTCCGGGCTGTAGCCGTGCCGTTCCAGGACGGCCATTTTTGCCGACGCCGAGTCGATTCCAGCATATTGGGCCTTCCAGTATGCCTCCAGTTCGGAGGGCCGTTCTGCGGCGAGCCAGGTGATTTCCGAGAGCACCAGCTTGCCTCCGGTCTTCAGAAAGCGCCTCCAGGACGATATTCCCGCTTCAAAGCCCATGTTGTAGACTGCCCCCTCGGACCAGATTGCGTCATACTCTTCGTCCGCAAAGGGCAGAGCTTCCATGGAGCAGTTGATGGCGGTTATCCTGTCCGCTGTTCCCTCCCTCTCCGCCCTGGCCTTAAGCTCTTCCAGGAACTCCGGGAGGAAATCTACGGCCGTGACCTGCGCATCAAGCTCCCTGGCCAGGAAGATGGCCGATGCGCCCGTACCGCAGCCGATATCGGTGTCTGTCAACCCACTTGTCGCTTTTCCCGGGTTAAAG
>MTKY01071823.1_pt1 | contig 18391 bp, 12 predicted proteins | sample 1042731 | NCBI WGS metagenome assembly MTKY01 (sample SAMN06212206, study PRJNA360538) | anaerobic digester metagenome | biome: Wastewater treatment plant; material: sludge; isolation source: anaerobic digester fed with sludge from wastewater treatment plant | place: Denmark: WWTP Soeholt ... | reverse complement strand
ATAGCCGGATTGTTTTTGGCTATCAGATCGTCGCATTCATCGGGTTCTGGCGGTTCGCACTTCGCATTGCCAAACGAGGATGTGCGTAGCTCAGCGGCTAGAAGCGTTTGCCGGTGATGCGGCTGATTTCCTTGGCGACCATCGCTTCGACCAGCGACGGCAAATGGGTATCGAGCCAGTCTTTCAGCATCGGGCGCAAGGCGTCGAGGACGACGTCCTCCATCGTGCGGCCCGCAGCGGCAGGCGCCGCAACGGTTGCGGCGGCAACTGCGGGTGCGATAGCGGCGGTTAACGCCTCGAGCGATTGGCGTGCCGCATCGGCGCTGGCTTCGGAGACCAGCTCTTCAGCCGCAGGCGCAGCTTCGGCGACAGCGTCATCTTCTTCGTCGTTCAGGTCGAGAATATCGTCAGCTGTGGGGGCGCTGGCGCCGCGCGTCGCCCCGGGAGCTTCATCGCGTGCAATGACGCGCCTGATCGACGACAAGATATCTTCCATCGACGGTTCCCGCGACATATCGCCCATAACCAACCCCCTAAACCACCCCGATTACCGGACGGTTAACTGTACTCTTACCGATTTTGGGCGTGTTTTGCCAAGCCTTATTGTCGTGGCAACGCGGGCGGCCCAATTGGAACGCTGGCGGTTGCTGCGGGGACCGCGCGGGTGTCGGTCGCCTGTTGCTGTGGCGCGGGATCGTCGGCCCAGTCCCAGATCTGGCCTTTGACGCGCTGGTAATTGACCTCTGGATCATAGAGCGCGCCGCCCTCGATCCCCAGATCGCGTGCTTCGGCCTTGCCCATCGCGGCGAGCACCGAGAAGGCGGCGACGTAGCTGTTGCGCTGCGCCGACACGAGCTGAACCTGGGTGTTCAGAAATTCCTGCTCGGCGTTCAAAATGTCGAGGATCGAGCGCGTCCCGACGCTGTTTTCGGCGCGCACGCCTTCGAGCGACAGGGCGTTGGCGCTCACCGCTTGCTGCGTCGCGGTGATGATCTGTTCGTTCGCGCGCCATGCGGCATAGGCGCCGCGGGTCTGGGCGACGACGCTGCGTTCGACTTCGACGTAATTTTCGATCGCCTGGCTGGTGCGCGATTGTGCTTGGCGGACCTGCGCTGACGGGCGTCCACCTTGAAAGATCGGGATCGTCAGCGACAGTCCGGCCGATGCGCTTCGCGTGGTATTTTCTGAAGTGGGATCGTTTACCGAGCTCAGATTGTTGTTGTACCCACCGCTGGTCGCCGCCGACAGCTTGGGCATGCGTCCCGCACGTGCGACGCCGATGTCCGCGCGGCTGGCGTTGACGATCTGGTTCGCCGACTCGATATCGGGATTGCTGGTGAGCGCGATCGCGACCGCGTCGTCGGGGGAGGCGGGCAGGTTCGGCAGTTGCGGCGGCTGCTCAAGATCGACCGGCGCTTCGCCGACCAGGCGGGTATAAGATTCGCGGCTGGCGATCAGGTTGGCTTCGGCGGTGCGCAGATCGCCCTCGGCGAGCGCGAGCCGCGCCTCCGACTGGGCAACGTCAGTACGGGTGAGGTCGCCGATTTCGAAACGGTCGCTCGTCGCCTGCAAGTTGGTACGCAGCACGGCGACGTTTTTCTGGTTCAGCTGGACGATCGCCTGATCGCGGATGACGTCCATATAGGCGCCGACGGTCTGCGAAAAAATGCTCGCCTCGGTCGCACGAAGATCGGCTTGGCCCGCCTCGACGCGAAATTTGGCGGCCTTCACCGCGTTGCGTACCGCGCCGCCCTGATAGATCGGCACCGATACTTGCCCGCCGACGCTGACGAAGCGTTTGGGCGAGAAAAAACTGTTGCCGGGCAGCACCAGATTTTCCTGATAATCGACGCCGACGCCGACATTCGGCAGCCCGCCCGATTTCTGGATCGGGACATTTTCGTCATTGGCGCGCTGTCCGGCACGCGCCGCGGTCAGAGTAGGGTTATTTTCATAGGCTTTCGCCAGCGCCTCCTGCAGCGTTTCGGCGTGCGCCGCCGACGACAGCATCAAGGCGCCGAGGGCAAGACCGGCAAGCCAGCGGGCGCGGGAGAAAGGCCGTTTCTTATCGGTATCGAGCATCGTCATGTCAGCCTGAAACAAGGAGGGATGTGGCTTTTAGAATGTGAAGCCTGCCGGGGTTGCAAAGCCGGGCAGCGGCGCGACGTCCATGTCGGCAAAGCTGCGCAGTGCGACCGCGCCGCCTGCCTTTACCCCCTGGACGAGCCGCGTGACTGCGCCCTCGCGCCGTGCCGCGACCAAGCGACCGCCCTCGGCCAGTTGAACGGTGAGCGCGTCGGGCAGCGTTTCGATCGCGCCTTCAATGATGATGCGGTCGAAAGGCGCGGCGTCCGGAGCGCCGGAGATCAGCGATCCGGTGACCCATTGGATGTTCGCGTCGGCGGTCGCGGTCTGCGCGATCGCCATCAGCTCAGCCTGTTCCTCGACCGCATGGACTTCGGCGCCGAGCCGCGACAGCACCGCCGCTGTATAGCCGGTCGCACTGCCGATCAGCAGGACCCGCTGGCCGGGACGGATCGCGGCAGCGACGAGCATGCGGCCGGTGACCAGCGGCGCGTTGAGCGCGCGGCCATGCCCCAGCGGGATCGCGCGGTCCATGTAAGCGACGCTCGCGAGGTGAGCGGGCGCATGCGCCTCGCGCGGCACCGCCGCCATCGCGCCGACCACCGCTGCGTCGATGACGTCGTTGGTCCGAAGCTGGCTGTCGATCATGGCAGAACGCATGTCCGCCGCAGAGATTTCGCTAAACTTGGTCGCCATCAGCCTTTTCCGATTCCCTGGGGCCTGAGCCTTTGCGGGGCAGCTCTAGCCCAACTCACACTGTATTGCAATAGTAATACAGCCTCTGTCCGCATAGACGCGCATAGCTGGCAAGACCGGTGCCGCCAACCCCGTAGGCGGACGTTCGGGCGAATCCTTGACAAGGCAGCGAAACCCCCTCACTAGCGGCGCCGTCCAACACCCGGCCCATCCCCCACGGATGCGGTAATTTGGCATGAGGCCCGATGGCGGAGTGGTGACGCAGCGGACTGCAAATCCGCGCACGCCGGTTCGATTCCGGCTCGGGCCTCCACTATATTCGATAAACCGACAGGTGCGCCCCTGTTGCGCCTTAAGGGGCGCAATCGCGCGCTTCTCGCAGAGGCTTGCGCGTCTCTGCCTTCACTTGGATTGCCAAATTTCGCCGCGCTTTCTGGAAGAGTCGCGGCAACTCGGCATGCAGGGATTTGATTTTACGCTCTTGGCGAGCCATCAATTTTTCACGGCTGGATGCGCTTTAATTGTCACGCCTGGTCGACAACTTCTGGCCGATAGCCGCCAAGCCGCTTTTCGAGAGGATTTGAGGAGGAAGGCAGCCCATAAGCAAATCGGAAGAGCATGATGATCCCGGCCATACGTCGATAATGATCTGTTGGAGCGATCATCAAGAGCGGCCGATATTCGCTGACGCCGCGAACCCGCTTCGTCTAAACCGGAACGGTGACTTGCTTGCTGCCGAACACGGCCTGCCAATTCTCGATTTCTGCAAATACGACCTCGTCGGCGGCATGCGCCAGTTCGGAAATGCTTCCGTAATCGAGAGCGGCATCGGGTACGCGAGCCAGACGTTGGATCCGGGCGTGGATGGCTTCCAGCTTTTCGCCCGTCACTTCCGAAATCGAGGCAAAGCGCTCGAAGTCCCCGAAATAGCGGATGCCGGCAATGCCGGCACCGAATGTCGGGAACAGAACGCCCAACACAGTAAAGAGCTTTGCGAGATGGGTGACCGGCTCCATCGGGACAAATCCCAATTCTCCGGCGGCAACGAGCAGCAGATACAGCGCCACCGACGCGACCGCGCATTGGAACAGCCGCTCTGAGAGATGGTCCAGATTGTGGTGGACGTTGGTCAGGCGGCGCGCCTTGTCGAAATGATAATCACGCTGCGCGACGACGTGATGATCGAGCAAGCCCTCCAGCACACCGCGCAGATAGGCCTGTGAGATCGAAGCCTGCGGCAAGCCAACGCTGCGCAACGTCTGCCGCGCATAAAATTCGGGCCAGTCGGTCTCGGTGCCCTTTGGCCATCGCCCGGTTGCTCGAGCGCCACCGAGCGCCAAAAGGATCGCCCCGTGTCGCAAATATTCTGCCGCGCGCCGCGTCTCGAACCAGCGACCATGCCACCGTTTGCGTTGCCCGAAAAATGTGATCGCCAAAATGATACACAGCAAGACCAGCTCGAACAGGGCGAAGCCCCATTTTTCGGCGGGCGGGACCAGCGGCAGATAGGCGGTGCCGCCGACGATCGCGAGGCTGGAGAGAATGAAGCTGACGATCATCCCGCCGCGATATGCGTCAGACAGGCGAGACGATATTCCGTCAAGCCAGCGGAAACGCCGAGTGACCTGCTCCATAATGGCGATCGCCATTGAGACTCCGGCGTCGGGCAGGTCGCGCACGGCAGCCAACATCGGATCGGCGGCCATCGCATCCATGTCGTCCGGCAAGGAATAATGTTCGGTCAATCCGCGCAGTCGCGGCTGTTCGGAGCGGCCACCGAACAGCGCCTCGACACGCCGATACATATGCGCGAAACGACTGCTGCGCGACCGCCAGCGCTCGTGAAAAAGGGTTGCGAGGCCCGGGTGCCCCGCCTTGCTGTCGGCGACGAGAAGGCCATGAACGAGATGCTGCAACTCGGCCTCGCGATCGCCACTCGCGGTGCGATCGTCCAGCAAAGCTTCGGGACCAATAAGAACACGCCACTGCTCGGGTGTGCGCGTGTCGATCCAGATCACTGGCGTACCATATTGCAGCGCGGTCGCGATCGTGTGCCCGGTGCCGCCGATATGTGCTGTCGAAACGCCGTCCCACACCCCAATCAAGATGTCCGATTGTTCGATGAGGATTCGTCCTGCCAGCGCCACCCGGCGCGATACTTCGGCCGCGAGCAACTGGGCCTTGGCGCTATCGTCCGGATCGTCGAACTTCGCGAGCAGCAGGTCGACTATCGCCGCATCCTGATCGGCGAGACAGAATAACCGTGCCCGATCGCTGATCGCACGGATCGCACCAGCATGGCCTTGCGTTTCCGGATCCTGCGCCTCGTCGCCAGCCAGCAGCGCACGGACATCGGCGGCGTTTTGCGGCAGCGCGTTAATCGTCTTGTTGAGCCGCCGACCGAAAGGCAGCGGCGCGACAAGCTCGTAACCGCGTACCAGCGCCATTTCCGCCGCGATAACATCGGTGCCGTCGGCCAGCATGCTATGCACGCGCGCCGTTGCGATGGGGCCAGCACCGGATTGCGGCGGCAAGTCGCGTACCCCTTGATCGATGAGATCGAAGATGGTGTCCAGCGTCGCCGCGATACGGCCCACATGGTTTTCGAACCCCGGATGGCTGAAGCGATGCCCGGTCACTCCGAGATGCAGCCTCCGTTCGGGGGGCGACGGGCAGCAGGGCGAATCCGGCGCGCTCATCGCAATCGCGTGGTCCAGCGGAAGCCGTCGATACGCCAGCAGCCGGAAGCAATTCCTCCGCGTGTTCTGTTGTTGCCACCCGCCATAGCAGGCGGGGTAACTGAGCCGGTCCACTGCGTCAAATCCGATGCGCGCCGCTTGTTGATCGCTGCAGATTGATGGTAAAGTCTTGCAAGTTGCGGAGAGGCGGCGCGTGGGGCGCCGCGCGATCCGCCGGGGGCAAACGCGCATGACTGCGTCGAACCAAGCGGCTGAAACAGCAAGGAGCGGCGCAAGTGGCCAAGATGGCGCGCCCGCCGTATTCCTGAGCTATAGCCGGGCCGATCAGGCGCGCGCGCGGCCGGTCATCGACGCACTGATCACTTCGGGCTTCACGGTATGGTGGGACGGCATGCTTCGCGGCGGCGAGAATTTCCTGCCGACCACCGAAGCGGCGCTCGAACAGGCGCGTGCCGTGGTCGTGCTGTGGTCGAAGACATCGGTCGATTCCCATTGGGTGCGCGACGAAGCGCAGCGCGGGCGCGAGCGCGGTTGCCTGGTGCCGCTGGCGATCGACGGCAGCCAGGCACCGCTCGGGTTCCGCCAATTTCAGCTTATCGACGTCAGCAGATGGCGCGGCCGGGCCGACGCGCCCGAATTCCAGCCGGTTCTCGACGCGGTAGCTGCCCTTGTCGGGCGCGCGCCGGATCGTCCGGTCGGGCGGAACGCAATGATCGATCGCCGCGCCTTGATCGGCGGCGGCGCGCTGCTTGTCGCCGCCGGAACCGGCCTCGCGGTCTGGCGCAGCGGGTGGCTGTCGGGGCCGGCGACACCTGACGACAGCATCGCGGTGCGACCACTCCAGAACCTCAGCGAGATTCCCGGGCAGGATTATTTCAGTGAGGGTTTGACCGACGAAATCCGGCTGGCGCTGTCGCGCAACGCAAGGCTGCGGGTGCTGGCGCCGACGTCGACGAACAGTGTTCGCGATAGCAAGCTGGGGCCGTCGGAAATTGCCCAAAAGCTGGGGGTTGCCTATCTGCTCGGCGGCAGCGTGCGGCGGTCGGGCGAAGCGCTCAGAATTACCGCCGAGCTGACCGACGGACGGTCGGGGACCAACCTGTGGGCCGACGTGTTCGATCGCAAATTGGCGGACATTTTTGCGCTCCAGAGCGAAATTGCGGGGAAAGTCGCTGGCGCGATGTCGGCGCAGGCCGCTGACGGCGATGCGCGATCGAAACTCGCCGATGCCGCCAAGGTCGGCGGCACGCGCATTGGCGCCGCCTATGACGCCTTCCTGCGTGGTCAGGCCTATTACGCATTGCGGTCGGGCGAAGCGGCCTATCGCGCCGCGCTCACCCAATATAGCGCCGCTATCGCCGCCGATCCCCGTTTCGCCCGCGCGCATGCTGCACGCGCGCTGGTGCTCCTCATCCTGACGAGCAGCTACGCGAAAGCTGGTGAACTCAGGACGCAATATGACGATGTCATCGTATCGGCGCGGCGCGCCGTCGAACTGGCGCCCGGGCTCGCGATGGCCCAGGCGATACTGGGTTATTCGCTAGTGCAGGCACGTTTCGACCTGAGCGGGGCGCGGCGGCCGTTCGAACTGGCCAATCGTCTCGGTCAGGGTGACGCGACGGTCTTGACGCTCTACGCCGGTTACCAGACGCAGATGGGCCGTGCCGCAGACGCATTGACTGCGATTAAGCGCGCAGCATCGCTCGACCCGCTGAATGCCGGCGTGCATCGCGGGGTCGGGTGGGTCCAGTATTTCGGCCGCGATTTCGAGTCCGCGATCGATGCCTGCCAGCAGTCGATCGCGATTAACGCCGATGTCGACGATGCCCATGGCATTACCGGCGACTCGCTGTACCAGCAGGGCAAGTTTGCCGAGGCGCTCGCCGCTTATCAAAAAGAGCCCGGCGCGCTGCTTGGGCTAACCGGGTTGGCCGTCGCGTCGCAACGGATGGGCGATGTCGCGGCGGCGCGCGAAGCCCAGGCCAAATTGCAGACGGCGCTCGGCGCCGCTGCGACGTACCAACAGGCTCAAATCGCGGCACAATGGGGCGATGCACACCTTGCGATGGATTTGTTGCAGCAGGCGCGCGCAATCGGCGATAGCGGCATGACCTTGCTGGCGGTCGACCCAATGTTCGACCCGCTGCGAAAGCGCCCCGATTTTATTCATTTGCTAAAGGGTCTGGGCTTCGATTAACTTGAGGGGGTTCTTGAATGAGGGGGCCAATCATGAAGAAACTTCTAGTTTTGACGGCGTTCACTTCGGCATCGATACTGCTTGCCGGCTGCAATTCGGCGCCGAAGGAAGAGGCGCCGGCTGAGCCTGCGGCAACCGAAACCGCTGCGCCCGAAGCGATGGCCGCCCCCGACGCGGCGACCGCCGACGCAGCGGCCACAGACGCGGCGGCTGCGCCAGCAGCAGAAGCAACCGACGGCAGCGACGACACCGAAACCGGCGGCGGCGGTATCAAGCCGGTCGATTCTGGCAAGTAACGCTTCCGATCAATTCAGTCGGCGGTAGGGCCCGCCGACGTCTTGGCGCGCGCAATCCAGTCGCTATATGCTGAAATTCGGGTGTAAACCCCGGGACGGTCGTCATTTTTGTCGCCGCACCCTTTCTTCGCCCACGAAATAATGCCCACTACGATCGGGCGTTTGCCGCGTGGTGCATAGGCGACGGGACCGCCGCTATCGCCGGGACAGGTCTTGATCCCCGGCGCCCCGGCGCAAAAAACACGCGCGTGAATGCGCGCAATCAGCGCACCGTTGGCCGCGCGGATCGGCCTGTAGTCGGGCTCGGCGGCGCATCGGGACTGATCCCAAAGTTTGAGGTCGAACTTGCGCAAGAACGCGACCGGCAATCCCCCAAGACCCTGGGTCACCCCCCACCCCGTCGCACCGATCGGACCGTTAAGGTCTGCCGTCGGCAGAGCGGCGAGCTTTGCGACGCTGATCCGGGCGGGATCGCGTCGCCGTGGGTCACGCCGAAGATGCAGCAGCGCGATGTCGTAATCATATTTGTTCGTCGGATTGTAGCGGGCGTGGCGGACGAGGCGATCGATGTGCACAGTCATTCCTTCATTGCCGGCGATGTCGGCAACCCCCAGCTGCGCGACGATGCCGACACGGACATAGCTCTGGTTTACGCAATGGGCGGCGGTCAGAACCCAGTCATGATCGATCAGCGTCCCGCCGCAGATATGACGCAGCCGCCAACGTGGGATCGCGGGGTCGTCGATCCCCGGCAGCGTGGCGTTCGTGACCGAGTCAGCATAGCGGATCTGTACCTGGAACGGGGCCTGCTGGATCCCGACGCGATAGCCGCCGCCGCCGATGACACTCGGCGCGCCCGGCTCGACCGTCATCGCCTCGTTCACTCCGCGCGAAAACTGCTCGAATGCCTCGCGCCTGCCACGCTCGCTTTCGGCAGGAAATCGCCCCGAATTATGGACGATGATCGGCACGCGGGCGTCGACCTCGACAATCTCGAGCGCGTCGGGATTGATCATGGGCTCCCTCTCCGCGTCGCTGGCCTCCTCCTCCGGCGGGTCCAAGGCGTCGTTCGATGCCTGCACGGGAGAAGAAAGCTGCGACGTCGCAGCATCCGGCGCGATCGGACCGATCGCAGCCGCCAAGATAAGCGTCATGTGAACCGACACACGCCTTTCCCTCCTTGCCCCACTATTCCGCAGTCGTCCCCCGTGCCTTTTTCGCCCGAGCGATCCAATCGAGATATTGGTCGACGCGCGTATAGACCGCAGGCCGGCTGTCGCTCAGCACGCCGCAGTCGCGTTTGGCCCATGACACCACACCGACGACGCTGACGGGCTTGCCGAATGCGCGGTAAAAGACGGGCCCGCCGCTATCGCCGGGACAGGTGCGGACGCCGCGCGCACCGGCACAAAAAATCCGTCGATGAACCCGCGGCGTTGCAGTTCCGTTCGCCAGTTGCGCTGGCCCAAAATCGGGCAACGCAGCGCATTTTTCAGCCGGAACCAGGGTCATCTCGCCGCGCCGCAAATAGGCGACTGGCAAATTGCCGCGCCCCTGCGTCACCCCCCACCCGGTCGTCTGGAAACCGCCAGCATAGGGATCGGCGGGCATCGCGCCGAGGCTGGCAAGTGCGACCGTCTTGCTCCGGCGCACCTGGCCGGGCTGCGCTAGGTGGAGCAAGGCGATGTCATGGTCGTAGATGTTGCGCGGGTCATAGCGCGCGTGACGGACAACGCGGTCGATGGGCACTGCCACGCCGTCGCCGCCGGAAATATCGGCGACCCCAATTTGGGCGACAATGCCCACCTTGACGTGCGTCGGACCGACGCAATGTGCAGCGGTCAGCACCCACTCGCGATCGATCAGCGTCCCGCCGCAAATGTGGCGCGTCTGCCAGCGCGGCACTGCCACATTGTCGATACCCGGCGCCTGGGCGTTGGTGACCCGGTCGGCGTAACGGATCTGCACCTGAAACGGCACCTGCTCGATCCGCATCGGCTCGCCGTTCCCCACCGGCACAACCGGAAACTCACCTGCCGCGACCCGTGCGGCATTCTCTTCGTCCTGATTGACCTGAAAGGAGAATTCCTCGAACCGCGCGCGCTGTTCGCTTTTGCTTGGTCGGTTCGTCGTCGAGGCAACGAAATCAATGATGGGCTGCGGCGGTGAAGAAGTCTCCCTGCTGGTCAGGCCGAAGACGGGGAGTCCGTCGGGATTGATGGTAGGTTGTTCGCTTGCAGCTGGTTCTCCCAGCGCCGCGACCGGTTGTGCGATCGATCGGGGAGTGGCTGAACGACCGGACATTGACGCCAGCCCGATGGCCAACAATGCCGCCCAATATCTCGGACCCGACATGTCGTTTCCTCCCCACCGGCTTCGAGCCTAGGCCCAATTGGCAAGATTTGAAAGTCGTGGCGCCGACGATCGGCAAATCACAGCGGCCACCTCGAACCTGTAAATAATTCACTAGAAGCAAGGGTTTTACAATTTGGAGCCGTCGCGAACCGCATATTCGGTGCGGCCAAGAATAAGATTGATCGAACGCATGATGATCGAGCGTATCAAATTCGTCGAAAAATGACCGGCTTGCTGCGTAAGTTTGCTTGGTGCGGGCGAGAGGAAGATCGGTCGGCTGGACACCACATGGGGTATTCTGGCGGCCGTCGATGCCCACAGCCTGTCGGCGGAGAGCCGCGCCTTGGGTTCGCCGCTTCCCAGCGTCAGCCGCAAAAGCAAGTGGCGGGCACCGGCCACGGCCCGCCATCCGTGGTTGCATGCGTCGTCAGGAACGCTCGCCGCACCCGCCTATGAATGCAATGCGGCAGCCATGGAGGAATATCGGCCACACCCGCTCAAGGGATGGGGCTCCACAGTTCGAACGCTATCGGCCCTTTGATCGATGACAATGGCAAGCAATAGGCGCGCGTAAGAACTGCCCGCGCCGCCGCATATGCAACCAAAAGGCATCCGGCTGGTTCTATTTCCGACGCCGCACAGCGCGATTTGCGTCCAACAATGATTGAATTTCCGTTGGGTGAGGCCTTCTACTGCGTCATTTTGGAAGGTGTCTGCTTGTGTATGAAGCCCCCCGCCGCATGTTGTTCGATGAAGGCATCGAAGCTGGCCAAGTGCTACTTCCCAATGTCGAAGAGCCAATGCGGCTGGCGCTCGTTGGCGGATTTCTGCCGCGACGTTGCGGGATCGCCACGTTCACAACCGATGTCCATAATTCGCTGAAAGAAGCCTATCCCGAGCTTGCGATCGATGTCTACGCGATGTCGCCAGCGAACGCCCCCAATCAGTCCAATCCGCTGGTGCGCGCTTTCGTGAAAGAGGGCGACGCGAGCAGTTTTATCCATGCCGCGGAACAGATAGAGGCGAGCTGCGCGGATGTTGTGTGGCTCCAACATGAATTCGGGCTGTTCGGCGGCGTGGCGGGCGATATGTTGTTCGAGCTGACCGATCGCATCGCCGCACCGTTGTTCGTCACGCTGCATACCGTGCTGGCGGCGCCCGACGCCGATCAGCGGCGCGTGATGGCCCGGCTGATCGCAAGGGCCAGCAAATTGGTGGTAATGTCCGAGCGTTCGCGCCATTTGTTGCACACCGTATATGGGGCCGATGCTGACCAGGTTGCGCTGATCGCACATGGCGTACCCGACCGCCCGTTCGGCCCGTCGGCGCCTTTCAAAGCCCAATTCGGGTTCGTAGATAAGCAAGTCGTGCTGACCTTCGGCTTGCTGTCGCCCGGCAAGGGAATCGACGCGGTGATCGACGCGCTGCCCGCGATCGTCGCGGCGCATCCCGACGTGCTTTATTGCATCGCTGGCGCGACGCATCCCAACCTTCTGGCGCGTGAGGGCGAGGCCTATCGCGAGCGGCTCCAGGCGCAGGCGGAATCGTTGGGCGTGGCCGCCCATGTCCGCTGGATCAACGCCTTCATGGAAACCGACGAACTGCTGGACCTGCTCGGAGCAGCCGATGTCTATGTCACGCCCTATACCGGCGCCCAGCAGTCGACGTCGGGGACGCTGTCCTATGCGATGGCGCTTGGCAAAGCGGTGGTTTCGACGCCCTATGTGCATGCGGTCGAGTTGCTCGCTGACGATCATGGCGTACTGGTACCGTTCCACGATAGCGCGGCGCTAGGTGTCGCAGTTGCCGATCTGCTGAGCGATCCCCAACGGCAAAGGACACTGCAGCAGCGGGCCTATGCGCGCGGCCGCGACATGATCTGGCCGGTATTCGCCGCACGGAGTCATCGCCTGATCGAGGAGAGCCGTTTGAAAACCGTGTTCGCCCGCGTGCCCACGGCGATCGGCATCGAAGGATTGCTGCGCATCTGTGACGATACCGGCATCTTGCAGCACAGCATCCACAGCATTCCCGACCGCGCGCACGGCTATTGTATCGACGATAATGCTCGCGCGCTGATGCTGATGAACCGCCTTGAGGGCGAGGCTCTGAGCAAGTGCAGGCGATTGCCCGCCATATTCTCGTCCTTCGTCCAGCATGCCTGGAATCCCGCCACTGGAGCGTTCCGCAACTTCATGAGTTTCGAGCGCAACTGGCTCGAAGATGCTGGATCCGAAGACAGCTGCGGCCGGGCGCTATGGGCTATTGGCGCGACGGCACGCGACGCACAGAACATTGGATTGCGTGTTTGGGCGCGAGAATTGTTCGAACGTGCCGCGCCTCCAACGCTCGCGTTTCAATCGCCGCGCGCGATTGCCTTTGCCGTCCTGGGCGCCGATTATGTGCTGGGCACGGATGCGGAGCATGAGCTTGCGATGCAGATTGTCGCGCACGGCGCCGACCGGTTGCTCGCTTTTTATGCCGCCATTGCGCGGCCCGACTGGTGCTGGTTCGAAGATGTCCTCGCTTATGACAATGGTCGACTGCCCGAAGCGATGTTGCGCGCGGGCGTACGGCTGGGACGCGCCGATGTCACCGCGTGCGGCATCGACACCCTTCGCTGGATCAATGACCTCCAGACCGCGCCGCGCGGCCATTTTCGTCCGGTGGGTTCCGACAGCTTTGGACAGGCCTATGCATCGCCGCGGCCGTTCGATCAGCAGCCGGTCGAAATCTGGGCGATGATTGATGCCGCATCGGCGGCCTACGACGTGACCGGCGACACGATCTGGCTGGCCCACGCCCGGCGCACTTATGACTGGTTCGCTGGCGGCAACGACCGCAGCGTCGTGGTCGCCGATCCGGTTAGCGGTACCAGCCGCGACGGGATCAATCCCCGCGGGGTCAACCTCAACGAGGGCGCCGAATCTGTGCTGGCGTATCAGCACGCCACTTACGCAATCCGGGACTTTGCCGCCAAAGTCGAGTAGGAACGTCCATGGCTCACCTTGTCCAGCACGAACTGCGGCTTCATGCCGACCCGACCCGCGTCGTTGTGCGGCCGTTTCATCTGGCGTGGCAGGCGTCGGGGCCAGATCTTGAACGCGTGCACCGACTGGCGCGCGAAATTGTTGCGCTCAACCCTCGCACGGTGCGCGCCGAACTCGGCGTCGTGTTGCGCGATTTCGCGGACCGTCACTGGCAAATCGAGAAGGTGTTCGAGGACCGGTTCGAAGAGATCGAGAACAAGCTCGGGTTGGACGGCGTTCCGCTCAAGCGCGAAATGCGGCTGTTAATAGGCGCGTACTTCTGCCACGAATATAGCTATGCCGCCGCGGCGCTGATGAACCCCAGCGTCGTGCGCCACCCCGACCAGAGCGGGATGCTTGACGGCAGCATTCGTATCCTGCTGTCGCTGCGCGCGGTCGGCGAGGGGCATATTTCGACGATTGCGTTTCGCGAAGGGATCATCACCCACGATCGCGAAATGACGCTGTTGCCGCAGCCCGCCTTTGCCACTGCTGCGATGCCGGGGCCGGGACCCGAAGACAAGCCCGACGACGTCGTCTCGCTTTATCGTCAGACCGACAGCAGCCTGTCGGGCACCGTCATCTTTCCGATCACCGAGGCACAGCGCAACGGGCTGGAGGACTTGCGGCTCGTCGAGTTCAAGCGCGACAGCGGCAAGAGCGAATGGATCGGAACCTATACCGCCTACAGCGGCCGCGACATCCAATCAGAATTGCTACGTACGCGTGATTTCAAGAATTTCACGCTGACGCCGATCAAGGGCGGCGCAGGGCGCAACAAGGGCATGGCGCTGTTCCCGCGTAAAATCGACGGTCAGTTTCACATGATCGGGCGCCAAGACGGCAAGAATCTTTATCTGCTGCGCTCCGATACCATCGACCACTGGTCGGGCGGCGACTTGCTGCTGGAGCCGCAGTTTCCCTGGGAGCTGATCCAGATCGGAAATTGCGGCGCGCCGATCGAACTTGATGAGGGCTGGCTGGTACTGACCCACGGGGTCGGCGCGATGCGCAAATATGCGATCGGCGCGGCTTTGCTCGACAAGGACAACCCCTCGAAGGTGCTCGGTCGCACGGCCAACCCGATCCTGTCGGCGGCCGATGAGGACCGCGAAGGTTACGTCCCCAATGTTGTGTATACTTGCGGCGCGATCAGGGTCGGCGACGATATCTTCCTGCCATATGGTGTCGCCGACAGTTCGGTGTGTTTTGCCTTCGTGGCGATCTCGGAGATTTTGGCTGCGATGGCGTAGTGTTTGCAGATTTCGAGCGATCGTCGTCGATTTCCGGTGTTTCAGGAAAACGAAACCAGCGACCGGTCGTTAGCGAAAGGTCCACACCTCCACCGAAGTTCGGCAGATCGGTAGCGCTGTTTGTGGCGATGGCGGCCGGCGCTGGTAAATCCACGAGCGCCTTCGCATGCGTAGCCAGGTCAATCTTTTCCAGCACAGCCTACCGGTCGCGGCCGCAATAGCGCGCGGCCTGCGATGACACCTGTTGCTTGGCCGTCATCGAGCGCGAGAGCTCCGTTGATGAACAGGCTCTGGACCCCGGCGCTGAGTTCGCGCGGGCGCACATAATCAGCGCGCGGCGCATATCCAGTTGGATCAAGAACGACCACGTCGGCGAAGTAACCTGGACGCAAATAGCCGCGCCGGTCGAGTTTGTAGATGTCGGCGGTGCGGCCGGTGGATTGGCGAATGAACGTCCGCAGGCTGATGACCTTGCGTTCGCGGACATAGCGCAGATATTTTTCGGGGAAGGTCGCGAACATGCGCGGATGGCCGTCAGACCCGTCGGATGATGTCACCATCCACGGCTGCTGCATCAACAGGTCGACGTCGGCCTGCGCCATGTTGAACGACGCGACCGCGGTACCGCCGCCTTTCTGTCCGCGGCTTTTTGCCTCGAGGCTATGGCGGATGATGCGCAGCGCCGCGTCGCGGCTATCCAGTTTCCATTCGTCCGCGACTTGCGCCAGCGTCTTGCCGGTCCACGGAAAGCCCTGTGCGATCAGCAACAACGCGCCCGCGCCGCCGCGCCGCCGCATATTGTCCTGCATCTCGGCACGGATCCGTGCCAGCGTGGCGGGTTCGTCCAGCCGTTTCAGCAATGCCTCGCCGCCGCCATCGACCGCCCAGCGCGGCAACAGCGATGCGTCGAGGTTCGATCCCGACGCCAGCCAGGGATATTGGTCGGCAGTCACCTCGACGCCCGCGGCCCGCGCCGCATCGATTGCGGCGATTACTGCGGCCGCCTGGCCGTGGACATCGACCCCGAGAGCTTTCAGATGTGCGAAATGCACCGGCATTTCTGCCTGCTTGCCGATATCGATCGCTTCATTCACCGATCCGAGTAAGCCGATGCTGTAGCTCGATTCATCGCGCTGGTGAGTGTCGTAGATCCCGCCGCGGATCGCCGCCTCGCGCGCGACAGCCACGACTTCGGCGGTCGTGGCGAAACTTTGCGGCGCGTAGAAAAGTCCTGTGGACAGCCCGACGGCGCCTTCGCACATGCCTTTGGCCACCAGCGCCTTCATTGCGTCAAGCTCTCCTGGAGTCGGCGGGCGCGCATCCTGATCCAGTACCCGTTGCCGCACCGGGCCAAAACCCACGAAGGGCACGATATTGGTGCCGATCCCCGACGCCGCCAGCTTGCTGCTATCTGCCGCGACGTCGGGCGTGCCGTTGCCATCGACCCCAATCATCACGGTGCTCACCCCTTGGTGCAGCCAGGCAGCGTTGATCCTCACCGCTTTGTCGGGGGAGCGCAAGAAGCTGTCGGCATGGGTGTGCGGATCGATGAAGCCGGGCGCGACGATCATGCCTTTGGCGTCGATGACGCGCGCCGCCGAATGGGTTCCGGGGCGGCCGACATGGACAATTTTGTCACCCCGGATCGCGACATCGCCCACGAACGGCTTGCCCTCGCCCCCGTCGTAGATCGTACCGCCGCGGATGATCACGTCGACTACCTCGTCCGTCCGCGCCGCCGCGCCGGACGCGTAAAGCAGCGTTGCGGCGATGGAAAACAAGCCGATCGTGCGGCAAGCCGAGCGCGAAGCAGGCGGTGAGGGCATCAGCTGATCCTTTCGGGGGATGGTGGCGAATGGCTTTGACCGCGCGGTGCCAATCGGCGTGTTCCGACACCGAGCATGTCCCGAACAGCATTGCGCGTCCAGCAAGGGGTGTTGCAGCGCCTATAACCCAATGGCATAAGAGCAAACCGGCGCCAATGTTCGCCTGAGTGATGGGCGAACATCGGCTCGATAACCGCAACTTGGGACGAAGACCGGATGAACCTGCGCCAGATCGAGATTTTTCATGCGGTTTTCCTGCATGGCACGGTCAGCGCCGCCGCGCGATCGCTCAACGTGTCGCAGCCGTCGGTGACGAAGGTGCTGCGCCACGCCGAACGCTCGATCGGACTGACCCTGTTCGAGCGCGCGAAGGGCCGGCTGATCCCGACGCAGGACGCCCACACGCTGTTCGCCGAAGTATCCGACATTCAGGATCGGGTGCGGTCGCTGCGCCAAGCCTGCCAGAATTTGCGCCACGGGCGCGGTGGCTTGCTGCGGATCTCGGCGCTTCCCTCGCTGGGCCTGGGCGCGATTCCTGCGGCGGTGGCGCGATTTTTGGCCGATCATGAAGATATCATGTTCGACCTGCAGACGCTCCACCACGACGAAATGGTACGCAAGCTTTACGAGCATGAAACCGACATCGCGATTAGTTTCGAAGTGCCGCTGTCGGCTCCGGTCGCGCATCAGGTGATCGGTGAGGGCGAACTGGTGGTGATCTACCGCGAAGAGGATATGCCCGCCGCGCCGCCGCGCCTGCATCTCGACGAGCTGCGCGGGCAAAAATTCATCAGCCCGGTGCAGAGCGGGCCCATTGGCCGGATGCTGTCGAGCGAGCTCAGTCGACTCGAGGTCGAACTCGACGAGGTGGTCTCAGCGCGCACCTATTATGTCGCGGCAGCGCTGGTGAGCGCGGGAGTCGGCATGGCGATCGTCGACAATTTCACCGCGCACGCCGCGCTCCCACCCGGCCTCGCCAGCCGACCGTTGCAGCCTGCGATCACGTTCGACATCAACGCGGTCTATTTACAGAATCGACCCCTGTCGCGAACGGCGGCGGACTTCCTGATGGTGCTCGCAACCGTGATCGAGGGACTATAGCGTCAAGCTATAGGATATGGGGCGCTGGATATTGGGGCCGGGCGACGGGTGGGGTTAAAGTCGGCGCCGTCATCGTCCCGCAGGTTGCCCCGAGCCATGATTGAAACGCCCTATCTTCTCTACCTTGGCCATTCCGGCGACCCGGCCGATATCAAAACCTCGCGGGGGCTCGCCGTGTTCCGGCCCGATATCTGCGTCGGCGAATATCGCCACGATGATTGCCCGCTGACCCTCGACCTGCCGCGGATGGATTTCGCTGCCGCGCATGCGGCTGGGGCGCGGACGTTGGTGCTGGGGATCGCCAATGCCGGCGGCAAGCTGGGCGAGGATCTGGTCCTCGACGCGCTGGCGGCGATGGAGGCCGGACTCGACGTGGCGTCGGGGCTGCACCACCGGCTGAACGCCGAACCGCGCCTGATCGCCGCCGCCGCGCGGATGGGCCGCCAGCTCCACGATGTGCGCGACCCACGGCCCGATATTCCGATCGGCAACGGCAAGAAGCGCGCGGGCAATCGGTTGCTGACCGTCGGCACCGATTGTTCGGTCGGCAAGATGTACACAACGCTCTGCCTCGCCAGCGCGCTGGAAAAACGCGGCGTCGCCGCCGACTTCCGCGCCACCGGCCAGACCGGTATCCTGATCGCCGGGGACGGCGTCCCGCTTGATGCCGTGGTTGCTGACTTCATTTCGGGCGCGATCGAACAGGTGTCGCCCGCGCGCGGCGATGGCGGCTGGGATCTGATCGAAGGTCAGGGCTCGCTCTATCACCCGTCGTTCGCTGGGGTCTCGATGGGTCTGCTGCACGGCGCGCAGCCCGACGCGCTCGTCCTGTGCCACGATCCGGTACGGCCGCA
>MTKY01051270.1_pt1 | contig 18398 bp, 17 predicted proteins | sample 1042731 | NCBI WGS metagenome assembly MTKY01 (sample SAMN06212206, study PRJNA360538) | anaerobic digester metagenome | biome: Wastewater treatment plant; material: sludge; isolation source: anaerobic digester fed with sludge from wastewater treatment plant | place: Denmark: WWTP Soeholt ... | reverse complement strand
CCTGCCTCGCTGCGGACGTGCCCAACCACCGCACGAGATCACGCACACCGGTCGCCTCGCTGTCAATGGCCACCAAGTCGTAGATCTCCATGGTCAGAGGGATGAACCCCAAACCAAACGCCGCTGCCGAGCCTTGCAACGCCAGTCCCGCATCGGCCTCGCCTTCCGCCACCAGGCCCGCCACCTCGGAGTGAGTCAGCGCCTCGCGCTCGTAGCCGACGATATCGTCGGCCACCACACCCTGCGTCTGAAGTTGTTGGTCAAGCCACACCCTGGTCCCGGAGCCGCGTTGGCGATTGACGAACCGCACGCCTCGCCCTGCCAGATCCAGCAGCCCCATCAGCCCCAGCGGATTGCCGGGGGACACCACCAGCCCCACCCGGCGGCGCGCCAGAGTGACCAGCGCCACTCGGCGACCGGGCAAGATACGACGTACGAAGGTGTCGTTGTACACTCCGCCCTCCTCATCCAAGAGGTGGCTGCCCGCGATATCGGCTCGGCCCTCGGCCAACGCGATCAGGCCGCCCAGGCTGCCTGTGAAGGACACATCGAGCCGAAAGCCGGGCGCAATCTCATCGAAGTGCGAGGCTATCCACGCCACGGCCAGATCGTGGCTACCCACGAAGCGCACGGTCTGGGCCGGTGCGGACTTCTCCGGACTGGACACCGCCCGCCAACGATCCATGGCCAACCGCACTGCCGTCTCAACTTCATCGATGGAGTGGCCGGCCGTCAGGGACTCCAGCAGGAATGACTCAGCGCGGTGTACGAGCCCCGCACGGCGCAGCGGGGGTGTGGTCTCCGGTTGCCCGCCCGGCGGGGCCTGTACCACGTGCGATCCTCTCCCCCGGAGACTCTCGATGAGTCCGGAGAGCTGCAACTCCCGGAAAGCCTTCTGCACTGTGCCCGGGGTACAGTGCCACTCGGCGCTCAACCGGCGCACCGTGGGCACCCGCTGACCCGGCTTGAGGCGCCCGCCGAGGATATCCCGGCGCAGGCTCTCGGCAATCTGTTGGTACAAATCCATGGCTGCCCCCCGATGAGCCTTCGGACTGTGGGCATCCCTCCCGGCTCTACCCAGAGCCGCCTTGTTGTCGCTCCCTCTCCAGCGCCGCGGCGACTCCAAACTGATAATAGTACCGCCGCCAACCCTCAGCGGTAGAGCCGTAAACGTTCTCTCCCCAAAAGTGGTCGAGCAGGGCTTCCCGCGCCCGCGCGATCTCCTTGAGACGGTGACGATGGCGAGGGTCGGACAGGGTCAGGTCGATCAGTTCCAGACCCCGCTCGAGCGCGCCCCGGCTGAGCTGCTCATTGCCCCGCTCCGCCCATTTCAGCGCCCTCTCCACCTCGCTGCCGATGTTGGCCAGTTGCGTCACGAGGCTGAGCTCAAACCAACGACCGGCCGCCAGTTCCTGATGACGGCGGGTCACTTCAAGATGAGGCCATCGACCACGACCAGGATCCTGCGCCTCACCTCCGGGTCGTCGATACCTCGCGATCGATTGCCCTGTGACGGACGTATATTGATGACGGAGTCAAACTCCACCCAATCATCGCCGTGAAGGCCCGGGTACAGGTTGATACCCCAGAGGTTGCGCTGCGCCGAACCGTGTTCCAAGAGCAGCGCCTCCTCGTCCGCGTGGAGCTCTGCATCAATGGCCATGATGCCTCGCTCCACGTCCACAACGGCCTTCACGAGATCGCCGAACTTCGTCTGCGCCATCTCGGCCAGAACCGCCAGCGCCATGGGCTCCTCCACGATAAGCATGGCACGAGGGTATCACAGCCGAGCCGCCAAACCCGGACTCACCTCCTGCCCTGCCCTGCGCCCGGCGCGGGCTCACCCCCGGAAGTGCGGCAACACCTCATCCCCCAGCAGCTGGATGGCCCGCACCGGATCCGGACCCAGTGGACCTCCGATGGACACCTGGGTGATACCCGCCTCGAGCAGAGCCTCTATCTGAGGGATGACCTCCTTGGGAGTACCCACCACGGCCAGCTTCAGCATATCGTCCGTGAGCATGGACTCGGCCCCGGCGTAGTCCCCCGCCACGATGCGCTCCTTGATGGGATCGAAATCCTGCACCGACAATCCGATGGTATTGAGCGACTCCTCTTCCAAATATGGACCAAAATACGCCACCACCGGCCTGATGGTGGCCTTAGCCGCCTCCAGATCGTCCGACACCGAGAACCAGCCACAGCCGGCGATGTCGATGGAGCCCGGCTTCCGCCCCGAACGCACCACGCCTTCGTTGATGGCCGCCACCATGCGTGCCGCCGAGTCGGGAGGCGTGATCATGGGCAGGCTGCCGTCCCCCACTTCACCGGTCAAGGCCAGGTAGTCCTCGCCGAAGCCGCATGGATAGATGGGCACGTCGGCCCGCGGCGGCGCAAAGCGCAGGTAGCACTGGTCAGTCCACTGGAACTCGCGGCCCTGGTACGCCACCACCTCCCCGCGCAGCAGCGCACGCACCATCTCCACCGCCTCCCGCGTGCGCTGGATCATGTCGCTGGCCTTGAGACCGAGCCACTCCACCATCTCACCCGTGTGCATGCCCAGGCCGAGTACGGCGCGCCCCCCGGACAACTCATCCAGGGTGGCGATGTACGTGGCGATCTCCGAGGGATCGAAGGTATAGGGATTGACCCCCACAGCGCCGATGGTCATGCGCTGCGTGTTCTCCGCTACGGCCGCCCCCAGGATCCAGCTGTGCTTACGGAAGGTATCGTGCGGGAACCAGCAACCGTCGAAACCCTTCTCTTCCGCCAATACCGCCCAGTCCACGAGAGTCCTGGCCGGTGCCAGGTGATCGAGCAAACGAATGCTGAAGGTGGTCATCGCTCAACTCCTTTGCTGTTCAATGCTCCGCACGTACTCACTGATCTCTTCCTCAGCGTGCCGACAATGACGGGTCATGGCCTCTGCGGCCCCGGCGCCATCCCGCGCGATGATGGCCGCCGCCACCGCGCGGTGCTCGGCCAGAATCCTGGCCGGCCTGCCGGGGATCTCCACCAGGGACCGTCGCACCGCCGATACCACCCGCTCCACGCTCTCCAACACTTCCACCAGATAGTGGTTACCGGACATGCCGGCCACCGCGGCGTGGAATGCCCCATCGGCTTCAACCATGGCGTCCAGATCATCCGCGGCCACAGCACCGGCCAGCCGCTCCACCAGTCCGGCCAGTTCCAGGATCTGCTCGGCACTGGCGCGCTCCGCGGCCAGACCCGCCGCCTTGTTCTCCAGTGTCTCCTTGAGCTCAAAGAGGAGCATGACGTCGTCACGATGACCGGGGAGCCATGAGAGGCCGTAGCCCAGGGTGGGCTGTATGTAGTCCTCGCGCACCCAGGTGCCCTTCCCCGGCACAATGCGCAGCACGCCCATAGTCTCGAGGATGCGTATGGCCTCACGCAGAGACATGCGACTGCAACCGAGCAGCCCCACCAGCTCGCGCTCCGGCGGCAGACGCGACCCCAGAGCCAAAGAGCCGCCGTGGACCAATTCCAAGAGGCGCTCAACTGCCACGTCCGCTACGCGGGCGGGTTTGCCGGCGGCAAATAGGGAGATCGGCTGCATGAACTCCTTCTGTTGATGAAGCCTCGTGTTATTGGAGACAACTGCTATCGGACCACAGGGGCCGGAATCAGAACCCGTGGACTGATTATGGGTAAGGATGAAGGTGGTGTCAATGGCGGCGAGTCAAGCGCAGACTCCGAGCTTGACCGGCAACCCCATCGCCCGGACTTCAAAATCATGGCCAAGCGCCCCGTGAAGTGCTCCAGCACCACCCCTCCAAAGAGCACGAACATATGCCGGCGGCCCAGACGGAACCCCTTTGCCGACCTCTTTCACAAAAGACAAGAAGAGCTGGAAGTTACGAATGACGGGGAGCGGGGAATGGGTTGACGCGGGGCAGGGTGACTGCGCGGGCCTCTATCGCCCTGATCCACCCAGGAAGCCGGGGGGCGTGACCCAAGGGGAGGGGGAACGAAATGGCGGGCAACAGCAGGCATGATGTCATGGGTGCCACCGACGAACGGCACCAGGCGGCGTGCCGAGCCTACCTCGACAACGCGTGCATGGGGCGGCCGGATGCGAAGGTGCTGCACGAAGTCGGTTCCCTGCTGGCGAAGCTGAGCCGGGCCACCCAGTCGCCCACGGACCTCACCGTCGACCTCTACCGGTACTACGCCCGAGCGCGCAAAGCAGTGGCGGGGTTGGTGGGGGCCAACGAGGATGACATCGCGCTGGTGGAAAGTACGTCGCACGGGCTGGGGTTGATGGCGGCGGCGCTGCCGTTGCGCCCCGGCGATAACGTTCTGGTGTGCGACCTGGAGTTCCTGCCCACGGTGCTGTGCTGGCAGGCCCGCACCCTCAACGTGGACTTTGAGGTTAGGTGCGTGCCCACCCAAGGTGGGCAGGTGCGCCCCGAGGACTTCGCCGCCCTGGCCGACAAAAGAACGCGGGCCATCGCCGTCAGCGCGGTACAGGAGATCAACGGGTTCCGGGTTGATGTGCCGGCACTGGCCGACGTGGCCCACAGCCTGGGAGCCGTGCTCATAGTAGATGGCGTGCAGGAAGTGGGAGCCATGTCCGTGGACGTCACCCGCTCCGGCGCCGACGTGTATTGCGCCGGTGGGCACAAGTGGCTGCGCAACCCTCTGGGTATGGGCTTCCTCTGGCTGGGCCCACGGGTCAAAGACGTGCTCGAGCCCCCCGCCTACGCCTACTTCAACCTCGCGGAGCCGAACGGCGGGTGGGGCGAATACCTAACCTCGCCCCTGCGCAACCCCTTCGATCCTCTTACGGTGACCCAGACGGCTGCCCGTTTCGAGACCGGAGCCTACGGCAACTTCGCCGGAGCCCTGGCTCTGGCCCTGAACGCGGAACGTCTATGTGTCGAAGGACCTCGCGAAGTCGAACGGCGGGTGCTGGAGCGGGGCGATCACCTGCTCGCCGGTCTGGAGCAACGCGGACTGCCGGTGGTGAGCCGGCTGGAGCCGGAGCACCGGTCGGGCAGCATCACCTTCCACATGCCGAGAGGGCGGGAGCAGGAACTGGCGCTGAACCGCTATCTGGACGCAGAGAGCATATTCGTCTCGGTACGGTACACCTCCGGCATCGGAGGCGTCCGTGTCTCCCCCCACTACTTCACCGACCTCGATGAGATAGACAATTTCTTTGTCGAACTCGACTGGTTCCTGACAAAGGGAAGCCCCATGGTATGAGGCGGGGAAGCCCCATGGCGCGAGCCCGTCCCGGGCGCCAACCGCGGACGGGGCCGCCCGGGCGGCCGATCGACTGAGTGTCCCGTACAACCCAAGCACCACCTGTTCCCGCGAAGCAGTCACGTGCTCCAACCGGCCGCCATTGGCTAGGCGCACCGGATCCCCACCCGAGCGGTCTTTGGTCTCCTCTTTGCCTCCAATGGGCGGCAAGGGGTAACCTGTCCTCCAGACAGGAAGTCGGGAGGAGCGGAAGACCGCCGAGATGCCGTCCGCAACGTGAGATCGCTGTTCGGAAAAAACCACGGGCAAATCACGGCCGGAGAGAATGGCCCCAACGCGTTCGCGGCGTTCCGCCAACTACTCAAGGATCGCAACTTCCGATTCCTATGGATAGGCCAGGGGATATCCCTCCTCGGCGACCAGCTCTACGCCGTGGCCCTCCCTTGGCTGGTTCTGCAGTTGACAGGCAGCGCCTTGGCCACCGGTTCGGTGCTGGCTCTGGTCGCGGTGCCCCGCGCGGTGTTCATGTTGTTGGGCGGCGCCCTCACCGACCGCCTGTCACCCCGGCAGGTCATGCTCGCCTCCAATCTGGGGAGACTGGCTTTGGTGGCCACCCTATCCGTCCTCACGCTGACCGGTCTCGTGCAACTCTGGATGCTCTATGTCTTCGCCCTTTTATTCGGCTTCGCCGACGCCTTCTTCTTCCCCGCGCAGGGAGCGATAGTCCCTCGGCTGGTGGGCCTGGAGGGCCTCCAGGTGGGGAATGCGGTGATCCAGGGCACAGCGCAGTTGGCCATGTTTGTAGGACCCACCTTGGCCGGACTGCTCATTGCTCTGCTGGATGCGAAGGCCGCCTCCGGTTCAGTACCAGGCAGCGTCGGGATCGGAGCAGCGCTCGGGCTGGATGCCCTCACCTTCATCGCCTCGGTGGTGGCCCTATCGCTCATGCGCTTGAAACCTCGAGAAGCCCCGGCCGAAGACTCGCCCGAGGAGACAGGCGTGTTGCGCTCCATCTTGGAAGGCCTCTCCGCCATTTGGGAGGACAAGATCCTGCGCTACTACTTCATAGTGATCGCGGTAGTCACTTTTCTCCTGCTCGGCCCCTTCACTGTGGGGATCCCGGTGCTGGCGCACAGCCGCTACGCCGAGGGAGCTATGGCCCTGGGCACGATCCTCTCCAGCTTCGGCGGCGGTTCGCTCGTGGGTATCGCGCTCGCCGCCGCGGCCCCCAAGCCTCCGGGGCGCGCGTTCCCGGCCGTGATGCTGACGATGTGCTCCCTCCTGGGTATAGGACTCATCCTCTTGGGCCTGACCGTCGCCCTGGCCCCCGCAGCCGTGGCGGCTCTGATCATGGGACTAGCCGAAGGTTATGTGATGATCCAGTGGATCACCTGGATGCAGATCAGAACCCCCGCCCACATGCTGGGGCGGGTGATGAGCGTGCTCATGTTCTCAGTGGTGGGTCTGGCCCCGCTCTCCAACGCCGCCGCCGGAGCGCTGATCCAACTGAATCCCACGGTGGTCTTAGTCGGCGCCGGTGGGCTGATTGTGCTGGTGGTGGCAGCGGGCTCGCTCAATCCCATGGTCTGGGAGTTCGGGCAGGAGACCCTGGTCCACGTGCACACAGAGACTCAGGGATCTCAGGGATCTTAGGACCCCAAAAGAGCCGGCTCACAATCGCGCCCACTGCCTCCAAACACCGACTACGCTCAGGAGGCAGTGGGGTACGTCCTCTCACCCCTCCATCACCCGGGCGAAGTTGGACCAACACACCCTCTCCACCTGCCGCTCGGTGAGGCCCGCGCGCAGCAGCGTCTCCGCGATCTTGGGGTAGTCGGCCACGCCCTCCATGCCGGCCGGCATGCTCTCGATCCCGTCGAGGTCCCCGCCCAGCCCGATGCACTCCTCGCCCCCCACATTGATGGCGTGTTTGACGTGTGCCGCCACCACGTCCAGCGGAGGCCGCGAGATCGATGCGGTAGCCCGTGCCAATTCCTCGTGGGCCTCCTCTATGCTCTTGGCCCCCGAACGTACCGCCGTCCAGAACGCTTCCCGGGCCGGGGTTTCCTGATCATAGTAGGACTGAGAGAGGAAGCTTGAACACAGGTTGATACCCATGACGCCACCGCGCTCGGCCAGGGCGCGGATCATCTCGTCGGTGAGGTTGCGCGGCGAGCTGCACACGGCTCGGCAGTTGCTGTGGCTGGCCACGAACGGACGCGAAGCCACCCGGCAAACGTCCCAGAACGCGGTATCGGAAGCGTGGGAGATGTCAACCGTCACTCCCAGCTCTTCGCACAACTGCACCAGCTCCTCTCCCCTGTGCGTTAGCCCACCACCGGCGCCGAAAGTGGTGCCGCAGAAGGGATTATCGTCCCAGGCCAGAGTGAGGAGGCGGACACCCTGCTTGTGGAAGTCGGCGATGGCCTCGCGGTCGCCTTCCAGCGGATCGGCGCCCTCCAAGGCGATGATGGCGGCCATAGGCCCGACCGTGCGCCCGGCCTCAGCACGCGCACCGGGGAGCGGCAGCGGCCCCCCCTCCCACACCATCAGATCATCCCGGTGGGCCCCACACAGCTCGTGCACGGCTGCCACCACCTCCAGGCCCCGCTCGCGCGATCGACCGGGGTTACGGGCCTCCAGCACGTAGCAGGCAAAGACCTGGGCGCCCATGCCGGCCGCCCACATGCCATCGAGCGTGACGTGGAGTCCCCCGCCGGAGCCGTGCTCGAAGTCGGCTCCCTCATCCAAGACCTTGAGGATGGTGTCACAGTGGGCATCGAAGAACATGAGCGATCCTTTGTGTTCGTGGTTCATACTGAGGCAGGCTCGATCGGCGCGGGTAGGGTCGGCGGGGCGGCGAGCCGGCGGTCAGCACACGGGTAAGCTCACGGCCAGCCCCCCGCGCGCGGTCTCCTTGTACTTGGAGCGCATGTCGCGCCCGGTGGCCTTCATGGCGGCGATGGCTCTATCCAGCGGCACGCGGTGGGAGCCGTCCGAGAGCAGGGCCAAGCGCGAGGCATTTATGGCAGTGACGGCGGCCATGGCGTTGCGCTCGATGCATGGGATCTGCACCAACCCGGCCACCGGATCACAGGTCAGCCCCAGACTGTGCTCGGTGGCGATCTCGGCTGCATTCTCCACCTGCGCGGGCGTGCCCCCCAGAGCCTCGGTCAACCCCGCTGCGGCCATGGCGGCCGCCACACCGATCTCGCCCTGACAACCGATCTCGGCCCCCGAAAGCGCAGTCTGCTCACGAAAGACCGTGCAGATGCCGGCGGCCGCCAGCAACAGACGGCGCTCGCCGTCGGACGATGCACCCTGATAGAAGCGTCGATAGTAGCGCAGGACTGCAGGCAGCACGCCCGACGAGCCCCCGGTGGGAGCCGTCACCACTATGCCCCCCGCCGCGTTCTCCTCGGCCACGGCCAGCGCATACAGATCCACCCAATCGGCCACGCAGAGCGGGTCACCCACCAAGTCATCCTGCCGATGCCTTAGGCGCCGGTAAAGCAGTGGGGCGCGTCGCGGCAGCTTGAGCGGACCAGGCAGCACGCCCTCGGCCACTGCCCCTCGATCGATGGCCGCCATCATGCGCTCTATTACCAGGTCCAGGTAAGCATCCACTTCCTGGTGCGGCCGCCAGGCACACTCGTTCGCGTAGACGATGGAGCTCACCGAAAGGCCGGTTTCCCGGGCCGCAGCCAGAAGCTCCGCGGCGGTGAAGAAGGGGTGGGGCAGGGGCACGTCCGGTAGCGGCGGTGGGGCGATCTGTCGACCGGTCTCGTCGGTCACAAAACCGCCCCCCACCGACGCATAAGTCCGCGCAATAACCGTTTCGCCACCGGAGTCCAACGCCGCCAGATTCAGCATGTTGGCATACGGTCCGGGGCCCTTGTGCCGGTTGAAGACGAAATCGGTCTCGGGATCAAAGCCGACTTCGTGCGTACCGCCCAAACGCAGGGGAGTCCCACAGAGGATGCCCTGCACGCGCTCGGCCGCCCGCTCGGGCTCCACGGTCTCGGGGCGCTCCCCTTCCAGACCCAACAAGACCGCACCCATGGTCCCGTGCCCCGCACCCGTGTACGCCAGCGAGCCGAACAACTCCACGCGCACCCGCGCGACTCGCTCCACGAGCGAGTCGCGGATCAGGGCCGCTGCGAAGTCCGCCGCGGCCCGCATGGGACCTATGGTGTGCGAACTCGAGGGCCCCGGTCCAACAGAGAACAAGTGGGTGAGGCTGAAACGCACGCTCAGTCAACTCCCGGAGTCGGGGTCCGTCACTTCGGACGATTCTACTCTGTCCAGTGCGTCACCCCTGCTGCGAAGCCTCCCGCAGCGCAGCCAGCACCTTCTCCGGCGTGATGGTCAGCTCACGGATGCGCGCCCCCACTGCGTTGTATACGGCGTTGGCAATGGCTGCCGCACTGGAGATCATGGTGGCTTCACCCAACCCCTTGGCCCCAAATGGCCCCGTCGGCTCTATGCTCTCCACCAATACCGGCACCACCTCCGGAGCATCGACCGCCCGCGGGATCTTGTAATCGCGATAGCCGGGGTTGAGCACCCTTCCGTCCTCGATGATCAACCCCTCGGTCAATGCGTATCCCACACCCATGGTCAGCCCACCGGCGATCTGGCCCTCACACTGGGCCGGATTGATAGCCTTGCCCACATCAAAGGCGCCAACCATCTTGATGACCCGAACTTGGCCGGTCTCAATGTCAACTTCAACCTCAGCAAAGGTGGCGCCGAACACGGGTGGCTGATCCTCGGTCACGCCGGAGGCGTGCGCGATGACCTCGTGACAGCGAGAGAAGTCACCCACCTGGTAGTGGCGCATGAGATCTCCCAGACCGACCAGGGGCTCGGCGCTTGTCGCATCCACAATGTTGCCGCCTGCCACAGTCAGACTGTCCGGGCTGCGTTCCAGGTACTCAGCCGCCAGCTTCATGACCGACTCCCGAGCCTCAGTCGCCGCCTTCAACACGGCGGTGCCGCCGCAGTATGTCTGGCGACTGCCGTGTGTGCCGCCGTCGAGAGGGGCGATGGCGGTATCTGTGGCCGACACGGCGACCCACTCAAACGGCACGCCCAGTACTTCAGCCGCGATCTGCGCCAGCACCGTGCGGTTCCCCTGTCCGTCGTCGGCACAAGCGGTGAGCAGATCCACCGAAGCGTCTGCGTTTATGCGAATCACGGCCGACGAGGGGTCCGGCAGGCCGAAACGCGCTCCCGTACCGTGCTGGTGGGCGGCCATGCCCACCCCGCGGCGCAGGGTACTCTCTGCTTTCTGCTCACGCGACACCACGCGCCGCACCTGCCAATCCATGGCGGAGGCACCTTCTTCGAGGCAGCCTTTCATGCCGTCGCTCTTAACCGGCACCTCGAACACCGGGTCCATCTCCCCCGCGCCACGATAGTTCTTCAGACGCATCTCCACGGGATCGATGCCCAACTGCGCCGCCAGTTCATCCAGAGCAGACTCCTGGGCGAAGTTCATCTGTGGATTACCGTACCCGCGGAAAGCCCCGCCCAGAGACTTGTTCGTATAGACACAGGTGCCCTCGAAGCGATAGTTGGGGATGCGATAGATACCCACACCCGTCCCCAGCGCATCCGCCAACACGCTCACATAGTGAGTGCCGTAGCCGCCCACATCCATCACGATGCGCGCGTCCGCGGCTACCAAGGTCCCGTCCCGCTTGGCTCCCACCCGGTAATCCACGGTGAAGGGGTGGCGAGATTCGGTGGCCGAGAAGTCTTCCTCCCGTGTGAACTCCATCTTCACCGGGCGACCCACTTCTCTGGCCAAGGCGGAGCACATGAGTTCCAGGCCCCAAATCACACCGGCCCGCGCGCCGAAGGAGCCTCCCACGTGTGGCCGAATAACTCGGACTTTGGCGATGGGGATACCCATGGCCAATGACAAATACATCTGTGTCCAGTGCGGCACCTGGGTCGTCGACCAGAGCGTGAGCGAGCCCCCTCTGCCCCACTCGGCAATACACGTACCACACGGTTCCAAGCTGGCGTGCTTCTGCTTGGAGGTAACGTACCGGTGCTCCAGAATCACCTCGGCCTCCGCGAAGCCGGCCTCGGAGTCTCCGTACTCCTTGACTATGTGGAAACCCACGTTACCGCGATCGTGAATCCTCACATGCTCGGAAGCCATAGCCTCAAACGGATCGAATACGGCCGGCAGCACCTCGTACTCCACATCAATCAACGAGATGGCCTCGCGGGCCGTGTCTTCGTCATCGGCCGCCACCACCAGCACCGGATCGCCGATGAAGCGTACCTTGTCATCCTGCTGCAGGAGTTTGCCCAGCTCCTTCCGACTGCGCAGATTGAACCAGGTACCACACACACGAGGGACTTCGGACGCCTTGACCAATCCCCGGAAACCGGGCAACGCCTCGGCACGACTGCTGTCCACGCGCACCACGCGCGCATGTGGATGCGGGCTGCGCAACGTCAGGCCGTACACCATGCCCTGGATCTCCAAATCGGGAGCATAGAGACCCAAGCCCGTGGCCTTCTCCTCAGCATCGACGCGGGTGACCCGCGTCCCCACCACTGTCAGCTGCTCAGTCATCAGGACTCCCCTCGCTCGGCTCCGGTCGCGGTTGCAGCGGCATCCCGGGCCGCCGCCCTCATCTCCGCCGCCGCTGCCAGAATGGCCTTGACGGGTTTGTCGTATCCCGTACAACGGCACAAATTCCCGATGATGGACTCCTTAACGGCCCCAGGTGTGGGCTCAGGATCACGGTCCAGCAGGGTCTTGGCGGTCAAGATCATGCCCGGCGTGCAGTAACCGCACTGAATGGCGGCCTCGGAGATGAAGGCCTTCTGTAGGGGATGCAATCCGGCTTCTGGGCCGTCTGCCGCCAAGCCTTCGATGGTCAGGAGGTCACTGCCTTGCGCCTGAACCGCCAGCGTGAGACATGAGAGCACCGCCCGCCCGTCCATGATGACGGTACACGCCCCGCATTCGCCTTCGCCACATCCCATTTTGGTTCCGGTGAGACCGAGGCGGCCGCGCAGCACATCCACGAGGCGCTCGTGCGGCTCCACCGACAGCACGTGTTCGTTGCCGTTGACCGTGAACTTCACATCTACAGCCGTCATGCCCCACACCTCCTCACCGCTTCCTCCAGAACGCGACGCACGAGCACCGCGATCATTTCGCGTCGATACTCGGCCGAGGCCCGAATGTCGCTGATAGGCCGAGCTTCCGCGGCCGCGGCTGCGCCGGCGGCCCGGAAAGCTTCGTCGGAAGGCTCGCGGCCGGCCAAGGCGGCCGCCGCTCCTTTCGACACAAACGGTATCTCGGCAACGGCGCCCACCGCCACCCGGGCCTCTGCAATCACGCCCTCGCGCATCCGCACCACCGCTGCCGTGTTCACGGTGGCGATATCCACCGAACTCTGATGCCTGCGCAGCTTGAGAAACGCGCCCGCCACGCCGCTTGCTCCTTGCACACTCTCCCGTGCCTCGGACCCACCCGGGACGCCGGAGGTGCCCACATCTGCGCCGACGGCTGCCGTACCGGTCCCCGTGAACCCCGACGCGGCGCCCCATCCCGGCATATCAACGGCAACCAGAACCTCGTCTTCCTTCACTGCTGTGTGGTTCACCCCGATGAAGAAATCATCCAAACCCACTTCGCGCACCCCTGCGCGACCCGCTATCTCCGCCCTGCCGTCGAGAGCCAGAGCGGCCACAGCCAGATCGGCGGCCGGAGAGCCGTTGCACAGATTGCCGCCGATGGTGGCTCGGTTGCGGACCCCAGGCGTACCCAGACTCGCCGCAGCTTCCGCCAGAAGTCGCCAGCATGGGTGGTCGCGGATGAGGGGCGCCGACTCGATGTCGCTCACCGTCATCCCCGACTCAATACGAAGCCTTCCATCGTGTTCGGTCAGATTAATAAGACCCAATCCACCTGTATCCACGAGGCGTCTGACCTCTACCGGCTTCTGCACCAACAGGTCCGTCCCGCCCGCGATCAAACGGCTCCAACCTGATCCTTCAGCCAGAAGCCGTACGGCATCATCCACCTGGCTCGGCCTGGCATAATCCACGGGCCTGAATTCAGCATTCACCGGGCACCTCCCACTTCCGTCCTCCCTGTCGCATCGCCACTGCTTCTAAGGCCGTGCCCCAGAATCCGACACAGCTTCCCCAAGTCCGCACGCTCCTCTGCCGTCAGCACCGCGAACTCCTCTTTGAGAGCCTGCAAATACACGGGAAGGATCCCGTAGAGCCAGCGCCGCCCGTCATCGGTGATCTCTACCACCACCTTGCGGCGGTCGTCCGAGGATCGGCGCCTCGCAGCCAGCCCCGCCCGCTCCAGCCCATCCACCACCACGGTCACGTTCCCGGTGCTCTTCAGAATCTTCTCGGATATCTCTTTCTGGTACATGGGCCCCAGGTAGTCCAGAGCCTCGAGCACGGCAAACTGAGTGAGACTGGTTCTGGGAGGCAGCCGCCGGAATACGCGGGCAGAAACCGCAAGTTGCGCACGGCACAGCTTGACCCAGACGGCAGCGGCCCCGAGCGCATCAGGGTCGAACTGACTCAGGTCACGCCCCACCGTATCCTCCCCACTTCCCCATCCAATAACACTTTAAGTACGAATGATCTATATATTAATGATAATGAGGAGAGACTGGATGCGTCAAGCCCTCCTCTACCGCGGCTTTCTAGCAGGCTCCCAAGGGGGCCTCGTCCTCGATACCCCTGAACACCGGGGACGAAGACCAGCGCTGGTGGTCCGCATCTATGATTTCCAGGGCTTCGTCCACCGTAAGCACGCACTGAGGGATGCTCAGTTCCTGCTTCGTCGCATACACCATGGCATCCACGGCGTCCTGGGAGGGACCCATATAGCGTGACGCCCAATCCACAAACTGCTTCCACATCTCTCCCACCAGAACAAGCGGCGTCTGGGTCAGTTTCCTCACTTGAAGCAGTTGCCACACCGTCATGAGCTCCAATGCGGTCCCTATGCCCCCCGGGGTGACCACGAAAGCGTTGGAGCGTAAGACGAAGTGATGGAGTCGCGAGAAGAATGTTCTGTGTTCAAAAAACTCACCCACATAAGGATTTACGCTTTGTTCGAACTCCAGGGCTATCCGCATGCCCACTGAACGCTCCGGATGATCAGGGGCCCCCTCTCTGGCACCTTCGTTCGCCGCCTGCATCAGTCCGGGCCCCCCGCCGGTCACCACGGTACAACCTTGGCGGGTTAGGGTCGCCGCCAAACGCTTTATGTCTTCGTACTCCTTGGATCCGGGGACAGTGCGCGCCGAACCGAAGACACTAACGCTGTATGCGGCCGATCGTTCCGGGCGAAGACGGCTCAGATCGTCCACCACGTCCCACAGGCGAAGGACCGAGGCGTAGAGAACCCGCATAGCCTCCTCCCCCACGCCGGCGCTCAGAGGAACAACATCCGCGCGCATGGACTTGGCCACGGTTGACGGGTAAGGGCCCGTGGCGGGCAGCGAGGCCCCATTCGATCTGTCGGATGAAGATACCGCACCCCCTGCAGGCGAACCCATCGGCTGCCGTGGCGACGAAGGCGTGGACGGTGTATTTGGACTGAAGGACATCGATCATCCCCCTTGCAGGCGATTCTGGTCACCGTCGGGCAAAATAACCCATGCGGCAATACGAACTGCGCCCTAGACTACCATCGGTGGAGCGGACAGAGGGCCCACCGCTGGCGTCAGACGTACTGTTGATCCTTGATTCGCCGCCCATGGAGCCGCCGACTCCAAGCTTTGGCCGGCGAGGTAAAAAGACGCACCATAGAAGGGTGAAGGGGAGGAAAAGGAGGAGATTAACGTGGATGTTCTGGAAGCCATCCGTTCGCGACACTCGGTCCGAGTGTTCACATCGAAGCCCATCCAGCGAGAAACGCTGCTCTCCATACTCGAAGCCGCACTGCAGGCTCCCTCTTGGACGAACTCCCAGCCGTGGGAGGTATTCGTGGCCGGCGGGGATCCGCTCGAGCGCCTGCGCCAGGGGTACGCGGAACGATTCGCAGCCGGCGCCACCCCCCAGCCGGATATCCCCGGAGTCCCGGGTTGGCCGCCAGCTGTGCAACAGCGGGTTGCCGCGCTCATGGCCGCGCGCTCCAGCCTCCTCGGCCTCGACCTCAGCAACCCCGACGACAAGAAGGCGTTCGCAGCCCCGAATTACCGCTTCTTCGGCGCGCCGATCGTGGCTTTCCTGTGCCTCGACCGCAGTCTGAGCGGCTGGCCACTCTTCGACCTGGGTTCGTTCGCCACCACCCTGATGCTGGCCGCACAGGAGTTCGGAGTGGCCTCTGTACCCGCTTTCAGTCTGGCCGTGTACCCCGACCTGGTGCGCGGCGAGTTGAGCATTCCGGATGACCTGGCTTTGGCCCTCGGCGTGGCGTTGGGGTATCCCGACGACGAGGCGCCACTCAATACCTTCCGCAGCACGCGTCGCGATCTGGAGGATGTTGTTCGTTTTCGAGGTGTGTAGGCGCGGACACGTGTAGATCGACTTCCGCCGCGGCACCTTCCGGCCAGCCCCGGAGTCGGCCCACTCGAGCCGGGTCTCGCCGTGTACTACAATGTTGTCGGCATGGACTACGTAGCCGCAGATGTGGAGGGCACCCTTACCGCCGGATCGATGTGGCGGGGCATTGGCCGTTACCTCACCGAGACCGGTCGTGAGGGAGCGTATCAACGCTTGGTGGCGCGCACGCTGCCGGGGATTCTGGCGATGCGCCTCGGCCTCATAGAGCGTCAGTCATACAAGAACCGCTGGCTCGAGATGGAGGCCGGCCTCTTGACCGGCTACACGCCCGACGACATGGCCGCTCTGGCGGAATGGATCGTGGAGAAAGAGCTGTGGCCGCTGCGCAGGCCGGAAGTGGTGGCCGAGCTCATCGCCCATCAAGAGGCGGGGAGAGTCATCGTGTTGGCGTCCGGCATGTACGAAATCGTGCTACAGACGCTGGCCCGGCGCTTCGAGGCCGGACGGGTGGAGACGGCAGGCACGGTGCTCGCGTACCGGGATGGGCACTTCGAGGGCCGTTTCGTGGGTCCAGTGTGCGTGGCGGAAGAGAAAGCACGCCGGGTGAGCCTGCTTCTGGGTGGCCATGCCGAGGGAGCACGTGCAGACGTGGATGCGGCCACAACAATCGACTCAGCGCCGGCTACTGCAAGCTCCCCGGCGAACCGGCTGCTGGTAGCCTACGGCGACACCAGTTCCGACATACCCCTGCTGGAATTAGCCCAGGAAGCGGTAGCTGTGGCGCCGGACACCGGCCTTCGGCGAGCCGCGGCCTCCCGGAACTGGCGTATCCTATCCGGCTGAACCCCGCGGCACCCGTGGGCCGGCCACACGGGCGCCGCTCCTCTACTCAACCCCGCTCCCCAACCGCACGCTTGCCATAACTGCACACGGTCCATATTCTGACCAGCATGACGACTTCCGACCCCACCCCGCCCCGCCGCACTCTCACTCATACCCTGCGCTCCCGTGGCGCCGCGCCGGAGACGCTAAAACCGCCCAACGCAGTCTTCACGGGGGCGAAGCACCTCCAAGCCCGACGGGTAATCATATTTACAGCCTTCGTCACTGCATACTTCCTGTCGCAGTTCCTCCGCCAGGCCAACGCCGTCATAGCCACCGATATTGTCTCTGAGTTCGGGCTCACCGCCGGCCAGCTGGGCCTGATGACCTCTTTGTTCTATCTTGCATTCGCCACAGTGCAGTTACCTTTGGGCAGTCTCCTCGACCACCATGGCCCGCGCGCGGTGACACCCTTGATCATGCTGATCGCGGTACCAGGTTGCCTACTGTTCGCATCGGCTCAGAATTTTCCCGCGTTGAGCGCGGGACGTGCCCTTGTCGGGCTGGGCATGTCTGGAGTGTTGATGGGTGCATACGTGGCCTTCGGCGCCTGGTTTCCAACCGAGCGCTTCTCCACTCTGGCGGGACTGCTGATGGGGCTGGGATCCCTCGGAGGCCTGGGCGCCGCTGCTCCGCTCGCTTGGCTGAATGACGCGGTAGGCTGGCGTACAGTCTTCTACGTGGCGGCAGGTTTGGTTCTGCTCAGTGCGGGTGCAGTGGCCATATGGGCGCGGGACCCTCACCGTAGGCCCACCCAAACAAAGCCACACGAGGCAAAGCCCCAAGTCGACACCACCCCGCCGGACACACCCATGCAACCGAGCCATACACCGAATCACCCCAGCAACCTCGGCACAGTGCTGCGCTCGGGTGATTTCTGGCGCATAGCCCTCATGTTTTTCTGGATGCCCGGCACCATGTTGGCCATCCAGGGGCTGTGGGCCGGCCCCTTCCTCCACGACGTGTTGGGCCTGTCTTCATTGCGGGTTGGGGCCCATCTCATGCTTATCCCTATCGGCGCGGTGCTGGGCAATCTGGTGAGCGGTTTCCTGGGAGACCGTTTGGGGCCAGGTCGAGTGGTGTACGTTGCGGCCGCATGTTTCTTCGTCACGCAAATCGGGTTCATGGGCCTGACTCTGTGGCCACAAGAGACGGCCGTCCCTATCCTGTACTTCCTGTTCGGATACACAGCGGGGCATCAAGTGCTACTGCTGGCCCATGCCCGGCAGATATTCCCTTACAACGTAATCGGGCGTGCGCTTACTGCCGTCAATATGTTTGGATTCCTAGGGGCCACCGCGTTGCAGTGGTCCATGGGCTCGGTCATTGGATCGTTCGCCCGCAATACGGCGGGCAATTACCCACCCGAAGCCTACTTGGCAGCGTTCGGAGTGGCTGCCGGTGGGCTCATCCTCACCCTCCTCTGGTACACACCCCTGGCTTGGGCCCCAAGAACTCAGCCGCCAACCCCGCGACCCACCTCGTGACCAGACTGATCAGTGGGCCTCCGCTTCGTGCGCAGCTTCACCCACACTCGAGCTTCCGTTCTGCGCCGAGGCGCCAGGCATCGAGTTGACCGGCAAAACCAACCCCTCGGCCGCAGTCGAGGCAACCTCGGTAGCATCCGGCAGCCGGACCGGCGGATCGGCAGGTTCGGCCCCCGGCTCGACGGCAAGCGCCGGGACCGGTTCGGTGACCGACTCTGAGGGCGATTCTACGACCGGCGCCGGGGCCGATTCGGCCGCCGGCTCGGCAGCATTCTCGGCGGC
>MTKY01047618.1_pt1 | contig 18413 bp, 17 predicted proteins | sample 1042731 | NCBI WGS metagenome assembly MTKY01 (sample SAMN06212206, study PRJNA360538) | anaerobic digester metagenome | biome: Wastewater treatment plant; material: sludge; isolation source: anaerobic digester fed with sludge from wastewater treatment plant | place: Denmark: WWTP Soeholt ... | reverse complement strand
TGCTGCTTGGCGGGCTGGCCATGGTGCTCATGGTCGGTGGTGTTGCGTGGCTCGTCTCACGTCAGGTGCTTGACCCGATCCGCATGGCTCGTCGGATTGCCGAGCGCTACGCCGGCGGCAACCTCGAGCAGCGGATGCACGTCAGCGGCGAGGATGACATCGCCCGCCTGAGCACGTCCTTCAACCAGATGGCCGCCAGCCTGCAGAGCCAGATCCGCAGGCTCGAGAATCTGTCGCGACTTCAGCAACGCTTCGTCTCAGATGTCTCGCACGAGCTGCGCACACCGCTGACGACGGTGCAGATGGCCAGCGAAGTGCTTTATGTATCGCGGGATCGCTTCGACCCGCAGACTGCGCGTTCGGCTGAGCTGCTCAAGGGCGAGCTCGATCGATTCGAAGATCTTCTGTCGGACTTGCTAGACCTGAGCCGCTTTGATGCTGGTGCGGCCAAGTTGGTGCTCGACACGATTGACCTGTCGCAGGTGGCGCGCGACGCTGCGGACCACGCACTGGTCGCCCGCAAAGGGATCACCGTCAAGGTCATCGGCGCTGACGAACCGGCAGTGGTCGAGGCCGACATCCGCCGGATTGATCGCATTGTCCGCAACCTGATGACCAATGCCGCGAAGTACAGCGGATCTGACCGCATTGAGATCGAGGTGGCCCAGAACGACCAGTGTGTCTCACTCGCGGTCCGTGACTTCGGCGTCGGCCTGAGCGACGACGAGAGTATCCGGGTGTTCGACCGGTTCTGGCGCGCAGATCCCGCACGTACACAAGGGGGCACCGGTCTCGGACTGGCGATCTCACGTGAGGATGCGTCGTTGCATGGCGGAACGTTGGTGGCCTGGGGGGCGCCCGGAGAAGGCAGCGAGTTCATCCTCACGATCCCCAAGCCAGAAGGATCGGCGGCCGCACCCGCGATCGGATCGGTGTACGCATGAGGGTTCCCTCGCGCAGCTTGATCGGTGCAGCGCTCTCGCTGCTGCTTGTCGGGGCGTGCGGAGGCATCCCAACGTCCGGGCCTGTCACGCGGGTCGCCGACGATGGAGGGTTCGGGGAAAGCACCGTGCAGTATGCGCCGGCGTTGCCCGCAGCAGGCGCGTCGCCCCAGGAGATAGTGCTCGGCTATCTCGACGCGATGCTTGCATTCCCGGTCTCGACTGGCACCGCGTCGGCGTTTCTCACACCGGCAGCGGCCGACAGCTGGCGCCCGATCGACGGCGTACGTGTTTACAACCGACCTCAGGTCTCGGCGCCCGTGCCCGACCGGTCCGGCAGCTCCAGCGACGACGAGTCGGCCGGTGATCGGGTCGTGCTGCGGCTGACGTCTTCACAGGTGGCGCGGCTGGACCAGCAGGGCCGCTACAACCGCATGAGCGGTGAGTCGGATCTGACATACGTCCTTCAGCAGGTCGCTGGGGAGTGGCGAATAGCGACACCGCAGGCGGGAACGCTCATCAGCAGCAAGTACTTCAGCGACCACTTCAGGCCGTTCGACATCTTCATGTTCGATCGTCCTGGTCGCCGACTGGTCCCTGTCCCGGTCCACCTTGCAGTGGGCGACCAGCTTGCCACCTCGCTCGTCGCGAGCCTGGCCCGCGGGCCCATTTCAGACGTTGACGATCTGATGCGGACCTATGTGCCCAAGGTCGACTCGCTGCGTCCGTCGGTCCCGGTCTCGTCAGATGGCATCGCCGACGTCGAGTTTGACGATGAGCTTCGTAGTGCCAGCGAGTCGACTCAAGACCACCTGTCAGCCCAGGTCATCTGGACACTTCGGCAGGTGCCGGAGATCACCGGCGTGAGGCTCGCGGGCGGCTCGACTGTGCTGTCACGCAATGGCGTGCCGGTGCAGCCGATCGGCTCGTGGGGCGCCTACGGGCCCAGCGCCGGTGGTTCGCACGCGTACGCCCTGGTCGGCAACAAGGTCGTGCAGGTCGACGATGGGCGCATCACGCCCTTGACCGGCGAGTGGGGCAAGGATGCCCGCGGCGCCGAACGCATCGCGGTCAGCGATGCTGGGGTCGCCGGCGTCTTGAAGGGGCGCTCGCAGGTGCGGATGACCAATCGGTCGGGCGCGGCGCCGCAGTCCGTCAGTGGCAGCCAATTCGTGACCCCGCGCTGGGACCGCGACGGCCTTCTCTGGCTCGTCGACCGACCCGGCGGCGAAGCACGCGTTCGCATCGTTCGCGACGAGAAGGTTCAGACATTGCCGATCGGATCACTTGCGGATCACGACATCTCAACCTTTTCGTTGTCGCCGGGTGGCTCGCGCTACGCAGTCACGGCAGATGGTGCGGTGTTCGTCGGGATGATCGCGCGCGACGACAAGGATCAGGTACGGCAGCTCACCGAGCCCCGGCGGATCACGATCGACTTGGCCAACCCCACATCGGCAGTCTGGACCAGCGACACACAGCTGGCGTTCTTGGCGGGAAGCACTGCGGGCCGTCAGGTGCACACGGTCCGCATCGACGGGTCTGACACCGAAGGTGGAGCGAGCGGCGGGGCTCTGCTTCCCGAGGTCGGCGCCGAGATCCTGGTGCTTGGTTCTGGAGACCCGCAGACTCGCTATGCGACCGACGTCAAGAAGCGCGTCTGGTACCTCCCGTCTGACGGCACCTGGCATCTGATCAAGTCGACACCAGTCACAGGACTGACCTCCAGCGGCTGACATCCACATCCGCATCACGCATCGTGGCGTGTGCGGGACGCTGAGGTGATGCTGGAACGATGGACGATCTTGTCGCCTCAGCAGCCGACTTGCTTCTGGGTGCCAGGTGTCCGGGATGCGGTGGTGCGGCCATGGGACTGTGCAGGCCGTGCGGGCTCTCGATCCGCCCAGAACCATTCGAGGCATGGCCGCAACCTGTGCCTGCCGTCCTGCGGGGAATGCCGCCCATCGCAGGGGGAGCGAATGTCGGGGTGCTTAAGGCGACGCTGATCGACTGGAAGGAACATGGCCGCTTCGGCCTCACCACACCACTTGCTCACTTGCTCGCGGCGTCGGTCAGCGAGCTTGCACCTGCGGGTGTGCCAATTGTGCTCGTTCCCGTTCCGACGTCGCGTCGTAGCAAACGTGCACGTGGTGCCGATGTGGTCGATGAGCTCACTCGCACCTCTTCGCACTTGTTGCAACGGGTGGGGGTTGACGCGTCGGTGGAGCAGGCGCTCACCTATGCGCGGTCGACGGTTGACCAGTCCGGGCTCGACTCGTCGGCCAGAGCGGGCAACCTGTACGGGGCGTTTCGGCTGCGTCGAGCTCGCCCTCGGGGCACGCGAGAGGTGATCGTGGTCGACGACATCATCACCACCGGTTCGACAGTTGGTGAAGCCGTGCGGGTCCTCAGCACGGCCGGACGCCGCCCGATCGGAGTCGCAGTGGTCGCCGCGACTCCTCGGCGAACTGAGGAATGGCGATGAGTTTCGTTGTAGCCCTAGAGATTCAACTGACGCGGGACTACGGTCGCAATATGGCATGAGCCGAGCATCACTCGAGGCAAGGAGCTCCCATGGAAATTGTCGTCAACGGTCGCAACAGCGAGATCTCAGAGCGATTCAGGGAGCATGTCGAGGAAAAGCTCCTTCGCATAGGCAAGTACGACACTCGCCAGAAGATCCACCGGGTCGAGGTCGAGGTGACTCACGAGAAGAACCCGCGCCAGCACGACAAGGCCGCGCGAGTCGAGATGACACTTCGTTCGCGAGGACCAGCCGTACGTGCGGAAGCCGCATCAACGGACCAGCACTCAGCACTTGACGCTGCCATCGACAAGCTTGAGTCGCGGCTGCGTCGCGCCGTCGATCGTTCACGCATCCACCACGGCCAGCGAGGACCGACCTCGCTCGCCACCGCCACCGCCGAGCTTCCGCCAAGGGATGGTGCCGAGGATGCTCCACAAGATGTCGCACCGCCGAAGGCCGGCCCGATCGACGTTGAGGGCGACTGTCCGCTCGTCGTGCGCGAGAAGACGCACGAGGCGACGGCCATGACACTTGAGCAGGCGATGTACGAGATGGAGCTTGTGGGTCACGACTTCTACCTGTTCGTTGAGAAGGACTCGATGCGTCCCAGCGTCGTCTATCTGCGCAGGGCCTACGACTACGGCGTGATCCACCTCGACGTCACGTCTTGAGATCCGCACCATCATTCGTGGCATGATCGGAGTGTGACCATTCGCGGCGACAACAGCATTCGCGTCTTGCTGGTCGACGATCAAGAGCTGTTCCGTCGAGGCGTGAAGATGGTGCTCGGCGCTGATGAGACGCTGGAGCTTGCCGAGGTGGATGACGGTGACAAGGCGCTCGAACTCGTTGCCGAGAACCCTTTCGACGTCGTGTTGCTGGACGTACGTATGCCAGGTCGAAGTGGTGTCGAGATTTGCGCCGCAATCAAAGAGATCTCCCCGACGACGGGCATCATCATGCTGACTGCCAGCGATGACGAGTCGGACCTATACGAGTCAATCCGCAGTGGTGCCTCGGGCTATCTCCTCAAGGACGGATCGACTTACGAGCAAGTCGCCGATGCCGTCCGGCTGGTGGCGTCCGGGCAGTCGCTGATCAGCCCGAGCATGGCCACAAAGCTGCTCGATGAGTTCGTCCAGATGTCCAGGACACCGACACCAGCGACCAATCTCACGCCGCGTGAGCTCGGAGTGCTGCGCCATGTCGCACGCGGCATGAGCAACCGTGAGATTGCTGAAGAGCTGTTCATCAGCGAAAACACCGTCAAGAACCACATCCGCAACATCCTTGAAAAGCTCCAGATGAAGTCGCGTATGGAAGCAGCGATGTTCGCGGTTCGCAGCAAGCTCGTCGACGACGTCCTTTGACGCAAGGTCACGACTCGTGGTTTCCGTGACGTCTCGGAACCTGAGCCGGACGCAAGCTGCTCGCATCGCGCTGGCTGCGCAAGGATTCACCCGACCTCATCCCACCGCCGCCATCACGGGCCGACACGTCCAGAAGGTCATTGACAGGCTTGGCTTCTTCCAGATCGACTCAGTCAACGTCGTTGCCCGGGCCCACTACATGCCGCTCTACTCTCGGCTCGGTGCCTATGACACCGGTTTACTTCACCGGGCTGCGGGTCGCAAGCCGCGGAGGCTGTTTGAGTACTGGGCCCATGAGGCCGCGCTGGTTGATGTCTCGCTCTGGCAGGCGATGCAGTTCCGGATGGAGTCAGGTGCGCGCATGTGGGGCGGTATGAAGCGGATCTTCGAGGAGAAGCCCGACTTTGTCGATTGGGTCCTCGAAGAGGTGCGCTCCAACGGGCCGCTGACCGCCCGCGAGGTCGAGCACCACGTACCGCGCGACGGCACCTCCGAAAAAGATGACAATTGGGGTTGGAACTGGTCCGAGGTGAAGATGGCCTTGGAGTATCTGTTCTACAAGGGGCAGGTCACCGCAGCCCGCCGCAACTCCGCGTTCGAGCGCGTCTATGACCTTCCCGAACGTGTGATCCCGCAGGTGCAGCTCGACGCCCCGCCACTGACTGCGGATGAGGCACACCGCGTGCTGGTCAGCCACGCTGCACGCGCGCTCGGAGTTGGCACCGCGCAATGCTTCCGCGACTACTTCCGGTTGTCGCCGGAGCCGACGAAGGCCGCGATCGAGGACCTGGTCGAGACTGGTGAGCTGATCTCCACGACGATTGCCGGCTGGAAGCGGCCCGCATACCTGCACCGCGACGCGGCCCAGCCGCGTCAGGTTTCAGCGCGGGCACTGCTCAGCCCCTTCGACCCGCTGGTGTTCGAGCGCACCCGCACTGAGCAGCTCTTCGACTTCCGCTACAGGATCGAGATCTACGTCCCCGCCGAAAAACGGGTGCATGGCTACTACGTGCTGCCCTTTCTGCTGGGTGATCGGCTCGTGGCCCGCGTGGACCTCAAGGCCGATCGTCACAATGGCACGCTGATCGTGCACGGCGCCTGGGCGGAGAGCCTCGCTCCCGAGTCGACGGCCGCCGAGCTCGCCGCCGAGTTGTCGTTGCTGGCCGGGTGGCTGGGTCTGGGGAGGATTTCACCGCCGTCCAAAGGTGATCTCGCCGGGGAACTCACGGCCGCCCTTGGGCGTCACATAGACTAGGCAGGCTTAGTCACCCGCCAGACCCCGCGTCAAGGAAGTTCATTTTCGTGCCTAAAATCGTCGACAAGATCCTTCGCATGGGCGAGGGCAAGATTCTTCGCCAGCTCGAGGCCATCGCCAAGCAGGTGAATGCGCTCGAAGATGAGTTCAAGGCCATGAGCGACGATGAGCTGCGCGGCATGACCGACGAGTTCAGGGGCCGTCTGACTGACGGAGAGTCACTCGATGACCTGATGCCCGAGGCGTTCGCGACGGTACGAGAGGCTGCCTCCCGTGTGCTGGGCCAGCGCCACTTTGACGTGCAGATCATGGGAGGCGCTGCGCTGCACCTGGGCAATATCGCAGAGATGAAGACCGGTGAGGGCAAGACCCTCGTCTCCACGCTCCCTGCCTACCTCAACGCCCTTGAGGGCAAGGGCGTCCACGTCGTCACCGTCAACGACTACCTCGCCAAGTACCACGCCGAGTGGATGGGGCGCGTGCACCATTTTCTGGGCCTCTCGGTTGGCCAGATCCTGCCGAGCATGAGCCCCAATGAGCGCAGAGTCTCCTACGCTGCCGACATCACCTACGGCACGAACAATGAGTTCGGCTTTGATTACCTGCGCGACAACATGGCCGACAACATTGCCGAGTGCGTGCAGCACGGCCACAACTTCGCGATCGTCGATGAGGTCGACTCGATCCTGATCGACGAAGCGCGTACGCCGCTCATCATCTCGGGCCCGACAGAGGACGAGGTCAAGTGGTACGGCGAGTTCGCCCGCATCGTCGGTGCCATGAAGATCGACGAGCACTACGAGGTCGATGAGAAGAAGCGCACCATCGCTGTCAGTGAAGAGGGCATCGACCGGGTGGAGGACCAGCTAGGCATCGACAACCTCTACGACTCGGTCAACACGCCATTGATCGGCTTCCTCAACAACGCGATCAAGGCCAAGGAACTCTTCAAGAACGACAAAGACTATGTGGTCATCGAGGGCGAGGTTCTGATCGTCGATGAGCACACTGGACGCATCCTCGATGGTCGGCGCTACAACGAGGGCTTGCACCAGGCCATTGAGGCCAAGGAGGGCGTCCGCATCCGCGAGGAGTACCAGACGCTCGCCACCATCACCCTGCAGAACTACTTCCGACTCTACGACAAGCTCAGCGGGATGACTGGCACGGCGCTGACGGAGGCCTCGGAGTTCGACAAGATCTACAAACTCGGCGTCGTGCCGATACCGACCAACAAGCCGGTGGCTCGTACGGACCAGCCAGACCTCGTCTACCGCACCGAACAGGCCAAGTTCGATGCTGTCGTCGAAGACATTGCGACACGCCACGCCAATGGTCAGCCGATCCTGGTCGGTACGACCAGCGTCGCCAAGAGCGAGCGGCTCTCCAAGCAGCTCAAGAAGCGCGGAGTGCCGCACGAGGTGCTCAACGCAAAACAGCACGACCGTGAGGCATCGATTGTGGCCATGGCCGGTCACAAGGGCGCCGTCACCGTTGCCACCAACATGGCGGGCCGCGGCACTGACATCATGCTGGGCGGTAGCGTCGAGTTCCTCGCAGATGCTGCGCTGCGCGCCAAGGGACTCGACCCGCTCGAGGACTCCGAAGCGTACGAAGCTGCGTGGCCAGCGACTCTCAAGCAGATGGAGGCGCAGGTCGCCAACGAGCACGACGAGGTCGCCGCTGCCGGTGGACTCATGGTCCTGGGCACTGAGCGGCACGAGTCCCGTCGCATCGACAACCAGCTACGCGGACGTTCGGGCCGCCAGGGTGACCCAGGTGAGACACGGTTTTACCTGTCGCTTGAGGACGACTTGATGCGACTGTTCAAGTCGGACTGGGTCAACTGGGTACTGCAGAAGATGAAGATCCCCGATGACCAACCCATCGAGGACAAACGCGTCACCGGTGCCATCGCCTCAGCGCAGGGACAGGTCGAGGCGCAGAACTTCGAGACTCGCAAGAACATCCTCAAGTACGACGACGTCATGAGCCGTCAGCGTGAGGTCATCTACACCGAGCGTCGTGAGGTCCTTGAGGGCCAGGACATGAACGAGTGGGTCCGGTCGATGATCAATGAGGTCACCGGTGCGTACATCGACGGGGCCACCGAAGGGTTCCCCGAGGAGTGGGAGCTGGACCAGCTTTGGACTGCGCTCGGAACGCTCTACCCGATCAGCTTCACGGTCGAGAGTGTCGAGGCCGAGGTCGGCGGGCGTGAGTCGCTCTCGCGTGAATATCTCAAGGAGGCCATCGTCGGGGACGCCTTGTTGGCCTACGACAACCGCGAAGCAGAGCTTGGCGATGAGGTGCTGCGCGAGCTGGAGCGTCGCGTGGTGCTCAGCGTGCTTGACCGCAAGTGGCGCGAACACCTCTACGAGATGGACTACCTTCGCGAGGGCATCGGCCTGCGGGCCTACTCACAGCGAGATCCGCTGATCGAGTACCAGCGCGAAGGCTTTGATCTGTTCAACGCCATGATGGAAGGCATCGCCGAGGAGTCGGTGGGTTTCCTGTTCAACCTCGATGTCCAGGTGGAGCCGGCCGAAGAGGCGGAGCCTCAGCTGACCGCCAAGGGTCTCGGTGGCGAGAAGAAGCAGCAGGCGCTGACGTACTCCTCACCGAGCGAGGACGGCGAAGCCGAAGTGCGCGGGGAGTCAGCATCAGTGGGCGACAGCTCGGATGCCGAAGCTGCCGAGGCCCGGCGACAAGCCAACCTCAAGAACCGTGCACGCCAGAAGGCCAAGCAGCAGCGAAAGTCCCGCAAGAACAATCGCTGAGACCGAGGGAGCTCTGCGAGCGAGCGTCGAAGCGCGCCAAGGAGCGCAGCTGGGGGTCCCCCCACGAGCTCTGCGAGTAGGGGGCCTGTGAGCGTCCCGCGGCGAAGCCGCCAGACTGCGAGGCGGCGTGAGGTGTGCTCCCGGCGTTGGGAAGTGCGTCGCCACGCCTCGGGCTTCGCCCTCTCGTTCGGCCGCGGGCGGCCTCTCTGGCGAGCGAGATCAGGCCCAGATCAGGGCGGTGCAGCGCCAGACCTTGTCTCCTCGGTGGGTGGTCTGCAGCTCCAGGCGCACGGCGAGGGCACGGGATCGACCGCGATGAACCATGCGTCCGGCGATCTCGGCTGCCTCGTCGTGCACCATCGCGACATGCACCGACACGATGCGAGCCCCGTGTGCCGCTGTTGGGCGTCGCGGGGTTCGGGCGTGGGCAGCGAGTCGTAGGCTGAGCTGGTCATACACGTCTGGTGCCATCCACGGCCCCATCTGACGTACGGGTCGCTCACCTGACAGCACCTCGACGAGCGCTTGCATGAACCGGGCAGACCGTTCGCGCAACGGGCGCGCGTCACCGCGTTCGACGGGCACTGGAAGCACAGGAGACATGCCCGGGAACGGAAGCGGTATCTGTCCGGGCGCCGGCTCGACCATTCCGGTGAAAGGCGGCCGAACGGGGGGAACAGACAAGGCGGTGGCTGTCTTCATGGCACGTCCTTTGGTGGTGGTGGAGTGAGGCGCTGTAAGGGATGGATCATGTCGGGGTCGCCTCCGATGACGGTTTGGTTGGCGGCGTACCACGCCGCACACGCCTCGGTGATCTGCGCAGCGCTGGCGTGGTGGGGGAGCGATCGGGCCGCGATCCCCCACAGGGTGTCGCCATGCTTGACGACGACCGTGCGATGGTCGGATTCAGATTCTTGATCGGTGGTGATGGTCACCGGGCGGTCCGGGAGCTGTAGACCGTCCAGTGAATGCTCGCTCGGGTGGGACGGGGACGTGGCTCGGTCCGCCTGGACGGGTGACAGGGCCAGCGCACCGGCAGCACCGGCAAACAAAGCACGCCGTATCAGCTCAGGAGTCATCGCGCGTGCGAGTCGAGAGGTCGACCCCAGCTGCGCCACCGCCATGATCAGCAACACCCAGCTTGCGACGACAAGTTGGACAAGGGATGCGAGTGCGAGGAGTGACTGCGGGAAGTCGGGACCCGCAACAGCTCGCGCGGCGGGCCCCGCATCGGGCGCGATCAGCACGACACTCAGTGCTGCCAGCACGGCAATTGCCCGCCCACCCCGCGAAAGAAGCATCCCCGAATGTCCTTTATGACATATAACTACGTTTGAATACAGATAAGGCTGTTTGTGTCCTTTTGTCAACCGTTTTCCATGGAGGCTGTGCGCTGCCTTGGGATAACGTCCGCGTATGCGTTGGGAACAGCTCTTCAATGAGCTTGAGGCTCAGACAGCCGACATCGAGGTGCAGGAGCGCGACGCACTCGTGGAGGAGATGCGCGACGGCGAATGGGCCCACACCTCATGGCGATCACTTCTCGGCGGGGCGGTGGTACTGGACGTGCTGGGCATGGGTCGGATCCACGGGACGGCCGTACTTGTCAACAATCACGTGGTGCAGGTGCGCACCGAGCAGGCGCACCACGTCATCAGCACTGCCGCAGTCGTGGCCGTCATCTCACACGAGCGGCGCGCAGAACCACTATCGGTCGTCACGTCAGCACTGGGCTGGGGTCACGTCTTTCGTGCCCTGCGGGCTGAGGGCGAATCGGTGCAGGTGTGCACAATCAACGGGTCGACCACGGACGGCACCATCGACGTGATCGGAGCGGACTTCGTTCGGGTGCGCGATGAGGCAGGTCGCGAGCTCGTCATCCCGTTTGGCTTGATCGCCGTGGTCAGCGGTCGGAGGTGACGTCGTCGTCTGAAGGCTCAAGGCTGTCGGTGCGAGCATACTGGCGGGAAATGTAGTCCTCGAGCTCGACCGCCTCGATGCGCCACTGGCCGCGACCACCAATCTGGATGCCGCGCAGGTCGCCTGATCGAACCAGTGCATAAACCTGACGCACCGTGACGTTGAGAACCTCAGCGACATCAGCAAGCGTGAGGAATCTCGGAGAGGGCGGCATGGATCCAGTTTCACACGTTGCGGTGTCATGTCCTCCTCGCCCGTCTGGCCTGTGGACAAGCTCGGTGGGTATGGACGAATCCACCTTGGTTGGGTAGAACGTTTCCTATGATCTGGCGGGGGCCTGATGATCCAGGGCAGACGAAGGGCGCAACGGCGTCGCGGTTGCACATCCGACCGTGGCGGGACCCACGGCTGTTGATCGGCATCTTGTTGGTGCTCGGGTCGACGATTCTCGGCGCGAGGTTGGTTGCTGCCAGTGACGACACGGTGGAGTTCTGGGCGCTCGATCACGCCGTGACTCCGGGAGATCCGGTGAGCGTCGACGACATGGTTGCAGTGCGGGTGCACCTTTCGGCGGCGGTTGCCGACAACTACCTGCGCGTCGACCAAGAGCTCTTCGCGCCGCTCGGCTCGCTCCGCTGGGGCGAGCGCGGGTCCTCTGGCGCTCTGGTCGAACGATCTGCGCTCTTGCCCAAGGCAACTGTCGGGCGCAGCCAGCTGCCGCTGGTCGTCGCCACCGGATCGTCGCCGGCGGACCTCAAACGAGGCGATCTGGTCGACGTGTGGGTGGGTCCCGGACCTGGCGATGAGTCCGACGATGAGGCTGAACGCGTGCTGCAAGCCGTGCGAATCGCCGCGACGGGAGACGATTCGGCGTCAGTCGGTGGATCACTGGCCCAGACGGTGCTGGTGGACGTCGCCGATGCCGAGTTGAAGGGATCGGTCATCGGTACGGTCTCGTCGGGTCACATCACGCTGGTACGAGTCTCGTGATGGACGTTGTTCTCGCGGCGGGTGGGGCTCCGTGGGAGGCGGCAGCGATCGGCGAGATCGAGGCGTCGGACGGACTGAGACTCGTCCGCCGGTGCGTGGACGTGGCCGACCTGCTGGCCCTCGCTGACAGCGAGCTCGCCGGCGCCGCGCTGGTGCACATCGAGCTTTCAGGGCTTGATGCCGATGCAGTTCATCGACTCGAGCGTGCGGGTGTCTGCGTCGCCGCAGTGGAGGCCGACGAAGAACGCTGCCGCGGACTGGGCATCGCGCGTCGACTCGCCCTGGGCGCGCTCGACGTGCTCACCCGCGACCCGATCACGCCGAGCGATGACGGCACCCGCGACCGCGGGTCAGTACTCGCAGTCTGGGGGCCGGCAGGATCACCTGGAAGGAGCACTGTCGCGCTCGGGATCGCTGCCGCCTCAGCAGCCAAGGGCATCGATACCGTGCTGGTCGATGGCGATACGTACGGCGGATCCCTTGCGCAGATGCTCGCCGTGCTTGACGACGTCAGCGGGCTGATGGCCGCATGCCGTGCAGCGAACAACGGCCACCCGGGTCAGGTTGAGGATCATCTGCTGACAATTGATCCGCACCTCCGTCTCCTCACGGGCTTGCCGCGGGCCGACATGTGGCCGCAGATACGCCCTGGCGCCCTGGAGCTCATCCTCCGTCAGTTGCGCGCGACAGCAGAGCTGGTCGTGGTCGACTGCGGTTTCGCAATCGAGCAGGCCCATGGACCCATGTCCCGCAACCAAGCCACCCTCCAGGTTCTGGAGCTCGCCGACCAGGTGCTGGCGCTCGGTAAGGCAGATCCCGTGGGTCTGGCCCGGCTCGTACGCGGACTCCATGACCTCGCCCATGTGCGCCGCGGGGCCTCCCCGCCGACCGTGGTGATCAACATGATGAGGCCATCACTTGGCTGGAAGGAGCGCGACGTCGACTCGACCCTGCGACGGTTGACGGGGCTCAGCTCAGCGTCCTTCCTGCCATTCGACCAGGCCAGCCTTGATCAAGCCCTGATGTCGGGTCGGACTCCTCGGTCAACCTCGCCGTCGTCTCCGTTCGTGGCCCGAGTCGAGGTCCTTGCCAAGCAGCTGGCGCGCACTACCGCGGTCTGAGGCCGGGTCTGTCCTCCGGATGGCGAGCCGGTGGTAACTTCTCTGCAAGTCGCATCGTCGTCGTTGGTCTGGAAGGAAAGTCATGCAACGGTTGAGCCCACTGGATGCGATGTTGCTGCAGCAGGACAGCCCGGCCGTCCCCCGACAGATCGCCTCCCTTGCGATTTTGGAGCCCGGCAAGAACGGCCTCGACTATGACCGGCTGATCCATGTCATCAACGAGCGTATCGACCTGGTACCGCGCTACCGTCAGGTGCCGCGTGGTGTCGGCATCGGTGCCCCGGTATGGCTCGATGATGAGAACTTTGACATCGCGATGCACGTGCGGCGCTCTGCACTGCCACGCCCAGGATCCGTTGACGCGCTACACGAACTGGTTGGGCGCCTCATCGCCCGACGCCTCGACCTCGATCGCCCATTGTGGGAGCTCTACCTGATCGAAGGCCTGTCAAAGGGTCGGGTGGCTTTGCTCTTCAAGGCGCACCAGGCGCTGGTGGACGGTTCGGTCACTGTGGATCTTGCCCAGGTTCTGCTGGAGGAGACCGCCAAGGAGCGCGACATTCCGCACGAGGACTGGAATCCACGCCGACAGCCCACCACAGCCGCGTTGGTGGCCGGCACGCTCAACCAGACCGCGCGTCATCCGGGTGAGGCGCTGAGAGTCGCCGAGGTGGCGCTTGGTCGCTTGGCACGCCTACTCCCGGGCAGCGAGGCGCAGGCACCCCACAGCGTCCTCGCTGCTGAGCTGTCGCGGCACCGCCGGTTTGCCTCGCTCGCCGTCGACCTCGACGACTTCCGCAAGGTACGCGACGCTCACGGCGGTACCGTCAACGACGTGATCCTGGCCGCGATCACCGGTGGCATCCGCGGCTGGATGCTGACCCGGGCTGAGCCGGTCACGGCCAAGACACGGTTTCGTGCCATGGTTCCGATGTCGGTTGCCTCCGACGACGGGCTCCCCACCTCGTTGGGATCAAAGGTGCGTGGGCACCTCCTGTCGCTGCCGGTTGGCGAGACCAATCCTGTCGTGCGCCTGCACCAGGTCTCGTACGCGCTCAAGGATCACCGCGAGACGGGCTCAGCTGTCGCAGCCAACAAGTTGGCCAACCTACCAGGCTTTGCGACGTCGACCTTCCATGCAGTGGGCGCGCGCGTCGCCGCCACGGAGGAGGGACGCGGACATCAGATCGTGATCACCAACGTCCCCGGTCCCCAGGATCCCGTCTACATGGCGGGGGAAGCCGTGAGCGAGGTATACCCGTGCATCCCGCTCAGCGGCAATCGCGCAGTGGCCATCGGCGTCACGTCCTACAACAGCAAGGTGTTCTTTGGCATCGTCGGTGACCGCGACGCGGTGCCCGACCTCGATGTCCTCGCACAGTGCATCGAGGATGCGTTGGTGGAGCTGGTCGAGACGATCGACAAACGACGGACCCACGCGCCCCGAGGCCGGCAGCGACCGGAAAAGTCCTAGGTCGTGCGGATTTACCTGGCAGTCAATGCCGAGCTGCTCGAGCAGCTGGCCGACGGCAGACGCATCAGCGCTCCCGCGTTTCGGGCTGGGTCGGAGGATGAGGAGGACGAGCTGGCGGCGCTGGAGGAAGCGTCCGAGCACGGATTTGTGGTTGCAGTGGCAGAGGTCGACGGTTCAGACGATGTCGCTCTGGAGAACATCGTCTCGTTCCATGTCGACCTGGATGGCAGCGGCGACCTTGCATGGTTTGCCACCCAGGAGATCGACGCCGTCCTCCGCGAGGCGCAGAAGCGCTGATCGCGGAGCACGGCGAAAATCGAGCTCTGCCTAGAGCCTCTCCATGCCGTACGAGACCTCTTCGCGCAACGAAGCAATGATTGCCTTCGCAACCTCGGGCTCGATCTTCTTGCCGATGAACGGGATCGACACCTTGACATTACCGTTGACCGAGAACTCGGTCCCCCCGCTCGACCCCTTGAGCTCGGCCGTGCCGACCATCTCCGCAGGTTGACCAAAGATGCTGACCTTGACGTTTGCGGTCCGGTTGCCATCGCCGTCGGGTGCACTCCACACCTCGGTCTGCTTCACCTTGACGGTCTTGCCCGTCAGCTTCTTGACGAAGTCAGGCATGTCGGTCTCTTGCGTACGAAGCAGTGTGACAGTTGCTCCGTCACCGCTCTTGTCGACTGAAACCTCGTAGTCAGTCGCTCCCTGGTTGGCGCACGACTCGGTGCGGAATGTCTGATCGGAGATCAGGCCAAACACGCTCTCCACGTCGGCGTTCTGGTAGCTGAATGACTCCTTGAGCTCCATCGTTCACTCCGAGGGTGTCGAGGAGATGGCTGGCGAGCCGCTGCCGGACTTGAGTTCTGACAGCCTGGCCTCGATCTCGGCGCTGGTGCTGTCGCCTTCGAGCTCCTCGAACTGAGCATCGAGGCTGGAGGCGGCGAGCTCGGACTTGCCGGCCACCCTGGCTTCCTCGCGGCGCACCTTCTCCTCGAAGCGCGACACCTCACTGGTCGGGTCGAGCACGTCGATCGACTTGATCGCGTCATGGACTGTGTTCTGCGCATCGGCCGTCTTGGCGCGAGCGACGAGCTGATCACGCTTGGTCTGGAGCTCTTCGAGCTTGCCCTTCATACCGATCAGCCCGGTCTTGAGCTTCTCGACGACTTCATTCTGCGAGGCGATCTGCGGTGCGGCCGTCTTGGCCTCGTTCTCGTAGCCGATCTGCTTGCTCAGCGCGATCTTGGCGAGCGCGTCAAACTTGTCGGCTTCTGCGGTTGTGCCAGACGTACGCAGGGAGTCAGCCTTCTGAGAGGCGGCGAGAGCCTTGGCGCCCCACTCCTGTGCAGCGCTGACGTCTTCGGCGTGGTCGGCCTCGGCGAGGCGGAGGTTGCCGATGGTCTGCGCAACGGCTTCTTCGGCCTCTGCGATTGAGCTCGTGTAGTCGCGCACGAGCTGGTCAAGCATCTTTTCTGGGTCTTCGGCCTTGTCGAGGAGCGAGTTGATGTTGGCGCGGGTCAACTGACCGATGCGGCCGAGGATGGACTGTTTCTTTGCCATGGTTTCTTCAACTTTCTGTAGGGAATTGCCCAATTCTGCTGATAGTTCTGTTGCGTACGTGAGTGCAGTGCTGTCTCTAGAACCTTCCACCTCCACCGCGACGGCCACGCGTGCCGCCACCACCGAAGCTTCCGGGTCCGCGGCCTGCGCCACCGCCGTTCCCGCCTCTGCCACCGAGGACGGAGCCGCCACCTCCGCCGCGTCCGAGGGCATCGATCAGAATGCCGCCGAGAACCATTGAGTTCAGTCCTCCACCAGCGCCGCCGGATGTCTGGCGCTGGCTGCGTTCCCAGGTGCCGACGTCATTTTGAGCAAGCTGTTCCGCCTGACTTACGAAAGCCTCGGCCTTCTGCAGGGCAACGAGTGAATCGGCTGGGTCAGTTGTCAGGGTCTGTTGAGCCCGATCGAGGTGTCGAGCGGCCTCGGACAGTCGCGTTCTAGCCTCAGCACCAACTGCCCCCCGCCGCGTCTCGATGTAGTCACTGACCGCCTTTACCCGCGAGGTCACGCGTCCGAGCGACTCAGACAATGCAACCCGCGCCTTCGCCGCCTCGGCGGCCGCAGCACGTATGGGTGCCAGCAGATTGTCGAGTGTCGCCTCGGCGGTCTGGAGTCCAGCCTCGGCAGCCAGCGGGTCGTGGTCGGCCTGCTGTGCGTAGGCGATGGCCACTGCAGCGGCCGAGGCGGTGGGGGACACGCCAGGGTCGTTTGCGGCCAGGCGTGCAGCGTCGTCGACATCGAGCTGGAGCGAGGTGAGCCGTTCGGCGATCTTGGCTGGGGCGGCCTTGAGATTGGTGTCGGCTTCCGCAACGGCGTCGAGCAGCTTCGAAGCCTGGCCGACAGCGTCCTCGGCGGCCCGTGCGTGGGTGACGGCGGTGGCACGGTCGTCGGTCTTGAGCGCCTCGCCGCCTTGAACGACTTGCTCCTTCGCGGCGGCGATCAGTACCTCGGCCTGATCGGCGTTCTTGTCGACCGAAGCAAGGGACGTTGCGGGATAGCTTTTGGCGAGCTCAGCGATGAGAGTTCGCGCTCCGGGCAGACGCTTGAGGATCTCGTCGGCACGCTCGTCCATGTCGGCGAGCACCTGCGGCGCCTTGGCTTGCAGGTCGCGCAGCTCGTCGAACTTTTCGACCTGCTCGTCGAGCGACTCGCTGACGTGCATGCACAGCCGGATGATCTCTGCGTTCATCTGCCGCTTCTGCGGCTCGGTCTCAGGCTCGGAATCGTCGAGTTTCTGGCGAAGGCCGAACGCCTCCTTGATGGACGTGCTTCCTGCCTTGATCGCCTCGGCGAACTCCCGGGTCGCGTCCTTGCCGAACTGGGCCTCGGCGAAGCCAAGCTCCTGCTCGGACGTCTTGATGGCATCGTCAATGCCAACGAGGGCTGCGCTGGACTGCTTGTTGAGATCTTCGGTCGACAACTGTGAGAGTGGATCGATGGGTTGACCGTGCTCGTCCAGGACGACGTGAGTGTCGTCGTACCTGCGTCGCATGCGGCGAACGACGAGTGCGCCGCCACCGGCGACGACGGCTCCACCAATGACGATGGCGCCCCAGGGGAGACCTGACCCCTCGGCGGCAACGGTGTAGCCCTGAGCAGCGGCGATCGCGGCTCCCGCCCAATCCTCCTTGCGGAGCGCTGGCTCGATCTTCTCCGTATCGATCCTGGCGAAATCCTGGTCCGAGATCGGATGTTCGTTCGGAACCGATGTGCCGTATTTGCGGTCGTCGATGGCGACGGCCAGCAGGGTTTCGGTGGTGCCCAGCCCTGATTTGGTGGCCGTCTGATCGGACCAGTCAGGCCCGCTGAGCCCGTCAAAGCTCTTGACATAGACGACGAAGAGCTGGAAACCGGTCTTGTCGTGGTAGTCGTCGAGGGCCTTCTGCACCTTGGCTCTGTCACTGGAGCTCAGCACACCGGCGTTGTCGGTGATCTCGCCGCTCACATCCAGTGGCGAATCGGCCTGTGCGACAGCGCCGAAGCCCAGCGTGGCCAGAGCCAGGAGGACCAACACCGCAATTGCCCGAGCTCTGGTGATCACTTCAGTGATCTTGGTGCATGTTGAAGGGTGAAACAACCGATTTTGGGCAATCTGTTGCGGGCGTTCACCTTCGCGTGCCGACGCGGAAGATCCACACCCGCATCAGTACGAACCGGATGACCGTCACGAGCAGGTTGGCTGCGGTGAGGACAGTGACCTCCACGAGTGGATGGCCGCCGCCCTCGAGAGTCCGCAACGCCCACAGCGTGCCGCTTGTCACGGCGAGACCACAGCCGAACACGAGGAGACCCTGCATCTGGTGCCGGACCGCGCCCTCAGGACCGCGGAAGCCGAACGTGAACCGCCGATTGGCAGCTGTGTTGATGATCGCCGTAGCGGCCAATGCGATGGCGTTTGCCTCCAGTGGGCCGACCTGACCGCGCATGAGGACGTAGAGGGCGCCGTACGCGAGCGTCGACAGAACCCCG
>MTKY01053045.1_pt1 | contig 18415 bp, 16 predicted proteins | sample 1042731 | NCBI WGS metagenome assembly MTKY01 (sample SAMN06212206, study PRJNA360538) | anaerobic digester metagenome | biome: Wastewater treatment plant; material: sludge; isolation source: anaerobic digester fed with sludge from wastewater treatment plant | place: Denmark: WWTP Soeholt ... | reverse complement strand
CGCATCGGAGAGGGCGCGGCGATGATGCGTACCAAAGGCGAGGCCGGTACAGGTGATGTTGTTGAGGCCGTGCGTCACGCTCGAACTGTTTTAGGCGATATCCGCAAGCTTCAGGCGCTGCAGCCGGAAGAACTGATGAGCTACGCCAAGGAGATCGGCGCTCCCTACGAGCTGGTTCTCGAGACGCGCCAGCTGGGCCGTCTGCCAGTGGTCAACTTCGCCGCTGGCGGTATCGCCACCCCGGCCGACGCCGCGCTGATGATGCAGCTGGGCGTGGATGGCGTCTTTGTAGGATCCGGAATCTTCAAATCCGGCGACCCGGCCAAGCGCGCCGCCGCCATTGTCAAAGCCACCACACATTACAAAGATGCCGCCATCCTGGCCGATGTCAGCCGCGATCTGGGTGAGGCCATGGTTGGTCGGCAGATCACCACCATGCCGGAATCCGAGAAACTTGCCGGGCGTGGCTGGTAGTTTTCGATGCTCATCCCCTGCGGATGGGGAGTTACTGGATGCGGGTTGGAGTACTGGCTTTACAGGGAGATTTCAGCGAACACCAGAGCGCCCTCGAATCACTCGGGGCACAAGTATGTCAGGTTCGTCTGCCTGAACATCTCGAGAATCTGAGCGGATTGATCATCCCCGGCGGAGAATCCACCACCATCGGAAAGCTGGCAGTCGCCTATGGGTTGGTGGAACCGCTGCGCGCCTTTGGCCGCCGGCATGCCATCTGGGGCACCTGCGCCGGAGCGATCTTCCTTTCCGCGGATATCCATCGCGACCAGCCCCTGCTTGGCCTGATGAACATCACGGTTGAGCGCAACGCCTTCGGGCGCCAGGTGGACAGCTTCGAAACCGATCTCGCTGTGCCCTTTACCGATGATCCTGCGCCCTACCACGCCGTCTTCATCCGCGCCCCGCTGATCAGAGAAGTCCGGCCCCCGGCCGAAATCCTTTCCGCGCTTCCCGATGGGCGCGTCGTGGCCGCCCGGCAGGGTCGTCTGATGGCGACATCCTTCCACCCCGAACTCACCGGCGATCTCCGTTTTCACCGTTATTTCCTGGAGTTGTCAAAATAAGCGTTCGACCTCTGGCCTGGCACGATCTGATCACACTGTACCGCTACCGTTCACGCGCGCTCTGCACCGACAGCCGTCTGGCGTTGACCCGCGGCAATCCCGCCGGGCCCTTGTCCATCTTCAACCACCTCAACCCCGCCCAAGGCATCTATACCGGGATCACGGTCAATCATACGGCGTTGATCGGTCAAACGCTTTACGCCCCCGGAGGGCGAAGCGCCAGGCTGAGCTTCCTCACCCCTGAGGATTCGCTCGACCAGCCTGATCTATCCTCCCTGCTGGAAGGGCTTGCCGCGCAAAGCGGAGAGTGGGGCGCCTTGCACCTGCTGGCCGAGGTCTCCGAAATGTCATCAGCGCTCGAGCTGCTGCGCCGCAACGCCTTCACGATCTATGGGCGCCAGTCGATCTGGCGTTTTACAGAGGCGCGCGCGGATACCCCGGCTCAGGGTTCAAGGATATGGATTCCCGCCTCGCCGGCAGCTGAAATCAACGCCCGCTGCCTCTTCCAGCAGCTGGTTCCGCCGCTGGTTCAGGCTGCTGAACCTTTTACCGATGGCATCCAGCGTCTGATCCACCGCCAGGACAATGAGCTGATGGCTTATGTGGAAATCTGTTCGGGCAAGCAGGGCGTTTTCGTTATGCCGGTTTTTCATCCTGATGTGCACAACGCCCAGCTCCTTCTGCAGGCGCTGCTCCAGCAACTGCCTCCCTCCCGCCCGCGCCCGTTGTATTTTTGCGTGCGCTCCTATCAGGGCGGGCTGGATGCTTCTCTGACCGAGATGGGCGGGGAACGCATGAGTCAGCAGGCTTTGATGGTCAAACACCTGGCTGCTCTGCAACGCAGTTTTGCCCCCCTCAAGAATCCCGTGCGCGAAGTCCTCAAAGCCGACCCTGGTTTGCCCATCGTTCAACCTGCCAAATCTTATGCTCCAACACGCACCTGCGCGGAAAAAACATTATGACTCAACGCCGTATAACTGACGACCTGCAAGATCTACTGGCCGTGCTCCCGCCGGCCATCTCGGCGGCCGTGCGGGCCGCCAATCATAGCGACCAGCTGCTCGAAATCGTGATCGACCTCGGACGCAAGCCGATGGCCCGCTTCGTCAAGGGTGATGTTGAACTGCTCTCGAATGAAATCACCCGCGAGGAACTGGACCATATCGTGAAACGGATTGGCACCTTCGACGGTGACAACCGCGCCGGGCTGGAACGTACGCTTCACCGTATCTCCGCCATCCGCAACCGGCGCGGAGCGGTTGTCGGGCTGACCCTGCGCGTCGGGCGCGCGGTCTACGGCACGATCGATATCATCCAGGATCTGGTCGAATCCGGTAAAAACATCCTCATGCTGGGCCGCCCCGGCATCGGCAAAACCACCATGCTGCGTGAGGCGGCCCGCATCCTTGCCGACAGCAAACGCGTGGTGATTGTTGACACCTCCAATGAAATCGGCGGAGATGGCGATGTGCCCCACCCCGCGGTCGGACGTTCGCGCCGTATGCAGGTCCCCCAGCCCTCGCTGCAGCACGAGGTGATGATCGAAGCCGTTGAAAACCATAATCCCGAGGTGATCGTCATTGATGAGATCGGCCGTGAGCAGGAAGCCGCCGCGGCGCGCACCATCGCCGAGCGCGGCGTACAACTGATTGGCACCGCGCATGGCCGCACGCTGGAGAACCTGCTGCTCAACCCCACGCTCTCCGACCTGGTGGGAGGGATCGAAGCCGTGACGCTTTCTGATGAGGAAGCCCGCCGGCGCGGCACCCAGAAAACCGTGCTCGAGCGTCGCGCCCCGCCAACTTTTGATGTGCTGGTGGAGATCCAGGAACGTGACCACGTAGCCGTACAGGCGGATGTTTCCGCGGCGGTGGATGCGCTGGTGCGCTCCTTCCCGCTGCCGCCGGAGATCCGTTACCGTGATGAAAATGGTGAAATCCGCGTGGAAAAAGCGCCCTCCTACCCAATGGCGCGTAACGGTTACGGACAGAATCCCCAAATGGGCTTCCGCCGGTTGACGCAATCCGGCGGGAACGCCACGATCGAACCGCCCACCCACCCGCTTAATATGCGCGGCGCGTCGCTCCTGCGCCAGCCCGCCGCTGCCCTCGAACCGGCGCTGGCCGCGGAGCCCCCCTCCAACCCGGTCGGTTTGCAGCCCATCCGCGTCTATCCATATGGCGTGGCGCGCAATCGCCTCATCCAATCCGCCAAACGACTTGGTGTTCCGGCGGTGGTGGTCAATGACCTCAGCGAAGCGGATGCCCTGCTCACCCTGCGCGCCTACTACCGCGGGCGCCAGCAGACCATCCTGGATGCCGAGATGCGCGGGATGCCTATATTTGTGCTGCGGGCTAATACCAACAGCCAGATCGAACAGCTCCTCGCCGAGATGTTCAACCTGAGTTTCAGCCCAAATCCGAACAAGGAATGGTCTGAGCACAGCGAGATAGCCCAGAGCGCCATCTCCCAGGTGATGTCCGGGGAACGCTATGTTGATCTGGCGCCTGCTTCCTCCGCCATCCGCCGCATGCAGCATGAAATGGCGCGCCAGGCGGAGCTGGTATCACACTCCTACGGCAAAGAACCCAACCGCCGCGTGCGCATCTACCGCGAATGAGCCTCTTCATCACTCTCGAAGGTCCGGAAGGAGGGGGAAAATCCCTCCAGGCGCGTCTGCTCGCGGAATGGCTGCGCGGCCAGGGTTACCCTGTGCTGGCCACCCGCGAACCGGGCGGAACGCCCATCGGCGACCAGATCCGCCAGGTGATCACCGATCTGAAAAACACCGCCATGCACGAACGCACCGAAATACTCCTGTTCCAGGCCTCGCGAGCCCAGCACGTGGAGGAGGCAATCAAACCCCATCTCGCGCGCGGCGGTGTGGTCGTCTGCGACAGATTCGGCGATTCAACCCTCGCCTACCAGGGGTTTGGATACGGGTATGAGTTAAAAGAGCTGCGCCGGTTGGTCAGCTTCGCCACCGGCGGGATAACGCCGGATGTGACTTTCCTGCTCGATATTGACCCCGCCGCCGGATTGAAGCGCAAACAGATCAGCGGGGAGTGGAACCGCCTGGACGCGCTGCAGCTCGCTTTCCACCACCGCGTGCGGGCAGGGTTTCTGCAGCTGGCAGCAGATGAGCCCGAACGCTGGGTATGCCTGGATGCCGCCCTCCCGCCGGAGACGATTCAGGAGATGCTTCGGGAGGAGACCACGCGCCGTTTGAACCAAAAGGCTGCTGAAAAATATGCCCCCCCGACCGCTTAACCCGCATTCGTATCTGTCAGGTCTTTATCCTGTAAAATAGCAGTTTATGTTTACGGTTTCCGAAAGGATTTCCTCGATGAAAACAAAAATCCTGCCGGCTCTGCTGTTGGGAGCCGTCCTCCTGGCCGGATGCGCCGGCCAGAAACCTGCCGCCTCCACAATGGACCTGAATGGTCCGCCCATGGAGGGCTGCTCGGTCAAACAGGTGGTTCCGGATCCCAATCCCACCATTCAGGCGCTGCTTCCGCCGGTCAGTGATGACGACCACATCCTCGGCAAACGCGGCGCGAAAATCACGATCATCGAATACAGTGATTATCTTTGTCCATATTGCGGCATGCTTGCGCCCGTGCTGACGCAGCTCTCCAAAAACCATCCGGATGATCTGCTGATCATCCTGCGTTACTTCCCGCTCGATTCTCATCCCAATTCGCTGCCCGCTTCCTATGCCGCCGAAGCGGCCGGATTGCAGGGAAAATGGCATGAATTCAGCGATGAGCTTTACGCCAATCAGGCGACCTGGGGGAATAAGCAGGGCGAGGATCTGAATAATTACTTCGTTAGCGTAGCCGAAAAGATCGGCATCGACAGCGAGAAACTGTTGAGCGACATGCAGAATTCTGACGTGAAAGCGGTCGTGGATAGCTCCAAAGCCTTCGCCCAGCGCGTTGGAATCCCCGGCACACCTTTCCTTTTCATCAACGACCAGCCTTATCAGAGCGCGCTGGACATTGATTCTCTGGAAAGCTTCCTGAAATTTATGTCCATGAACGAGACGGCGTACACCAGCTGCCCTCCGATGGTCATCGACGAGAATAAATCCTACATCGCCAAATTCAAGACTGAAGCGGGTAATTTCGACGTCAAACTGGACCCCAAAGCGGCCCCGAAGACCGTAAACAGCTTCGTCTTTCTGGCGCGCAACGGCTGGTATAACGACACCACCTTCCACCGCGTGATCAGCGGATTTGTCGCTCAGGGCGGCGATCCCAGCGGCTCAGGCCTGGGCGGACCCGGCTACGAATTCATCAACGAGAACAGCGACGCCAAATTCGACCGCGAGGGGCTGATCGCCATGGCCAACAGCGGGAAAGACACGAATGGCAGCCAGTTCTTCATCACCTATGACGCCTTGCCCAACCTCAACGGCGGGTACACCATCTTCGGAGAGGTGATCAACGGGATGGACAATGTCAACAAGATCACCCTGCGCGATCCCGCCACCAACCAGGCTCTGCCCAAGGGCACCAGGATCCTGAGCGTGGAAATTCAGGAGCGATGATCCAGCCTGGACGCGGGACAGACTGGCACACCCCCTCCATGCTGCAGGCGCTCCTGGCGGGGGTGGTGCTGGCCCTCAATCCTGTATTCGCGGCCATTCTTATCTTTATCCAGCTGAATAATCCCTCATGGATGAGCGCGAGCGTGAAACCATACGCGTTATCATCCATGGCGGTGATTCTTCTCACCCTTGCCATATGCGCGGCGCCCTCCCTGTTTCATTCCTTGCGTCGCGTTGCCGGTCATCCCGCGCTCAAATCAGATGGGGCTCGCGATTTTCTGCTGGCCAGCCTGAGCCTGATCCTGGTACCGCTGGCCCTCGGACTGCGTTTGATCACCGAGCCTCCCGGTTTGGCGGGCGGGGTGATTCAACCGCTGGCGGTGATCCTGGCAGCCGTGCCCCCCTTCCTTTGGATAACGGCTTTCCTCCGCCGCAGCCAGCCGGTCCCCTCGCCTCAGCGTCATTGGGCCACGGTCACGTTTTCGTTGTTCCTCACCACCCCGCTGGTCATTCTGGTGGAAACGCTGGCGCTGGTCCTGCTGATCGTCCTCTTTTCCGTGTGGATCGCTTCCCAGCCCGAACTTCTCGGCCAGCTGCAAGACCTGGCTCCTAAGCTGCAGGCCGCTGCCAGCAATCCCGCGGAAATGGCGCGCCTGATGGAACCCTGGCTCACCAGTCCCCTGGTGGTGAGCGGATTGCTGCTCAGCCTGTCGGTTGCCGCGCCGCTGTTGGAGGAACTGCTCAAACCCGCCGCGTTATGGTTCCAGCGGGACCGCCGGATCACTCCACAAATGGGCTTCATCCTGGGCGGCGTTTGCGGGGCGTCTTTTGCTCTGATCGAAACATTGTTCGGTCTTAACACCACGCTCAGCCAGCCCGCCTGGCCCGGATTAATCATCGGACGCATCGGCACCGCCCTGCTGCACACTACCGCTTCCGCCGTCGTAGGCAGGGCGCTGGTACAGTTCTCCGATCCAGGGCGCTGGGGCCGGCTCCTGGCGGCCTGGCTGATGGCCGCCCTTTTGCACGCCGTTTGGAACACTCTCTCCCTGGCAGGCGCGCTGATCAACCTGCGCTCTTCCGGTACAATCGGCTGGCTGGCATGGTTGACAACCAGCGGTTTGGTCGCTTTGGCAGCCGGCTGCCTGGTTTATCTGATCACCCAGACGCAAGCCTGGCGTCTGAATGATCAGAGGATATATTGAAGAACGAGAACTGACGAATGGAATTTCTACTCAATATCCTGCATTGGTTTGTTGACTTTGTCCTGCACATGGACAAACACCTGCCCCAGATGGTCGCCGATATGGGCATCTGGATCTATGTGGTGCTTTTCCTGGTAATCTTCATCGAGACCGGCCTGGTCGTGATGCCTTTCCTGCCTGGCGATTCGCTGCTTTTCGCCACCGGCGCTGTAGCAGCCACCGCGGGCATGAACCCGTTTATACTGTGGGCGCTCCTGGCTGGCGCAGCCGTCCTGGGCGATACCGCCAACTATTGGATCGGGCACTTTATGGGCCCCAAGGTCTTCACCTCCAACTCACGCTGGCTCAAGAAGGAACATCTCGACCGTACCGCCGCCTTCTATGAGAAACATGGCGGGAAAACCATCATCCTGGCGCGGTTTATCCCCATCATTCGGACATTCGCGCCCTTCGTGGCCGGCATCGGCAAGATGCACTATGACCGTTTCATCAGCTTTAACGTCTTCGGCGGCATCCTTTGGACCGGGCTTTTCCTCTGGATGGGCTATTTCTTCGGCAACCTTCCAGTCGTGCAGAAAAATTTCTCGCTGGTGGTGATCGCCATCATCCTGATCTCACTCATCCCCGCCGTGTATGAAGCAGTAAAAACGCGCATGGAGCGCAAAAAAGACAAAGCCAAAGCCGCGGTCACCGAGCCCTGAGTTTCCCATGCGACGCGAAACACTGCAGAAAATCCTTCATGTTCTGGTCCATGCCTTCACCCGCCTGAAGGTGGAGGGCATCGAATATGTGCCCCAGGAGGGCGGACTGCTCGTAACCACCAACCACCTCTCACGCCTGGACACTGTGCTGCTCTTCATCAGCGGCGCCAGGCCGGATATCACCGCGCTGGTGGCGGACAAATACAAAAACTACCCGCTTTTCCGTTTCATCCTTGACACGGGCGGGATCATCTGGCTCGACCGCTCAAACGCCGATTTCGGCGCCATCCGTACCGCCATCAAGGTGCTTCGAGAGGGGGTTTGTCTGGGTATCGCTCCCGAGGGCACCCGGGCGATCGGCGAGCAACTGCAGGAAGGCAAGCCTGGCGCGGTTCTGCTGGCCGCCAAAGCCGGGGTTCCAATTACCCCGGTGGGCATTTCGGGCACCGAACGCGTCTTCCGCCGTATTTTCACGCTCCAACGCCCGCGCATCACCGTGCGTTATGGTCCTGCTTTCACCCTGCCGCCCTTGGACACATCCCGCCGCGATGAACAGATGAAAGAATTCACCGACGAGATCATGTGCCGTATCGCCGCCCTGCTGCCCGAGAAATACCACGGATACTACCGCGCGCACCCGCGTCTCAGAGAACTGCTGGCGCGGAATCCGACTGACCCTTCAGACGCTCCCCCAATGCGTCGGCAAGCAAAGGTTGGAAAGCAGAGGGCTGACAGCGCCCGAGGCTGACTTGCGGGGTAGCATGCCAGTCCGCGCAGCGCGCCACCGCGTCCGCCACATCCTGCGCCAGTTCTCCGCTCAGCGCGACGCCATCTTCCAGAAAGATCCCGCGCAGCTCGAACACATCCCTCTGACGGTTGGCTTTGCAGTCCGCCCGCCCCGCCAGTTCGCCGCGCCTCAGGATGGGCAGCGAGAAATACCCGTATCTGCGCTTTGCTGAGGGCGTGTAACATTCCAGCTGGTAATCAAACCCAAAAAGCTCTCTGGCGCGCCTGCGGTCACAGGTAAGCGGGTCAAAAGGCGAAAGCAGAGTCGTATGCGAGCAGGCTTGCGGCCGGCTAAGCAGCGGCTGGTTATCCAGATGCACCAGAAAAGGTTCCTTCCAACCTTCCACCCGCACATCCAACAGCTTCCCCTCTTCGCGCAGGTCAGCCAGCGCCTGCAAAGTGTCTTTCTGCTTGCGCCGGAAATAATCCGCCACCCAGCCCGGGCGTACAATGCCCAGCGCTTTAACCGCCTTTTCCGCCAGCGCCTTTTCCGACTCCCTCAATTCGGGAATGGGCTGGACAGGCCATCGATGAATGACCCGTTCCCGCAGGTCATATACGCGCTGAAAGCGCTCCCGCCGTTTGACCATCAGCTCGCCGCGCGCGAACCAGTATTCCAGAGCTTGTTTCTCGAACTTCCAGTCCCACCAGACGCCTCGTTTTCCATCCTGACGCTCAAAATCCGCCGAGCGCACAGCTCCATGCGCGCGCACATGTTCCAGTACCCTGTCCAGGCCTTCGCGGTGCGTCTCCACCCACTCCTGCGGCGCCCACCAGTCGTCGGCGCGGTTATTCCGCACCCCTTCGTGCAGGAAAAAGTCTTCCGCCGGCAGAAAACATGCCGCGTGCGACCAGGCTTCAAAGAGTTTCCCCTCACGCAGCAGATCATCCAGCCAGACCTGGGGGTAGGCGCCCAGACGGCTGAAAAGCACCAGATAGGGGCTGCGCGCCACCACATGAATCGTATCGATCTGCAGCTGTCCAAGACGCCGGATGGTGTCCAGCAATGCGGCTTTACGGGCAAGCCTGGCCGGAACCTGCCCCAGGCCCAGCGCGCGCACCATGATCGCCCGCGCTTCCCGCAGACTGAGGGTATCGCTCTTCTGGTTCGCCACGGATCAGCGCTTTCGCCCCAGCAGTTCAGGAAGGAAACTTTGGGCCGGGAAGGGAATCGGCAGCTTGAAGCTGTCCAATATGCTGGCGCCCAGATCAGCAAAACCAGCCCGCGCCCCCAGATCCACCCCTTTCCGCAAACGTTTTCCGGTCACCAGCAGCGGGCTGTACTCGCGGGAATGATCCGTAGAATCGGTGGTGGGGTCCACACCGTGATCGGAGACGAAAGCGATCACATCACCCGGTCGCGACTTCTTCAGGAGAGCTGGGATGTAAGAATCAACCAGCGCAAGCGCATCGGCATACCCGCGCGGGTCATTGCGGTGCCCGTAAATCATATCGAATTCGATCAGGTTGACAAACAGCAGACCGCGGAAATCCTCCGCCATGAAGCTGAGCGTCGCTTCCAGCGAATCCTGGTTGCCTACCGTGTGTTTTCCGCGCGTGATTCCACGACGGGCAAAAATATCGTCGATCTTGCCGACGCTGACCACCTCCAGCCCCGCTTCGGTCAGCACGTCCAGTGCGGTTTGCGCGGGAGGGTAAAGGGGGAAGTCGTGCCTGTTTTCGGTGCGGTAATAGCTCCCGTCGCGCGGACCAAGAAAGGGGCGCGCGATCACGCGGCCAACGGCATATGGCCCGCTGAGGATTTCCCTGGCGACGCGGCAGGCTGCGTACAGCTCGTCCAGCGGCACAACCTCCTCATGCGCCGCCAGTTGAAAGACCGAATCTCCCGAGGTATACACGATCCACTTGCCGGTGCGGCGGTGTTCATCGCCCCAAATCTGGATGATCTCAGTCCCCGAAGCGGGGATATTGGCCAGCACGCCCCGGCCGGTTCGTTCGATGAAAGGATCCAGCACTTCGGGGGGGAAACCCTGCGGGAAAAGCGGCATCGCCTGCGCCAGTGTGACGCCCATCATCTCCCAATGCCCGGCGATCGTATCCTTGCCCGCCGCCCGGGGCCTCATCCGCCCGAAAGCCGCCCTGGCATCCGGCTGGCAGGGCACGCCCTGCATGGGTGTAACGCATCCCAGACCCAGTTTTTCAAAGTTCGGCAGGGAGATGCCCCCGAGCGCCCGCGCGGTATTGCCCAGCGAATTCGATCCCTCATCTCCATATTCCCCGGCATCGGGCGCGGCTCCAGCCCCCACTCCATCCAGCACAATCACAATCCAGCGTCGGATTTCCTCAGTTGACATGCAGTTTTCCTTCCTTTGACGGGACTGCCACTTCAGCCCTGGGCGCGATACCGATCCCCTTATATACCAGCCAGGCCCCTGCCAGCCCGCATAGGGAAGCCAGGAACCAGGGCAGTGAGACGCTCCAGCTGTAGATCAGACCGCCGGCGTAGGACGCCAGCATCACCGGCAGGATTGAAAGATACCCCAACGCCGGCCCGCCGGGGTTTCCCACCCCGCCCAGCATGATCCCGCCGTTGCCCAGCGCGGCCATCAACCGGCCGCGCTGCTGGCGCGGGGTGAGGTCGGCCATCAGCGCCACTGCCGCCGGCATGGAAAGCGCAAAACCCACCGCCTGAATCAACCTCACCAGCATAATCATCTCAAACCCGCGCGCCAGCCAGAACAACGGCAGGGTGATCGCATATAACAGGAAGGAGAAAATCAGGATCCCACGCCGCCCCAGGCGGTCAATTAACATACCTGCCGGAAAAAACAACACCCATTTGAGCAGGGACTCGATCAGCAGGATCAGCCCCCATTGCTCGGTATTCAACCCTTGTACAGTGGTGGCGAACACCACCAGATAATTCCCTGTCAATGCCTGAGCCACGAAGGCCACCACGATCACGCCCCAAAAACTGCGCAGTGAAGGGTTCATCCCCCGCACCATCCCGGGAATGGAACGGAAAGCGCTCCCCAGGCTGCGCACGACTTCCGGCAGATTTACCCCAGTCCGTCCTTCCGGCTCCGGCTCGCGCAGGAATGCCAGCTGGATCATCGAACTGATGAAATACACCGCCACCAACACCCCCCAAAGCAGGCGCATGCCGGGCAGCGTTCCCATGCGCAGGATAATCGCTCCCGCCAGGAATGGCCCGGCGATCATCAGAGAGGAGGCAAAGATGTTCATCATGGCGATCCCGCGTCCCCGCCCGTGTTCATGGAGCGAATCGGCGATCAAAGAGGAATAAGCGGGGAAGTTGATCACCACCATCCCGGAGAGGAATGAGGCGACCGCCAGCCAGCGCCAGTCCGGGGCAAACACGTTCATCATCTGGAAGAGCAGCGAGACCAGCCCCACCGAAACCAGCATGTGCATGCGGTTGACGCGGTCCGCGATCACACCCGCGATGGGCAGCAGCAGCAGGCCAAACGCCAGGGTCATCATGCCCACTAACCCGATACTCTCCGCATTGCCGCCCAGCGCCAGGACATACAGGGACAGGTACGGAAAAACCATCGTGCGCACCAGGTTGCCCAGCATATCGGTGACAGCCAGGACGATCAGGTTGCGGTTGGCGAAACGGAGCATCCCCGTAGTTTACCCTTCTACCGGGAAGGCTGCCAATTTTACGGGTCGGTCAAAGCTATAATCTGGTTTTCATGTCCGCTTCACCCTCAAATTTCTGGAAAACTTTTCTGCGCCTGCTCATTCCAGCGGCCATCCAAAGCCTGTTCTTCAACTTAATCAACATCATTGAGATGCTGATGGTCGGGCAGCTGGGGGATGTGTCAGTGGCCGCAGTGGGAATCGCGGGACAGTTTGGATTCCTGTTGAACATCACGGTTTTCGGAGCCACAGGTGGGGCTTCAGTGTACATGGCCCAGTATTGGGGAGCGAACAACCTGACCGCCATGCGCCGCACCATGGGGATGAACCTGGCGATCGGTGTGACCTGTGCATTAATCATGACCCTCGCGGTAATGCTTTTCCCGCGTCAGCTGCTTGGCCTTTTTACCAGTGATCCCGCGGTGGCCGAATCAGCGCTGTCGATCCTGCGCGTGGTTGGATGGAGTTACCTCCTGACCAGCATCAGCGCCTGTTTCTATGCCGGCGTGCGCTCCACCGGCGACACCCGCCTGCCCATGCAAATCTCTGTGGCGATCCTCACAGGCATGACCCTGATCAGTTTTCTGTTTATCTTTGGTCATCTCGGCCTGCCGCGCCTGGGCGTCCAGGGCGTGGCGATTGGGCGCATCACAGGAGCAGTGGTGGAGTGTGCGATCCTGCTTTGGATCCTCTACGCCCGGCGCCAACCCATCACGGCGCCCCTCTCTGTTTATTTCTCTTTTGACCTCAGTTTCTTCCGCGGCCATATCGTAAAAATCCTGTACGTGCTGGGCAATGAATTTTTCTGGGCGCTGGGGACAAACATCGTCCATGCCATCTTTTCCCATCTGGGCACCAGCCAGTATGCTGCCTTCAGCATCACCAATACCGTTCTCGGGGTGGGAATCTCGCTCACCATGGGCGCGATGACATCCGCTTCGATCATGATCGGCCATGCCATCGGAGGCGGCGATGGGGAGGAGGCTTATCTGATCGGCAAACGCATCGTCATCTTTACGACGATTTCCACCATCATGATTGGTCTGGTTTTAGCGCTCAGCCGTCATTGGCTGGTATCGCTTTATCAAATCGAACCGGCCACCCGCGCGGCCGCGGCGGACCTGCTGCTTGTGGCGGGCTCGCTTTTCTGGCTGCGCGGTCAGGACGCGATCTTCGTGGTGGGCATCCTGCGCTCCGGCGGCGATGTCCTTTACTCGGCGCTGCTGGATGTCCTCAGTCTGTGGTTGGCGGCAATTCCAACCATGTTCCTCATCGGATCTGTTTTACACCTTCCGCTGCCCTTCGTTTACCTGGCCCTGTTCCTCGAAAATCTGGTCAAATTCACCGGCGGAATGTGGCGTTTTCTCTCAAAAAAATGGATCCACAATCTGACCACCGCCGAATCTGTCCTCAGCGAGGCTGTGTAAACTCAAACCTCCATCAGCATGGCCGGGCGGATCAGCATGCCCGATCTGCGCCTTTCATGAGCCGGTTTCCCTCACCTTTCACCGCATTTTCACGCGCAATTTTCCGCTGCCAAGGCTTGACCATGCATGGCGGCGGCAGGCGGGACCAGCCCCCCCGTGACGGGGAATCGCCTGAACAACAGGTTTACCAGCCCGGCGCAATCCTTGCAACATCCACCTTACCGCGCGAAACCTAGTTCGCGCAGCAGATCATTCGCGCAGGACGGTGTTCATGGACATGCTGGCAGCCTACTTCGGCCTGGGGCTGATCCTGGCTGGGACCGGGATCCTGCTTACAGCCCGCCTGGGGCTGCGTGTGGTCAACTCTTTCCTCCTGCGCCCCATCCGCAGCCTCTCCAGCCTGCGCAATATGTTCTCCTCAGCGGTCGAGGAAGGCAGACGCAGCGTAGTCTACAGCGGAAATGCCGCTATCTCCGGCCCGCGCGCCGCCGCCAGCCTTACCGCGCTCACCGCCGCCCGCATGGGCCTGCGGGAAAGTCTTCACGCTGATCGCGCGGGTTGGATCGCCAGCAGCGAGGGCACCACTCACATGCTGGCGCAGGATATGGCTGATGACATGGGCAGAGATGCGGCGCCACGCTGTTTGCTGCCCGGTATCAGCCCGCTGCCGGCAGTTGCGGGCCTCCTCCTGGAGATACGGGAAGCACGCAGCGGAGCCAATCTGATCCTGGGCGATTTTGGCGCGGAGGCCGCGTTGATCGCCGAAGCCTGTCAGGATCTGGCCGCGCGCGTGGAGGGCACCAGCGCCGCCCTGGATGGTCAGGCTGTGCTCTTCGCAGGCACGGATCATCCGCTCACCGGCGGAGAATATTACGCCGTCCCGGCTTATCTCGGCGATGACAACCAGCAGCGCGCCGGTCTGCTCGCCCAGGATGTGCTGCGCTGGCTGCTGATCGCCGCGCTGCTGGCGGCCCCATTATTGATCCTTTTAGGGGTCATTCCGCGATGAAGCGCTGGTTAATCGCCTCCGCCGCCGCCATTCCGGGAATTTTGATCCTGGCAGGCTACATCTATCCCGCCAGCCTGCCGGGTTATGCCGCTGTAAACAGTATCCAGTCCTGGCTGCTGGCTTGGGCTGTCACGCTCTCCGCGCTGGCGGTTCTGATGGCTGTTTTCTCCGTGCTGCGCTTGCACTGGTCGAAAGTCACGCGATCTTCAGCTGACCCGGCCGCGCTGGCCGGCCTGACCGCATTGATCCTGACCGTCGCCATGGGTCTCTACAGCCAGGGCCGGCCTGAGCTGAAGACCTCTGTCCAGCAGACGATTGGCGGCTTGCTTTTTTCGCTCGAAGGCGCACTTTTCGGGCTGCTGGCCATCACCCTCACCTATACAGCCGCGCGCCTGCTGCGTCGCCGCCGGGGCATCCTCAGCGGCGCTTTCCTGGCAGGCGTGCTGGTGTTTCTCCTGCTGAACACCGGATGGCTGGGATTTCTCGCCCAATCCCCCTTCTTTGCCGGACTGTTGGATTTTCTCGAACAGATTCCCGTCGCCGGCGGACGCGGATTGCTGATCGGCCTGGCCATTGGAGCCATGCTGGCCGGTTTACGCGTGCTGGTCGGGCAGACTCAGGATGAGTTTCATGGCTGATGTCCCCCGCTGCCCCCAATGCCTGCGCCCAGTGGAAAACGATGGCAGCTGCCCGGTTTGCCGGCAGGGTGGCGGTAGGTTGAACTACATTGGTTTGGCCGGCATGTTCACACAGTTCGGGCAGCCGCTTTCCGCTGAAAAGCCATTGGGAATGGAGGAAATGGCAGAACGTTTGCTGCGTCAGACGCGCGCGGCTGAACTGCTTGCCGGTATCGTGGAAGAGGAAAGCCATCCTCGCCGCAAGTCCACGCGCAAGCCTCTCATCCCCCACGCGCGCTACCGCATGCAGCTGGCGCTGGTTTTGCTTCTGGCAATTTTCATCGGTCTTATATTCCCCCAGCTCACTGCCAAACTGCCCTCCGCGCAACCAGCCGCTTTTGGATCCGCGGTTACCCTCATCGATACCCTGCCTCAGGATGCGGCTGTGATGCTTGCCCTGGAATTCGAACCTGCCCAGCTGGCCGAGATGCTCTCCGTCGCCCAACCCCTGCTCACCAATCTGCTGCAGAAAAATGCGCGCATCGTGTGGGTCACCACCCATCCGGCGGCCGCGCTTTACGCCGCAGATCTGGCTGGCCCCGCGCGGCTGGCGGCCGGCGACTTCTCCCGCACGCCGCCTGAGGTCGCCTTCCTTCCGGGCGGCACGCTTTCCATCCGCGGTCTTTTTCAAAGCCCGTCCGGCTGGACGGGGCGTATAGAGCCGCAGTCATCCTCGGGCGCCCTCAGGCTTTCGGATATTCAGTTGATCATCGTGCTCGCTGGTGATGGCGAGAGCGGACGGGAGTGGATTGAGCAATCCAGCCAGGCATCCTCTCCGCCCCTGCTGATCGGCGCCAGCGCGCAGGCGGCTCCGCTGCTCAGCCCATACTTTGACAGCCGCCAGATCGGCGGATTGATAGCCGGCGCCGCGCAGGGGAACGCGTATGCCCGCCGGATCGGGGTCGATCCAAGCCAGGCCGATGTCTGGCCGGGCGTACGGAGCGGCGCTCTGGCCGCCTTCCTGCTCATCGCCGGCGGATCGCTGGCCGCGCTTCTGCCGCGGCGTGAACGCCGCCAGGCCCGCCGCCCCGCCCGGAGGCGCGGATGAACATCACGCTCAGTTTTGCCGGGATGATCCTCAGCCTGATGGTCTTTTCGCTTCTGCTGGGCACGCGTTCGCTGTTCCGCCTGGCGGCATACCTGCTGGTTGGCATTTCGGCCGGCTATCTCATCAACCTGCTCCTCCTGGAGGTGCTTATCCCCCGCCTGACCCAGGGTGACGGCATTACCCCGCGCATGCTGATGTTAATCCCCCTGGCCCTCGGACTGATAATGCTTTTGCGCGCTTCCTCCATCCCGCTCTGGATCAGGCGGATCCCTATGGCATTCCTCCTGGGCTGCGGCGCGGCCGTCACGGTGGGCGGGGCGGTATATGGCACCCTCCTCGGTCAGGTCATGGGTTCCGCCCGCGGGCTTTTTGACCAACCTGTCTGGAGCGCGGCGCTTCTCCTGGCAGGCACGCTCTCCGTGCTGGCTGCCGGACAATACTTCCTGCGCCGGCCTGATCCAGCCAAACCGCCGGCTGAAAAGCCCGTTCCCGACTGGCTGCAAGTGGTCACACCATTCGCGCAGGTCTTTACCGGTCTGACCCTGGGGGCGATCTATGCCGGAGTTCTGATTTCCGCGCTCTCCGCCCTCGCCGAACGCTGGCAATCCATCTACCTGACCCTCACCACCCTGCTGGGGAGTCTCTGATGTCTGGAACATCGCCGGGCGAGTCTCTGCTGGCTCTCGACATCGGCGGCGCCACCACGCGCGCCTGGCTGTTTGAAGATCAGGCAGGCCAATACCGCCTGAGCGGTTTTGGTTCAGCGCCCTCCTCCTGGATGCCGCCTTATGAGGATGTATCGGCAGGCACGTGGGCGGCAATCAACCAGATCGAGAGACAGGTCAATCGCCAGCTGGTGGACCAAACCACCGGACGGTTGATCATCCCCACCCTCTCCGTTGGAGCCGGGGCAGACCGCCTTCAGTTGACCATATCCGGAGGACCGCCTCTGAAAGCCATCGCGCTGGGCCTGGCCGGTTCCGCAAGTCTCGATCTGGCCGCTGAACTGGTGCACAGCGTCCTCGGTCCGCCGCTGGATGCCATCGGAGCCGCTGACCCGCGCAGCCTGGATGAACAACTCGCGGCCCTATTATCCGCGCGGGCTGATATCCTGGTCTCCGCCGGCGGATTTGAGGGCGGAGCGGAAGCCGGAATGATCCGGATGGCCGATCTCGCCGAAGCGGTATGCCGGCTCTCCCCACCTGGACAGCGCCCTGATGTGCTTTATTGCGGCAACCATGCTCTCGATGCGCACTTCCTCGAGCGGCTGCGCCGGAGCACGCGCCTGGCGGTGGCGCCCAATATCCTTCCGCGGGAGGGTGAACCAGACCTGCTCCCCGCTGTCGAGCGGCTCAGTCGTCTGGTCTGTGACATCCTGACCTCACGCCTCCCCGGCATGACCAGCCTCGCCCAGCAGACCGAAATGGTGCCCGCCATGGCGAATCTTGGGCTCCAGCGCATGCTGAACTGGCTGGGGGCACAAAGCGCGCCGGATCGACCGGCCATGTACATCGACTTGGGCGCATCCCAGGTCACCTTCAGCGCGGCGGGGCCGCGTGACCGCTTCACGCGCGTCTACCCTGGTCTGGGAATAACGCAGGGGTATGGGTTGGCATTGGAGGAGGATATGCTCCCGCGCGTGCGCGCCTGGCTGATGCGGGAGATTGCGCTTTCAGATCTGCGCGACGCGCTTTGGAACCGTCATTTCCATCCCGAAGCATTACCGTTGACCGCCGCCGGATTGGAAATTGACCAAGCCGTCATCAGGGAGCTGCTTCGCCTGGGTATCGAAAGGCTGCAGAAGGACGAACCCGGCTGGCGTGTGATGGGCGAACCGTTAATTGTTTCCGGATCCGCGCTGGGAGGCAGCCCGACCCCTCAAAACGCGCTTCTCGTGCTGCTGGACGGGTTACAGCCGCTCGGCGCAACCACTATTTACCTCGACAGCCTCGGCATCCTGCCCGCCTTAGGCACCGCCGCGCGCCTCAATCCGCTGCTGTCCGTGCAGGTGCTGGAACATGATGGCCCGGCCTGTCTGGCCTGGGTGCTCAGTCCGGTCTGGCCATTTGCCGGAGGCTGGCTCAGGCTGGGCGTCAAACCTTCCGCAGGGGCTGAACACGTCCTCGATATCCGCCCTGGCGGATTGATGCGCCTGCCAGTTAATCCTGGTCAGACAGCCGACGTGCGCCTGCTTGATATGAGCGCCGGCACCCAGCTGGATGCCCGGCTGGAGGCCGGCCCCCTGCGCATCACGGCAGGTTTGGCTGGGGCCTGGGTGGATGCGCGCGGGCGTCCCATCCGCCC